>Ga0335077_10003814_pt1 | contig 18315 bp, 19 predicted proteins | sample Lox_Sample_31_FD_207151 | JGI IMG/M metagenome (GOLD analysis project Ga0335077, IMG submission 207151) | Soil microbial communities from Loxahatchee National Wildlife Refuge, Florida, United States - Lox_Sample_3.1 | ecosystem: Environmental > Terrestrial > Soil > Wetlands | place: USA... | reverse complement strand
TCCGCGAAAAACTCGCCGACACGCTCGCCCTTTCGCTCGACCGCGTCTCCGTGAAGTTCAAGACGTCGGAAAAAGTCGGCCCGGTGGGTGAGGGCAAGTCCGCTGAAGCGCAGGCGATAGTGACGGTGAGAGGGGAGTGAGAGCAAGCACTTCGGGTTGGTGAGGATCCGTTCCTAATGGGCACCCTTCCGGTGTGCTGTGTACATCTACAGGTTGGGTGTTATCCGCCAAATGATTGGGGCATCGAGCTCGCCACCATTGGATGTTAAGCTTGCACGAAGTGGAAATTAGAGAGTTTCTGGAATCGACACCGTGGGAAGGAATAGTCTCGCGCGTCGCGGAGCTGGCGTCATCGAGAACCAGGGAGGCGGCTGAAACTCTTTTTCAGATGCTGCACGTCAAGTTGGACGCGCCCGCTCGTTTCTATTTCGCTCGCATCGTGTCCGCCGCGTTAGTCCAGCATGGTCCGGACGGAATCAAACTACTTCGTCGCGCAATTGACGTCGCCCCACACAACACTTACGGTAACTCCGCGTTGGAGGCGATCTTTCTGGCTTCCGAGGGCAACCTTTCAGCACTAGTCCGATCAACCTATGGAGAGAAAGCCGATACGATATTTCTGCCGCCATCTGAACCCACGATGGGGGTGGCCAGAACGGTATTCGAGGATGTGGTCTTAGAAAGCCATGGTGATGAAAACTTATTCGATCGCGTCATCGGCTTCTTGTACCAAGGAAACATCATTAATCTCGCCGAGAGTGGTGACAACTTCGCTGAAAGCCACAAAAGGTTTCGGCATGGAGTGCTGCGGGTTCTGCGTGACTCCACTCTGCAACTTCGTCCGAGGCTTCTAGAGCAATTCGATCAACTAATCGCTGCGGAAGCCTCTGAAGAGGAATATCAGACGTTTCTTGCCGCAAACCCCGCCCTGCTGGACCCGCTCGCTGACCGGATGGTGCCAAAGCAGAAGCTCGGCATCGAGCACATCACTGATTTTGTTCTGCATCGACTCGATGATCAATATGTCCTTGTCGAGATCGAAAAGCCGCAGGATCGAGTCTTTACTCAGGCGAACGACTTCTCGGCAGCATTCACACACGCGCGTGGGCAGGTTCTCGATTTCAGATCATGGGTGGGGCAGCACGCTGAGTATGCGCGCTCGCTGATGCCTGGAATTTCGCCCGCCGCTGCAGGGCTGCTGGTCATCGGCCTGCGATCAAGACTGTTGGGCGATCAAGCCCGCAAGCTCCGGGCGTTTAATGACAACTCACCAACTATCAGTGTGGTCACGTTTGACGATCTCAGCAGCAAGGCGAAAACAATCTACGGCAACATGATTCGCACGTAGCGGCTCGAGTGCCACCCGAATCTGCTCTTCGCTGAGGCACTAAGAGACTAAAGGGGACAGACGCATTTTTAGGAGAGCGCGCGGGGGTCGATACGCTATGATGGTGACATCATGATGTCACGCACGCAGATCACGCTCGAGCCGGAAATTCAGCGCCGGGCGCGCCAGCGTGCCAGCGATATGGGTGTGTCCCTCGCCGAATACCTCAGGCGCCTGGTCGCCCGCGACCTGGGCGGCGCGCAGCCAAGGTCCAAGCCGTCCTTGGTTTTTGATCTAGGTGCATCCGGCGGCTCCGATGTTGCGGCGAACAAGGACGCGATGCTTGCTGAAGCCTTTGTATCAGCCGGGCGGAAGCCTCGACGCTCTGGGCGGGCTATTTCCAGCCGGCTGCATCCGCGCGTTTCCGCCAAAACGCTTCGTCCTTAGTGACCATGCCACTTGCCAGCAGGGACTGGCGTCGAGCTTCAGCGGCTAGAACATCGTACCCCACCCTGTCCAGATAGTCTTCCAAAGCACGGCTGATCACCCAGTTCTTGCTGTGTTTCAGCCACCGCGAGGTCTGCTCCAGTTTGACTTGCAGCCCTTCGGAAATACACACGCTGCGCTTCGTCGACCCCATGTTCATACAATAACCGGTACATGCCCCGCAAACCCACTCTCCTCGGCCTGATCTCCGACACCCACGGACTCCTGCGCGACCAAGCCCTGCGCGCGCTCGAAGGATCGGAGTTGATCATCCACGCCGGCGATGTCGGAAGGCCCGAAATTCTGACCGCGCTCGAAGCTGTGGCTCCCGTGGTCGCCGTCCGGGGAAATATCGACCAAGGAGCGTGGGCCTCCAAGTTGCCGTTTACAGCGGTTGTTGAAGCGGGACCCGCGAACATCTACGTGATCCACGATGTTCACGACCTGGATCTCGATCCCGCCGCCGCGGGTTTTCACATTGTCGTCAGCGGGCACTCGCACCAGCCGGCTCGTGAGGAACGGCGCGGCGTTCTCTACATCAACCCCGGCAGTGCCGGTCCGCGCCGCTTCCGGCTACCGTTTACGGTGTCGCGCCTGGACCTGAGCCAGAAGCCGTGGAAGGCCGATCTCATCGACCTTTCGAGCGGCGGGCCTTCTGCAATCGCTTGGCCCCGGCCCAATAGAGGCTGACTTCGTGCCCGTCCGGGTCGTCCAGGTATGCGTGTTTCCAGCCCCATGGCATCACTTTCGGCGGTTGCGAGAACTTCACACCTGCATCTTCCAGGCGCTTGCAGAAACGCTTCAGATCCTTTGTTTCGAAATACAGGCGGACACCGCCCGTGTGCAGTTCCTGGCCCGGCGCCACCGCGTGCAGCGCGATGGTGGTATTGCCCCGCGGCGCCTTTAACCGCGCATACACCACCGTGTTCGGCCCCTGGAACTCCTCGAGCACCTGAAACCCCAACTGGCCGGCGTAGAAACGAAGCGCCGCGGGCACATCGCGCGAGTACACCATGGCGTGATTGAATGTGAGCGCTCCGGCCGCGCCGGTGCGGTGTTTCTTCTTCTGCGCAGGCATGTCCCTTCCCCTGAGAGAGAATCTCACAGAGCGGAGCCCCCTGCCGTTTCGATATAATCGGCTCCAGAGGTCCTCAACATGAAATCTGCATTTTCCCGCCGCGACATTTTGGCGCTCGGCGCCGCCGCCGTCGTCGGTTCTCACGCAAAAGGACCCGCAAGCGACTTTCCCATCCGCGATGGCGTGCCTCGCGTGGATTATCACGCGCACCCGGAAATCGGCATGGCCATCGAGCGCGCCGTTGCCCTTTCCAAAGAGCGCGGCGTGAAGTTCGGGCTGCTCCAGCACGCCGGCATCAAGGAGAGCAACTACCCGGACCTGGTGTCGAACGATGACGAGCTCAAGGCCTGGATCGACAAGCTCGAAGGTAAACCGGTTTTCAAAGGCGTGCAGGCTGAGCTGCTGAACTGGCCGTCCGCATTTTCGAAAGAGACTGTCGCCCGGCTCGACTACGTGCTCTCCGACGCGCTCACCATGCCGGACAAATCCGGCAAGATGATTAAACTCTGGACGCCCGCCTTCCGCTGCAACGACGCGCAGGATTTCATGGACCGTTACGTCGATTTCCACGAAGAGGTGATGGCCAAGGAGCCGATTGACATCATGGCCAATCCCACTTTTCTGCCGGAAGCGCTGGAGCCGGACTACGACAAGCTCTGGACCGAAAAGCGGAACCGGAAAATCATCGAGTCGGCTGTGCGCCACAAGGTGGCCATCGAGATCAACTCCCGCTACAGGGTGCCGCGGCTCCCATTTCTCGAAATGGCCAAGGCCGCGGGCGTGAAGTTTTCATTCGGTTCCAACGGGCACACCGCGGACGCCATGGGAGACATCGGCTACGGCGTCGAAATGTACCGCAAGCTTGGGCTGACACTGGATCAGTTCTTCCGTCCCGCGCCTCCTGGCAAAAAGCCCATCCAGATTCGTACACTGGCGTAATGACACTCGGACCCCGGCACGCTTTATGCCGGGCCGGCGTGTTGCTGGCGCTAGCCGCGACGGGCGCTCGATCCGAGGCGCCCCCAGATGCCGCCGAACAGGACCGGCTGCTCGAGGCCATGCACCGGTATGCCGATCAGTACATTTCCAGTCTGCCCAATTTCCTCTGTGAGCAGGTGACGCGCCAGTTCGAGGCCGGGAAGAGGTCCAATCACTGGCACAAGGGAGACACGCTCACCACCGCCTTGCGGTTTCATGCCGGCCGTGAGCAGCGAAGACTCGCGCTGGTCAACGGAAAGCCGGTTGAGCCGGGACAGATCCACTGGCACCGGCCGCTGATCACCGAAGGCGAGTTCGGCATCTTGCTCAGCCGCGTCCTGGGCGCCGACAGTCACGCTTACTTCACGTGGAACCGTTGGGAAACGCTGCGGGGAAAGCGGCTGGCGGTGTTTGACTATTCGGTCGATAAGCAACACTCGACCCTGACACTTAGCCTGAGCGACCTGGCCAAGGCCACGGTTGCGTACAACGGCTCGGTTTGGGGAGACCCGGCGACGGGCGCGGTCTGGCGGATCACTGATACTGCGTCGGACATTCCCCCGGTGCTGCTGACGCGCCGGATCTCTACCACCATCGACTATGACGAAGTACTGATCGCCGAGAAGAAATACCTGTTGCCGGTCGAGGCGACGGTCTCGCTGCTGCTGGAGACCAGAAAAGTGCGCAACGAGATGGAGTTCCAGGGCTATCGCAAATTCGAGGCGGACTCGGTGATTACGTTCGGGCCGGAAGCCACATCCGCCGAGAGCCCGGCGCCGAAGCCATAAGCTCGGCACTCGGCACTCGGCACTCAAATGCCGGGATGCATTGTTCGGGCGCAATGCTATACTGGCCACCCATGACGTGCCCCGTTCAGGGAATCCTCTGCCTGCCGCTCATGCTTGTTGTCGCCGCTTTAGCTACGGCTGAAGACTGGACGCGCTTTCGAGGGCCCAATGGCTCCGGAATCTCGAAGGATACCGGTTTTCCGGTGGAGTTTAGCAGGAACAAGAACGCCATCTGGAGAACTCCGGTTCGCGCCGGAAAATCGTCGCCGGTGCTCACTGCTCGCCACGTCTTCCTCACGGGTTTTGAAGGGGAGAAGCTGTTCACGCAGTGCTTCAATCGTGAAACTGGCAAGCTGGTTTGGGAGCGCGCAGAGAACCGGACTAACCAGCAGGTCGGTAATCGCCTGAACAACCCTGCGGCCATAACAGCGGTGACGGACGGCGAGAACGTGTACGCGTTCTTCAAAGATTTCGGCTTGGTTTCATATGATCCGTCCGGCAAGCTGCGCTGGAAGGTCCCGCTCGGTCCCTTCGTCAACACGATGGGCATGGGAGCTTCTCCGATCGTCGCGGGAGATTCGATTGTGCTGGTTGCAGACCAGATGCGCGGCTCCTACATCGCCGCGTTCGACCGGGGCAACGGCGAGATGCGTTGGAGGACTCCGCGCGAGGAATCGGAGAGTTGGACGACACCGGTGATCTACGACGCGGCGTGCTCACCTCCGCTGATTTTAACCGCCGGCCAGGGGCGTTACGGCGCTCACCGGCTCGCAGATGGAAAGCGCATGTTTACTCAGCCGGGTCTATGCCCGGCGATGATCGCCAGCCCCGTACTGGCCGGCGAAACTATCTTCGCATTCGGATATGGCGGAGATAGCGAAAGTCCTTTCGCGCAATACCTGACGCAGTTGGACAAGAATCACGATGGACAGATTTCGCCGGATGAATATCAGAATGTGCCTGATGATCCGGCTCATTTGATCACTGACGTAATGACGGCGGCCGGAAAGGTCATGGGCAACGGGGACGGCATCGTCACGAAGGAGAAATTTGATGCCTGGTGGGGGCACGCCGTCGGACCTACGCGTCTCTTGGCCGTTCACCTGGAGTGCCAGACCAGATCCGGACAAGGAAGCAGCGTTCAGCCGCGCCAGCTCTGGCAATACGACAAGAATTTCTTCGGCGTCATTCCCTCGCCACTGTTCTACGAGGGCGTCTTGTACTTCATCAAAAACGGCGGCATTCTGACGGCCATGAATCCGGCGACAGGGGAGGTTTTGAAAGCCGGCCGGATCAAGGGAGCTTTGGGGGGATACAGCGCGTCGCCGGTGGCCGCGGACGGCAAGCTTTTCGTCGTCAGCGAGGAAGGAAAAGTCGCCGTCTTGAAAGCCGGAAGCGACTGGGATGTACTGGCGGTGAATGATCTCGGCGAGGGAGCTTTCGCCACACCCGCGCTGTCGCGGAGCCGGATCTATCTGCGAACCGACGAAGCGCTCTACTGCTTCGGATCACCCAGCAGCCGCTGAGTTCCGCGTTATTGCACGCTTGCCGTAACAGCGTTCGATGTTCCCTGCTTGTTGGTCAGGGTCGCCGTCACGCCGCTGATGCCGGTCAGATTGCCGCTGACCGCGAACTGCTGTGTGAAAGTGAAACGGCTGCCGTATTGCTGCGAGCTGGCGTTGCTGAACCAGGTTGAGAACAGTTGATCGGCCGTGATCGTCACCTGCGAGGTCTGCAGGTTCGTGCCCGCGGAAGCCTGGAACTGGAAGTTAGCGCTGGTCATGTCGCGCGTGTTCGAGAATCCGGTCACATCCACTTCCAGGCCTGACGACGTGCTGTGCGCCGTTACGGCGGTGATCACCGGCGCAGCGGCCGGAACCTGGATAACCCGCGTGGGCGTCGGAGTCGGCGTTACGTCCTGTCCGCCTGCCTGGCAAGCGAGCGTCAGTGTAATGGTGCCCGCAACCGTGCCGGTGGAGAATGAAATGCTCGGGGACACAGTTGTTCCCGCCGGTATCGAGACCTGCGCCGAGCGCCCGCCGCTCGAAAACTGAATGGCAGGATCATCCACGCCGCCCGCCGAAGACGCGAACGTAAGGGTCAGAGTGCAGGTGAGCGCGAGCGGATAGGATTGAGCGAGCTGCACCGACGCTGCCGGCTGCTCAGCCGGCGGCTCCGTGTCGTTGACCCCGGTGACGGTGGGCGCGGGCAGCTTCGGAGGTGCAACTGTCAATTGGTAAGCTTGCGTGGCCGTCGCTCTGTTCGCATCCGTTGCACGGACCACAAAATTGAACGTGCCGAGGTCGGTCGGCGTGCCGGCCAGAGTGCCTGTCGCGTCAAGAGTGATTCCTCCCGGAAGCGTGCCGCTGTCGAGGGTGAATGTTGTGGGCGCCGTGGCGCCGGTGACGCCGATCTGTTGGGTAGGATACGCCGCGCCGAAAGTCGCACCGGGGAGCGGAGAAGGCGTCGTGAAAGTGATCGCAGTGATATTGATCACCAGGGTCTTTGTGACGGTGATCCCCGCAGAATCCTTCACCTGGGCTGTGAAGCTATTACGCCCGCCTTGTGTGGGCGTGCCGGTGATAGCGCCCGTTGAGGCATTGAGCGTGAGGCCTGCCGGGAAACTTCCTGTTGTGGAAAACGTATAGGGCGGCGTGCCGCCGGTGGCGGTGATCTTCTGGCCTGCCGGGTAGGGCGCGCCGACGGCGCCGTCAGGCAGGAATGTAGTGGTGATCACGAGCTGTGGAGCGATGGTCAGGATGAAGGAATTCGAAACCGCGCGCGTCGTTTTATCGGTCACTTGAACGGTGAACTGAAACAAACCCGCGGCGGTTGGAGTTCCGCTCAGCAATCCCGTCGCGCTCATGGTGAGACCTGTCGGCAGGGCTCCCGAAATCACGCTCCAGGTATACGGCGGGCTGCCACTTGCAGTGAATTGCAGACTATACGGAGAGCCCACGGCGCCGGTGTCGAGCGGCGGCAATGTGGTAATGGTCAGCGCTGTAGAAATCGTAAGCGTATAGGTTGCTGAAACGGTAGCACCCCAGATGTCCGTGGCTGACACGGTGATGCTGAAGGGTCCGGTCTGCGTCGGCGTGCCGGTAATGAGGCCACTGGCGAACAATACCACGCCTTGCGGCAGAGAGCCTTGCGTGTTCACCCAGATGAACGGCGGACTGCCGCCTTGAACCGACAGAGTGGTTACATACGGAACGCCCAGCGTCCCACCCGGCAGCGCACCACCCTGAATCGTGGGGAAGGGGTTTACGGTAAGAGTGAACGTGCGAATATCCGACTGCGGGTTGATTTCGGCGTTGTCGTTTACCTGAACGGAGAAAGTGAATGTGCCGATTTGGGAAGGGGTGCCCGACAACAGGCCCGTGCTGCTGAGCGTCAGCCCCGGAGGCAGGCCCGGCGACAGCGCGACGGAGAAGGAGCCTGGAATCGACCAGAAATAGGGCGGCGTCCCGCCGGTGGCCGTGAAGTTTATGCTGTAGGCGACGCCAAAGGTCCCGCCGGGAAGCGTGAGCGGCGTCGTAATACTGAGCAGCGGAACCACCGTGATGCTGTACGGCTGGCTGACCGTCTGTTCGTACTGGGGATCGAAGGCGGACACTGTGAATCCGTAGTTGCCGGCCCCCGTCGGGGTGCCCGTGATGGTTGCGGAGGTCTGGCCGGGAGTAAACGTCAGACCGGGCGGGAGCTGGCCCTTGACACTCCAGTCGGTCGGCCCCACTCCGTTGGTAGTTAGGGTGGCCCCGGCATACAGTTTTGTCGTGAAACCGGTCGGTAGTGAATAAGGTCCGCCCCCAGGGGTGCTGGGTGAGAGGGTCAGTTGCGGGTAAGCTGCGCCCGCGGCGGACAACAGCAATGCTGGTAACCAGAGACAACGTCCGCGCAGGCGTCTCACTTGGTTGTTACTCCTGGTTCGACGCTGGGGGGACGAATACGATGCGAGATTGCTGTGCGGCAGCCTCCAGTACCCACATCGGGCCGTTCGAAAGCTCCGTCACGCGAAAGACGTCCTCGCCCGCCAGGCGGTCGAGGCCCGTCGGTGTGCACTCACAGGAAACCTTGCCGATCTCGGTTCTTGCTTGAAGATCGATGATCGAGATCACTCCGGACTTGCCGTTGGCGACGAATGCTCGCTTTCCGTCTTGCGACAGGGCGACAGCAACCGGCGCGGCGATGCCTTCGTTGGGCCCAGCGACGATGTCTGGCTCTACCGTGCCTGTGACGTTTCGCAGGCGGTGGATCTGATTCCCGATGCCATCCGCGACCAGCGCGGTTTGGTGGGAATCGAGCGAGATCGACACGATCTTGTGCAAGCCCTTGAGGATGGGAACCTCGCCACTCGGGCTCACCCAGTAGACCGTGCTGCCCACGCCCGCCAGCAGCGTCTGCCCGTCATCGCCTGCAGCAAATGCAGATGGTGTCTGGCCGCTTGAAAGATAAAGATGCGCCGCTATCTTCGGCGCGTTCGGAAGCCCGCTGATCAATTGGACGTAATTGTGGCTCTTGTAGTAGAGAGCCGCCGCCTTGCCACCGGCACTGATGGCGAGCTGATCCGGACCACGGTCTGCGCCCTGCACTTGAATGGGAACCAGCGGCACGTGGCTCGTCGCCAGCACAACCACCTGGTTGTGTTCGCCCTCGGTTGCCAGCACGTAGTCTTGAGCCGGGGAGATCGCTATCTTGCGCAGATCCAGTCCTGACTCCAGCGGCTGTCCCATCGTGGCGGCCCCGGGTATCCCCAGAATGGGTCGGATGGATTTACTGGCGTGGTCAAAAACGTAACCCAGCCGGGGCCCTTCGATGGAAGCCGCCTGTACAGCGACTGGCGCCACCAGCAACGCAAATGAGAACCAGACGTTTCGGAAATTCATGTATTTCATCCTTTTAATGCGGTGCGCCCACCGTGCCGGTACCCGGAGTGACGGTGGTTGGGGGAGTCGTAGGCGCGGATGTCCCGCCTCCACCGCCGCCGCGCGTGGCTGCCACAACGCCGCCTGCAACCGCAGCTCCTGCAATCGCGAGAATCGCAATCAACTTTGCCGAAACCCCGGCCGCAGCAGCTCCAGCAGCCGCACTGACGGCGTTGGTCTGGCTGATGGTCGCGGTGGCGGTCTGACCCTGGTGCGATGCGGTCACATGGATTTGCAGCTTACCCTGCACGTTGTTCGGCCGGAAACCGCGCGCCACAGCCCGGCCTTGAGCGTCCGTCATAACCGTCAGAGTGTGGGAACCATTAGCAAAAACACCGCTTGCACCCTGATCCGGCAGCAGAAAGACCACAGCCGCTCCGGCGACCGGTTTGTGGTTCTGGTCCTCGACCTGGACGATTGGCTCACGAGCCGTGCGTTGGCGAATGTTATTGATGGCCCCGTCTCCCTCCACAATGACGATATTGAGCTGGCCGCCAGCCTCCTGGGCCCACGAAGGGCCAGAGGCGAGCTGGCACACCATAAACCACGACAAGGCAACTGCCAGCAGACGCATAATTTAGGTTCTCTTTTCCTTCGACCGGCTAGGCTGCTATCTTATAGAAGATTAGGCAGTATTGCAACCAGTGAGCGTTGGCTCACACACGGGGAGGCTTCGCCATGAGAGGGATTTGCTTGTGCCTGCTGGCCGGTTGCAGCATCGCCGGCGTTGCGGCACAGCAGGATGCCAAGAAATTGACGGCTCGGGAGCTGTTCTACTCCGCCGTCGATACCCCGGCTCCCGCTGCCCCCAAGCCGGCTAAGGCGAAAGAGAAGACGCCTTCACACAAGAAAACCCCGGCGTCTGACCAGACTGTAGCCCAGAGCGTCCCAACCGGCCCGAGGTCAAACGGCACGGTTCCGGTTGTCAACGCCGCTTACCGTCCTCAGGGGCCCCATCCGGCGCTCGGCCTGCGGTACACCATTTTGAAAAAGACGGGCAACGAGCAGGTGGAGGCCGATGCGGAGGCCACCTTCCATGCCGGTGACCGCATCCGCCTGGCCATTGAGGCCAACGATGACGGATATCTCTACGTGGTCAATCGGGGCTCGAGCGGCACCTGGAAACTGCTGTTTCCGTCGCCCGAAATTAAAGACGGCGACAACCGGGTGCAAAAGCGCGTCCGCTACGAGATCCCGTCGGGCTACACCTTCACTTTCGACGAACAGGCGGGCGAAGAAAAACTGTTCATCGTGCTCTCGCGCCAGCCGGAACCGGATCTCGAAGGGCTGATCTATTCTTTGGGACAGGGCGGCCAGCCGGCGGCCGAGAAGCCCAAAGTGTTAATGGCTAGCGCGGCGTTCGGCGATGACGTGATCGGTAAATTGCGCAACGCCTACGCGCGCGACCTGATCGTGGAAAAAGTGGACGACGAGCAAACACCGAAGAAAGAGAAGGCGGTGTACGCAGTCAATCCCACCGGCAGCGCCGATTCGCGCGTGGTGGCGGACGTGACGCTCAAGCACCGGTAGGACATGGAGCATTCCGCGCCATACGCATTTGCCGCCCTGATGACGCTGGCGTTGCCTCTGCCGGCACAGACGAATCCCCAGCAGGGTCCTTATCGTATGGAGATTTCGCTCGAGCGTCGCGAGTCGGGCGCCTGGCACAGCGTCGATCCAGGGCTCGTACTCGAGCAGAATGATCGCGTACGTTTCCGCTTTCATACGAATTTCGATGGCTATCTCTACGTGATGAACCGGAGCACCTCGGGCACGTACTCCATGCTGTTCCCTGGCGAAGACACGGGGCGCGAGAACCAGATCCGCGCGGGCAAGGATTACGTGGTTCCGGCCACGCAGACGCTGTTCCGCATTGCCGGCCCGCCGGGACACGAAATCGTCTACTGGATGGTCACGCCGGCGGAGCTTTCAACCGGTCAGGAGGGGCGCCCCTACGTGCCGCTGCCACCCCCGCCGCCAAAAGACAAGCAACTGCCATCAAACATGACGCCGCGCTGCGACGACGCCCTCTTCCGCGCGCGCGGCGACTGCATCGATACCTCTGCCGGACCGAAGAACGTGACCAGCCGCGAGCTGCTGCCCGACAACCTGGCGCAAGTTCCCTCGGGCAGCTCGAGCGACCTCATGTTCATGCGCAAACAGAACACTGCGGTGGTGTCCTCGCCGGTGCCGTTGAAGGGGCCTGTGATTTATGAGTTTCATCTGGCGCATAAGTGAACTCGCCGTGTCGCCGCGTCGCCGTGTCGCCGCGTCGCTGCTCGCGATTGCGCTGACGCTGCCGCTCCTGGCGCAACAGAAGCCAGCGACCAAAGAGCGCGATCTGCGTGTCGAAAAAGACGTGGCTTCGGTTCCCGCTCAGCCGCAGGGCACGCGCATTCCGCGCAGCTATGCCTTGGTGGTCGGAATCGCGAATTATCAGAACTTGGCACCGGCGCAACAGCTCCAGTTTCCCGAGCGCGACGCCGACGCCGTTTATTCCATCCTCATCAGCACCGAGGGCGGAAACTTTCGCGCCGAAAACGTGCACAAACTGATCGGCCCGAAAGCCACCCTGGCGCGCCTGCGCTCCGAGCTGGAGGAGTGGCTGCCATCGGTTGCCAAAGATGACGACCGCGTCCTCATTTACTTCGCCGGGCACGGCTTCGTTTACGGTGGCAAAGCCTATCTCGCGCCCTACGACATCGACCTGAAGAACATCGCGGCCACCGGCTATGGCATGGATGCGCTAGGACGTGACATCGGCGTCAAAATCAGAGGCAAGTGGAAAGTGCTGCTCACCGATTCCTGCCACTCCGGCGCCATCAATCCCGATGCGGACGTGCAGTTAATCAACGGTACGCTGGGCACGCTGAATAAGTCACTGTTCTCACTGACAGCGAGCCGCGACCGCGAGCGCTCCTTCGAAAGCAAGGATTGGGGCGGCGGTCACGGAATCTTCACTTACTACGTGGTGAAGGGACTCGAAGGCGAGGCGGATGAATCGGGAGACGGTATCGTTACCGCGGATGAACTGGCCGAGTACGTGCACCGCAACGTGCGCGAGGTCACCAAGGGCCAGCAGAATCCCACCTCCGACCGCGGCAGCTTCGATACCAACATGCTGCTCTCCTATGTGCCGTCTCATGTAAAGCCCGGCGCGCCGCCACCGCCCAAGTTCGGCACGCTGATCCTCGAAGCGAACATGAGCGACGTCGAAGCATTCGTCGACGGTAAGTCGGTGGGTGTGCTGAGCAAAGGCACGCCGCTGACTTTGCCCGGCCTGGCGCCCGGCGTTCATGTCATCAAGGGCGTCAAGATGGGCTATGAGCCCGACGGCCCGCGCGAAGAGATGGTCTATCCCGGTCAGGAGACCACCGTCAGCATCAAGATTCTGATCGCCAAGCGGCGAAACAAGGCGGCGCTCGACGCCGTGGATGAAGGTCTCAAATATTACACCAAAGGCTTCGCTGATAATTATCGGAAGGCAGCCACTTACTTCGAGAAAGCGCTCAGCATTGATCCCACATACAGCCAGGCTGCGCTCTATTTAGGCCGCACTTACAACGCCTTATTTGAAGAGGACAAGGCCGAGCAGTATTTTCGTAAAGCGATCGAGATTGATCCTGATTATGTCGAGGCCCACTCGAGCTTCGCCGGTATGCTGCTCGACACCGGAAATGTGGACGAAGCCATCCGCCAGTTGAACGTGGCGACTCAGCGCGATCCTAATCACGCCATGTCGTGGTATCTGCTGGCCGAGGCCTACCGGCTGAAAGAAGCCTACCCGGAATCGATCGACGCCGCGCGCAAGGCCATTCAGTTGACGCCCAACAAAGCGGAGGCGCACTTCTGGCTGGCTGAGAGCCTCCGGCTCAGCGGTAAGTACGCCGAATCCGAAAACGAATACCAACAGTATCTCAAGCTCAGCGATTTCGACAGCAAACTAGCCGGACAGTTGAATTACTATGTGCTGGGTTACCTGATGGGTTTCGGCAAGAAGAAGCGCGCCGCCCAGCAGGATATCTGGAAGGATCTGCGCAGCCTGGCATATTTCGGCCTCTGCGACTCCGAACGCAAGCAATCCCACTTCGACCAGGCGATCACTTACTGCGAGAAATCGCTCAACTACTCGGCGGACGACCCGTACGTCCATCTTGCGCTCGGTTTGTCGCTCGCCAAGAAAGCGCAGCAGAACGGCATCGTCGAGATGCTTCCCGCCGCCCGCCAGCATTTTGTGGCCATGCTGAACATCAATTCGGATTTGGCCGAGGCGGACCTGGCGAGAAAGAACATAGCGAGCATCGATGCGTTTTTGAAAAGCAGGTAGACGGCGCTTAGAGCTTGCTCAGCTGTCCAAGGGCACTGTCGATCTTCTCGTCCACACGGAGAGCCTGCCGCCTCGCTGTTTCGTAAAGCTCGCGGATATCCGACCAAGAAATTCCGTCATCGCCGCCAGTGACCTTGGTCAATTCTGCCCACGTAACGATTATGTGACGGCGCGAAGTTCCCGTCGCTCATCAGCAATCATTAACGCCACATGAAGCCAGCAACTGGCTGCTGTCGCCCCGCGTTTCTCTATACAGGAAGGACGGACATGAAACGGGCTCTGTTGGTTCCTGCGTTTGCGGTGTTTTTTCTGGCCGGCTGCGCAGTCCATGCCGGATACTATGCAGCGGGGCCGCCGCCACCGCCGCCGGTGGTTGGTGTGGTTGGATACGCACCCGGGCCGGGCTACGTGTGGATCGACGGCTTTTATGACTGGCGCGGGCGCTACGTCTGGGTCCCCGGTTATTGGGCTCGGCCGCCTCATCCCCATACCAGGTGGGTGCCCGGCCGCGCTTATTACGATCACGGCCACTACTCTTACCGGCGCGGCCACTGGCGGTAACCGGCGGCGCGGCTTCACGCTGGGATATACTCGACCTGTTCAAAACTGACCAGGGAGAGGATTCACCAACATGAACCGCGCCGTTCTGTTTTTCTTGGCTGCGGCTGCTGTTCCGGGGTTTGCGCAGCAGCCTGAGCCGCTCCTGTCGCCGGAAGTGCATGCTGACCACAGCGTCACCTTCCGTTTCCGTGCTCCTAACGCCAAGGAGGTTTTGTTCTCCCGCGAAGGCGCAGAGCGCGTCCCCATGCAGAAGGACGAGCTGGGCGTCTGGAGCATCACCACCGCGCCGCTCGAGCCCGACTTCTACGGCTACGCTTTCATCGCCGATGGCGTCAGCCTCATTGATCCCTCGAATTCTCTGATGAAGCCGAATCTCCTGAACGCCGAGAGCGAAGTGCATGTGCCAGGTCCGCCATCGCTTCCATGGGAGATCAACGACGTGCCGCATGGCGTCGTCCACCATCACTTTTATAAATCCGGTATCGTAGGCGACGACCGCGATTATTTCGTCTACACGCCACCCGGCTACGATCCGGGCGCGAAGAAGCTGTACCCCGCGCTCTATCTGTTGCATGGCTACAGCGATGACGCCAGCGGCTGGACTGCCGTGGGACGCGCCAATGTGATTCTCGACAATCTGATCGCGCAGGGCAAAGCCAAACCTATGCTGATCGTGATGACGCTGGGTTACGGCGCGCCCGAGATTCTCTCCCGCCGCGGTCCACGTTTCCGCGATCCGAGCCTGCGCGAACGCAACATGAGCAGATTCCGCGATGCGCTTTTCGCCGAGGTCATGCCGCAAGTCGAGAAGTCCTACCACGTGGCCAAGGACCGGAATTTACGCGCGATCGCGGGCCTTTCTATGGGCGGCGCTGAGTCCCTGTACACGGGACTGAACGCCATCGATCGCTTCGCATGGATCGGCGCGTTCAGCTCCGGCGGTATGGGCGACGACTTCAACGCAACCTTCCCCGCACTCAACGCCAAATCCGCCGCGCAACTGCGTTTGCTTTGGATCGCCTGCGGTACCGACGACCGCCTCATCGAGCCCAACCGCAAATTCCGCGACTGGCTCAAGTCCAAAGGCGTCCAGTTCATCCCCATCGAGACGCCCGGCGCGCACACATGGATGGTCTGGCGCCGCAACCTGGCGGAGTTCGCTGCCCTGCTATTCCAAGGAACGAAAAACTGAGCCACGACCAAAGGAAGTGGTGGTCAGCAGTCCCCTTTTCTAAATCTTCGCCAGAAGCCTCTTACACTGTTTGATTCCCGCCTCATCACGCTGGTAGAAAGTCCACTGCTTGATCCGCTTCGCGCGAATCAGCCCGGCTTGGGCGAGGATCTTCAGGTGCTCACTCGCCGTGGGCTGGCTAACTCCGAGCTTCTCAGCAATGAGCACCCCGCACACGCCATCTTCCACCAGGTCCCCATCCGCCTGCCGCGGAAAGTGTTTTGCCGGCTTCTTGAGCCACTTGAGGATTTGCAGCCGCCGCTCATTGGCCAGCGCGCGAAGTGTAAAATCGGACACCATATAGGCAATTAGCCAATTGCCTAATTATAATGCTGTCATTGATGCCTGAAGCCACAATCGACCGGGAATCCATTGCGCGCACCTACCAGTTCATCCGGCCTCACATACGACGAACGCCGTTAGTCGAGGTCGATGGCGCTGACTTCGGCCTGAACGGTGTCCCTCTGGCTTTCAAGCTCGAGCTGCTGCAGCACGCAGGATCTTTCAAGCCGCGCGGCGCTTTCGCCAACCTGTTGATGCGCGAGGTTCCGGAGGTGGGTGTGGTGGCTGCGTCAGGCGGCAATCATGGCGCTGCCGTGGCTTTCGTCGCGAGGAAACTGGGACGACCGGCGCGCATCTTCGTTCCGCGCGTGGCTTCACCGGCGAAGATTGCACGCATTCGCGGCTACGGCGCCGACCTCGTAGTCACCGGAGAGCGCTATGACGAAGCCCTCGAAGCGAGCAAGGCCTGGGCTGCGCAGTCCGGTGCCCTTGTCGTCCACGCCTACGATCGGGTTGAAACCATTCTCGGCCAGGGCAGCGTCGGTTTGGAGTTCGAGGAGCAGGCTCCCGGGCTCGACACGCTCCTCGTGGCCGTGGGCGGAGGCGGCCTGATCGGCGGAATCGCGGCCTGGTATTCCGGCCGCGTGAAGATCATCGGAGTCGAGCCGGAGGCTGCTCCCACGCTCACCGAAGCTCTCAAGGCCGGACGTCCGGTGGATGCCGCGGCGGGCGGCATCGCGGCCGATTCGCTTGCGCCGCGGCGCGTCGGCGAGCTGATGTTCCCGATTGCGCAGAAGTACGTCGATCGTGTAGTCCTGGTTCGCGACGCTGATATCGAGCGGGCGCAGGAAACTCTATGGAGCGTACTGCAAGCCGCCACCGAGCCGGGCGGCGCGGCCGCCTTCGTGCCGCTGTTGAAGGGCCTTTACAGGCCGCAGCCTGGCGAGCGCGTCGGCGTTCTGCTCTGCGGCGCGAATACAACCGCAGTGAAATTTACCCAGGGAGATGCCAGTGTCCGTCTATGACAAACTGCGCGAGCTGAACATCGCGCTGCCTCAGCCCGCGACGCCCGCAGCCAGTTACGTACCGTACGTGCGCACCGGCAATTTGTTGTTCCTGGCCGGCCATATCGCGAAGAAAGACGGCAAGCCGCTGGTGGGCCAATTGGGCGCTCAGATGACCACTGAGCAGGGCAAGGAAGCGGCGCGCTCGGTCGCGGTCGACCTGCTCGGCACCATGCATGCCGCGCTCGGCGATCTGAACAAAGTGAAGCGGATCGTGAAGCTGATGGTTCTGGTGAACAGCGCTCCGAACTTTACCGAACAGCACCTGGTTGCGAATGGCGCGTCCGAGTTGCTGGGCCAGGTGCTGGGCGACGCGGCGCCGCATGCTCGCAGCGCGTTCGGAGCAGCGCAGATCCCGCTGGGATCCTGCGTCGAGATCGATCTTGTCGCCGAGGTGTCGTAATGCCGTACCGCTATCGCCTGGTCGATGTCTTCACCGAAACGCCGCTCGAGGGAAATCCGCTGGCAGTCTTCCCCGACGCTCGGGGCCTGGCCGATGCCACCATGCAAAAGATCGCCAAAGAGATGAATCTGTCCGAGACGACGTTCGTGCTGCCAGCCACGCGTCCGAACTGCGCGGCCTGCGTGCGGATTTTCACGCCGGCCAGAGAGATGCTCTTTGCCGGACATCCGACCATCGGCACGAGTTTTGTGCTGCTGGACGAAGGAATCGTTCCGAACACCACCGCGCAATTTGCCCTGGACGAGAAAATCGGCGCCGTGCCGATCCGCGTGGAACGCGGCGCGCGGCCCCGGATATGGCTTACCACGCCGCCGATTCAGATCGGAGGAAGCTACGACCGCGCGGTTTGTGCGCGGGCGCTGGGGCTGGAGCCAAGCGACCTGCTCGATATTCCCCCCGAGCTTGCCAGCGCCGGAAACCCGCTCATATTCGTTCCTCTCAGGAGCAAAGCCGCGGTAGATCGCGCCTGGATCGATCTCGCCGGTCTGCGCTCGATCAAAAACGGTCAACAGGATGCGACCTGCGTCTTCGTCTTCACGCCGACGCCCGATGGCGCTTACTCGCGAATGTTCGCGCCCGAGCACGGAGTAGTCGAGGATCCGGCCACCGGCAGCGCCACCGGACCGCTGGCCGCTTACATGATGCGGCACAAGCTTGTCTTGAGTGCCGACGGCACACGCTTCTTCAGCGAACAGGGAACGAAGATGGGACGCCGCAGCATCCTTTACGTGCAGGTCAACGGCGAACAGGGCGTCAATGGAATCGACGTCGGCGGCTACGTCACGCCGCTCGCCGAAGCCACCAT
>Ga0335077_10003813_pt1 | contig 18318 bp, 12 predicted proteins | sample Lox_Sample_31_FD_207151 | JGI IMG/M metagenome (GOLD analysis project Ga0335077, IMG submission 207151) | Soil microbial communities from Loxahatchee National Wildlife Refuge, Florida, United States - Lox_Sample_3.1 | ecosystem: Environmental > Terrestrial > Soil > Wetlands | place: USA... | reverse complement strand
CCAGCGCCAGGATGGCGACGGCGCTGAAACCCGGATTCCGCAGCAACGCACGGAAGCCGTAACGAAGATCCTGCCGGAAGGACTGCAAGGCGATACCCCGCAGTCCGAGTAACGCATCTGAGAGGCGGTTTGTTCCGTCGTTGTTAAATACGAAGGAGATGCCCGGCCGATTGGCGGCCTGTGAGCTGAGCAAGCGCGTAGAGGTACCACTGCAATTGGCGCTGGTAGCGGGCGGAATCGGCATCGCCGGATTTGAAGTCGACTACAACCCAGCGGTCGTGCTCGATGAAAGCGAGGTCGATGACCCCTTCCAGGATGCGGCCGGTTTCGAGCCGGAGATGGACAGGCAATTCGCGGTGGCAGGGGGTGGCGGCGCGGGCGCGCTCGAGAAGGGGATGTGCCCAGGCGGCGACGACGGCGGCGGCAGCGGCTTCGGATTCCTCACGTGAGGCGTTCAACAGGCGGGCCTGGATCCTGGCCCCAGCGGCGATTTGATCCGGCGTGCCGCGCAGGTCGAGGTCGCGCAGGATGGCGTGGATCAGCGTGCCGAAGCGCGTTCCGCTCGGCCGGCCGGGCGCTTTTGGCAGTGAGGTGATCTCGACAGGGTGGCGGACTGGCGGGTCTTCCAGGCCGTCAGTCGGAGACACGACGCGGAAGGTGGGCGCCATGGCGGCTTCGACGGTCTCGCGGCGGGAGGATTGCCACTCCTGGTAGCGGGCTTGGCCGTCAGCGGCCCGGGCCGCGGGGTCGGCGGCCAGGATATCTTCCTGGCGAAGGCCTTCGCTGCCGGAGACGCCCAAGTCGAGCGCAAGCGGATCCCACCACACGACACGATGCGCGCCGGCTTGCGGCTGATGCAGCCCGGGACGCACGGACATTTCCGGCTGGACGAAGTAGTCGCCGGGACGTTCCAGCACGGTGCGGTCACCGGCGAACGAAGGACAGCCGGGCGGGACCGTTTTGGTGCGACGACGGTCTCGGGGCGGGTAGATGGCCTTGTTGAGCGGTGCGAGCCAGCCGTCGCGTTCTTCATCCCCCACCGCGGGAACAACCAGCAGATCGCGGGCGCGCGTGGCCGCGACGTAGGCGACGCGCACGCCTTCAGCGAGCTCGCGGGCGTGTTCTTGCTGTTCGTTCTCCAGCAATTCGCGCGGCGCGGCGAACAGCAGCCGGTTGGCGCAGAGGTTGCCATCGACGTGGCGCTCAGGTTCGCGCGACGCGAGGTTGGCGGTGATGTCACCCAAAATCACGACCGGAAATTCCAGCCCCTTTGCGGAGTGCACGGTCATCAGTCGCACGCCGTCACTGGCCTCTTCGAGCACGGGGGCTTCAGTGGATTCAGCCTTTTCGGCCTGCGCCGCGAGTTCTTCAACAAAGCCGCGAAATGACAGGCCGCCGGTCAGTTCGAAGGTGCGGGCGAGGTCGGTGACGCGGTGGACATTCGCAAGGGCCTGGCGGCCGGCGCGGCGCATGATGAATCCGGCGTGCGCACGGGTGGCTTCGAGCAAGGCGTTGATGGTATCGGCAACCGGGCGGGCGTTGCGGCGCCGGTGCAGATCGGCGAGGATGGCGAAGGCTTCGGCCACCGGCGCGAAGCAGGGTGCAAGGTTCTCGGGCAAGTGGTGAAAGGGATGCAGGCGGCAGCCGGCCTCCAGACGGAAGCGTAGCAGGATGCCGTCGGGGATCGCGAACAGCGCGCCGCGCAGAGTGGCGAAGACGGATAGTTCGTCATCGGGCCATTCGATGGCGGCAAGCGCTACACGGATGGTCTCGACTTCTTCGCGGTGGTAGAAGGACTTCGAGCCAACCAGCAGGTGCGGGATGCCGCGGACTTCGAGGGCTCGAGTGTAGTCGAGTGAGAGGTCTTTGCCGTAGTTAACAAGACGGCGGAAGAGCACGCAGATGTGCTTGGCAGTGAGCGGCACGCGGGAGCGGCCCCTGGGATCGGCGGGATCGCGCACGACCCAGCCGCTTTCGTTGACCATCCACGCAATGTAAGCGCCGATGGCATCGGGCAGGCACTCGCTGATCCGCTCCTTGCTGACGCGCTGCATGCCGTACGGTTTGGGAGCGGGCAGCACGACGATGGCGGGCTGCTTGTCGTAGGCTGGGGCGTGTTCTTCGAGCGGAGTGTAAAGGGCCTGGCCGCAGTCGCGGTCACCGCTCATCTCGGGTTCGAAGGCGGCGTTGATCAAATGCTGCAATGGGCGCACGGCGCGGTAACTCTTGGTCAGGTGGATGCGAGCTACTCCGCGCGATTCGAGCGCCTGGCAGACGTTTTCGTAAAGCACGACTTCGGCGCGGCGGAATTTGTAGATGGACTGCTTGGGGTCGCCGACCACGAACAGCTTGCCCGGAGCGGGCGTGACCTGGAGCCAGTCGTCCTGCGCCGGATCGTTGGCCGAAAGCAGGATCAGGATTTCGGCCTGAAGCGGGTCGGTGTCCTGGAATTCGTCGACGAAGATGCGGTCGTAGCGTCGCTGGAGGTAGCCGCGGACCTGGCAGTCGTCGCGCACCAGGTTGCGGACCAGCAACAGGAGGTCGAGGAAATCGAGTTTGCCGGCGCGTTGCTTGCGATCCGTATATGCGCGGACCATGTCCTGCATTTCGTCCTTGAGGGCGGCGGCGAAATCCGCGCCGGCAGCGGCGCGGAAGGCATCCAGGTCGGCGAGCAGGCCTTCCCGGGCGTCCAGCACCTGCTGGCGCGGGATGCCTGGCGCGAAGTTGCCCGAGCCTTTTTTGAAGTCGCGCTTGAGGTCGCGCTGGAGCTTGAGGATGCGGCCTTCGAGGGCGTCGTGGTCGCGGAGGGCGGAAGCTTCGGCGCGGGAGATCCACGCGGTCAGTTCGGCGAGCGGCTGCAGATTGCGCACGAGGTTGTCGCTGGCGCGGCCCTGGCGGATGGTGGTGAGGAGCGGCTCGCATTGGGCGATCAAGGCATCGATGGCGGCTCGGCGGTCGAAAGGGTCGCGGCGCCAGGGACGATCGTGATCGCGCCAGTCGGCGAGCTCTTTGGCGGCGTACTTGAGCGATTCGACGGGCGCGTCGGATTGCCACGATTCGGGCCAGGCGAGGCGGGCGAGTGCGCGGCGCAGGGGTTCCGAGCCGGCTTCGAGCTTTTGCTGGAACCACAGATCGAAGGCGCGGTTGCGCAGGCGCGCGGCTTCGGGTTCGGTGAGTTCTTCGAAGGCCGGATCGATCTGGGCTTCTACCGGACGTTGGCGGAGGATTTGGGCGCAGAACGCGTGGATGGTGCCGATGGCGGCTTCTTCGAGGCGCGCGAGCGCGTCTTCGAGGTGCGCGCGCTCCAGGGGATCGGCGCAGGCGGCGCGGGTCCGATCGAGGCCCTGGCGCAGACGGATCTTGAGCTCACCGGCAGCTTTGTGCGTGAAGGTGACGGCCACGATTTTTTGGACCGGCGTACCGGCCGCCAGCACGCGCACGATGCGGCGGATGAGTTCGGAGGTTTTGCCCGTGCCCGCGGACGCTTCCACAATCAGGCTTTCGTCGAGTGAATTGCGGATGCGCTCGCGGGCGGCGGCGTCGCCAGTGAGAACCGACGGCGTCACGGGATGTTCCTCAGCGATTGCAAGGCGTCCAGCGGCTCCTTGCGTTTACGCGACGTGCGGCGCTCTTCGCCCGGACCGCACACGGGTTGGTAGTCGCAGGTGGCGCAGGCGCCGGCGAGCGGCGCGGCTGGGAGAAAGCCGCGATCGATTTCGGCATCGATAAGCGACATGGCGTGCTGGAAGAAACCGCGATGGCTCGGGGTAAGATTGAACGGGATTTCCTGGTAGCCGCCGCGCTGTGTGCAATACCACAGGCGGCTGGTTTCCACGGGCATTCCGAGCAGGGCTTCGGCGGCCATCGCGTACGCCAGCGGCTGAAACAGAGCGCCGCCGCCGATGTACTTGGGCAACTCCTGGGGGGGCTTGCCGGTCTTGTGATCGGTAATGCGGAGAGTGCCGCGCGCGGCGTGCATCTCGATCAGGTCAATGGCCCCGCGAAGGCGCATGCCGGAATCGAGCACGGCTTCCGAAGCTGTGCTGTGCGGATCGCGGGCTGCATCCAGATCGAGGCCGAAGCTGAATTCGAAGTGCGTGGGGATCCAGCCGGTGCCGTCCGAGGCGGAATGCTGTATCCAGCCGTGGAGGTCGGAGCGCAGGTCTTCGATCTCGCTGCGCCATACGCGAGGGATGGCAGGGGCGAGCTCCTCCTCATTTTTGGCAGCGACGCGGTCGAGTACGGCGTCGGCGATTTCGAGAATGCGCGCCAGGTTTTGCGAACACATGGGAAGGAGTCCGGCAGCCTGCAAATCGCGGAACAAGCCGGCTTGCACTTCGTGAAAAATCGCGCCGCGCGTAAGGGGATCCATTTGCTCGAGGGCCGCCTTTTCCTCGCGCGGGCGGAAATGATGGATGGCGTGGAGGAGGAAGCGGTACGGGCAGGCCGCGAAGTGTTGGAGCGACGACGGCGAATAGCTTCGCGCGTTGAGGCGCTGGCCGGCAAGCACGGAACGGGTCGCGGCGTCGGCATCCACAAGGCCGTCGGCGTAGGTCCAGGCGGGGCGGTGGCGGCGGGCCTGGGCGCGGAGAGAACGGACGAGGTGGGGGTTGGCTTCGATCAAGTAGTGGCCCGCGGCGCGGGCTTCGGCGGGATCCAGCGAAAACGCGCCACTGAGGGCCGCGAGATCGTATTCGGCATCGTCGATGGCGTCGCGGGGATCGCTGGGCGCGGGCCAATCCAGACGGGAGGGCGCACCGGCCCGGGCTTTTTCCTCGAAGCTGCGGAGCTCGGGGAGACGGCCAAGGGCGGCGCGCACGATTTCCAGTGCATAGAAGGAAGGCACGCGAGGGCGTGATTCGACGGAATCCACGCGCGGATAGGAGAAGACCAGGCACGCGGTTGCGGCCGCGCACGCCATGTGCAGGCGGCGGCGCTCGGCGGCCACGCGGTCGTCTTGCCGGCGCAGGCCAGGCGGGAGCATGGTGCGGTAGTCGTCGAGGAGAATGGGATCTTCGAGCGAACGGCTGGGGAACAGGCCCTCGCAGAGGCCGGGTAGGAATACAACGTCGAAGGCACGGCCGCGGACTTCGTCAATGCCCGCTACGAAAACTGCGCCGTAACGCCGGGGAGGGGGCTCGCGGCGCAGGAAACGCAGGCGTTCGGAGAGCACGCCCGCCACTTCGTCGAGGTCAATGGGGCCGATGTCCGACATAGCCTGCAATTCGCGGAGGACCGAGAGGACGGATTCGGGGCGCCGAAGGGCGGCTTCCGCGAGGGCGTTGAGATGGCCGAGCCAATCGCCCCAGGTGGCCTGGCGCGGCCAGGCGGACATCCGATCGATGAGAGGCAAAGCGAAGCGCTCGAGGTTTTTGAGGCGGGCAATTTCGCGTTCGAGGTGACGGCGCCGCCCTTCTTCCTTGGGAGCAAGATCCGCGAGGCGCATGCGGAACTCGGCTTCGAGGCCGCGCAGGCGGCGTTCCCAACGGGCGGGTCCGCCGATAACGGCGGCGTCGACCAGGAGTTTCTCCCACGCCAAGGGAGTGTTGGGAGACTCATGCTCAGCGAGTTCGGTATCGGGGGCGGCAGGCAGGGAGGCTGCGCCACTGAAGTGGGCCAGCATTTCGTCGTCCGGGGGGGGGAGGATAGGTTCGGTGGATGGCGGGCGGTCGGGGGCAGGAGTTTGGGCGAGCGATAGGTATTCGGCGAAGCGAGTAGCGGAGTAGCCTTCGCCGGCGCAGGCGAGCAGGGCCAGGAAGGCGCGTCCGGCGGGATCGGGACGAGCCACACCGCGGCTGAAGTACGCCGGGATGGCGGCACGGCGAAGGGCCTCTTCGACCAGAGCCTGATAGCGCTCGGGCGAGCGCAGCAGAATTGCGATGTGGTCGAAGGGTGTGCCTGTGGCCGCGAGGGTTGTGATGCGGCGGGCGATCTCGACGCATTCCAGCGATTCGCCGGCGGCAGAGAAATAGTCGAGGCTGGCATCAGGTTCGCCGTCGGCGGCCACGATTTCGGCGAACAAGGATTCGCGGATGCGGTCCAGGGTTTGGGCGGCAGTGGGCCGGGCTGGTTCGGCGCGCATGCCGAGGAGTTGTTCGAGCGTGGCGATGTTTTGAGCGTCGCCGGCAAGGCACCCGGCAAAGATTGCGGGCGCGCGTTCAAGCACCGCCGCGGCGAAGTCGCGGCGCAGGGTAGATTCGAGATCGATATCAAGCAACAGGATAGGCAGTCCGACCATTCGATGGCGTCCGTCGCGGGCAGCGGCGGTGGCGTGGCGCAGTAGCAGCGGGAAGTCGGCCGCGGAAGCATCCCGGAGTTCGGTGTCGAAACGCTCGGCCATTTGGGCAAGGTCGGCGCCGGGCAAGCCGGTTTCGGCGACCTGGCGGGGGGGAATGGCGGCTAAGCGAAGCTCGGCGATGGAGGCGGCTACGGCGCGCGCGAGGCCAGGCGTGCTGGCCACAGGGCGGAAGTACGGGATAGCGGGCTTGAGCGAATGGATAATGCGCGCGGTCATAGCCTCGGCGCTCAGACGGCCGAGCGGCGACAGTCCGGCGCGGGCGAGGGAAGGCTGGGCGAGATCAACGGCGAGGCCGGTGAGCGTGGTGCGATGCAGGCCGAGCCATCCTGGTGCGCAGTGACGGCGGGCGAAATCGTCCGCCGCGCCGCGGGTCTGGGCCAGGATCAAGATTTCGGAATGGTCTTTCAGGCCTGCCAGGAATGCGGCGGCAGCTTCGAGCAGGACGGCGTAGGACGCGGACTGTACGAGGCGCCGCATGGTCGCAGTTTAGCAAGCCGGGTGGCCAGGATTTTCGTGGAACGTTTTGCGAGTTGGGGAGTATTAGTAATTAATCGCCGCACTGGAGGTGTGTTATGGAGACGGTCATGCAAGACCTGCGCTATGCGCTGCGCATCCTGCGCCGGAGTCCGGGTTTTACCGTGGTCGCGATCCTGGCGCTGGGGCTGGGCATCGGGGCAACCACCGCAATCTTCAGCATCGTGAACGCCGTGATTCTGAAGCCGCTGCCCTACGAGGATCCCGGGCAACTGGTGCAGATCTGGATGCGGTTCACGGGAATCGGCATTCCGAACGACCAGAACTGGGTGTCGCCTCCGGAGGTCGTGGATCTGCAGCAGAACAATTCGTTTTCCGAACTGGCTGCGATTGACGGCACCAACTTCAACGTGAACCTTGGAGGAGTGCCGGAGCGGATCGAAGCCGCTGTAGTGTCGACGAGTTTCTTCCCGCTGCTGGGCGTGAATGCCCAGCTAGGCCGCGTGTTTCTGCCGGAGGAGGGGCGCGCGGGTCATCAGCAAGTGGCGCTGCTCGGCGATGGCCTGTGGCGGCGGAGGTTCGGCGCGGACCCGGCGGTGCTGGGGCGCAAGCTGATCATGAACGGGCAGAGCTACGCAATAGTAGGCGTTCTGCCGCGCGGGTTCAAGTATCCGCGGGATGTGCAGATGTGGACACCGCTGGTATTCGGACCGGCGGACCTGGACCCGAACAATCGCGGCAGCCACGGACTGTGGGCCATCGCGCGCATCAAGCCGGGCATGAGCCTGACGAAGGCGCGGGCCGACATGGCGGCGGTTTCGCAGCGGATGATCGAACAGAACCCGAAATATCCTTACAGGCAATTCAATTTCGGTGTGCTGCTGGTGCCGCTTCAGGAGCAGCAGATCGGCGGGATCAAGACGGCGCTGTGGGTCATGATGGGCGCCGTGAGCCTGGTTCTGTTGATCGCGTGCGGGAACGTGGCGAACCTGCTGCTGGTGCGGGCCTCGGCTCGCCAGCGCGAGATCGCGGTGCGGCAGGCGCTGGGCGTGAGTCGCGGCCGGTTGGCGCGCCAGTTGCTGACGGAAAGCCTGGTGCTTGCGGCGGCGGGCGGTGCTACGGGTATGCTGCTGGCATATGCGGGCCTTAGGGGGCTGATTGCCGCAGCCGCAACAAGTTTCCCCCGGGTGGCCGAAACGACCGTCGATTTGGGAGTGCTGGGATTCACCGTGCTGGTATCGCTGGGGACTGGGGTTCTGTTCGGGCTGGCGCCTGTGTTTCACGTAGCGGGTTCCGACGCGCATGAGACGTTGAAAGAAGGCGGGCGCGGGAGCGCACGAGGCGGGTCGCAGCGGCTGCGAGGCGCGCTGGTGGTGGGCGAGCTGGCGCTGTCTTTGGCGCTGTTGGCCGGATCGGGTCTGCTGATCCGCAGCTTTCTACGGCTGCTGGAAGTGGACACCGGGTTCCGCCCCGAGGGTGTGCTGACCATGAGCGTATCGCTGCCGGAGCAGAAGTATGCGAAGCCGGAGCAGTCGTGGGCATTTTATCGGGACCTTATGCAGCGGGTGCGGCAGTTGCCAGGTGTGGATGCAGCGGGCGCTGTCGGCGGTCTGCCCTTGACGGACACAGGCTCGTCGGGCACCGCGACAATCGATACGCAGGCGGTGCCGGAAAAGGAGAGGCAGCCCGAGGTGGATCTGCGTCCTGTAACGCCGGGATATTTTGAGGCGATGGGCATCGGGCTGGTGCGCGGGCGGTATTTCGATGCACGGGATACGGCGGCCTCCCAGCCGGTGGCGATTGTGGACGAGACGTTGGCTGGCACTTACTGGCCGCATCAGGACGCGATTGGGCAGAGGTTGAAGATAGGGGACGGCAACCAACCATGGCGCGTGGTGGTCGGGGTCGTGCGCCATGTGCGCTACCGGACGCTGGAGGCGCCGTCGCGCACCGAATTCTACTGGCCTTACGAACAATCGCCGTACAACGAGGGATCGCTGAGCCTAGTGATCCACACGCGTGGGGAGCCGCGGACGTTGGTGAATGCGGTGCGGCGCGAAGTTGCGGCGATCGATCCGGACCAGGCCGTTTACGCGCCGCGCACGATGCAAGAGGTGGTGGCGGAATCGGTGGCACGGCGGCGGCTCTCCATGTTCCTGCTGGCGATTTTCGCGGGCGCGGCGCTGCTGCTGGCGGCCATGGGGATCTACGGGGTGATGTCGTACACGGTGGCGCAGCGGGCGCACGAGTTGGGGATCCGGATGGCGCTGGGCGCGCGCGGGACGAACATCGTGTGGCTGGTGCTGGCGCAGAGCCTGTGGCTGACCGGCGGCGGTCTGGCGCTGGGCTTGGTGGGGGCATTGGTGTTGACCCGGCTGTTGGGAACGCTGCTGTTCCAAGTGCGGGCGACCGATCCAGTGACTTATCTGGTGGTCGCCGGTTTCCTGGCGTTGGTCGCGCTGTTAGCAAGTTTCATACCGGCATGGCGGGCCGCAGGAGTGGACCCGGCGGGGGTCCTGCGGGGCGAGTGACGTCGGGAACTTAGGATGTCGCCGCGGGCGCCGGCGAAGGTGAGCGCTGTCATCGGCCGGCGACGGATGCATTGGAGTAGGCGGACCACCACGGAAGTTACTCCAGAAGTCGTCGATGATTCTCTCCAGCGCGTCCACTGTCCCGCGCCTGAAAAGCAACAGTGCCATCGCCAGACAACTTGCCAGCAGCAGAGCCTGATTTACTCCCATCGCATCTTAACCCTACCAGATATTCTGCGTTCCGTGGCGGGCCGCGGGAGTGGACCCGGCGGGGGTACTGCAGGGGGAGTGATCGGCACGGCTGCCTGCGCGCCGCGCTATTCACCCGTAGCGAACACCTGCGCGCGAAACACGCTGAGCCGCGCCCGCGGATTCTTGTAGCCTTGCGAACCCATGCCCGCCTTCATCGAGAGGGCACCCAGGAACTGTTCGCGGGTCCACTCGCGTCCGGCCGCCACCTGCGGCAGAAGCAAGCCGCGGCGGCTGCCCAAATCCAGGCACGCGCCATGCTCGCCGATGCGAAACCGGCTGGCGTTGCGCACCGGCTTGGCGGGTGAGAGAACCGAGATTTCGATTTCGATGGGGCCCTCCACGCCCAGCACCGTCGGAAACCGGGGATCTTCCAGCGCCGCCCGCAACGTCATCTCCGGGACACTCACCGCCAGGCTGTCGCGGCCGGTTGGATTGCCCACGCAGCCGAGCAGCCGCTTGCCCTGATGCAGCCCGACGAACACGCCGAGTCGCTGCGCTAATGACTCCGGCGTCGCGCTTTGCGGCACAGCCTTCGGATCATTGGTCGCGCGCAGGTGTGCCAGAGTGGCTTGCGCGCTCTCGAGTAACAGCGCCCGGGCCTGGGCGTCCAGGCAAAACGACGGCGCCCGGAAGTACCCGAGCGCACCGTAGCTTACGGTGTGATCGTAGTCACCCGTGATCTCGCCGGACGTCTGGTAATCCAGTGTCTGCTGGAAGACCTCCTCGCCACCCGCAGTCTCGAGCGTGCGCAGCCACAGCGAGATTGGCGCAACGCCGCACACGGTTGCGCTGCTTTCGCGGATGGCCGCCAGGAACATCTCCGCGTCGAGACTCGCCGCGGCCTCCATCACGCCCCGGTCCAATTCCTCGAGCCGCGCTGAAACCGCCGAATCCACCGCGAACGGCTGATACCCAAACGCCCGCCCGAAGTGCGTGAGGTCCGAGCTCACCAGGAACACCGTGCCGGGACCGCACAGCCCTGCCAGGGCTTCCGCCGCCGCATCCCGCGCCGGCCCATCCAGGTGACCTACAAACAGCGGTACAACCTGCATCTGCGGCGCCGCCCACTGCAACAGCGGCAACTGGATCTCCACCGAGTGGTCGCATATGCGCTGTTCGGGGACCTCGCGGAATGGCTGCCGCGCGGCCAGCCGCGCCATCGCCTCCCGGTCCGTGCGCACCTCGCCCAGAGGCGTGGCGTAACCGTCTACGTCGGGAATCGCAACTCCCGCCGGCCCGCCGCGATGCGCGAATCCCAGCACCACCGCGCGCTGCGCCGGGTGCCGCTGGAGATGCCTGTATGCCGCGGCAGCCACGCAGCCGGAGTACTCGACACCGGCGTGCGGCACCACGAAGCCCAGCGCGCCATCACGCAGGAAAGGGCCGGTCCTTTCCACCGAACGAGCGAATAGATCTTCGAGCAAGCGCTCGAGTTCCTCGCAGCCGCCTGGATACCAGGTGCCGCCGAACGGCGAAACATGCATGGCTTGCATTCTTCACCCACACCGGCGGTGGAGCAACAGGTGCGCGTCGCGCGACTCGCGCGGCTGACCGTGCCACACACCCGGCGCTACGGCCGCGCAATCCGGGCACCGGCCTTCTTCCGTGAGCAGATTCCGCATCACCCGGAATCCGCGGCGCTCCACCAGCAACGCGCCGCAACCGGCGCAACGCGTATCTTCCAACCCCGCTAACTGTCCTGGCAGGTTGCCCGCGTACACGTAGCGCAGGCCCGCCGTGCGCCCAGCCCTGGCCGCTCTCAGCAACGCGCCTGCCGTGGTGCCGCCCTGCCCGAACATTTTGTAGTCTTCGTGAAAGGCGGTTACGTGCCACGGAATGTCCCGCGAGATCCCCGCCAGAAACTCCGCGATGGCGGCCAGTTCCGCATCCGAATCGTTGAAGCCCGGCACGACCAGCGTCACCACTTCCAGCCAGAAGCCCAGTTCATGGATGCGCCGGATCGAATCCAGAATCTGCGGCAGCCGTCCGCCGAGCTCGTGATAGTGGCGGTCGTCGAAACTCTTCAGGTCGACCTTGTACAAGTCAACCCAAGGCCGCAGGTACTCGAGCACCTGGGGCGTGGCGTTGCCGTTGGAAACGTAACCCGTGACCAATCCCGCCGCGCGCGCCTCGCGAAACACCGCCACCGCCCATTCGCTTGTAATGAGCGGCTCATTATAGGTGCTGATGACGCTGGCCGCGCCGCTGGATCGGGCCGCGTCCACAATCTGCCGCGGCGTAATGCGCTCGAAATCCAGCGATGAACGGAAGTCGCGCAGGGCCTGCGACGTGACCCAATTCTGGCAGTAGCCGCAGTGCAGGTCGCAGCCCAGCATGCCGAAGCTCAACGCCCGCGAGCCGGGCAGCGCATGAAAGAACGGCTTCTTCTCGATGGGATCGCAGTAGAGAGCGCTCACATATCCGTACGGCACATACAACGTGCCGCCGCGGTTAAAGCGCACCTTGCAGACGCCCGCAAACCCCTCCGGGATCGGGCAACAATGCCCGCAGGCGTAACAGCGGACCCGGTTCCGGTCGAGCTTTTCGTACAGCTCCCCTTCCCGAACCTGCTCCGCCAGCCGCTCGGCCAGGGTCTCCATAACATCCACCTTCGGCTGCCAATGCCATTATATCTTCGCGCGCGTTCCACCACGCGCTAGAGTCGAGGTATGTCCCCCGCCCGGACCTTGGCTTTCGAGATCCTGGCCGCTGTCGCGCGGGGTGGCTATGCATCCGATCTGCTGCACGCGCAGGCCGCGTGCCTGGACAGCCGGGATGCGGCGCTGGCATCCGAAATCGTATTCGGTGTGCTGCGTTACCAACTGCAACTCGACTATCTGATCGAGGATTATTCGGGCAAGCCCGCGGCGCGGCTGGATCAAGCTGTGGCTATCGCCTTGCGCATGGCCATCTACCAGTTGCGCTACCTGGAGCGCGTGCCGGCGCACGCCGCAGTGTCGGAAAGCGTGGAGCTGATCAAACGGGCGCGCAAGCGCTCGGCGGCCGGGTTCGCCAACGCCGTGCTGCGCAAGGTCGATCGCAAGCCGGTCGCGTGGCCCAGCCGTGCGGTGGAACTCTCGCATCCAGCCTGGCTGCTCGAACGCTGGGAGCAGCAATTCGGCGCCGAAGCCGCCGCGTGTATTGCGCGCGCCAACCTGCAACCAGCTGAGACGTTCGTCAATCCGGTGACCGGGCGCACCCAGGACGTAGGTGCGCAATCCATCGTTCCGCTGCTGCAATTGCGGCCTGGCCTGACTTTTTTGGACCTTTGCGCGGCGCCCGGCAACAAAACGGCGCAGGCGCTGGCCGCGGGCGCGCGCGCCATTGCCTGCGACATTCAGCACCGGCGCCTCGCGCCGCTGAAGAGCCTGGGTATCGATCTGGTGGTATTGGATGGAACCAGGCCGCTGCCATTTCGCCGCCGTTTCGACCGCATCCTGATCGATGCCCCTTGTTCCGGCACTGGCACCTTGGGGCGCAATCCGGAGATCAAGTGGCGTCTCAAACCGGCGGACCTGGAGGGTCTGCAAATCCGGCAGACAGCGATGCTCGAGCAAGGCCGGCGCGCGCTCGCGCCAGGCGGGCTGCTGGTGTATTCCACCTGTTCGCTCGAGCGAGAAGAGAACGAGTCCGTGGTTGCCGCGGCGCCCCCTGAACTCATGGCGCAGACCACGCACCGCCTCCCCGGGCGGGACGCGGGCGATGGGTTCTTTGCCGCCGTGATAAAATCAAGTGGACTCCCCGATGATTGAGATTATTCCGTCGATTTTGGCTGCGGATTTTGCGCGGCTGGGCGAGCAAATCGCACAAGTGGAGCGGGGGGGGGCCACCATGTTGCACCTAGACGTGATGGATGGCCACTTCGTGCCCAACCTCACAATCGGTCCTCCGTTAGTGGCTTCCGTGCGCAAGGTGACGCGCCTCACGCTCGACGTTCACCTGATGATCACCGATCCGGACAAGTACGCGCCTATTTTCATCGAGGCCGGCGCAGACCAGGTGAGCGTACACCAGGAGGCCTGCAAGCACCTGGACGGCACGCTGCGCGAGATTCAGCGGGCAGGCGCCCGCGCGGGTGTGGTGATCAATCCCGCCACGCCGGTTGCTACCCTGGACCAGGTGCTGGGGCTCGCGGATTATGTGCTGGTGATGAGCGTCAACCCGGGATTCGGCGGGCAGGAGTTCATCCCGTATACACTCGACAAGGTCCGGCGGCTGGACGAGATTCGCCGGGAGCGCCGGCTGTTGTTTCCCATCGAAATCGACGGCGGCGTGACCATCGAGAATATCGGAGAAGTCGCGCGGGCGGGCTGTGACTGGATGGTCACAGGGTCGTCGGTGTTTCACACCCCCGATCCCGCCGCCGCCATCGCGGACCTGCATCAGGCTGCGGCACAAGCGATGGCGGTGCGCTGCTAGGTGGGCTGGAGACCGCCCAGGGTGGCGATCCAATTGCTATCCTGGATGAAAAGCCAAAGAAAGAGTAGCAGGGCAAAAGAATGACGTTTCGACGTTCGATTTCATCCTTGATCTTACTAGCCGCGGGCGCGGCTCTGTTGAGTTCGTGCGGACTGCGCCGCCATAAATACGACAATCCCATCACCAAGAACACCGATCAGCCCGACAAGGTGCTGTTCGACAAGGCCATCCACGACATTGAGCACAGCCGCTACGAGGTGGCGCGGCTCACGCTACAGACGTTGATCAACACGTACGACAGCAGCGAGTACCTGGCGAAGGCGAAGCTGGCCATCGCCGACAGTTGGTTCCGCGAAGGCGGGTCGCACGGCTTGGCCCAAGCCGAGGCGGAGTACAAGGACTTCGAGTTGTTTTACCCGAACATGCCGGAATCCGCCGAGGCGCAGGAGCGCGTGTGTGACATCCACTACAAACAGATGGAAAAGGCGGACCGCGATCCGCTGCACGCCATCCGGGCCGAGGATGAATGCCGGCAGTTGCTGATGCAATATCCCAACAGCAAGTTCGCGCCGGAGACCGAACAGAAGCTGCGCAACATTCAGGAAGTCCTGGCGCAGCACGAGTATGCGACCGCCGTGTTCTATCATCACAAGGGCAGCTTTCCGGCCGCGGCCAACCGTTTCCTTGGCTTGGCGGATCAATATCCCTTGTTCAGCCAGACTGACGAAGCGCTGTGGCTGATGGCGGATTCGTACAATCGCATGGGCGACCGCTTTGAAGATAAGGCAGCGGCTGCCTATACGCGCATCGTGAAGGATTACCCGCTGAGCGACCATGCCGATGAGGCCAAAGAAAAACTGGAAGCCATGAAACGTCCGGTGCCGCAGGCCGATCCCGTCGCCTACGCGCGGATGAAGTACGAACAGGAGAATCACACCAGCACTAAGCTCATTACCCGTGTGCTGGATCCGTTCAAGAAGAGCCCCAACACCAATATGGCCGCGAAGTCCGGTTCGCCGACCATGACCGCGCAGCGGCCGACAATTCCCGCCAGCGTGCCGCAGGCGCCCGGAGTTGGAACCGGAGTTGGTTCGGATGTCACGCTGCAGAATGTGTCGGATTCGAAAGAACTGGACAACCGGCCGGATGCCCGTCTGAACCCACCGGGTGGCGCGCCCTCGGCGGGCGGCGCACCCGCGGCGGCCGCCGGTACAAGGCCCGCGACTGACCAAACGGCCAAGCCAGCCGAACCAGCGTCCACCCAGCAGCCGTTCGCGACAAACCATCCGTTGAAACCCAACAAGAAGCAGAAGAAATCCAAGAAGGCCGCACCGCAGGCGCAACCAGAGACACAGCCGGCGGACTCCGGCACCGCGCCTCCAGCCACGCCTCCAGCCTCTCCAACGGCGCAAACGACGCAGCCCCAGAAATGACGCGCATCCTGCTCGCCGACGACAGCCCCCACGCGCAACGGATGGGTGAGCAGATCCTCAGCGAGGAAGGTTTTGAAGTCGTCACGGTGAGCGACGGAGATTCGGTCCTGTTGCGCCTGGAAGACGTGGATCCCGATCTGGTGCTGGCCGACGTGGTGATGCCCCACCGCACCGGTTACGAGATCTGCCAATATGTCAAGATCAGCCCGCGGCATCGCCACGCGCGCGTTATCCTGACCGGGAGCATGAAGGATCAGGTAGACGAGGACGAAGCGCGCCGGGTTCACGCCGATGCGATAGTGCGCAAGCCGTTCGAAGCTTCGGTGCTGTTGGAAGCGGTCAGGCCGCTGGCCGAGGCGGCGGCCAGGGAGCGCGATCCGGAGCGCCGTCCGGCGGCCGCAGTGGGCCCGCGCGAGGCGCCCAAGGCGCCAGTGGTGGCGCTCATAGACCCTGAGCGTGTGCGCGCCGCCGTGACTGTGGCGCTGGATGCTTCCATGCCCCGCATGATCGACGAAATCACGGAGAAGGTGCTGGTTGCCCTCAGCCACCGATAACTATGCCCGATAACAGTTTCGATGTTGTCTCCAAAATCGAGCTGCCGGAGGTGAACAACGCCATCCAGCAGACCCTCAAAGAGATTCACACCCGCTACGATCTGAAAGACTCCAAGTCCTCCATCGAACTCAACGAGAAAGACCACAAGGTTCTTCTGGCCAGCCAGGACGAGTACAAGCTGAAGGCCGTAATCGAAGTGCTGGAGGGCAAACTGGTCAAGCGCAAAGTGCCGCTGAAGGGCTTAACCTACGGCACGATCATTCCGTCCGCCGGCTCCACGGTGAAGCAGGAGATCTCGCTGCAGCAGGGTATTCCCATCGAGAAGGCGCGCGAGATCGTGCGCAAGATCAAGGACAGCAAGCTGAAGGTTCAAGCCGCCATCCAGGGCGACCTGGTGCGCGTCAGCGGGCGCGACCGCGACACTCTGCAAGCCGCCATCAAGCTGCTGCGCGAGAGTGACTTCGGCATCGACATGCAGTTCACCAATTACCGGACGTTCTGAGTCTGTTCCAGCCTATCTGGAGAGAACCGCTACCGCGGCGAGCGCCAGCGCGGCGAGACCCACGGCGCCGGCGATTTTTGGCAGCGGGTCTGACGGCGCCGGTGGCAGGTACACAATTCCGTTTTCATCCACGCGCGCTGGCTCCACGGAATAGCGGCCGTGGGCTGGTCTGGGGAAGTCTCTGGCCAAAGACTCCAGCCCGTCCGCGACGCCGGCGCCGCGCATGGGCTTCCCGTGACCGGCGCCAAGCACAACGGGACGCAGTCTAGCCAGCAGCTTGACCGATTCGTGGGCTTGATCCCAGTCGTAGGTGAAAGGCGCGGGCGGACGTGAGATGCGCGGCGCTTCACTGATGATGCCAGCGGCCAAATCCAGGTCCATGGTGACGCAGGCGTCGCCGGACAACAGGATGGCTTCGCGGGGATCGAAGAACGCCACATGTCCAGGTGCATGGCCGGGAGTGAAGTGCCACTGCCACCCCGTCAGGGCGGGCACTTCGCCGTTCTCCGGCAGATCGCGCAGCCGCCCGCCCAGGTTCACGGTGGTGCTGGGGAAGAAACGGCTGAGGAATGCCATCGCGCCGCCTGCTGTGGGATCTTTGGGCGGATACGCTGACCTGCCAGTCAGGAAGGGTCGCTCAAGGCGATGCGCATAGATGTACACATCCCAACCTTCCGCCAGTTCGAGCGCCGAGCCGGCGTGGTCGTAGTGGCCATGGGTCATCAGGATCGCGGCGGGCCGAGCGTCAGGCCCAAAGCGCTTCGCGGCCGCGGCGCGAATGCGCGCCGCATTGCCCGGCGTCACCGTATCCACAAGGACCCAAGGGCCACCGGGCGCGCCAACGAAGTATAAGTTGGCGATGGTGGTGCGCAGGCTGGCCAGGTTGGGGGTAAGTTCTATGAAGGACACCTTATACCTCGCTAGTAAGTGAGCCGCGGATACCAATCCGTGCCGCGGCCCTCGGGCGTGAAATCGAGCAGATTCCAGAGTGGCCACGCCATATCGATATGCCGCTCGTTGTGCCCTCGCTCCGGAGGCACAAACAGGAGTTCCGTGGCGTAGAAATGGCGGATGCGGCCGTCGCGGCGCGTGAACACGTTCAATAGCGGCAGTTGCAGGCCGTCTTCTGTCTCCCCGTGATAGTCGTGGTTGTAAGTGTTGTTCGCCGAGGAGAGCAGGCGCAAGTTGTGCCACTTCCGTGCACCCGCGAACGCGTGCAGCCGCCGAATGGGAGACTTCGCCACCACCGCCAGGTTCACGCGCTGCTGTGCGTGCGGGGCGGCTCCGTTCAGGCTATCGAGAAACGAGGTGCACATGGGACACGCCTCCTTCAGGCCGAACATGAAGCTGTAGATCACCAGGGTGTCGTGTCCTTCCTGGAAAAGCTCGGAAAGCCGAACCATGCGGCCAGGCGATTCCTCGAATATGTAGTCCTGCGGAATCTCGCCGCCGAGGGGCAGTCTGCGGCGGAGGCGCGCCACCTGTTCGACCTGTCTGCGAAGGTCACGCTCGGCAGCCAGAAGGCGGTTGCGCGCGCGGCGGTAACGCGCGCTCTCGCCCGGGAATCGGACCGGCGTGTGCCAATCCACAAATTCCTCCTTTAAGTACGGTCCCTATTTTATCCGGTAGAGTGTGACCCGGCCTTCCACACCAGCCTTCTCCAGGCCCCATTCGACTTCATGCCCGGCGATGGCCTTGCCGATCGGTCCGTTGCCCTCGTTGTCGCTGGATACCAGGAGGTACTGGTATCCAGCGGCGCGGATGGCACGCGTGGCCGCCATGCGGAGGTCGCCCAGCGGTGTCTGCTTTATGTCAGGCCGGGCAGTGATCAGCCGCCAGCCGTGTGGGCCTCGC
>Ga0335077_10003812_pt1 | contig 18319 bp, 18 predicted proteins | sample Lox_Sample_31_FD_207151 | JGI IMG/M metagenome (GOLD analysis project Ga0335077, IMG submission 207151) | Soil microbial communities from Loxahatchee National Wildlife Refuge, Florida, United States - Lox_Sample_3.1 | ecosystem: Environmental > Terrestrial > Soil > Wetlands | place: USA... | reverse complement strand
AGGTCGGCGAAGCCGCCGTTGGTAATCCACATCTTCTGCCCGTTCAGAATGTAGTGCGTGCCTTCGGCGTTGAGTTCGGCGCGGGTCAGAGAATTCTGCGAATCGGATCCGGCTTGCGGCTCGGACAAGCAATAGGCGCCAATCCACTCTCCGGTAGCCAGTTTGGGCAGATACTTTTTCTTTTGCTCTTCATTGCCGAAATAAACGATGGGCAGAGTGCCGATGCCGGAATGGGCGCCGTGGGTGACGGCGAAGCCGCCGTAAATGGAAAGCTTTTCGGTGAGCACGGTGGTGGCAATCTTGTCGAGCCCGGCGCCGCCGTACTGCTCGGGGATGCCGCCGCCCAGCAGGCCCAATTCGCCGGCCTTCTTCACGAGTTCCGGCATGAGGCCGGGCTTTTTGTTTTCCAGGTCCTTCACCAGCGGAAGGACTTCCTTGATGACGAATTCCTCGGCCGTTTGGCCGATGAGCTTCTGATCGTCCGTCAGGTCGGCAGGTGTGAAGACGTCTTGCGGCTGGGGACTTTCGAGGAGAAAGCTGCCTCCCTTAGCGGCGTGTTTGGCAATCGTTGCGGTGGCCATGGTTGCCTCCTGGTTCGCGGCAGTGTTGTTCCGAATCGGGGTCACAGCCCCCAATAGCTCTTCCTGAATGTGGGTGGGTCCGGAAAAACTGTACGACCGTGCTATTTTACATCTTCCAGCGACGCAGGTAAACAGCGTTAAGCAGGGTGCGCCGGGTTAAACCGGCGTGTTGTAGGGAATGAAAGAGGGCCCAGGAAGGAGGGGGCGGGGAGGTAGAACCGGGATGCGCATTTAGACCATAATATTTGTCTTGACAAAATAAATGGTCTATTCGATACTTCCGCTCGCTTTCCACCATTGCATTTTTCTGGAGCTACTTTGCGGATCACGAGAGGGGAGAATTGGCGGCTGGGCAGGGCACGCCGCAGCGCGACCGCGGCTGTAGAAAGTGTGGCGGGCGCGGTCGATGCGGGCGCGGCAGGGGGCTCCGGCGTGGACCTCGTGCGGGATCCGGCGCGAGCGGCGGCGCTGCTTTATCATCCCTTGCGCCTGCGCATCTTGGCGGCATTGCTGGAGCCGGACTCGGCGACCGGCGTGGCGCGGCGTATGAATCTGCCGCGGCAGACGGTGAATTATCACGTTCGCGAGCTCGCGCGAGCGCGACTGCTGGCCCGCGCGGGACGCCGGCGCCGACGACATCTCTACGAACAGTGCTACGTGGCTACGGCGCGCGGGTACGTGCTTTCGCCGGAGTTGCTGGGGAAGCTGGCGGCGGATCCGGCGCAGGTGGCGGACGCGTTTTCAGCGAAGTATCTGCTGGGCCTGGCTTCCAAGGTGCAAGCGGAGCTGGCGCGATCCGCGGATCTGGCTGCGGCAGCCGGGAAGCGGCTGGCCACACTTTCCATAAACACTGAGCTGCGCTTCACTTCGCCAGAGCAACGCGCTGCGTTCACGGAAGGACTGCAGCGCGCCGTCGTCGAAGTGGCGGCGCGGCACAGCGCACCTTTCACGAAGGCCGACGGCTCGCCTGCAGAGGGGCGGCCCTATCGGCTGGTCGTCGGGTGTTATCCCATGCCTCCGGCCGACCTGCAGAATGAGCACCAACCAACTACAGAAAATGGGGAGAGCGCGCCATGACAGAGCCAAAAACGGCAGAAGAGAAGAAAAAAGAGACGCGCTTCGAGCGCGAAGTTGAGCTTGCCGCTCCGATCGAGGAAGTGTGGAAAGCGCTGACCGACGCTAAAGAGTTGGCTAGGTGGTTTCCGCTGCAGGCGCGCGTCACGCCGGGAGTGGGCGGCAAGATTTTTCTTTCCTGGGGGCCGGGATGCGAAGGCGAATCGGAGATCGTGACGTGGGAGCCGCCGCGGCGGCTCGCGGGCAAGGACCAATTCGCGTTCGTCGAATGGACGCTCGAATCGCGCGGTGGGAAAACCATTCTGCGGCTGGTGCAGAGCGCCTTTCTGAGCGGCGCCGACTGGGAGCAGGAGTGGTATGACTCGACCAGCTACGGCTGGGGCTTCATGCTGCTGAGTTTGCAAGTGGCGCTGGAGCGGCATCGGGGAGTCCCGCGCCAGGTGGCGTGGCCGCGCGTGAAGGTTTCCGACTCGCGCGAAGAGGCGTACCGGAAACTCCTCAGTGGCGGAGCACTTTTCGCGCAAGACTTGGGCGCGGCGCTTCGGCCTGGCGAAAACTATTCGGTTGCGACACCTGAGGGCCAACCGTACAGCGGACGAGTGGAATTCGTGCGCGAAAACCGCGGCTTCTGTTTGTCCGTGCAGGAACTGAACGGCGCGCTGCTCTGGCTGACGATTGAAGGAGTGCCCGGCAGCATTGAGGTACAGGTGTGGCTTTCGGCGTTTGGGCTGGAGCCGGCGCGAGTGGAGGAGTTCGGGCGGAGTTGGGAGCAGCGCTTGCAAACGGTCTTCGCGAACTAGAAAAACGCGAGGGGATTCGCGCGAGTTGGTCTCCTTGTAAGGCGAGACGACGGACGGAGGAGAGAGTCATGAAAGTGAATTGGCTGGCCGTGCTGGTCGCGGCAATTCTGGGCGGGGGATTGTGCGCTGCGGCTTTGCCGCGGCATCAGGAGCAGACTTCGCAAAAATCGGAGGCCGCGCCGAAAGCGGCGCCGGAAATGGAGAGGCTCAAGCCGTATCTCGGCGAGTGGGACTATACGGAGTCTTACCCGAAGTCCCCGTCTTACCCGAATGGCGGACAGAATACCGGCGTGTACACCAGCAAGCTGGGTCCGGGTGGAAACTCGCTCGTTAACGGTTTCCATTCGCAAGGTCCGGTGGGGGACTTCGAGGGTTTGATCGTGATGACCTGGGACGCGAGAGAGAAGGCGTACAAGGGCTATCTGTTTGCAAACGATTTTCCCGGTGCACTGGTTGAGACCGGCCAGTTTGAGGGCGACGCGTTGGTCTTTCGTTCGGAGCTTTCCGTGGGAGGGACGACCATGAAATTGAAGAACGTGACGCGCTTTCTGGACGGCGGCAGGATGACTGCGGAGGAGTACGTGACCATGCCCGGCGCGGCGGAGAAGCTGCTGGTGCATGTGGAAGGAAAAAAGAGGTAAGCGCCTGCGCTACGATTCGCGGCGCAGCTCACTTTGCGGCGTTGGGAGCGGTATCTTTGAAGGAAAGTAGCAGAAAACTGGATTTGATGCCGAGAAAGTCTTCCACTTTGCGCGGGGTGCCGGCTGGTAGCCACAGCACGTCACCGGCATGGAGGAATGCGGCGTGCTGGCCGCCGAGAGAGACATCCAGATTGGCGTTGCTCTCCGCCACCAGGAGCGCCGCGGTTTGCGGCGAGGCGACTTCGTAGTCTCTGCCGCCTTCGACGCGCACGAGATCGAGGCGAAGCTCGTCCGTTTCAAAGCATGGGATGACTTGCTCGGCGGGACTCTGCGGATTGCGCCTGGGGTCGGCGGTGGTTTGCGGACACGAGCCCAGGGGGCGGTCGGGAGCGTTGGCGGGCAGATTGCGCGGCGAAGCTTGCGGCTTGGCCAACTCGATGGTGATGTTGTGAAAGGAAATGCCAGCGTCGGTGCGGGCGATGTGCGCAAAGCCCCCGGGCGTGTAGTGGGTGTCGCCATCGGAGAGAATCATGTCCACTTCGGGCTTGCCCTGCACGGCGTTGACGACGTCCGACGCGCCGAGCACGAGGTAGATATACGGGAGATCGTGCTGGTGGAGCAGGGTGGCGTCGAGCGGCGGAACGGTCACATTGAAGACGTGGACAAAGTCATTCTTGAAAACCAGCGCGTGGTGCGGCTCATCCTTGATGGGAACGGGGCCTTCGGGCTTGATGGGATTCTGGATGTTGATGTCGATGTCTTTCAGCAAGTCCGGAGGATTCGGAGCAGGCGTCTGCGCGAGCGCAACAGACGACACGAACAGAGCAAGAGGGCACCAAAAGGGGAATCTCATTTATAAGGCATCCTATGACGACTTCGCGCGCACTGACAAGTTAAACGCTTCCGAGTAAAGAAGCGTTACAGTGGCGGCCGAGATTGGTGGAAGCGCTGTGTGGCGAGCGTTTACAGACGCTCGAGGATTCCTGCTGCGCCCATGCCGCCGCCAATGCACATGGTAACCATGCCGTAGCGGGCGTTGCGGCGCGTGAGTTCGCGGAGAATCGAAGCGGTCAGCTTGGCGCCCGTGCAACCCAGAGGATGACCGAGCGCGATGGCGCCGCCATTCGGATTGACGCGCGCGGGATCGAGACCGGCTTGCTGAATCACCGCCAACGACTGGGCGGCGAACGCTTCGTTCAATTCGAACACGGCAATGTCCTGCAAGGTCAGGCCCGCCAGCTTGAGGGCTTTGGGAATGGCGGCCACGGGGCCGATGCCAAATTCTTCGGGCAGCACGCCAGCGGTGGCGTAGGCCACAAAGCGCGCGAGCGGCTTCAGGCCGAGAGTATGGGCGCGCTCATCGCTCATCACCACGGCCGCCGCGGCGCCGTCGCTCATTTGCGAGCTGTTGCCTGCGGTGACGGTTCCCTTGACGTGAAAGGCCGGCTTGAGTTTGGCCAGCGCTTCGGGAGACGTATCGGCGCGCGGCCCTTCATCCGTGTCGAAGGTGAAGTTCTGCGTCGTCGGCTTTGGGGCGCCTTTTTTCGCCGAGGCGCTTCCAGAAGCGCCGTTGCCGTTCGGCAGCGAAGTGATCTTCACTTCCACCGGGACAATCTCTTCCTTGAACTTGCCCGCGGCGATAGCGGCGATGGCTTTCTGGTGCGACTCGTAGGAAAAGCGGTCGGCTTGTTCGCGCGTGATGCCAAACTTACGCGCGATATTTTCCGTGCCCAGTCCCATGTTGATGTACGTATCGGGACTGTGATCCACCAGCCAGGGATTCGGCGCGACTTTGTTGCCACCCATGGGCACCATGGTCATGGATTCCGTGCCGCCGGCGACAATGGCGTGCGCGGAGCCGCCGCGAATGCGCTCGGCGGCCAGGGCGATGGCCTGCAACCCGGAGGAACAGAACCGGTTGATGGTCATCGCGGAAGTTTCGATGGGAAGGCCGGCACGGATGGCCGCGATGCGTGCCACGTTCATGCCCTGTTCGCCTTCGGGCATGGCGCAGCCGAGAATCACGTCATCGATTTCTCTGGGCTCCAGCCCAGGCACGCGCGCCAGCGCCTCTTTAATGGCCACCGCGACCAAATCGTCAGGACGCGTAGTGCGCAAGGCACCCTTGAAGGCCTTTCCCACGGGTGTGCGAACGGAGGAAACGATAACGGCTTCAGGCATGATGTACTCCCTGGCGAGTGCCGAGCAGATCTCCAACTATTGTTGGCCGCTGGTGAGGAAAAAGCAAATCGGCGGTCGATCAACCCGCTGACCTTTGTTGCTGTCGGAGCGCTGCTTTCTTTCGTCGCACTGCTAGCCTCCTACATTCGGCGCGACGCGCGATGCGTGTCGATCCCATGGTTGCGTTGCGCTACGAATGAAACTTTATGGGCTATCAATTTGCGGCAGCGAGAAATTCAGCTGCGGAAATCACAGTGCCTCTTTTGGGAAAGAGTCTCTCGATCAGGCACGAGTGCAATTCCGCGTCGAGGTCGGCGCAGCAGTCTTTGATTACGACAACACGGTAATCGGCGTCGGCGGCTTCCACACGCGTGGACAACACCACGCCGCTGGTAGCGATGCCGAACAGAATCAACGTCTCAATTTCCTTGGCTCGCAAAATCATCTCCAGGTCGGTGCCACAAAACGCGCTCACCCGGTGTTTCGTAATGACGATGTCTTGTGGCCGCGGACCGAGGTCGGGATGAATCGCGCCAGGCGCGCCTTCAAATAGCTTTTGATGCTGGCTGGAGTTCTTGATCGCTGCGAACAAGGAATTGCGCGAGCTCACTTCGGGAAGCCCCGGCCGGAATCCCACTTGAATATGGATGACGCACATCCCCAGGCCGCGAGCACGCTCTAGCACGCTCGCCGCGCGCGCCAAGAACCCTTCCTGATCCTTCGCGTAGATCGAGACGATCCCGGTCTGACAGTCCATGCTCAGCACCGCCGTGCGCGCCGGATCCCACGAAAGTCTCTCTGCCATACGTTTGTCCTCGACGAGCCGGGCCTCTTTCAACGTCGCCGCAGATCATTGGGCCTTGCAACCAGACTTGGCGTCAATACAAATCAAGCCGGCCCTTTCCGCCGGTCAAAGCCGACAGACCTACATTTGTATCAAGACTTAAGGATGGGTTGATAGCGAGGCGACCGCGTTTTTCGACTCTTCGCTGGCGATGGAAAGCTCGAAATCTTCCGGCGCAGACGCAAGCGCTGGCAGGAACGGAGCCGCGAGCCGTGGTTGCAGGCCGAAAAGAGCAGCAATGTTGGCGTGCGGATGGCGCGCAATGTTTATAGCGGCCGTGGCCGTGTCGTCGGGAGCGGCTCCGGACGTACCGTTGCTCCGCGCGTTGCTGAACAGCGCGGTGCAACTGATCGAGGTGGGTGCGCTGGAGTTGATGCACGCGGACAGGATGTTCGCGAGGGTATGAATTTTGGTCTGTGGGGCCTGGGTTTCGGGCCTCGATGGCAGGGCGGAGTAGGCCGCTCCCGTAGCAATGTTGGCAAGACCGGCGGCGTCGGCGATCTCCAGCGGCAGCGCATCGGGACTGACCACGTGGGTCGCGTCGTTGGCCATTCCGGCCATCGCATACGCCGCAGCGACCGTGGTTACTTCGTTTACGAAGACAAACGGCGCGGCGGTATCGAAATTTCCAGATTCAGGGCATGCGCCGAGCAAGGCCATCAGGCCAATCGCGGAGTTTGCCCCATCGTCACCGCTGTTGCCGCCCCGGGCGTAAACATAGACTTGGTGGCCCGCAGTGCAGGTGTAATGACCGGCGATTGAGAATCCGCCAAATTCTCCGCTGAGTACGTAGTGACCGATCGAATCGGCTGGGTTGTCAGAACTAAGCAGCGAAACCGAGGCGTTGCCATAGGCACTCGAATTAACTTGCAGCACATAAACCCTGGCCCCAGCGACGGCACGGGATTGCCCTCCATTCACCACGCCCTGGTAAGGCCCCGCAGGGGATGCGGTGGGATAAGAACCCTCGGAATCGGGCCCGTCAGAATCTTGGGGAATGGAGCCTGGTCTGACAGGCATGGCATTTCCGGATCCGCCCGAACCCCCGGATCCGCCAGATCCGCCCGAGGTACCGCCCGAAGTCCCACCGGAGGTGCCCCCTGAAGTGCCTGTGCCGCCGGACGTGCCCGTGCCACCCGAAGTGCCGGAACCGACCCCGCCGCTGCCGATTGTGCCGCCGCTGCTGGACCCACCTCTGATAGGCCGACCGTGCGATGCGCAACCGCTCAGCAAGAACGCCGTTAAGACCGTTGACGAAGCGAGATAAGCCAAGTAACGCATCGTAGCTCTCCACAGGATCGCAACACCAACTGGCCGCTCGAACCGACTACCCGGCACCGACAATTTTCTTCGGTTCGTGCTTGAACCCTCTTCGTGCATGAATTCCGACGCTTCCACCTATTGTGTCTTGCCGCCTTTTACCGTGTATCCAGCCGGGACGGCGAACCACGTGGAATCGGGCTCGCCGCGCACAAGTTCCGTGACGTTGAGCGTCACGACGCCTGACTGAGGATCAGTGCGGGTCACCGAGAGATCGATGTGCAGGTCGGGAGAATACCAGGCATCGGTGTGACTGACAGCCAGCCGGCTGCTGCCACGTGGGCCCGTAACATTGGACACCGTCTCCCGGGTTCCGGTCGCCGGCAAACCTTCGATCGTCCGCTGGCCCAGGCTCTCGCCGCCCACATTGCCGCCGTCCGCATTTTCTGCCAAAACCAGATTCGCGTCGAATACGCTGGTGGCGCAGGTCATCGAGGCCTTAGTACACGTGGTGCGTGTGCCGGAGACGGGATCCAGTATCGTAAAGCTGCGCAACGGAGGTTCCGCTGCGGAATCTGCGGGAACGAATTCGCGCATTTCGCGACGCACACGTCCTTGCGAGTCGCGTGCCACCAACGTGTAATACTTCCGTGAAACCGTGCCGCCTCCTACCAGCGGCCTGTTCCACGTGACGACCACCTTGGCAGTGAATGGGGCGTCGGGAATTGGGGGTATTTCAATACCTTCGATATGCGTGCGCACAGTGCCGACCGCAACTTCCTGCGAGATTGCCGGGGCGGCGGCAAAGGCAATACAAAGGGAAAGGCCGAGCAAGGTAGAGCCACTCATATAGCACTCCCTCGAACGTCCAGAACATGCCAACTAGTGAATGAGACGCTGCAGGTGGCCCTCGGGTGACAGGTTGCAACGTAAAAATTCGCGAACTTGTGAACGTTCGGTGCTGGACAAGGCCTCGGCCCGGCACTCGATGGAAATCGTATATGGCCGTATTCACGTAACCTGTAGTACCTTCCGTCTGCTATTACTGCAGCTTGCGGAGTGTGTGGACACGAATGGCCCCCCGGACTGCGCCTTTGTTGCTCTTGGTCACGCTGCTCCTTTTAGCGTTCACCGTCCCCGATGGACATGCCCAAGGGAGCGAAGCGCGCCAGGGTGTGCAGCGATTCCTGGAGTACTGCGCGGGCTGTCATGGTGCTGATGCCAAGGGTGGCGACAAAGCTCCCTCGCTTACTCCGGCGGCCAGCCGCTCCGACTCCGAACTTTTTCGCATTGTGCGCGACGGGGCCAAGGGCGGCATGCCACCCTTCGCGCAGATCGGCGACGCCAACATCCGAGCCGTGGTGCAGTTCCTGAAAGGGCTCGAAAACAACACCGCCGCGAAGTCTGCCTCGGTCGAGGCAGCCGTCACGGGAGACGCGGATTCGGGCCGCAAGCTGTACTTTGGCAAGGCGCAATGCTCCCAGTGCCACTTGATGCAAGGAAAGGGCGGGTTCATCGCTAGCAGTCTGACGAACTACGGTCGAAACCGTGCTGCGGATGAGATCCTGAAAGCCATCACGACTCCCGATACTCCGCTGGCGCCTTCATCGCAAGTGGTGACCGTGACGACCAGTACCGGACAAGAGTTGACGGGCGTACTGCGCAACGAAGACAACTTCAACCTGGAACTGCAGAGCGAAGACGGTCGGTATCATTTCCTGGCCAGGAGCGAGGTCAAGGATGTGCACTACACTGGACACTCTCTCATGCCGCGCAACTACGCGACCCGGCTTTCGGCAAAGGAACTCAATGACCTTGTCAGTTTTCTAATTGTCTCCAGCAGAAATCCGCACCCGGAGAAGGTGGGGAGGCGATGATTTACCGGCCACTGCGGAGCGCGCACCACGCCAAAATGGCCAGCGAGCAAAATGCGCCGCGCTAGTTGTGCACTCCGAGTCCTGACCGCCACGTGCCTCCTGCTGGGGTTGCGCGCAGGTATGGCGTTGGGACAAGCGGAGAAAGAGCGCGCCCATTCCGCCGCTCCGCACGCACCGTCTTCCGTCGATGCCGATGGCGTTATCAACGTTCAGCAGAAGGACTTGCGCCAGAAGCCGGTTGCTGACAACTGGCCTTCCTACAATGGCGATTACACCGGCGCCCGCTACAGTAGCTTGACGCAGATCACACGGGGCAATGTGGGGCGGCTGGCCGCCCAGTGGGTGTTTCACCCGCATGCGGTCAGCCCTCTCGAAGTCACTCCCGTCGTGGTGGCCGGGATTATGTTCGTTACCAGCGCAAATGATGCCTACGCGCTGGACGCGAAGAGCGGCAACGTGCTGTGGCATCACGTCCGAGCCGTGTCACCTGGGCTCATCGACGACCCCGGCCAGCATCACAATCGCGGCGTGGCCATACTGGGCACGCGCCTGTACATGGAAACGGACAATGCGCACTTGCTATGTCTCGATGCGCGGTCGGGCCACTTGCTTTGGGAGGTTGCCTATGCCACCGGCAACAAGAATTACGGCGCCACCAGCGCCCCGTTGATCGTGAAAAACAAGGTGGTGGTCGGCATCTCCGGTGGCGATGACGGCGTGCGCGGATTTCTGGCGGCATTCGATGCGGAAACCGGCGAAGAGAAGTGGCGCTTCTGGACCATCCCTGGGCCTGGCGAAAAAGGCAATGAAAGCTGGCCCGGAGACACGTACCTGCATGGTGGAGGCACGACTTGGATGCCCGGCACGTACGACCCGGACCTCAACACGCTCTACTGGGGAACCGGCAATCCCGCTCCGGACTACGAGGGCAGCCTCCGCCCCGGCGACGATCTGTACACCAGTTGTTTGCTGGCCTTGGATCCGGATACCGGCACGCTGAAGTGGTATTTCCAGTTCAGCCCGCACGATTTGTATGACTACGACGCGGTGCAGACTCCCGTTCTCGTCAATGCATCGCTCAAAGGCCAGCCGCGTAAATTGATCGTCACCGCAAACCGCAACGGCTTCCTCTACATCCTGGATCGCACCAATGGGAAATTCCTCTTCGGCAAATCCTTTGTGGATTCGCAGAATTGGGCCAAGGGTCTGGACGAGAATGGCCGGCCTATTTCTGCCGGCCTCATCCCCGACGAGAAAGGCGCGCGCGTCTGTCCAGCCAACGGCGGCGCCACCAACTGGTATTCGCCCAGTTACAACCCGGCCACGCACATGTTTTACTTCCGCTCCTTCGAAGCTTGTGCGGTCATTCAGTCGAACGCACGCTCTTTCGCGGAGGGGCGCGCCTTCTATGCCTCGGGCATCCAGACCGCGGGTGAAACCGGCAAGGGCTACATCAATGCCTTTAATCTGGATACGCTGGATTTCGCCTGGCGCGATCTCCAGTTCGGACGAAACAAGGGTTGGGGTGGCGTCATGTCCACGGCTACGGGCCTGGTGGCGTTTGGAGACGACGCGCAGAATTTCGTGATCGCGGATGGGCGCAGCGGTAGGCCGCTATGGCACTTCCACCTAGGACAATTGGTCCACGCATCTCCCATGAGTTATGCGGTGGATGCCAGGCAGTATCTAGCGATTGCGGCAGGAAGCGATGTATTCTCATTTGCGCTTCCCTGAGGTGAATCCAGCCAGCAACGAAACCACCGGCGGCAACGCGCCTCGAAAACCACAGCCCGCTGAGACCGTCTACCTCATTTCTTGATTGGCGCGCCTTTGCGCGGAATGAACAGCGTCCCCGGCGGCGTGATTTTGTTGACCTGCGAAAAATTCCGCTCGTTCAGTGCCAGCCCAATGCGCCCGCGCGAATCCACGTAGAGCAACGGGTCGCCCACGGAGACGTCCATGAACGTCTTCACGTAGGGCACGGTGAACGGCTTCTTGTTGAGCTGCACGATGATTTTGTCTCCCAGTGTGTAGCCCAACTTCTTGAACTCGTCGCCAGGAATGTCCGTAATTAGCGAGCCGAAGGGGTCATCCAGAGCGATGATGTCGCCTTCGATGCCGTTCTCCGTGGTGTGCGAGAGCTTGGGCGTGAGCTGCACCAATTCTGAAACCACCGGTCCGGCCATCGTGAAATCCCAACCTTCGGCGAGGTGTGCCGCGGCGGGCGAAAAAACGTCGCGGCCATGAAAGGTCGAAGAAACTTGCGGGGCCAGCATCCAGGAGGTATTGGTGATTTCGCGCGCCGCATCCAGCCCGTCGCGGTCCAGCACGGGGGTCATCAGTCCATTGTCGGGCACCACGAAATACTGCCCCTTCTTGGACTTCACAATCACCGCTTTGCGCGAGGTCCCCACTCCCGGGTCTACCACCGCGAGAAAAACGGTTCCCGCGGGATAGTACGGCGTTACGCCGTACAAGAAGCGCGCCGCCTCTTCGATCGAAAACGGCGTGACCTGGTGGGTGATATCCATGAGCCGTACATCGGGGGCAATGCTAACGATGACCGCTTTACAGATGGCTACGGCGTCGTTGGCCGTACCGAAATCGGTCATGAACACGATGGTAGGCCGCGCTTGATTCTGTTGCCCCGCGGCGCCCTTCTCGGCGGGGTTTTTGCCGCATCCGCCGCAAAAGAGGAGCGCCGCCAAGAAGGGAACTGCCAACAGCCGCATGCGTACAGTCATCGGGTCTCCCAGGTTCAGCGATTTGTCAAAAGGTCCGGCGACCGTCATCCGGAGCAGCGAAAAGTATACAAGAAGGACTTCTGGCTGACGGCAACACAAGAAGCCAAAAGTCCGAGACGTGCGCGCCAACAAAATCATTCCGCTTCGCCCGCTCTTCCTTTACACTAGGTTCACTTCGGTCAAAGAACTTGCGCAAGACTAAGCAGCCTCCCAGCCCAGAGAAGGTCCTGCCGCATTGCGTACGTCGATAAGCTAAAAGGAGAAAAGACCGTGCGTCGTAGCTTGCTCGTACTTGTGTTTTTGTGCTTCTGCGCGTGGAGTGTGCGCGCGGATCAAGTGACGCTCAAAAATGGCGACCATCTCACCGGGAGTATCGTCAAGTCGGACGCCAAAACGCTGGTGCTCAAGACGGACTACGCCGGGGACCTCAATATTCAGTGGGACGTCGTGACGGCGATTGTTTCCTCGCAGACTTTGCATCTTGTTCTCAAAGATGGCCAGACCATCGTCGGCACCGTGGCTACCGCGGACAACAAGTTCGAAGTGGCCACCAAAGACGCCGGTGCCGTCACCGCCGCCAAGGATGACGTCGTGGGCGTGCGCAACGATGCTGAGGAGAAGGTCTACGACGACCAGATCGAGCGGCTTCGCCATCCGCACCTCACCGATTTCTGGAGCGCCCTCCTGGACACTGGCTTGAGCCTGACGCGCGGCAACTCGGAGTCTCTGACTTATAACCTCAACGGGAAAGCGGCCCGCGTCACCGACCGCGACAAGATTTCCCTCTACACCACCGCGATCTATAGCAACAGCACGGTCAACGGCGTCAACTCCACGACTGCCCACGCCATTCGCGGGGGCGTCCGCGGCGATTTGAACGTTAGCGACCGCCTGTTCGTTTTCGGTTTCACTGATCAGGAGTACGATCAGTTCCAGAACCTCGACTTGCGCAGTGTCTTTGGCGGCGGCTTCGGGTACCACGCGGTCAAGACCAAAAACACCGCCTTGGACGTCTTTGCCGGTGGCTCGTACGACGCAGCCTTCTTCGGCGCCGTCACCGCTACCGCTACCACGCCCGCGTCGCCGTCAGTCACCAGCAAGACTGGGGAAGTCGTCAGCGGCGAAACGTTCAACACGAAACTCAACAACCGCACCACGATAACCGAGCAATTCAGTTTCTATCCCAACGTTTCCGAGACCGGCCAATATCGCTTCCAATTCGACACCACTGCGGCCACCAAACTCAAAAACTGGCTTAGTTGGCAAGTCACCTACAGCGACCGCTTTCTCAGCGACCCGCTGCCCGGCTTCAAAAAGAACGACTTGCTGCTTTCCACCGGTCTGCGCTTTACCTTTGGCAAAGGTGTGTTCTAATAGGCGCCCTTCAGCCCATTCCTAGGGCGGCGCATCAACATAAGGAGGTAGTCCCATGATTGCTTGGCTGATTACCGGGCTCATTGCTGGCTGGCTCGCCGGACTTGTCATGAAGGGCGGCGGGTACGGCATCATCGTGGACCTCATTCTCGGCATTCTGGGGGGTATCGTGGGAGGCTGGGTCTTTGGCCTTCTACATCTCAGTACGGGCGGAGGCATGATCCCTTCGATTATCGTAGCCTTCGTTGGTGCGGTGATCCTGGTTTGGATCACTCGCCTCTTGAAGAAGAAGGCCTAGAACACCAAGTCAGAGGAAAAAATCATCGAAACCGGGCCGGCCTTGAACTGGCGTGGCGCGTTTGTCTGCAGGGCACGCGGATTTGTCCGCGAGCTCGGGAACTGCTCGTTTGTCCTTTTGGAATGCCTTTCTGCCTCGAGCCGCGGCTCACGACCGAACGTGATACGAATCGGTGCCAGGGAGCACTAACTGGTTGTGCGGCGCCTGTACGCCTGTCCGAACGGTCAGGTCGGCATGAGCTGGTACAGGTGAAAAACAGGCGAAAGTATAGGCGAAAGGAATAGTTCGCTAAACTTATCATTACAAAGGCGATAGATAGATTTAAGCACTGTAATGAGAGTACTGAGAGTCTAGTTTAGGCCCTAAAATGTGACTACTGTACCATCGCCTTCGGGCCCCACCTGGTGTCAAATGGGACAGGTGAAACGGTTGGACCCAACGGACAGGGTCAGGCATCTAAGTACAGTGGATGCTGAAAACGTTGTGAAACGAATTATCACGGCAAGGGTTAGTGAAAGCGGGGACTCAGCAAGAGGAACAATGAAAACCAAGGACGGCAATCGCAAGTGGATGTGGTGGTTCCTGGGGGTTGTAATCGCGCTTCAATTGTACTTTGTGCGCGAGCTTTTGGCCGCGTTTGCTCTTTTTGCGCTAGGATTTGCGGGCATTGCATTAGTCGTGATGAGCCTGTACATGGCCCAGAAGGTTTGGGAAGCCGGTGTCCAGCGGGTTGCGGACAGCCAGCACCCGGTTGTGGATATGGCGCGCCGCAGCGTGAATGCTGTGGAAGATTTGGCACGGCGTCCGTTGCGCCGTCCGGGATCGGCCGCGGAGGCTCGTTAAGCCGCAGGAGCTATTGGTTTCTGCCAGAGCACGCAGAAAGGCAGTTCAGGCTGCCTCCTTCAGTCTGAGCTGCAACTGTAAGAAACAGGTCAAGAAAAAGCCAGCCGCCCTGAGAGAACGGCTGGCCTTTTCTTTTGTGGCCGCGCTTTCCAATTTTTAGGTTCCTTGCCTTCCCATCGCTTGTCTTCGACTGCTTGGTTCGGCCTGAAAAATTTCCCTTGACACGCTGGCCGCGCTGCGGTATTTAACCTTAGGGTTAAATACGATGCCCACCGATCAACTCTCCTCCACCTTGGCCGCTCTCGCCGACCCCACGCGCCGCGCCATCCTCGCCCGCCTCAGCTCCGGCCAAGCCTCCGTCACCGAACTCGCCGGCCCGTTTGCCATGAGTCTTCCAGCCGTTTCCAAGCACCTCAAAGTCCTTGAACGCGCCGGACTCATCATCCGCAGCCGCGACGCCCAGTGGCGTCCATGCCGCATCCACGCCCAGCCGCTCCAGGAAGTGGCTAACTGGGTCGAGCAGTACCGCGCGATTTGGGAGCAGCGTCTCGAACGCCTCGATGCCTACCTTCAGGAATTGCAAGCCAAGGAACCGCCAATCAAGGAGAAGCAACATGAGCCAGGCCGCAAGTAGTCCGCAGTCCTCCAGCGCTTCGGGAGCCGGAGCCGCTCCAAGCTCCGCGTTCAAAGAACTGGTGCTCACGCGCATCTTCGACGCGCCGCGCAGCCTGGTCTTCAAAGTCTGGACCGACCCCAAACACCTGGCACAGTGGTGGGGGCCGCATGGCTACACGAATCCCGTATGCCAGGTGGATCTGCGCCCGGGCGGCGCGCTGCTGATTCACATGCAGGATCCCGTGTTGCCGGTGAATCCGATGACGGGTGTGTTCGACGAAGTTCTCGAGCCAGAGCGGCTGGTCTTCACTTGCTCGGCGGTGCCCGACGCGCAGGGCGTGCCGCAACTCCGGGTCTGGACTGCTGTGACATTTGAAGAGCTCAACGGCAAGACGAAGCTGACGATGACCGCCAGGGTGCTCAAAGCCACACCGCAAGTAGCGGGAGCGTTGCAAGGCATGGAGCAGGGTTGGACGGAAAGTCTGGAACGTCTCGGAGACGTGCTCGTCAATCCACTGGACTCCACGCCCCTCGCCGCGCGCGAAATCGTCTTCCGCCGCATGATTACAGCTCCGCGCGAAAAGGTCTTCGACGCCTGGACCGACCCCGCACAGATCGGCCAGTGGTGGGGGCCGCACGGCTTCCGCACCACCACCTATTCCATGGACGTGCGCCCCGGCGGCGTCTGGGACTTCACCATGCACGGCCCCGACGGCCGCGACTACAAAAACAAGATCGTCTATCTCGAAGTCGTCCGGCCCTCATTCCTCGCCTACCGGCATGCCGGCGAAGGCCCCGACGCTGAAGTGCAGTTTCGCTCCACAGTGACTTTCGGCGAAATGTTCGGCCAAACCACGCTCACGCTGCGCCTCATCTTTGCTACGGCCGCCGCGCGCGACCACAACATCAAGACCTACCACTCCATCGAAGGTGGCCGACAGACTCTCGAGCGCCTCGCACAATACGCGGAGCAACTGCCTGCATCGCCCAGCACTGGTAGCGACACCGGTGCTAAGCGATAGGCCTATGGTGCTCCGCCCAGTGCCGCTGAATGTTGGCGTTGAACTCGTCTTTGCCGGCGCGCATCAGCCGCACGAGCGCCTGGTTGCCGGTGTCTTCGTGCCGCGCAGCCCACAGCACCATCTCCGTCAGCACCGGCGCGAGATCAATTCCTTTTGCAGTAAGCGAATAGATCAGTTTGCGCCCATCGCTGGGGTCGCCCTGTGCGGTGACAATCCCGTACTCCTGCAGCCGCCGCAAGCGGTCCGCCAGAATGTTCGTGGCGATTCTTTCTTGGGACGCCAAAAACTCGTTGAACCGCGTGTACCCGCGCAGCATCATGTCCCGCAGAATCAGCAGCGACCAACGGTCGCCCAGCATTTCCACCGACGCGTTCAGCGGACACCCCGACCGCCGTTTCGCTCCGGCCCTCTTTTTCGGCATTCTGTCACTGTAGCATGTTTTCACTTGCACGGTGCAAGCTACCTTGGCAGACTGTTCCCCGGAAACGGCTCCCGGTTCGCGCCGTCTGGTATAGTGCCCGGAAATCTTTTCTCCGCAGGAGAAGCGTTATGAGCTGGCAACCCGATCTGCTCTTCAACGATTTGAAAGTCGCCCTCCGTTCCTTGCTGCGTGCCAAGGGCCTGGCCATCACCGTCATCCTCACGCTCGCCCTCGGCATCGGCGCCAACGCCGCCATCTTCACGCTGGTGCGCGGGATTCTGCTGCGTCCGCTGGTGAACCGCGATGAGGGCCGGCTGGTCTACATCCGCCAAAGCATGCCGGGGATCGGCAGCGACAACACGGATTTCTCGGTGCCCGAGTATAAGGACATCGAAGCGGGAGTGCATTGCATTACGGAGTTCGGCGATTTTTCGGTGATCAATTTCACCATGGTCGGGCTGGGCGAGCCGCGCGAAGTGCAAGCCGGCGTGGTGGGCGGAACGTACTTCGACGTGATGGGACTTAAGCCGGTGCTCGGAAGGCTGATTGGGCCGCAGGATGATGGACCGAAAGCCGCCGGAGTGGTGGTGCTTACGTATCGCTTCTGGACGGGAGCGCTGCACAGCGATGCAAACGTTTTGGGGAAGACGGTGCGATTGGGGAGCGGTGCATTGGGAACGCGCACCGGCACGATTATCGGGGTGCTGCAGCCTTCGATTCCCTATCCGGCCGACACCGAGATCATCGCGAATATCGTGACGAGCCCGCATCATCTTTCCGCGACGATGCAGGATGGACGCGTGCATCGCATGACCGAGCTCTTCGGCAAACTCGCGCCGGGAGCGACGGTGGAGCAGGCGCGCGCGGAATTGCGAACGGTTTATGGGGCCATGGTTGCACAGCATCCGGAAGCCTACACGAAGCAGGAAGATCCCCAGATCAGCGCGCGGCTGTTGCGCGACCAGATTACTTCCGGAGCGCGCACCGTGCTGCTGGTGCTGCTGGCAGCGTCGGGGCTGGTGTTTGTTATCGCCGTATCGAATGTGGCCAATCTGATTCTGGCGCGGTCGGTGCGGCGCGAGGGCGAATTGGCAGTCCGTGCAGCGCTCGGTGCGAGTACCGCAACGTTGCGGCGAACGTTGCTGGCGGAAAGCGTGTTGTTGTGTGGCGTTGGAGCGCTGCTCGGAGTGCTGAGCGCGCGGCCGATGGTGGCGGTCCTGGCGCGCTACGCCTCACGGTTTTCGATTCGAGCGCTCGATTTGAAGGTGGACTCGAGCATGTTGTGGGTAGGCGCGGGGCTGGCGATCATCGCGGCGATTTTGCTGGCGTTCGTTCCGCGCTTGCCCTCCGCGAATTCTTCGCAGGGTTTTGGGCTGGCGAGCGGCAGCCTGCGCATCACGGGCGGCACGAACCGGCGCTTGCAGGTTTTCGCGATGACGCAGATCGCCGCATCCTTCATGCTGCTGGCCGGCGCCAGCATGCTGCTGAAAACACTGCTGGACCTGCAAAACGCCCAAACGCTGCTGGATACGCGCCATGTGCTGGCCATCAACCTGCCAGTAAATTCGTACGGCAAGACGCCTGAGCAAATCAATCATTTTTACGAGGAAGTCATTGAGCGGGTCGAGGCGATGCCGGGAGTGGATAGCGCAGCGGCGGGCGACTCGGTGCCCTGGCGCGACACGTTTTTTGATATTCAGCTGCAATTTTCGGCTGACCTGCATCAGAAACAGCCGGGCGAAGA
>Ga0335077_10003810_pt1 | contig 18326 bp, 15 predicted proteins | sample Lox_Sample_31_FD_207151 | JGI IMG/M metagenome (GOLD analysis project Ga0335077, IMG submission 207151) | Soil microbial communities from Loxahatchee National Wildlife Refuge, Florida, United States - Lox_Sample_3.1 | ecosystem: Environmental > Terrestrial > Soil > Wetlands | place: USA... | reverse complement strand
GCCGCCTCGGTGAAGAAGATCCTGGGGCTCATTGAAAGTCTGGCGGGCAGGGAGGACTACAAGACGCTGTGGAAGGAATTCGGCCGGGTGCTGAAGGAGGGCATCGCCGAGGACGCGGACAATCGCGAGACGCTGGCCGGCCTGCTGCGTTACGAAAGCACGCTCCACCCCGGCGAGGGGCAGACCGTGGCGCTGTCGGACTATGTCTCCCGCATGCCGGAGGCGCAGGACGCCATCTACTATCTGGCCGCGAATGACGCCGCCACCGCGCGCAGCAGTCCGCATTTGGAGGTGTTCCGCAAAAAGGGCATCGAGGTGTTGCTGATGTCCGATCCGGTGGATGAGTGGGTGGTCATGCACCTGACCGAGTTCAAGGGCAGGCCGCTCAAATCCGTGAGCAAGGGCGATCTGGATCTCGGCAGGCTGGAGACGGAGGAGGAGAAGAAGGAACGGCAGGGCGAAACCCGCGAACTGAAAGACCTGCTGGGCCGGCTGCGCAAGACGCTGGATAACGAAACCAAGGACGTGCGCGTCACCCGCCGCCTGACCGACTCACCCGCCTGCCTGGTGGCGGACAGCCAGGACATGGGCGGCAATCTGGAACGCCTGCTCAAGGCCGTGGGGCAGAACATCGCCGCCGCCAAACCCATCCTGGAGATCAACCCGGAGCACGCGCTGATCAAACATCTTGGCAAAATCGAGGATGAAACGCGTTTCGGCGACTGGGCGAGGATATTATTCGATCAGGCCTTGCTGGCCGAGGGCGGCAGGCTCAGCGACCCGGCGGGCTTTGTCCGCCGTTTGAACGCCATGTTCGCAACCATGGCGTCCTGAGCCCCGCCGGTCACGCCGCCTGGCGTGTCGTGGCGGCGGGCCGTGAGCGGTGGAACGCGAGAAAGTCGCGCGCGCCCCGCTGACCCATGTAGCGCTCCAAAAGGCGGGCATCGGTGCGGCGCAGATCGACCAGGATCAGGCCGTCCAGCGTATTCCCGAACTCCGGATCGACATTGAATCCGAGCAATTGCCCGCCCAGCTTCAGATACTGGCGCAGCAGAATGGGAGGCTCCTTGCCGTCCGTCTCGATGCCGCGCACCATGTCTGCGATCACGTCCAGATCGTCCAGGCCCGGTGAGATGATGGCTTCCCGCCAGGGCCCCATACGCAATGGCTTGAATGGGCGGCGTGGCCGCACCCAGCGGGACAATTCCCGTTCGTAATGCCGCGTGTGCAGGTGCTTCACGATGAGCAGGCGCGACAGCCAGTGATAATCGTTGCTGATGCTGACGGGGCCGAACAGGCGGTGGCACTGCGGCCGGCGGATGATGAATTCCCCGATCCCGCGCCACAACAGAAACAGGGGCGCGAAGCTCTTCTGAAATTCCGGCCGCACGAACGAGCGGCCCAACTCGACGGCCGTCGCCAGCTGGCCGAGCAGCGGCCGCTTGAATTCAAACAGGGAATGGGTGTAGAGGCCGCGCACGCCGTAGTGCCGCAGGATGTCGGCCACGACGCCCAGCCGGTAACCGCCGGCCACCTGACCGGAGGCCTCGTTCCAGACGATGAGGTGCTGGTAATAGGCGTCATACAGATCGATGTCCGCGGGCTTGCCGGTGCCCTCGCCGACGCTCCGGAACGTCAGCTCGCGCAGCCGCCCAATCTCCTGCAACAACCAGGGGATTTGCCGCGCGGGCGCGCAGGCGACCCGCCATTCCTTGTTGCGAATCAGGATCTGCTCCTCCGGCAGGGCGTCCATCTCCGCCTTGAGCAACGATGGTGCGGGCGCGAGGATTAAGGGGATCGCACGTCGCGGTAAAGGCGGCTCAACGGCCGCGCCGGAGGAAGCAGTCTGGCTCATCTGGCCCAGCAGCTCGGTGCGCAGGCGCAGATGTTCAATGAGTGTGGTCTTGTCCGGCAGCCGTTTCATGCCGGCGTACGCGATGGGTGCGCCGATGCGCAGTTCAATGCGCCGACCGGTGCGGGCCGCGAATTCGCGCGGCAGCAGGGCGGTGCGCAGCAGCGGGTGCAGCAGGCCCAGGAGCTGGAAGTGAAGCCGGTTGTGGCCGTGGATGTACACCGGCACCACGCTGGCCTGGCTCAACTGCACGAGACGTCCGATGGACGGATCCCACGGCGGATCGATAATCTTTCCGGAACGCCATTGCAGATGCGATACCGTGCCCGATGGAAAGGTCAGCAGCAGGCCGCCGGCCTGCAACCAGCGCAGGCAGCGGCGCAACGGCGCCGCGTTTCTGCGGGCCGACGTTCCTCCCCCGAAGGGATCCACGTCAATCAGATAATCCCGGATTTCCGTGATTTGCCGCAGGAGGTAATTGGCCATCATGCGCACATCAGGGCGGATCTTCAGCAGCATCTGCGCCAGCAGCAGCGCCTCGGGGCCGCCGAAGGGATGATTGGCGACGACGATGACCGGCCCGCCGGCCGGAATGTCATCGATCCGCCCGCTCAAAATGCGCGGCCGGATGTCGAGCAGTTCCAGCGCCTGCCGGAGAAAGGCCTCGCCTTCCAATCCGGGGGGTAGTTGCTGATAGAGACGATCCAGGTGATCCAAGCGGCAGAGCCGATCCAGGGATCGATAGAGGAAATCGGGGTGGTTTGACAATCGGTGGTTGGAAAAGATGTGACGCGTGCTGAAATGACCGCGAATTTCTGCTGAGGTCATCGGTTGTTCTCCACGCGGAGCATGTGACGGCCATACTGCCCCAACGCTGTGACAGGCCGGCGAACGTCCGTTGACAGGTTGGTGACAATTCAGCTTTTTACATCGAAAAAGTTCTGTTTGCGACGCTGATCGCACCGCAACATGCTGTTTTGCATGGCAGTAGGGTCGGAATCCGGCTAAAATTTGTCTAATCGACGGCTGAAATTGATGACCACCACCACCCATTCTCTGCAACTGCTGCAAGAACTGACGGCCATTGGCATCGCCCTCTCGGCCGAGAAGAATCACGACCGGCTGCTGGAGATGATCCTGGAGCAGGCGGAGCGCTTCACCAGCGCGGATGGCGGCACGCTGTATTCGGTCACCGAGGATCGACGCCTGAAATTCGAAATCATGCACACCGCCAGCCTCAACTTTCGCATGGGCGGCACCAGCGGCAAGCCCATTCCCTTCCCGCCGCTGCCCTTGTACGACGACGCGGGCAATCCCAACATGAAAATGGTCGCCGCCAGCGCGGCCCTGAGCCGCCGCACCATCAACATCAAGGACGCCTACGCCAGCAAGGAATTCGATTTTTCCGGGACTCGCACCTTCGATCAGAAGACCGGCTACCGTTCAAAATCCTTTCTCACCGTGCCGATGACCAATCATGAGAATGAGGTCATCGGCGTGCTGCAGCTCCTGAACAAGCGCGAACCCGATGGCTCGGATGCGGTCTCGTTTACCCAGCACGATCAAAAGCTGGTGGAATCGCTGGCCTCGATGGCGGCGGTGGCCATCACCAACAAACAACTGATAGAGGCGCAGAAACAGTTGTTCGATTCCATGATCCAGCTGGTCGCCAACGCGATTGACGAAAAATCACCCTACACTGCGGGGCACTGCCGGCGCGTGCCGGTGCTGACCGACATGCTGGCCGAGGCGGTCTGCAACACGAGGCAGGGTCCGCTGGCGGATTTCGCCATGACGGAGGAGGAGCGCTATGAACTGAATGTCGCCGCATGGCTGCACGACTGCGGCAAGATCACCACGCCGGAATTCGTGGTCGACAAGTCCACCAAACTGGAGACGATTTTCGACCGCATCAAGGAGATTGACACCCGCTTTGAAATATTGAGACGCGACGCCGAGATCGCCGCGCTGCTGCGCCGGTTGCAGGCCCGCTTCGGCGCCGATGCGGAGGTGGATACCGATCCCGAATACCGGCGGCTGCTGAAGCAATACGCCGACGATCGCGAATTTCTCCATCGCTGCAACAAGGGCGGCGAGTTTCTCTCCGAGGAAGACAAGGAGCGCGTCAATCGCATCGCCGCCTACCGCTGGCGGGAGGATGGTAACGACAAACCCTTTCTGTCGGACAACGAGGTTTACAACCTGCACATCAGCCGCGGCACGCTGAATTTCGAGGAACGGCAGATCATCAACAACCACGTCAGCGTCAGCATCAAAATGCTGCAGTCACTGCCTTATCCAAAACATCTGCGGCGGGTGCCGGAGTATGCCGGCGGGCATCATGAAAAAATGGACGGCACCGGTTATCCCAACAAACTGACGCGCGAACAGATGTCGATCCCGGCGCGCATGGTGGCGATCGCCGACATCTTCGAGGCGCTGACCGCCAAGGATCGCCCCTACAAAAAACCGATGCCGCTGTCGCAGGCGCTCACGATCCTCGGCCGCATGAAACTGGAACATCATATCGACGCGGATTTGTTCGACGTGTTCATCCATGAACAGGTCTATCTCAAGTATGCGCGGCAGTATCTGGCCCCCGAACAGATCGACGCCATCGATTTCAAAAAAATACCCGGCGTCATGGCCCATTGACGCCGCGCGAACTGGTCCATTGGGCCGAATCCAAGTTTGAATACGCGGGCCTGAGCTACGGCCACGGCACCCGCAACGCCCGCGAGGAGGCGGTGTATCTGGTGCTGGGGGCGCTCGATCTGCCCTTCGATTACGGCGGCGCCCGGCTGGACGAGCCACTGGACAAAAACACGCTCCAACGCCTGCGCGCGCTGTTGCGCAAGCGGATCGCCACCCGCAAACCGGCCGCCTATCTGCTGCGCAAGGCGTGGTTCGCGGGTCTGGAGTTTTACGTCGACGAACGCGTGTTGGTACCGCGCTCGCCGATTGCGGAATTGATCGAACAGGGTTTTGCGCCGTGGGTGGACGGCAGCCGCGTGCGTCGCATCCTGGAACTCTGCACCGGCAGCGGCTGCATCGCAGTGGCCTGCGCGCTGGCCTTTCCTGAAGCGCGGGTTGACGCCACCGATATCTCGCCGGAGGCGCTGGCGGTGGCCGCGATCAACGTCGAGCGGTACGCGGTGGGGGATCGCCTGCGCATGATCAAATCGGATCTGTACCGTGACGTCCCGCGGCAGCGTTATGACTTGATCATCAGCAATCCACCTTACGTTCCCGCGGAAGACGTTGCCGGTTTGCCGCGCGAATACCAGCACGAACCGGCCCTGGGTTTGGCCGCGGGTGACGAAGGGCTGGCCGTCGTCATCCGCATCCTGCATGAATCCGCCGCCCGCTTGAACGAACACGGGGCATTGATCGTGGAGGTGGGCGACCGGCAGGAGGTTCTCTTGGCGCGTTATCCGAAGGTGCCGTTCATGTGGTTCGAGTTTGAACGCGGCGGCGACGGCGTGTTCCTGCTCACCGCCGCGCAACTGCGCGAACACTTCGGCGGCGACCGATCCTCGTAAACCGGCGAAGATTTCGCCGGAATATGCTTATGTCGCTACAATAGCGCCATGTCAGGTAACACCATCGGCAAACTGTTCACGCTCACCACCTGCGGCGAGAGCCACGGGCCGGCGTACGCCTGTATCGTGGACGGCTGCCCGCCCGGCCTCGCCTTGAGCGAGGAGGATCTGCAGCACGATCTGGATCGGCGCAAACCGGGCAAGTCGCGCCACACCACGCAGCGGCACGAAGATGACAGGGTGCGCATCCTGTCGGGAGTGTTCCAGGGCAAAACCACCGGCACGCCGATTGGACTGTTGATCGAGAACACCGATCAGAAGTCAAAGGATTACGACAACATTCTCGATCGCTTCCGTCCCGGTCACGCCGATTACACCTACAATCAGAAGTACGGCTTCCGCGATTACCGCGGCGGCGGCCGCGCCTCGGCGCGCGAGACCTGCATGCGCGTGGCGGCAGCGGGCATCGCCAAGAAATACCTGCGCGAGAAATACGGCGTGCAGGTCCGCGGTTATCTGGCGCAACTGGGGCCGATCAAACTGGAACGCCGGGATTGGAGCGCCGTTGATGACAATCCATTTTTCTGTCCGGATCCGGCGCGTGTCCCCGAGCTGGAAGCGTTCATGGACGCGCTGCGCAAGGAGGGCGATTCCATTGGCGCGCGCATCAACGTCGTGGCCAGCAACGTGCCGCCGGGCTGGGGCGAACCGGTGTTCGATCGGCTGGATGCCGACATCGCGAAGGCGATGATGGGCATCAACGCCGTCAAGGCGGTGGAGATCGGCGCCGGTTTCGCCGCCGTCGAACACAAGGGCACGCAGCACCGCGATGAAATGACGCCGGAAGGTTTTCTCGGCAACAACGCCGGCGGCATTCTCGGCGGCATTTCCAGCGGCCAGGACATTCTCGTCAGCATCGCGCTGAAGCCGACGTCCAGCATCCGTCTGCCGGGGCGCAGCATCGACGCGCGGGGCAATCCGGTGGAGGTGGCGACGCACGGGCGCCACGACCCCTGCGTCGGCATCCGCGCCACGCCGATTGCCGAGGCCATGCTGGCGCTGGTGCTGATGGATCATGCCCTGCGCCACCGCGCCCAGAATCTTGACGTTCGTTCGCCGACACCGGTAGTTCCCGCCACGCCCAAGCGCTGATGTTGCGTCATTCGGGGGTGCCTTACTGGAGGCTGTCCGGCGGCTACTTCGCCTACTTCGCCGTCATCGGCGCGCTGGTGCCGTATCTCAATCCCTATTTCAAACTGCTGGGCTGCACGCCGGCGCAGATCGGCCTGCTGACCGGCGCGCTGGTCGCGGGGCGCATCGTTTCGCCGACGCTGTGGGGCTGGATCGCCGATCACCATGGCGGACGGATGCGGGTGGTGCGCGTGAGTTTCCTGCTGTCGCTGGTGAGTTTCCTGCCGATGCTGTGGATCACAACCTACGCACCGGCGCTGGTGGTGATGTTGGTGTTCGGTTTCCTCTGGAGCGCCTCGCTGCCGCAATTCGAGGCGGTAACCTTCAACCATCTCGGTGACTCGACGGAGGCCTACACCCGCATCCGCGTCTGGGGTTCCATCAGTTTCATTGTCACCGTCGTCGCCTTGGGATGGATCTTCGAACGTACCGGTTTGACGCCGCTGCCGGCGGTATTGGTGGGATTGCTGGCCGCTGCCACCGTGATGAGCCTGTATACGCCGGATCGGAGGGTTCCGCATCCCCGGCCGGCGCGCATGCACCTCGCTCGCGTGCTCGGCCAGCCCAAAGTTGCGGCCCTGCTGGCTGTTTGTCTGCTGACCCAGGTGAGCTACGGGCCTTATTACAACTTCTACACCATCTATCTGGAGGAGCACGGCTATGCCCGCGGCGTGGTCGGGCAGTTGTGGGCCCTGGGCGTGGCGGCGGAGGTGTTGCTGTTCCTCGTCATGCACCGGCTGCTGCCATGGATGCCGCTGCGCCTGCTCATGCTGCTCAGCATCGCCGCCACCACCGTGCGCTGGCTTTTGATCGCCGGTTTCGTCCAGTGGCTCTTCGTGCTGGTGCTGGCGCAATTGCTGCACGCGATCTCGTTTGGCATGCAGCACGTGGCGGCGGTGCAGTTCATCCACCGTTATTTCACCGGCCGCCACCAGGGCCGCGGCCAGGCCCTTTACAGCAGCGTCGCCTACGGCGTCGGCGGCGCCGCCGGCGCACTGAGCAGCGGCTATCTCTGGGAAGGGCGGGGTCCGGTGTGGACCTTCACCGCCGCGAGCCTCCTGTGCGTGCTGGCGTTCGCCATCGCCTGGCGATGGCTGGAAGGTGCGCCGCAGCTTCGTCCAGACCCCGTTTGATGCGGCGCGTCATGAACGTGCCGAACCCACAACTTTTTCCATAAGTTGCCATGTGGTACAAGGAGGTACTGCCGTTTTCCAACGACTTGACGTTGTTGGGAAACGGTGAAAAGTAAAAACCATGCCTTTTGCTTTTCGAGTTGAAAAAGTTCCATGGAAGGACTTTTTAAACAGCTTTGGAAGGGACGCCCTTGACCCGGCTCGGGGGCAGGCCCTACTCTGGCCCAACGGAAAAAAACCAGGACACCACAAATGACTTATTGTCTGGCTGCCCAGGTCAAGACGGGGCTGGTGTTTACTTCTGACTCGCGCACAAACGCGGGTATCGATCAGGTCAGCACCTACAGCAAGATGCACACCTTCGGCCGCGATGGCGATCGCCAGTTCGTGCTGCTCTCCGCAGGCAATCTTGCCACCACCCAGGGCGTGGTGGCGCGCCTGCAACGCGACATCCGCGAGGGCTGGGAACACAATCTGATGACCATGAGCGACATGCATGCAGCCGCGGATTATCTCGGCGCAATCAGCCGCGACCAGCAGACGCGCCTGACCGGCGGCGGCACCACCTTTGAAGCCAGTTTCATCCTCGGCGGCCAGATCGGCAGCGAATCGCACGCGCTTCTGCTGATCTACCCCGAGGGCAATCACATCAGCGCCTCTGACGCGACGCCATACCTGCAGATCGGCGAGAGCAAATACGGCAAGCCGATTCTCGATCGCATCATCAGCACCGAGACCAGCCTCGAACAGGCGGCACTGTGCGCGCTGGTATCGATGGATTCGACCATGCGCAGCAACGTCACCGTCGGGCCGCCCATCGATCTCCTGATTTACCGGGCCGGCAGCCTGCGGACCGGCGAGCATGTCCGCCTGAACCATGACAGCCCCTATCTGCGCGACTTGAAAAAGTCATGGGAAAGCGGATTGGCGGAGGCCTTCCGCAAGCTGCCGCCCTTGAATCTCGCCGGCGCCGGTGGCGAGCATGTCCGCGAACTGACCACCGCAACACATTAATTTACACGGCAGTCCCTCGCGCCAGTTTTGCCTCAGGCGGTGGTGCGGAACCAGTTGGTTTCTATGGCCGTGTGAATTCGATCCAGGGCCTGTTGCAGATTATCCATGCAGGTGCGCAGCCTCTGCTTCAACAGCGGCGCGACCTCGATTCCCAACAATTGTTTGGTCATGGCGGTGACGGCCTGCAGCGGTTGTTCATGCCGCGGCAGGCGGGTCACCCCATCCTGCAGGGCCGCGAGGCAGTGGGCCACGGCGCGCGGGAAGCGCGAGTCGTGCAGCAGGAACTGCATCACCTCCTGGCCCTTGACGCCCGTCTGCACGTGCTGATGGTACATATGGTAGCCGGAGAGACAGGACAGCACGCTGAGCCAGGCCAGATTGGCGAACGCCGTCGGGGTTTTGCCGGCCCGGGTGGTGCGGACCAGTTCCGTCATGCCCACGACACCCAGATCGAGGACACGCGTGGTCATGTCGGCGCGCTCCAGATTCTGGCCCAGCAACACGAACTGATAGGCGTCGTCATGGCTCATCGCGCCGGCCAGCAGGCCGTTCAGCAGCTGGCAGGTGCGCACGATCCCGGTCAAAAAAGGTTCGCGATGATTGCGGGGCAGGGCGCGGGTCGCGTGCTCGCGGGCGTGCCAGTAGGCGTCGTTGATCTGTTCCCACGCCTCATTGGGCAGGATCTCGCGCGTGGTTCGCGCGTTCTCGCGGGCCTGTGCAAGCGAGGACACAATCGATGATGGATTGCCGGCGTCCGCCATCAGGAAGCGCACCACATGGCGTTCATCGGCGGCGCCATAATGCTCGTTGTAATATCGATCCAGACCCAGAATCTGCACCATGGATTGCCACGGCGCCGGGACTTCGCGCGGCGAGTCCAGCGCCATGCGCGTGTTTGCGCTGATGAGCCGCGCCATGTTCTCCGCGCGCTCCATGTAACGCCCGGTCCAGTACATCCGTTCAGCGACGCGTGAAAGCATGATGGAAATGCGCTCTTATCCGGCCACGACCCAGGTGTCCTTGCTGCCGCCGCCCTGCGAGGAATTGACCACGTAGGATCCCTTCACCAGGGCCACGCGCGTCAGGCCGCCGGCGGTGACATGGGTGCCGCGGCCCTGCAGGATGAACGGCCGCAAGTCGATGTGACGCGGTTCCAGCCGGTTGCCGCACAGCGTCGGCGCGGTCGACAGCATGAGCAGCGGCTGGGCGATGTAGTTGCGCGGGTCGGCGTGGATGAGTTTCCTGAATTCGGCCAGCTTGCGCCGGCTGGCCTGCGGGCCGATGAGCATGCCATAACCGCCGGATTCGTTGGCGGGCTTCACCACCAGTTGATCGAGATGGGCCAGCACGTGCTGGCGCTCCGTGTCATTGGCGCACAGCCAGGTGGGCACGTTCGGGAGGATCGGTTCCTCGCTCAGGTAATATTTGATCATCTTCGGCACATAGTGGTAGATGACCTTGTCGTCGGCCACGCCCGCGCCCGGGGCGTTGGCCAGCGCAATGTTGCCCTTGCGCCAGGCGCGCATCAGCCCGCGCACGCCGAGCTGCGACTCGGGATTGAAGGTCTCCGGATCAAGGAACAGATCGTCGATGCGGCGATAGATCACGTCCACCCGCGCCAGGCCGGCGATGGTGCGCATGTAGACGCAATCATCATCGCCGGCGACGAGATCGCCGCCCTCGACCAGTTCCACGCCCATCTCGCGCGCCAGGAAGGCGTGCTCGAAGTAGGCCGAATTGTAAATGCCGGGCGTCAGCACGACGATTTCGGGCTTGTCCTGCGGGCGCGGCGACAGCGAGGCGAGCATGTCGAACAGGCGTTCGGGGTAATCGTCCACCGGCAGAATATTCTGATCGGCGAACAACTCCGGCAGGACCCGCTTGGTGATGTTGCGGTTCTCGATCATGTAGGAGACGCCGGAGGGCACGCGCAGATTGTCCTCCAGCACGTACAGCGTGCCGTCGGCGTCGCGCACGAGATCGGAGCCGCAGATGTGCGCCCACACGCCGTGGCGCGGCTGCATGCCCACGCACTGGCTGCGGTAGTTGCGCGAGGTGGCCAGCAGTTCGTTCGGTACGATGCCGGCCTTGAAGATGCGCTGCTTGTTGTAGACGTCGTCGATGAAACAATTGAGCGCGGTCAGGCGCTGCCGGAGTCCCGCCTCGGTGCGCCGCCATTCATCGGCGGGCAGGATGCGGGGAACGATGTCGAAGGGCCATTGCCGGTCGATGTTGCCGCCCTCGCTGTAGACCGTGAAGGTGATGCCCATGACCCGGATGGCCAGTTCGGCCGCCGCCTTGCGGGCCTTGATTTCGGCGCCGGACAACGACGACAGATAGGCCGCCAGCACCCGCGCGTCGGGACGCGGCTGGCCGGGCGCTTCGATCAATTCATCGTAAAACTTCCCCGGCCGGTAATTTTGCCAGTCGATGTGCATAATTTGCTCCATCCCATGCCTCAAAATACAGCAAAGACCATGCCGGGTGAGGCCGGGCAACGTGGAAAAACCACTGGACGCGGTGGAATGACAGCTTCAAGGTCTGCTTCGGGCGTGTTCAGCTTTCGCGGTAGGCCAGCAAAATGATACCCACGCCGACAAAACAGAGCGGCCAGATCCAGGCGGCGGCGTTGCGCACTGGTGGTTGAGTGCGCAATTCCAGCCAGCGCGCCCCGCCGGCCGCGATGGCGAGCAATCCCATGGGGATGTGGCTGAGTTCCACCAGCAACGCCTCCTGCACGTTGGACAGGGCGTGACTGTGCGTCAGGAGCATGATGCCGCCGAGGGCGTTGGAGAGGGGGAAGACGTAGGCCGCCGAGGTGCCTTTCAATGCGCCGGAGCGCACCTGCCATTCGAAGATGCCAAAGATGGCGACCAGCAGCGTCATCAGCCGGTGTTGCAGCACCTCCGGGGCGCGCATGCTTGCGAGAAATCCGATATCTCCCGTCGGCCACGCCTCCGGGTCCGAACGTACAGCGATGAAAATCGCAAGCACGATGAACAACACCGGCCAGTGCCTGGCCGGGGGCCAGCCCGCGCGCCAGGCCAGCGCCAGGAGCCCGATGACCAGTACCAGTATCCCCGACCAGTTGTGATTGTATTCAGACCAGGCCATGTCGGCGGCATTGCTGGGCGCCGACTCGGCCGAACCCGGCACATAAGCCTGCGGCGCCTGTTGCCGGGCCGCCGCCGCGAGGCGATTCAGGCGCTCCTGTTCCATCGGGATGGCGAGCTCGATATGCGCAGGACTGATCAGCCGCGGCTCCCGGGGCGTCAGCACGCGATTCACTATCTGCTGCCAGCTGACGCGATCCTGGGTCAGATCCACGGCGGGCGGTTGCGAAGTGAGCGACGCCGCGACGTAGAACACGGCGATGCCGATGCCCAGTTCAACCTCGGCAAAACGCTGCAATCGCGACAGCGTTGCGCCGCTGCTTGCCCCCAGACGGCGCACGGCGAAGTAATTGGCCGCACCGAAGCCCAGCAGGCTCGCAAACATCACTGCCTTGGTGGCTGCCATCACGCCGTAGGAGGTGCCGTAAACGGCGTCGACACTGCCGATATAACGCACGGCGTATACGATCATCGAGCCGGCGATTGCCAGCACGGCGGCAATGCAGAGCCTGGAGAACCGCAACGCGAGCCGCGATCGAGTAGCGGGCGCATCAATGCCGGTCAACGCGATGAGGAAATATGGAATGCCGCCAATCCACGTGAAGGCGCCCGTCTGGTGGAGCGCGGAGGCGAGCAACAGCGGCATGCGTCCATCGAGACGCGCCATCGCGTGCGTCGTCGACACGGATGATGCGATCATCACGATCATTGCCAACATCATCACCGCAGCGGTCAGGCGACCGGCACCGGTCTGCAGACCCATTCGCGTGACGGCCGCCACAACCAGGGCCGCGACGATGGTCCCTGCGCCCGCCCATACAAACGGGGCGGTCATCGCCTCCGCCCAGCTCACGCCGACAGTGGAGACCAGCACCAGGGCATCGACGGTGGTTGCGATCAAGACCACCGTCGCCAGCACGAGCGCACCGATGGAGAGCAATCCGGTCATGCGCGCCGCGGCGCGCCGATCAGCGGCGGACGCCGGATCAAGCGCCGGCTGCACGGCATAGTGGAATATGATTCCGCCCACCGTCAGCGCCTCCGCCGTCAGCGCCGAACCTCGCAACATGACACTCAGGAACGCGAATAGATCGATCAGCAGATCCACATCTTCGCCTCAAGGAACGGTGACAGTGAAGGGAATCAGGCCGCGAGTGAGATGCCCATCAACGCTCAAGACCCGCCATTCCAGCGTGCACTTTCCCGGTGCAACGCCCTTCACTGTGGTCAAAATATGATCAGCGGGCGCATCGCCCGGAATCGTCACGCGCACCTTGTGCCCGGCGGCGTCGGTCAGGATCAACCTCGAACGGGCGTGGTCGATGCGGCTGTTGAATCGCAAATCGATGTGAACATCGGGCCCGCCGACTTCCGCGTTAACCGCCGGGGTGGATTCCACCACGATCGCATGCGCAAACGCCGGCTTCGTATGAGCCAGCAGACCGAGGATGAGGAGAATGCCGAGAAACCCGATGGCCGGAATTCGTTCAGGTGCGGTAAAAGATGACCATGTCATGATTCAAATCAATTCAATTGGGCGGCTTCAAATTCATTATAATTGAACTGCATACAACCCGCGTTAATCCGGCGATACCAACGCAAGGTTGAAGTGTTCAATAATACGAAACTGGAGATACAGGTAAATGACAACCCAATTCAAGAAAGTTTCAGCACTACTGGCGGCCGTTGCACTGTTTTTCGGCCTTTCAGGCGCCGCCATGGCTTCGGAATACGAAGGCTCGTGGATGCTGAACGACACCAACGGCAAGCCCTTCGAGATCACCTTGAGCAAGGACGGCACCGCCACGGGCACCCACAAGGACACCATGAAGCAGGGTACCTGGAAGGAGGAGGACGGCGCGGCCGTAATCCACTGGAACACGGGCTGGACCACGCGCATTGCGAAGGAGGGCGACAAATACGTCAAGACGGCCTTCAAGCCGGGTGCGCCGTTGACCGGTACACCGACCAACAGCTCGGAGGCCAAAAGGAAGCCATAGTCCCTGCAAAAATTGCGTGAGCCCCCGCCGGGCCGCCGCTTCGGCGAGGGAACCCATGCAGTTTCCGGGCTGTGGTTGTCTGATGCGGGACGGGATATGAAAGCGAACCTGATCCGAATGATGGCCGGCATGCTTGCCGCCATCGTCATCTGGAGCGCGCCGGCGAAGGTCCCGGCGCAGGAGGCCCCCGTGCTCGCGCCGCCGCAGCTCGATCAGCTGCTCGCGCCCATCGCGCTCTATCCGGATACGCTGCTCACGCAAATACTCACGGCCTCGACCTATCCGCTGGAAGTCGTCCAGGCGGCACGCTGGATCAAGGATCCGAACAACGCCGGGCTCAGCGGCGAACAACTCGCCGGCGCGCTCGACGAGCAGGACTGGGACCCCAGCGTGAAATCGCTGGTTCCATTTCCGCAGGTCCTCCAGCTGATGGACGGCAACCTCAGCTGGATGCAGCAACTGGGCGACGCCTTCCTGGCCCAGGAATCCGATGTAATGGACTCGGTGCAGCGGCTCCGCGCGCAGGCGCTGGCGGCGGGGACACTGCGATCGACGGCGCAGCAGGTGGTCATCACGGAGGGATCGACCATCATCATCCAGCCCGCGACGCCCGAGGTGGTTTACGTCCCGGCCTACAGCCCGACGGTCGTCTACGGCGACTGGCCGTATCCGGACTATCCGCCGGACTATTTCCCGGCGCCGCCAGGCTATGATTTCAGCACCGGAATCATCTTCGGCATCGGCGTGGGCATCATCGGCACGCTTTGGGGCTGGGAGAGCTGCGACTGGGATCATCACCGGGTACATGTCGATCACGACAGATTCAACCAGATCGACAGGTTTGCCATCGACCACAGGAACCATCCGAGATTTACGGGTGACACGTGGGATCACGATCCGTACCATCGCCGTGGCGTTCCCTACCGCACTCCCGATACGCGCACGCGGTTCCTGGGCAACAGCGCCGGGTCGCCCGATACGCGCCGTGATTTCCGCGGCTACCCGGCCACCAGCGGCGCGGCAGGTATCCCCGCGTCGGGTGGTCAGCCGGTGGTGGGCCCGCGTGTCCCGGCAACGACAACGCAACAGTCCGTGAGCCCGCGTGTGACGACACCGGCAACGACACAGCCACCGATAGGCCCGCGTGTCCCGACAACGACAACGCAACAATCCGTGGTGAGCCCGCGTGTGACGGCACCAACATCGGTGATGCAGCAACCCTTGGCGACGCAGCGGCCGCAGCCGCCCGCATTCGAGGGGATGACACAAGCGCCCGAGGTGCAGAGGCAGCTGGAGCGTGCCCGGACCAGCCAGCAGTTGCTGCCGCGATCGATGCAGGACAGAAGCCTTGCCCCATCACCATCGGCGCAGCCCCGGGGCAGCAGTTCATCGTTGCCGCGATCGATGCAGGACGGGGGCGCCGCTCCGATTCATGGCGCACCGAGCCACGACTCAGGCTCCCGTTCGAGCGGCTCCGGGTCAAGCAGCACAACTGGCAATAGCAGCGGCCGGTTTCGCCGGTAAAATGAGATTTCACGGCATTCGTTCGAGGACGTCATGACCGGACTGAATTGCAACCTGAGAAACCTGTTGCGCCATGGCGTCATGGCGGTGGGTGCCATTGCGGCGCTGGCGTTGCTGGTGATTCCGGCATCCACGCCCGCCGCCTCCAGCCAGCGGCAGATGCAGTTTGCATCGCCCGAAGAGGCGGTCGAGGCGCTCGTCAAGGCGGCGCGCGACGGAGAGACCGGCGGCCTTCTCAACGTCCTGGGGCCGGCGGGCAACAAGCTTGTCTACTCCGGCGATCCGGTGGCCGACAAGCTGGGGCGGGAAAAGTTTGTCACTAAATACGACGCGGCCCACAAGATTGAACGTCAGAACGATACGACGGCGATCCTCTCCATCGGTGACGAGGCGTGGCCTTTCGCGATCCCGATCGTGAAGGAGGGCGGCGCCTGGCGATTCGACACCGCAAAGGGCGCGCAGGAGATCCTCACGCGACGGATCGGCCGCAACGAGCTCAACGCCATCGAGGTATGCCGCGCCTACGTCGATGCGCAGCGCGAATACGCCTCGGTGGATCGCAACGGCGACGGAATCCTCGAGTACGCGCAGAAGTTCAGGAGCAGTCCCGGCCGGCATGACGGGCTTTATTGGGACGTACAGGGGGGCGAGGAGGAAAGCCCCATGGGGCCGATGGTCGCCAGCGCCCGCGCCGAGGGATACGGCGGCAAGGAGCCCCACCGGCAGCGTGCGCCCTATCACGGCTACTATTACAAGATCCTGATCCGGCAGGGAGCGGCCGCGATGGCCGGCGCCTTTGACTACGTCGTCAACGGTCACATGATTGGCGGCTTCGCGTTGGTGGCGTTCCCGGCGAAATACGGCGGCTCCGGCATCATGACCTTCATCGTGAACCAGGACGGCACGGTCTATCAGAAGAACCTCGGCCCCGACACCGCCGCGATTGCGCGGCAGATGACCATATTCAATCCGGATTTGACCTGGACGACAGTGCGGCATTGAGGGCATCATGTCGCGCCCGGTTGCCAATCCGGGTCGACTCCATGCATTCAAGGTTTGGCGCATAGCCGCATTGATCCGCTCCGGACGCTTTCGTCATGACATCCACCACAGCCCATCATGTCCACCGGCTCGAATTGCGGTTGCGCGAGCTGGCCCAGCTTTTCAATTCGATGGATCCGGCGCCGTTTTTGAATCGCGATCTCAGCCCGGACGCGGAGGAATACATCGAGAGCTGGGCGATGGAGTATCCGTCGGACAGCCGCTATCACATCACCGTCCACCTCCAGCAGATGCCCGCCGAACCCAACCCAGGGATGGTCATCGGTCAGGCGATCCACAACTACTTCAACTACAAGGCGGAACTCGCGCGCAGGGAACTGCGCCGGCTCCTCAAGCAGGGACGCGAGAGCCTGCTCATCGGCCTGGGCTTTCTGGCGCTGTGCCTGCTGGCCGCCAAAGCCATCGACCGGTACGCGACCGCCTCGCTGCTGGTCTTCGGGCGCGAGAGCTTCACCATCGCCGGCTGGGTGGCGATGTGGCGGCCGATTCAGATCTTCCTCTACGACTGGTGGCCCATCAATCGCCGCCGCCGCATTTATCTGGGCCTGAGCCACGCGCAGGTCAAGGTCGCCGAGCCGCACCACGACAAGACCCCGACCGGGGTCAGGTCGGAAGGCGGCAGCGGCTGATTCCCGTCCGCGCGGCTGTCATTTTGCAAGCCGTTTCCGGATCGCCAGCAATTCCCCCCGGCGTTCGCGGCTTGTTTTTGGATAGGTCATCTTGAGTCCGCGGAACAGATCGAGAATGATTTGCGAGATGATCAACCGCGCGTTCTCCTTGTCGTCGGCGGGGACGACATACCAGGGTGCGGTCCGGGTGCTGGTCGCGCTGAGGCAATCCTCGTAGGCCTCCATGTACTTCTTCCAGAATTTTCTCTCCTCGACGTCGCCGAGGCTGAATTTCCAGTTCTTTTTCGGGTTGTCGATGCGTTCCAGGAAACGCCTGCGTTGCTCGTCTTTGGAAAGGTGAAGGAAGAATTTAATGATCCGTGTGCCGTTGTGATGCAGGTGCCGCTCCAGGTCGACGATGGAGCGATAGCGGGATTCCCATATTGAGCCGTCGTTGAGCGGGCCATCCGGGATGCCCTCGCTGCGCAGAATCTCCGGATGTACGCGAACAATCAGCACTTCCTCGTAATACGAACGGTTGAAAATGCCTATGCGGCCGCGCTCCGGCAGGCATTGCGTGGTGCGCCAGAGAAAATCATGCTCGAGCTCCCTGACGCTCGGATGTTTGAAGCTGAACACCTGGCAACCCTGCGGGTTGATGCCGGACATCACGTGCTTGATGGCGCCGTCCTTGCCGGCGGCGTCCATCGCCTGGAAAATCAGCAAAATGGCGCAGTGGTTCGACGCGTAGTGCATTTCCTGAAACGCGCTGAGTTGCCGCGCATGTTCGTCGAGCAACTCCTGATATTGCTCCTTCGATTTGTACACGGGCGCGACAAGCGTCGGCCGCTTCTTGAGCCTGACTTTTTCCCCCTCCCGTACGCGGAATCTGTCGGCTTCGATTTTCATGATCTGGGGGATTCAACGCACCGCCGCCGTTGCAATGGGCCGGCGCTTCAGGTGCAGTCCTTCAAAACCGCCTGGACCTTGACCAGTCCCTGGCGTGCCTTCTCCATGCTCGCGGCGGCGGCCGGCGTCTTGATCCCGGATTGATGCTTGCCCATCTCACCGGCCACGTCATCCACGATCTGACGCAGCTTGCGAAAGTAACCGCCGGCCGTTTGGTCCACGAACTGCGGATCAGTGGCCAGTTTGTCCCGCATCGGCAGCACGGTCTCCCCGCCCATCGCGATTAAATCGGTGACTTCCACCAGCAGGTACCACAGGTTTGAGACCAGAAATTCATCGGCGGGATTGTTCGTGCCGTGGGAAAGCTCCTGGACGGGC
>Ga0335077_10003807_pt1 | contig 18338 bp, 12 predicted proteins | sample Lox_Sample_31_FD_207151 | JGI IMG/M metagenome (GOLD analysis project Ga0335077, IMG submission 207151) | Soil microbial communities from Loxahatchee National Wildlife Refuge, Florida, United States - Lox_Sample_3.1 | ecosystem: Environmental > Terrestrial > Soil > Wetlands | place: USA... | reverse complement strand
GGCACGGCGTCGAGCTCCCACTTGGCGAAGATGGCCTGGATCTCGGCCTCGCGTCCCCTGGCCGCGACGAGAAGCATGCGCTCCTGGGACTCCGACAGCATGATCTCGTACGGCGTCATCCCCGTCTCCCGCTGCGGAACGCGGGACAGCTCCACTTCCATTCCGGTTCCAGCTCGCGCCGGCATCTCCGAGCATGCGCATGCCAGTCCCGCGGCGCCCATGTCTTGAATGCCGACGATCGCCCCGGTGGCCATGGCCTCGAGGCAGGCTTCCAGGAGCAGCTTTTCCGTGAAGGGATCGCCCACCTGGACGGTTGGCCGCCGCTCCTCCGCGCCCGCCTCGAAGGTCGCCGAGGCCATGGTCGCGCCGTGGATACCGTCCCGTCCGGTCTTCGCTCCGACGTAGAGCACCGGGTTGCCGATACCCTCGGCGCGCGCCCGGAACACGCGGTCCTTCCTCACGAGGCCGACCGCCATCGCATTCACGAGCGGGTTGCCGCCGTATTCCGGCGCGAAGCCGACCTCGCCGCCCAGGTTGGGGACGCCGAAACAGTTGCCATACCAGCTGATGCCTGCCACGACGCCCTCGACGAGTCGGCGCGTGCGCCGATCTTCCGGGTCGCCGAAGCGGAGCGAGTCCAGCACCGCGATGGGGCGGGCGCCCATCGTGAAGATGTCGCGCAAGATGCCGCCGACCCCGGTGGCCGCCCCCTGGAAGGGCTCGATGAATGACGGGTGATTGTGGCTCTCGATCTTGAAGACGAGCGCGAGGTCACCCCCGAGATCCACGATCCCCGCATTCTCTCCCGGTCCCTGCAGGACGTGCGGCGCCGCCGTGGGCAGGGTCCGGAGGAACACGCGTGAGTGCTTGTAGGCGCAGTGCTCGGACCACAGCGAGGAGAACAGCCCTAGCTCGGTGACGGTGGGCTCGCGACCGAGCCGGCGGATGATGCGATCGTATTCGTCGGACGTCAATCCGTGGGCAAGAGCCAGCTCCAGCGTGACCTTGGGCTCAGCCGACGTCATGCCTCTCGGAGGAGGGCACCGCCCCCCGTCCGAACCTCCCTCCACGGCCGATCTGCACCGGCAACACCGGCGCACGACGCGTGGTCACATCGCGCGGAACGCACGAGGACGTCACTTTCTCCGCGGTTCCATGGGCGCGGAGGCAAGCGTTCCCCCCGCGACGGATCGTGTAGGGACATCGTACTCAGACCGCTCACCGGCGCGTGTTCCTCGTCCGAGCGACCCGATCGTTTGGGGAGAGGATCTCGGAGGGAGCCTCGATGGCCCCCTCCGCCAACTCAACGCTTCGATAGCGACCCATCCTCGACCAGACTGCCGAGGAGCGAGTGGAAAATCATCACCCCGTCGGTCCCGCCCAGCGCGGACTCGGCGGCTCGCTCGGGGTGAGGCATCAGTCCCAGGACGGTGCCCGCCTCGTTGACGACGCCAGCGATGTGCTCGAGCGATCCGTTGGGGTTGGCCTCTTTGCCCAGTCGCCCGTCCTCGGTGCAGTAGCGGAACACGATCTGGCCGTTGTCCTTTAGCCGGCGGAGCGTGTCGCGATCGGCGTAGTACTTGCCCTCGCCGTGGGAGATGGGCATCTTCAGCACCTGTCCGACCCTCATGGCGCGGGTGAACGTCGTCTCGTTGTTCTCGACCAGGAGGTTCGTGGACTGACAGCGGTACTGCAAGCATTCGTTGCGCATCAGCGCGCCCGGGAGCAGCCCGGCCTCGCAGAGGATCTGAAAGCCGTTGCACGAGCCGAGCACGAGACCGCCCGCGTTGACGAAGTCCGGTAACGCCGCCACGACCGGCGAACGGCCAGCGATGGCTCCGGCCCGCAGATAGTCGCCGTACGAGAATCCGCCCGGCAGGACCAGGCAGTCGAACCCCTCGAGGTTTGTTTCGCGGTGCCAGACGTAGCGCACCGGCTGGCGGAGCACCTCACCGATGACGTAGTGAAAATCGCAGTCACTCCAGGTGCCGGGGAACACCACCACGCCGAAGTTCATGGGCTGCCGGTGTCTCCTTTCACGCTCGATGTCAATCTACCCTTTGCGCCATCCGCTGGCAAGGGGCCGTCCCCACTCATTTCGATCGTGAAGTCCTCGATCACCTGATTGACGAGGAGCCGGGCGCACATTTCTTCGAGCCGCCGCCGCGCGTCGCCCGCACTCGCCGCGTCCAGGTCGAGATCGAGCACCTTGCCCACCCGCACATCGCGGACCTCGTGAAACCCGAGGCCATCCAGGGCGCGCTGGACCGTAACGCCCTGCGCATCGAGGATCCCCGTCTTGAGTCGCACCAGGACCCGCGCCTTCACCCGGCCCCGCCCACGAGTCCGGCGCGGCGATAGATCGCGTCGACGTTCCGGAGATACCACGACGCGTCGAAGCAAGCATCGAGATCGTGCGCCGTCAGCTTCGCCGTGATGGCGGGATCGCTGGCCAGGATGTCGTGAAACGCGCGCCGCTCGCGCCAGGCGCGCATGGCGTCTCGCTGGACGAGCTCGTACGCCACCTGGCGGGACAGCCCCTGCTCCGTCAGCCGGAGCAGCACGCGCTGCGAGAACATCAACCCGAAGCTCTCATCCATGTTCTCGCGCATCCGGTCCGGATACACCTGGAGCCCACCGATGATCCGCGTCATCTGGTGCAGCATGTAGTCCAGCAGGATCGTCGAGTCCGGCAGGATCACCCGCTCGACGGACGAGTGGCTGATATCCCGCTCGTGCCAGAGCGCCACGTTCTCGAACGCCGCTTGCGCATTGCTCCGGATGACCCGGGCCAGCCCGCACACCTGCTCGCACGACGCCGGATTCCGCTTGTGCGGCATCGCGCTCGATCCCTTCTGACCCTCCGTGAAGGGCTCCTCGGCCTCGAGGACCTCTGTGCGCTGCAGCGAGCGGATCTCGAGCGCCACCTTCTCGAGCGACGCGGCGGCGATCGCCAGCGTGCTCACGAACTCGGCGTGCCGGTCGCGCTGCACGATCTGCGTCGAGACGGGGGCGGGCTCGAGGCCCAGCAGGCGGCACACCTCCTCCTCCACCTCGGGATCGACGTGGGCGAAGGTCCCGACCGCTCCCGAGATCTTCCCGACGCGTACCGCCTCGCGCGCACGCCTGAGCCGCTCAAGGTTTCGGCCCGCCTCCGTGTACCAGAGGGCCGGCTTGAGGCCAAAGCTCATCGGCTCGGCGTGAACGCCGTGGGTGCGGCCGACGCACAGCGTGTCCTTGTGCGCGAGCGCGAGTGTCCGGAGGCTCGCGCGGAACCGTTCGAGGCCCGCTTGTAGTAGCTCCGCCGATAGCTGGAGCTGCAGCGCCAGGGCGGTGTCCAGCACGTCCGAGGAGGTCATGCCGATGTGGACGTAGCGAGAGTCCGCCCCGAGGGCCTCCTCGAGGTTGGTCAGGAACGCGATGACGTCGTGACGCGTGGTCTGTTCGATCTGATCGATCCGTTCGGCAGACACCTGCGCGCGGGCCTTGATTCGGCCCAGCGCGTCGGCGGGAATGAGTCCACGTCGGGCATGTACCTCACACACCGCTAGCTCGACCCGGAGCCACGTCTCGTACTTCGTCTCCGGGCTCCAAACCTTGGCCATCTCGGGGCGGCTATAGCGGTCGATCACGCTCGCACCTCCCCGCCCTGCTCGCCTCCGGCGTCACGAGACCCCGCTTCGTAGTTCATCCCCGTCAAGAAACCGCCAGCTCGTGGGGGAGGTTGCGCCGGTCGATGGGACCCAAGGTCAACAGCGACAGCTGTCGCTCGTCCAGGATCCGTTCGGTCAGCGCCTCCACCTCCTCCGGCCGCACACGGTCGATCGCACCCAGCATCTCGTCCAGCGAGAGGAACGCGCCGAAGCGGAGCTCCTGCTTGGCCACCCGGTTCATGCGCGACGACGTGGATTCGAGGGAGAGCATCAGGCTCCCCTTGAGGTGCTCCTTCGCGCGCTTGAGCTCCTCGGCCCTCACCCCGTCCTTCTTCAGGGCGCGCAGCTCCTTCATCAGGGCCCTCACCACTTTGGCGAAGTTTCCCGCGTCGGTGCCGGCGTAGATGTACAGGAGACCTGTGTCCCGGTAGGACTGCGCGCCCGAGTGCACCGAGTAGGCGAGCGCCTGGCGCTCCCGGACCTCCTGGAAGAGGCGGGATGACATGCTGCCCCCGATCACGTCATTCAGCAGATAGAGCGCGTAACGCTCCGGCGAGGCCTCGGCAATCCCCGGGAACCCGAGCACCAGGTGCACCTGCTCCAGAGGCTTCGAGACGACGTGCACGCCAGGATGGATGGTCGGCGGCGCCGACTGCCGGGTGGCGGCCTCGCGCCGAAAGCCGTTGAAGCGGGTCGCGAAGAGGTCCACGACGCGCGCGTGCTCCAGGTGGCCCGCCGCCGCGACGACGATGCGGGCTGGCGCGTACTCCTCCTCGAAATGGCGCAGGATGACCTCACGCTGGAGGTCGCGCACCACGTCCCATCGCCCGAGAATGGGACGGCCCAGGGGGTGCCCCGCCCACACACGTTCGGCGAAGAGGTCATGGACGAGGTCATCGGCCGTGTCCTCGACCATCTTGATCTCCTGGAGGACGACGGACTTCTCCTTCTCGATGTCGGACGCCGCGAAGAGCGGGTGCATCAGGATGTCCGTGAGGAGGTCGACGGCGAGCGTCAGGTGATCATCGAGGACGCTCACGTAAAAGCAGGTGTGCTCCTTCGCGGTGAAGGCGTCCATCTGGCCGCCCACCGAGTCGATCGCGCTCGCGATGGCTTCCGCCGACCGCGTGTCGGTCCCCTTGAACACCAGGTGCTCGATGAGATGCGAGATGCCACCGCGGCTTTCCGGCTCGACGCGCGAGCCGGTCTCCACCCAGATGCCGACGGCCACCGAGCGCACATGCGGTATGGCTTCGGTGACGATCCGGATGCCGTTCGGCAGCAGATCCTTTTGGCAGGTCACAAGTTCACTCGGAGCGGCGCCCCGCCCCCCTTGCGGCGCGCCCGGCGATGGCGAGGACGAGGAACGGGATCCCCCTCACTGGACGCCGCTCCGGGTGGGCGCGATGGCAAGCTTCTCCTGCTCCGTCATCGCAGGCTGATCCCTGAGCGCGGTCTTCCGCGACAGCCGGATCTTCCCGTTGGGGTCGATCTCGATGACCTTGACCGCCACCGCGTCTCCTTCGGAGAGGACGTCCGCCACCGCGCGGATGCGCGTCTCCGCGATCTGCGATATGTGCAGCAGCCCCTCGGTGCCGGGCATGATCTCAACGAAGGCACCGAATTCCTTGATGCTCTTGACCTTGCCCAGATACACCCGGTCCAGCTCTGCCTCACGGCAAATGTCCTGGATGATGCCCACGGCCATCTGGGCGGCGTCTCGGCTCGCCGAGAAGATCGTGACCTTCCCGTCGTCCTCGACGTCGATCTTGGCGCCGGTTTTCTCCTGGATGCCGCGGATCACCTTGCCGCCGGGGCCGATGATCTCGCGAATCTTCTCGGGCCGGATCTTGATCGTGACAAAGCGCGGGGCGTAGGGGCTCATGTCGGTGCGGGCGGTCTTGATGGTCTCCGCCATCTTTCCGAGCACGTGCAGGCGCGCCTCCCGTGCTTGGGCGAGCGCCTGTCGCATGATGTCGATCGACACGCCCGCGATCTTGATGTCCATCTGAAGCGCCGTGATCCCCTTGTCGGTCCCGGCGACCTTGAAATCCATGTCGCCGTAATGATCCTCGGTCCCCATGATGTCCGTCAGGATCCCGACCTTGTCGCCGTCCTTGACCAGCCCCATGGCGATGCCGGCGACCGGCGACGTCAGGGGCACCCCGGCATCCATGAGCGCCATGGACGCTCCGCACACCGTCGCCATGGACGACGAGCCGTTGGACTCGAGGACCTCGGAAACGACGCGAACTGTGTACGGGAAAGCTTCCCTGGCGGGCATGACCGCCTCGATAGCCCGCTGGGCCAGGGCGCCGTGACCGGTCTCACGGCGACCGGGCGTCCCGAACCGTTTCACCTCGCCCGTCGAGAAGGACGGGAAGTTATAGTGCAGCATGAAACGCCGGTGGATATCGCCCTCGAAGGACTCGATCTTCTGCTCGTCATCCTTGGTGCCGAGAGTGGCGGAGACCAGGGCCTGGGTTTCGCCGCGCGTGAACAGCGCGGACCCGTGGGCGCGTGGCAGATACCCGACCTCCGACCAGATCGGCCGCACGTCGGTCACGCTCCGCCCGTCGACCCGGACACCCTTTTCCACGATGAGCCGACGCACTTCGGCCTGTTCCACCTTGTCGAAGTATTCGCGGGCCTTGGACGCGGTGTCCTCGTCCCCTCCGATGGCCGCCCACATCTCCGCGAAGATGTTCTCCAGCGCCTGGGCGCGCAGCTGCTTTTCGTGGATCGACAGCGCCTGCACGATCTTGCCGGTGGCCATCTCGCGAATGCGGGACTCGAGGACCGGGTCGGCGCCGGCTTCCCCGTCGAAGGTCCAGCGCGATTTTCCAGCCTGTTTCACCAGATCCTTCTGAATCTTCGCCACCCGCTTGCATTCCTCGTGACCGAAAGCCAGCGCCTGCAGCATCTGCTCCTCGCTGATCTCGCGCCCGCCGGACTCCACCATGAGGATGGCGTCTTCCGTACCGGCGATGACCAGCTCGAGCGGGGACGTCGCCAATTGCTTGTACGTCGGATTGGCAACCAACCGACCGTCGACGAGCCCGACGCGAACGGCTCCGATCGGCCCGGAGAACGGGATACCCGCCAGGGCCACCGCCGCCGACGAGCCCACCATGGCCAGCACGTCCGGATCGTTCTCGTCGTCGGCGGAGATCACCAGGTTGATGATCTGCAACTCGTTGCGGAAGCCCTTCGGGAACAGCGGACGGAGCGGGCGGTCGATCAGGCGGCAGGTGAGCGTCTCCTTCTCGTCGGGGCGGCCCTCACGCTTGAAGAATCCACCCGGAATACGGCCGCCGGCATACGCCTTCTCCCGGTATTCGACCGTGAGCGGCAGGAAGTCCCGGTCACGACTTTCCATGGCCGACTTTGCGGCGACCACCGTGGAGAGCACCATGGTGCCCCCCGAACGCACGACGACCGCACCATTGGCCTGCTTGGCCACCTTCCCGGTCTCGATCGAGAGCAGAGTGTTGTTGATCTGGGTTTGCACAGAGTGGGGCATACGATCAGCGACCTCCAGCGAGGTTGAGTTGGGCCAGACAGATCTTCCAGGAGAAACGCGGCAACCAGCGGTCGGGAGGGCGGGGGTTCCTGTCGGGGTCCGCCCTCACTTGCGGATCCCGAGCCTGTCGGTGATGGCCCCGTAACGTTCGGGGTTCGTCTTGCGCAGATACTCGAGCAACCCGCGGCGCTTGCCGATCAGCATGAGCAGGCCCCGCCGCGAATGGTGATCCTTCCGATGGGTCTTGAAGTGGTCCGTGAGGCCGTTGATCCGCTCCGAGAGGAGCGCGATCTGCACTTCGGGCGACCCGGTGTCCCCTTCATGAATCTTGAATTGCTCGATGAGGTTCTTCTTCCTCTCGACGGACAGTCTCATCCACGCCTCCCGGGGCTCCCCCCCAATCGCCACGTCCCGAGAGCCTTCACCTCGACTCCATCCGGACGGGTTCCGACGCTCGATCTAATCTAAATGGTTGGGAAACTGAACATACGCTAGCACGATCCCGCCCTCGTGTAAAGATGCCTGGGGGATCCACGAACGTCCTGCCGCCTCACCGGTACCGGCATGCAGGCCCCCCCGGTCCTGGTTATCCCCAGATCCACAGCTGTCCACACTACGGGAATGTGACGCTCCGATGCGCCTTGGCGAGGTCCCGCCGACGCGGTGGCGCTTCACTGCTGCCCCCGCCGTTGGCCGAGGCGCGATGACCGGCACTGACGGGAGCGCGCGTGGTTCACGCACACCATCGTGGCTCCTGATGCGGCGAACCGCATGCTTGACACCCTGCGCGTCGAGACCTAGGGTGAGCGCTCACGGCTCGACGGACACACAACCGAACGCGCGAAGAATCGAGCATGGAACGGACGGGGCTGGAACCGAGGAGGGCAGCGTAGCCAGTGGACACTCTCGATCTCCGCATCACCGAGAACGTCTCCACGTCCGAATCGTTGTGGTCTCGCCTCCTCGCGGCGCTGGAGCTCCAGATCCCGCCGACCGCGCTGGAGTCCTGGATGCGCCCGTGTCGCCTCGCGGCCGTCGATGGAGATCACCTCCGGGTGGCGGCTCCCAGCGACTTCGTCCGCGAGTGGGTTGCCCGACATCATGTCGAAGCGCTCCAGGCGGCGGCACGTACCATCCTGGGCGGTGATCCGCGGGTATCGGTCGAAGTCGATCGGGACGGGCCCTCGTCGCGGCTGACCGAGCCCTCCGGCCAAGCGCCCTCCCTGCCGCCGACGAGCCAGCCAGGATCACGGTACACGTTTGCGGCGTTTGTCGTCGGGCATTCGAATCAGCTCGCCCAGGCCGCCTGCCAGACCGTCGCCGAGCTGCCGTCGAGGACCTACAACCCGCTCTTCATCTACGGGGGCGCCGGATTGGGGAAGACGCACTTGCTGCACGCCGTCGGCCACGAGATCGCCTGCCGCCATCCCTGCTTGCAACTGCTCTATCTCTCGACCGAGCGCTTCACCAACGAGTTGATCTCGGCGATCCGTCGCGACCGGATGGAGGAGTTCCGAGCCAAGTACCGGACCATCGACGTCCTCCTCATCGACGATGTCCAGTTCATCGCCGGGAAGGAGCGCACCCAGGGGGAGTTCTTTCACACGTTCAACGACCTCTACGAGATGCGCAAGCAGATCGTCGTGACCGCGGATTCGGCTCCCAAATCCATTCCCGAGATCGGACAGCAGCTCCGCTCGCGATTCGAGTGGGGCCTGGTCGCGGACATCCAGCCGCCGGACTTCGACACGCGCGTGGCCATCGTCAAGAAGAAGGCGGAGGCCGAGCGCATCCACCTGCCGGACGGCGTCGCGGACCTCATCGCCCGCCGGGCACGGGCCAACATTAGAGAGATCGAAGGCGCCCTCACCCGCGTGCTCGCCTTCACGTCGCTCGTCGGACGCCCGTTGACGCTGGAAGTGGTCCGTGACGTCCTCTCCGGCATCTGGCGCGAGGATGATCGCCCGATCACGGTCGGCGATGTCCAGGCGAAGGCCTCAGAGTTCTTTGGTGTGGCCCTTTCAGACCTGCGAGGCCGGAATCGAACCAGCTCGGTGTCCTTGGCTCGCCAGGTGGCCATGTATCTCGCGCGGCAGCTCACACACGCGTCCCTCGGGGACCTCGGCCGCGCGTTCGGCGGCAAGGACCACACCACCGTGCTCCACGCCGTCGCAAAGATCCAGGCGCTCATCGGGCAGGATGCCGAGCTCAAGAAGACCATCGATTCCCTCGTCCGGGCCGTCACGATGGCGTCCTGACGCCGGATCCGATCCGATCTTCGCTCCTCGAACTTGGCATTTTCACGATCATGAAAGGCGTCGCTGGACTGTGTAATTGTTTTCCCATTCTCCCTTCCTCGACGTGAGGCCACCTTCACGTCTTTCCTGCCGGGTCAACATGGTCGGGTAAGAATTGCCAGCCAAGACGCGAACAGAACCAGCGAGGGAAGCCCGCCTCTTCGCCGCGTCGCGGGGCGTGACTCTTCGATGGGCCGGTCAGCGCTCCGAAGTCCCCCGTCACATCGAGTGATACCAATCGACTCGTTCTGGCATAGGATGTGCGTACAGGTCACACAGCGAAGTTGGGATGGTCCCGCGTCGACGATTGGCCTTCTCGCGCCGGGCGGGCGAGTCGAGAAGTCGGTCGCTGTGGCAACCTGTTACGGGACAGGCGGGAACGGGGGTTTGGACTTCGGACCGGTCCACGCATGGAACAGCTCAACGAACAACATTCGATACTGGCGCCCAGGCCGCTCGGCGGCATCTGGCTCAATGCCGGGCCCGTTCACGCGTCGATCGAGTCCCTAGTTCTCGACATGCTGGAGCCGAACTTCCCGAACCCGGTACTCCGCAGGGCCGCGATCGAGGAACTCGCGCGGGGGGTCAAGCTCGCTGATGTCGTCGTCGAGTCGCTCGGGCTCCGAGCCGTCGCCATCGACGAGCCCGGGGGCCTTGCATCGAGGGTCGTCGCGGCGCAGCTGTCCCGCGACCCCTGGCGCGAGGCGCTCGTGGCGCCCGGGGGCGATCGGCCGATCGGACTGCTGATCCACACCGCCGACGCGGGACCGCTCCTGCTGGTTCACGAAGTCTTCACACGCTTTAGCGAACCGGAGAAGGATTGGGTGCGCCGGTATGCGGCCCTGGCCCTCCGCGGGGCGCCGCACGAGAAGATCGTCGAGACGCTCAACGCCGACCCAGCCTCCCTCGACGCCCTGACGACCGCAGGTCGAACCGTGCAGCTTCTGGACCCGGCCGTGCTGTTCAGCCCCGACGGCCGGACGCGCGTCCAGCTCGGCAGCCCGTCGCAGACGACGAAGGACATCTTGCGCGAGGGCCTGCGCGGCGACCAGATCTTCATCCTGCCGGCGACGCTCTTCGAGGGCCGGACGAACTACGGCGATGTCGAGTTCCTCGTGTACTTGAATTTCTTTCTCCGTGAGCAGACCCGGACCAGGATCGTTGGAAGCGCGCGGCAACAGGACATCCTGTATCGGATTCTCACGCTCACGCTGTTCGGCCTCTTCGATCCATCGGCGCCCGAGCCCGCCTCGTTCGAACAGGTGCGCGAGGCCTACGGCGTCGACTCGCGGGAGACCTACGAGTTTCTCCGCCTGGCCCACGAGCTCTACGGCACGCGGCGGGGACCGGAGGCCGGGAGCCCGTTGCTCGGCATCGATGACTACGTGGACTTCGTCACGCTCGAACTGGGGGAAACGGTGATCGCGCTGCCGTCGGCCGAGGTGCGTGTGACGACGCGGGGGCGCGCGTTCCACGTGCGGATCGTGCAGCAGGACGGCCGGGACACTGCGAAGGATCTCGAGGTCAGCCCGGCGCGCCGTCGCGTCCGCGCCATTCCCCCCCTCCTTCGGGAGGCGATCCAGTTCGCGACCGACCGGCCGCGCTTCGGCGTCACACCGCTTGGCACCAGCCACGGGTTCGATCCCGGCGGCGATTTCACCAGCTTCGTCGTGTGGATCAATGGTCGGGGCATCCTCGTCGATCCCTCACCCGAGGCGCTCGCCTACCTCGACCGGATCGGTGTCGCGCCGGTGGACGTGCCCTACGTGCTCCTGACGCACGTCCACTCGGATCACGACGGCGGACTCATCGAGAAGCTGCTGAGCGGCAGCCGCACAACCGTCATCGCCGCGGACCCCGTCTTCCGCGCGTTCACGGAGAAGGCGCGACTCGTCACCGGACACGACTTCGCGCGCGAGGGGCTCGTCGAGCACATCCGGGCGAATCCCGGCACCCGGGTGCGAGTGCCCGTGGCCGGAGAGTTCGCGGAAATCACCACACGCTGGAACCTGCATCCCATCCCGACCACCGGGTTCAAGGTGTCGTTCGCCGGCCGCACCTTCGGCTACTCGGGCGACACACAGTACGAGCCCGCGCTCCTCGAGAGCCTGCGGAAAAGCGGGAGACTGTCGCCGGGACACTTCGACGACCTCATGTACTTCCTCTGGACGAAGGACGGCCGCCCCACCGTCGACTTCCTGTACCATGAAGCGGGGATTCCCCCCATCCACACCGACAAGGAGCGGCTCCGCATCCTGCCCGAAGCAGTCACGAGCCGGACGTCGCTGGTCCACATCGCGGACCGGGACGTGCCGGATGGCTTCGTTCCCGGAAAGCCCCGCCTGTTCGAGACCAGGGCGCTCGTCCCCCTGACCGCGCGCTCGCAGGCACGCCTCCTGCTCGATACGATGCGCCTCGTCGCGTACCTCTACGACGTGCCCGACGAGACACTCGAGACCCTGCTCCGCGCCGGTGACGTGGTGAAGCACCCCGCCGACACGGTGATCGTCCACAAGGGACCGGTTGGAGCGAACGAGCCCCTGCACTTTCACATCGTCACGGATGGACGAGTGAACGTGCGCGACGGGCGCCGTGTGATCGCCACGCTCGCCAAGGCCGACACGTTCGGAGAGTGGGGGATCAGCCACCAGCGTGGCTTCCGCGCTGCCGACGTCGTGGCCGAGCACCCGAGCCAGACGATCCAACTCGGGGAGGAGTCCTATCGCTGGCTCGTCGCCAAGCATCCGATCATTCAGGACCGGCTGAGCACGATCCGGACCTTGCTGCCGCGACTGCAGCTCGCGCAGGGACGCGCCCGGCTCAAGAGCGGCACGCAGCCCGGCGGCCACAGCGTCATCGAGGGCATGAGCACGAGCCAGCTGTCGAGCCTCGCCATCTTCAGCACGGTGCACACGTTCAAGCACGGGCAGCCCGTCATGGTTCGAGCCGACGAGGTCGACGGGTTCTACGTCCTGCTCTCGGGCCACCTGGTGGTCGGGCTCAACGGCCGGATCGTCTCCGAACTGAGCGAGGGCGACATCTTTGGCGAGCAGGGTTTGCTCGAAGGAGGAGCGGACCACGTCGACGTCACCGCGACGTCGGTGGATGCGGAGGCCCTCTTCGTGACTGCTCGCAGCCTCCAGAGATTGCTGCGGACGGTCCCGACCTTCGGGTGGGGAATCTGGGAGACGGTCGCCGGTCGGCGAGAGTCCCGTCGAATCCCGCCCGAACGCCTGCCTGACCTGGACTAGCGAGCCCTGAGGCGGGCTCCGCCCTCCTTCCAGGCCCTTCCGATTCCGACAGGCTTCATGCGCCGTCGAGCCCTCACGGCGTGGCTCGGCTCGTGGGCTTGGTCCGGCCCTGGCTTGCCTCGTACTGTTGCACAGCTTTCTTGAGATCGGTGTACTCCTCACAGGGCAGGAAGCAGAGCTTGTCCAGTGCGGCCAGATGCTCCCTGGCCTTCGGAAGGTCGCCGAGGATCAGGTAGGCCTCGCCGATGTACTCGTGCGCGCCGCGGTGCTTCGGATCGATCGCGAGGGCCTTTTCGTACAGCGGGATGGCCCTGGCGGCATTCCCGCTCCGCCGGATGCTGTACGCAAGCAAGTTGTAGGCGTCGGCATTCCGCGGCTCCCGAGCGACCACGGCCTCGAAGAGGCGGGTGGCTGTCTCGAAGTCTCCACGCTTGATGGCCTTTTCCCCCTCCGCATACTGAGGATCCTTCCGGGTCTCGGGGTCACTTCGCCGGCTGGGGTCGGCAACGGCAGGACCGGGAGAGACGATCACGACACAACCGGCCAGGAGCAGTCCCGCCGTGATCGCTCTCGTCACTTTCGTTCGAATCCGCGTGTCACGCATCAGTCATCTCCTCGTGGACGGCGTTCCGCGTGTCCACGACTCTAGACACGCGGGCGCACCCTGTCAAACAACCATGTCGTGACGGCAGCACTGACGCCCGGGACGGTGTTCACCGCGACGCTCGGCCCGCGGGGCTACAATGGCCGTACCCATGCGCGCACCCGTTCCTTCGCCGTGCGGGGGCCTCGCCCCGCGCGGCCCCGATGCCCGCCCTCACGAACTCTCACCCGGGCCCTGAGTCCGCTGATGCGGCCTCCGGCCGTCGAGTTCCGCCGCCTGACCAAGCTGTACCGCGAGGGTGAGAGCGAGCGCATCGTGTTCCAGGATGTTGACGCCGCCGTCCAGCCGGGCGAGATCGCGGTGCTGGTCGGCCGCAGCGGCTCAGGCAAGTCCACGCTTCTCAATCTGATCAGCGGCATCGACCTGCCCACATCGGGCACGGTGATCGTGGACGGCGTCGACATCACGGCACTCGACGAGCGCGACCGTACACTCTTCCGGAGGGAGCGTATCGGCTTCATCTTCCAGTTCTTCAACCTCATCCCCGTGCTCACCGTGGAGGAGAACGTCCTGCTGCCGCTCGAGCTGACCGGCCGCGACGACCCGGCCGGGCGTGCGCGCGCGCGTCAGCTGCTCGAACGTGTCGGCCTCGTCGACCGGAAGCACAGCATGCCCGACCGCCTGTCCGGAGGTGAGCAGCAGCGCGTCGCCGTCGCGCGTGCGCTCGTCCATGACCCGGCCCTGGTCCTGGCGGACGAGCCCACCGGCAACCTCGACGCCGACACGGCCGGTGTGGTCTTGAACCTCCTGGACGGGCTCGTCCGCGAACTGGGCAAGACCGTGGTGATGGTCACCCACAGCCGGGAGGTGGTGGGCGCGGCGGACCGTGTCTTCGCGGTCCAGCACGGTCATCTCGTCGAGCAGCGGAGTCGAGTCAGCGGATGAGTCCCCTGCTCTGGCGCGCGAGCCGGCGTCACCTCGCCCGGCACCCATGGCAGATCGGGTTGTCGATCGTGGGCATCGCCCTCGGCGTGGCGGTGGCGCTCTCGATCGACCTGGCGACCGCGAGTGCTCGCCGCGCCTTCGAGCTGTCCGCCGAGGCAGTTACCGGCCGCGCCACGCATCAGATCGTGGGCGGCCCGTCGGGCCTCTCGGAGAACGTCTACCGGATGATGCGCCTCACGCTCGGCATCAGGCGTGCGGCGCCCGTCCTGGAATTCGACGTGGCCTTGCCCCGGCATCCGGGCGAGACCCTGCATCTCTTCGGTATCGATCCGTTCGCGGAAGGCCCGTTCCGTCCTCACCTGGCGGACATCGACGCTCGCGAAGCACAACCGGGAGCCGGATCCCCGACCCTGGCGCGGCTTACCGATCTCGTGGCCCGGCCATCGACGGCCCTCATGTCGAGCACGACGGCGCAGCGCCTAGGGCTTCGACGGGGCGACATGCTCGACCTCCGGGTCGCCGGCACAGCCCGGCAGGTCACGCTCGTCGGGTGGCTCGAGCCCGCCGACCAGCTCAGCGCGCGGGCCCTGGAGAGCCTGCTCGTTACCGATATCGCCACCGCTCAAGAGCTGGCCGGCATGCGCGGTCGCATCACCCGCATCGATCTGATCGTTCCAGACGACGCGGGCGGCCGTACGCTCGCCCGGCGAATTCGCGATGCGCTGCCCCGCGACGCCGAGATCGTGCCGGCCGGCGCGCGCACCGAGACCGCTCTGTCCATGACCCGGGCCTTCACCCTCAACCTCACCGCCCTGTCCCTGCTCGCGCTCGTGGTGGGCATGTTCCTCATCTACAACACCGTGACGTTCTCGGTGGTGCAGCGACGCGCCCTCATCGGCATGCTGAGGGCGCTGGGGGTCACGCGCGGCGAGGTGTTCGTCCTCGTCCTGGTCGAGGCCCTGGCGGTCGGTGTCATCGGCACCCTCGCGGGGTTGCTGCTCGGGATCGCGCTCGCCCGCGGTTTGCTGGGACTCGTCACGCGGACCATCAACGACCTCTACTTCGTCGTCTCGGTGCACGAGCCGTCCATCACCGGCGCGGCGCTCGCCCGCGCCACGCTCCTCGGAGTGGGCGCGACCCTCGTGGCGGCGTTGGGACCCGCCGCCGAGGCCGGCGGCGCTCGGCCGCGAGAAGCTCTCAGTCGCGCGCAGCTCGAATCGCGCGCGCGCCGGATGGCGCCTCGCGCGGCGGCGGGCGGCGTCGCACTCCTCATCGCAGGAGTGGGTTCGCTACTGGTGCCTGGCGGTGGCGTCGGATGGGGATTCGTGGGGCTGTTCGCGCTGCTGATGGGCGCCGCACTGGCCACCCCGGCCGCTGCGGTCCTCGTCCTGGGCGCCATGCACGGGCCCGCCACTCGAACGTTCGGTCTCCTCGGACGCATGGCCGCGCGAGGCATCGTCGCGGCCCTGTCGCGCACGGGCGTGGCCATCGCTGCGCTGATGATCGCGATCTCGGCGACCATCGGCGTCGGCATCATGATCGCAAGCTTCCGCGAGGCCGTCGTCGACTGGCTTCAGGCGTCGCTCCAGGCCGACATCTACGTCGCTCCCCCCAGCCTGATCGGAAGCCGACCCGACGCCACCCTGGACGATGCCCTCGTCCGCCGGCTCGTCGCGACGCCCGGCGTGGTCGGCACCGGCACCTCCCGGGGCAGCGTGGTTCGCGGCCCGAACGGCCCGGTGCGAATCGTCGCGCTCGGGCTCGAGGCGGGGCGCACGCCGGGATTCAAGTTCCGGGAGGGACGGCCGGACGTCGTGTGGCGCGCGTTCGACACGGGAGCCGTGATCGTGTCGGAGCCCTTCGCCAATCGGCACGGGGTGGGTGCGGGCGGGTCCGTACGTCTCCGCACCGATCAAGGCGAGGGCGATTTTCTGGTGGCCGGTGTGTTCTACGACTACGGCTCGAGCGCAGGCACGGTGGTCATGAGCCGCGGCACCTACGATCGGTTCTGGGACGACGGGGCCATCTCCGCGCTCGCGCTCTACGCCGTGCCGGGCGCGGACGTGGAACGGCTCATCGCCACGCTCCGCGCGCGCGCCGCCGGCGAGCAGGACGTGATCATCCGATCGAACCGCGCGCTGCGCGACGCCTCGCTTCAGATCTTCGACCGCACCTTCGCGATCACCGCAGTGCTCCGACTGTTGATCATCATCGTCGCCTTCGTCGGTGTCCTGAGCGCCCTGATGGCGCTCCAGCTCGAGCGCGCACGCGAGCACGGCGTGCTCCGTGTACTCGGGCTCACCCCTGGCCAGGTCTGGCGCGTCGTCACTGCCGAGACCAGTCTGATGGGCGTCGTGGCCGGGATCCTCGCGATTCCCGTCGGCATCATGCTCGCCGCGGTCCTCGTGTTCGTCATCAACCGACGCTCGTTCGGCTGGACCATGCCCCTCGACATCGCGCCGACCATCCTTGCCCAGGGGTTGCTGCTGGCCATCGCTGCCGCGTTCCTGGCCGGACTCTATCCGGCGTGGAAGATGGCGGCAGCCTCGGCTGCGGAGGCGCTCCGTGACGAGTAGGTGGCGGCGCGAGCGCCGGCTCGGGGCTGTTGCCGCATTCACGGTGATGGTCGTCGGCGCGACGTTCCTCTGGCTGCACGGTGAGCCAGAGCCGGCGGGTGGCCGCATCGCGGCCGCGATCTCGGTACCAAGTGCCCTCGGCAGCGAGGACGTCAGCGGGTTCGCGCGCGCGATGGCGCCGGGCGACGTGTCGTTCCCCCGCGACCATGGCGCGCACCCCGAGTTCCGCACCGAGTGGTGGTACTACACGGGGAATCTCGACGCACCCGACGGCCGCCACCTCGGATTTCAGCTCACCTTCTTCCGCCATGCGCTCGCTCCGGGGACGGCTTCGCGAGGCTCGGCGTGGAGAACGACCCAGATGTACCTCGCGCACTTCGCCGTGACGGATACGAAGGGCAAGGGCTTCTTCGCCTTTGCGCGGTCGAGTCGGGGGGCCCTCGGCCTCGCCGGCGCAGACGCCGAGCCATTTCACGTCTGGCTCGACGACTGGAGCGCGCAAGGCGAGGCAACGGCAGGGATTCCGATGCGCCTTCGCGCCGCCGAGGATGGGACCGCCATCGATCTCACGCTCCAGACCTCGAAGCCTGCGGTGCTCCACGGCGACCGCGGCCTGAGCCCTAAAGGGCCCCGGCCGGGCAACGCGTCCTACTACTACTCGTTCACCCGCATGCCCGCTCGCGGCACGGTGCGCCTTTCCGGGAAGAGCCTGGCCGTCGAAGGCGTCGCCTGGATGGACCACGAGTGGAGCACCAGCGCCCTGGGCAAGGACCTGGCGGGCTGGGACTGGTTCGCGCTACAGCTCGACGATGGAGAAGACATGATGTTCTATCAGCTTCGCCGAAAGGACGGTGGCGCCGATCGCTGGAGCGCCGGGACGCTCGTCGACCCGAAGGGCGGTGCCCATCCTATGGCACGAGACGACGTCCGCATCGAGGTGCTCCACACCTGGCAGAGTCCCCGCAGCGGGATCACCTACCCCGCGCGCTGGCGGCTCACACGAGCCAAGGACGACCTCGTGGTCGAGCTGACCCCGCGCCTCGCCGACCAGGAGCTGATCGTGGGACCACGATACTGGGAGGGCGCCGTCATCGTGGAGGGCCGGCAGGGTAGCCGCCCCATCGCGGGTCGTGGCTACGTCGAGCTCGTCGGCTACGGTGATCGCTGACGTCGCGCCGGCCCGGCGAACGAGCTCTCATTTGGACCGGCCACGTGCGGGATCACGTAAAATGTTAACCGCGACCGCCGATGCCAGCCGCGGTGACAAGGAGGATATGACAGGTGGAAGAGCCGACAGCCTCACCCGTGACGCCGCTCCTGATCCCACCGTACGGCGGGCGGCTCGTCGATCTCCTGGCGGGGGACGATGAGCGGCGTGAGGCCAGCGCTCGGGCCGCCCGGTTACCCTCGATCCAGTTGTCCGCGCGTTCGCTCTGTGACCTCGAGCTGCTGGCCACCGGCGCCTTCTCCCCCCTCGATCGGTTCATGG
>Ga0335077_10003806_pt1 | contig 18338 bp, 18 predicted proteins | sample Lox_Sample_31_FD_207151 | JGI IMG/M metagenome (GOLD analysis project Ga0335077, IMG submission 207151) | Soil microbial communities from Loxahatchee National Wildlife Refuge, Florida, United States - Lox_Sample_3.1 | ecosystem: Environmental > Terrestrial > Soil > Wetlands | place: USA... | reverse complement strand
GGTTTTGCGCTCGGCCTGATCGAGGGACTCACCAAGGTGTTCTATCCCGAAGCATCCAACACGGTGATCTTCATCATCATGGCGATCGTCCTGCTGATCAAGCCGGCGGGGCTGTTCGGCACGCAGAAGTGAGCCGCACGATGGCGGCCATTCCGACGCCCTATACGTCCACGACCGACATGCTGCGCCATCAGCGCGTCGCGATCGTCGTGATGGCGGCCATGTTCATACTGGCGCCGCTGGTCGTTTACCCCGTCTTCATGATGAAGGTGATGTGCTTCGCGCTGTTCGCGTGCGCCTTCAACCTGCTGATCGGGTTCGGCGGCCTGCTCTCCTTCGGGCACGCCATGTTCCTTGGCACGGCGGGATACGCGTCCGCACACGCCGCGAAGGTGTGGGGATTCACGCCCGAACTGGCGATCCTGTTCGCCACCGCGGCATCCAGCCTGCTCGGACTGCTCACCGGCCTGCTCGCGATCCGCCGCCAGGGCATCTACTTCGCCATGATCACGCTCGCCTTGGCGCAGATGGTCTTCTTCTTCTACCTGCAGGCCCCTTTCACGGGCGGCGAAGACGGCATCCAGGGCGTGCCGCGTGGCAGGCTGTTCGGGCTGATCGATCTCAACCAGACGTTCGCGATGTACGCGTTCGTGCTGGTGATCTTCCTCGGCGGGTTCCTGCTGATCTACCGCATCGTGCATTCGCCGTTCGGTCAGGTGCTGAAGGCGATCCGCGAGAACGAGAGCCGCGCGATTTCGCTCGGCTACGACGTCGATCGCTACAAGCTCCTTGCCTTCGTTCTTTCGGCCGCGCTGGCGGGCGCGGCGGGCGCGACCAAGGCCCTCGTGTTCCAGCTCGCCTCCTTGACCGACGCGCACTGGAGCATGTCGGGCGAGGTCGTGCTGATGACGCTGCTCGGCGGTCTGGGCACGATCTTCGGTCCGGTGGCGGGCGCCGCGATCATCGTGGCGATGGAAAACTACCTCTCGCAGCTCGGTGCGTGGGTGTCCGTGGTCCAGGGCCTGATCTTCGTCGTGTGCGTGCTCGCGTTCCGGCGCGGGGTGATCGGCGAAATCGCCAACGGGATCAAGAAGGCGCTGTGACCGCCCGTTGCCCGCGTCACGCCACCACGGTCTGCGACTGTTCGCGCAGATACTGCGGCAGGTACCGGGACGAGCCGATCGACTTGCCGGTCGAACCACTCGCCTTCCAGCCGCCGAACGGCTGGTAGCCGGGCCAGGTGCCGGTCGTTGCCCGGATCGCGCGCGTCAGCGCGGTCAGACGCTGGCGCAGCATGTCGGCGACCGGGCGTTCCACGTAGGCGCGCGAACATGCGGAGCACTTCTGCCCCTGCGGACCGAATGTCGAGCGCATGATCCCGAGGGCGGCACGCTCGAGATCGGCGTGGCGCGACACGATTGCAGCGATCTTGCCGCCCATTTCGGCCAGGCACGGCCGCGGCCAGTCGCGCCGGGCGAACGCGCGCACGAGGCTCATGCCGACCTCGTAGGACCCCGTGACCGTGATGCCCGCGACATCCGGGTGGGCCGCCAGCGCGGCGCCGGCCTTGCCGCCAAGTCCCGTCACGTGGTTGATCACGCAAGGCGGCAGGCCGGCATCGCGCAATACCTCCTTCAACAGCGTGCCGGACATGCGGTCAGGCTCGCGATTTTGAACACGACGGTATTGCCCGCCACCAGAGCCGCCGCGATCGGCGCGCCGGCGAGAGCGAAAGGAAAATTGATCGGCGCGATCACCGCCCAGACTCCGTGCGGCTTCAGTTGCGTGCGGTTGCGGCTCGCCACTCCGGGGCAGCGGATCGTCGGGAAGCCTCTTGACGAACCCGTCGTGGCCTCCATTTGATCGCCATACCACGTAAACAGGTCTGCAGTCTCTTGTACCTCGCCAAGCGTCTCCATCCGGTTCTTGCCCACTTCCAGGGTGACGGCGGCACCGATGTCGTAAACCCGATCCTCGATCAGCACGGCGATGTTCCGCAGCAGCCGCACCCGTTCCCGCCATCCCGGCGCACGCCAGCCAGGGAAGGCGTGCTGGGCGGCTGCGACCGCGGCATTCGCATCGTCGCGAGTCCCGCGCGCGAACTGGCCGAGCAGCACGCGCGTGTCGATCGGCGATACCACCTCGAACCGTTGCTCCGCCGCTCGCGCCTTCCCGTCCACCCAGTACCCGACCCGGAGCCAAACGCCGCACTTGCTTTCTGCGGCGATGGGTGGAGACTGGGCTAGGAGATGGTTTCGATGAATCTGGTTCGCCCTGCTGCCGTGGCCGGATTGTTCTATCCGGGCCAACCCGGCGCCTTGCGGTCCACGCTGGCGGGGTTGCTGGGCGGGGCGCGCGCTAGCACCACGGCGGCACGGAGCATGAAGGCACTGATCGTTCCGCACGCCGGTTACGTCTACTCCGGTCCGATCGCGGCGGCCGCGTACGCGCAGCTCGAAGTGCTGCGCGGGCGCATCGAGCGGGTCGTCCTGCTCGGTCCGACCCACCGCGTAGCCATCCGCGGCGTGGCCATCCCCGAGGCGGACGCATTTGCAACACCGCTCGGGACCGTCGAGTTGGACCGGGATACGCTCACGCGCCTTGCCGCACTGCCCAGCGTCGTACGCAGCGACGCGGCACATGCGGCCGAGCACTCGCTCGAAGTGCAGGTTCCCTTCCTCCAGGCAGTGCTCGACGACTTCAGGCTGGTTCCGCTCGCGGTCGGCAACATCGCCGACCGCGACCTGGCGGCGGTGCTGGATCTGGTTTGGGGCGGCGACGAAACCATCGTCATCGTGAGTTCGGACCTTTCCCACTACCACCCGTACAACGAGGCACGCGCAATCGACGGCGCGACGGTCGAACACATCCTTGCGCTCGCGGGAGGGCTCGATCACGAACAAGCATGCGGCGCGACGCCGATCAACGCCGCACTCGCGATCGCCCGGCGCCGGGGCCTGCATCCGCGTCTGCTTGCAATGTGCAACTCGGGCGACACGGCGGGGGATCGAGGCCGCGTCGTCGGCTACTGCGCGGTCGCCTTGGAGCAGGACAATGCCGGAGGCTGATGCGCTCGGCCCGGCGCTGATCGCACGCGCTCGCAACACGGTGGCGGGCGAGTTCGGGTTGCCGCTCGTCGGCACGCCGGCTCATTCCCGCCTCGATTCGCCCGGGGCGACCTTCGTCACGCTGTACACCGCCGGCGTCCTGCACGGGTGCATCGGCTCTCTCGACGTCACGCGCACTCTTGACGAAGACGTGCGCGCCAACGCGCTTGCCGCCGCGTTCCGCGATCCGCGCTTCGAGCCGCTGACGACGCGCGAGTTCGGTTTCACGCGATTCGAGGTTTCCCTCCTCGGGCCGGCATCGCCGATCCTTGCGACCTCCGAACACGAGGCGATCGCCGCGCTGGTTCCGCACCGCGACGGTGTGACGCTGTGGTGGCGCCACTCGCGTGCGACGTTGCTGCCACAGGTCTGGGCCACGCTGCGCGAACCACGCGACTTCCTGCATGCCCTGAAGCGCAAGGCCGGGCTGCCGGCGGACTTCTGGGGACCGGAACTGCGCCTCGAGCGCTACACCGTGACGCACTTCGACGAAGCGCCGGAGGCGGTCGCATGAACGCGCACGATCGTTCGCTTCCGCCCGCATATCCGGGGCGCTGGTGGCACCGGCTCGACGATGGCCGCATCCAATGCGATCTCTGCCCGCGCGACTGTCGCCTGCACGAAGGCCAGCGCGGCATGTGCTTCGTGCGCGAGCGCGTCGGCGACGCGATGGTGCTCGCCACCTACGGCCGCAGTTCCGGGTTCTGCATCGACCCGATCGAGAAGAAGCCCCTGAATCACTTCTACCCCGGATCGAGCGTGCTGTCGTTCGGCACCGCGGGGTGCAACCTCGCGTGCAAGTTCTGCCAGAACTGGGACATTTCGAAATCGCGCGAGATGGACCGGCTGATGGACACCGCCGCACCGGAACGCATTGCCGAGGTCGCCGCCGCGCACGGCTGCCGCAGCATCGCGTTCACCTACAACGACCCGGTGATCTTCGCCGAATACGCGCTGGACTGCGCCGCAGCCGCTCATGCCGCAGGCCTGCAGGCGGTCGCCGTCACCGCGGGTTATATCCACGCCGAGCCGCGGCGCGAGTTCTACGCCGCCATGGATGCCGCCAACGTCGATTTGAAGGGATTCACCGAGGACTTCTACTTCAAGCAGACCGGTGCGCATCTGGCGCCCGTGCTGGAGACGCTGCAATACATCCGGCACGAAACGGATTGCTGGCTGGAGATCACCACGCTGCTCATCCCCGGCTACAACGACTCCGATACCGAGCTGCATGCACTGACCTGCTGGGTCGCCGAGCGGCTCGGCGCCGACGTGCCTGTGCATTTCACCGCATTCCATCCGGACTACAAGATGACGGATGTGCAGCCGACGCCGCGGGCGACCTTGCAGCGCGCACGCCGGATCGGGCTGGGCAATGGCCTGCGCTTCGTCTACACGGGAAACGTGCACGACACCGCGGGCGGCACGACGCACTGTCCCGCGTGCGGGGCGACGCTGATCGTGCGCGACTGGTACCGCATCCTCGAGTACGGCGTTGACGAGCACGGCGCCTGCGGCGAGTGTGGCGCTGCGCTTGCCGGCCGTTTCGCCGCCTTCACCGGTTCGTTCGGCCGGCGGCGCGTACCGTTCCGCATCAGCGTGTAGCGCGCCGCATGCGTCCGCGGCGGGCGCGAAGAAGCGCGCGATTCCTTCGCGTATGGTCCGGTCCTGCCTTTCTCCTCCCCGCAAAGCTGCGTGTTGTCGCCGACCAGGGCGTTGCGCCTCGAGCGCTGCGCAAGGCCTGCACCGTCAGGGGCGTATCACGAGCTTGCCGACCGCGCGCCGGTGCAGCAGCGCGTCGAGCGCCAGCGGCGTTTCGGCCAGGCGATACGTGTGCGAGACGTGCGGCTTGAGCTTGCCCTGCGCGAGCCAGCCGAACAGTTCCGCCAGCATCTTGCGGTTAGCCGCCGGCTCGCGGCGGGCGAAGTCGCCCCAGAACACGCCGACCGCGGAAGCTCCCTTCAGCAGGAGCAGGTTGGCAGGAATCTTTGGGATTTCGCCATTGGCAAAGCCGATCACGAGGAAGCGCCCGCGCCATGCGATCGAGCGCAACGCCAGCTCCGTGTACGCGCCGCCGACCGGGTCGTAGACAACGTCGCAGCCGGCCCCGTGCGTGAGGGTCTTGACCGTCTCGCGCAAATCGAGGTTGGAGTAGTTGATGAGGGCATCGGCGCCGTGATCGCGCGCCGCCGCAAGTTTCTCGTCGGTCGACGCCGCGGCGATCACGCGGGCCCCCGCAACCTTGCCGAGTTCGACCGCAGCGAGGCCGACGCCGCCTCCCGCCCCGAGCACGAGCAACGTTTCCCCGGGCTTGAGCTGCGCGCGGTCGAACAGAGCGTGGTGCGAGGTCGCGTAGGTGAGCGTGAACGCAGCCGCGATGTCATCGCTCAGCGCGTCGGGGATCGGCGTCACGAGCGCCGCGGGCGCACACGCATATTCGGCGAAAGCGCCGAGCCCGACGAACCCGATCACGCGCTGGCCGCGCGCGGGCTGCGTGACGCCCTCGCCGAGCGCATCGACCGTACCCGCGACCTCGGTCCCTGGCGTGAACGGCAACGGCGGCTGCTGCTGATACTTCTTCTGGATGATGAGGGCGTCGGGAAAGTTGACGCCCGCGGCATTCACGCGCAGGCGCACTTCACCGGCCTTCGGCTCCGGCAGCGGCACCTCGACCAGGCGCAACTTGTCGGGGCCGCCCCATTCCTGGCACTGAATGGCTTTCATGCTTCCTCCGTCGCGCGGCGAATTTACCCGCTTCGCCATGAGCCAACAAACGTCCGCAGTGGCTGCGCTATGCTGGGTCGCCCCATGGAGGATCGCGATGGACTTCGACTATTCGCCCAAGGTCCAGGAACTGCGCCGTCGTGTCGACGGGTTCATGCAGCAGTTCGTCTTTCCGCAGGAGCGCCGCTTCCACGACGAGGTGGAAGAGAACACCCGCAACGGCCGGCGCTGGACTCCCACGCGCGTGGTCGAAGAGTTGAAGGCGAAAACGCGCGCCGCCGGGTTGTGGAATCTCTTCCTGCCCGAGTCCTCGCGCGGCGCAGGGCTTACGAATCTCGAGTACGCACCGTTGTCCGAACTGATGGGGCGCGTGACCTGGGCCAGCGAGGTCTTCAACTGCAGCGCGCCGGATACCGGCAACATGGAGACGATCGAGCGCTACGGCACCGAGGCGCACAAGCGTCAGTGGCTGGAACCGTTGCTGGCCGGCGAGATCCGCTCGGCATTCGCGATGACCGAGCCCGACGTCGCGTCCTCCGATGCCACCAACATCCAGACGTCCATGCGCCGTGAAGGCGACAGTTACGTCATCAACGGCCGCAAGTGGTGGACCTCGGGTGCGGGCGATCCGCGCTGCAAGATTCTCATCGTGATGGGCAAGACCAATCCCGACGCGCCCCGGCACGCGCAGCAGTCGATGATTCTCGTTCCCACCGACACGCCCGGCATCAAGGTCATCCGGCCGCTAACCGTCTATGGTTATGACGACGCGCCGCACGGACATATGGAGGTCGTGTTCGACAACGTACGGGTGCCGGCGAGCAACATCCTCCTCGGCGAAGGACGCGGCTTCGAAATCGCGCAAGGCCGGCTCGGACCCGGCCGCATTCACCACTGCATGCGCACGATCGGCGTGGCCGAGCGCGCGCTGGGGCTGATGTGCAAGCGGCTCGCGACGCGGGTCGCCTTCGGAGGGCCGATCGCGAAACAGACGGTCTGGCAGGAGCGCATCGCCGAGTCACGTTGCATGATCGATCAGGCGCGCCTCCTGACGCTCAAGGCGGCCCGCATGATGGACACGGTCGGCAACAAGGCGGCCAAGGCCGAGATCGCGATGATCAAGGTGGTCGCGCCCAACATGGCCTGCACCATCCTCGACTGGGCGATCCAGGCCCACGGCGGCGGCGGCGTCTGCGACGACTTTCCGCTTGCCAGCGCTTATGCGCACATCCGCACGCTGCGGATCGCGGACGGACCGGACGAGGTCCACCGCAACGCGATCGCCAAACTCGAGATCGCGCGCCATGCGGGCACTCCCGGCTCCGCGAAGGAGATCGAAATGCCCGTCACCCGCGGGGCGTGAGTCGATGCTCGATGTCTTTACCTGGGCCACGCCCAACGGGCACAAGATCCACATCATGCTCGAGGAGTGCCGGCTGCCCTACACCGTACACGCCGTCGACATCGGCGCCGGCGACCAGTTCGAGCCTGAATTTCTTGCGATCAGCCCGAACAACAAGATCCCTGCCCTGACCGATTCCGACGGCCCGGACGGCAAACCGATCTCGTTGTTCGAATCGGGAGCGATCCTGCTCTATCTCGCAGGCAAGGCAGGAAGGTTCCTGCCCGACGACGTGCGCGGCAAGTACGTCGCGCTGCAATGGCTGATGTTTCAGATGGGAAGCGTTGGGCCGATGTTCGGGCAGGCGCATCACTTCCGCAATTATGCCCAGGAGAAGCTCGAATACCCGATCAAGCGCTATACGCGCGAGGCCAACCGCCTCTACGCCGTGATGGACAAGCGCCTCGGCCAGGTGCCTTACTTCGCCGGCGAGTACTCGATCGCCGATATCGCCATCTTCCCGTGGACCCGCTCGTACAAGAACCAGGGTGTCGACATCGACGAGTACCCGAATGTCAAGCGCTGGTTCGACGCGGTCAATGCGCGCCCGGCGGTGCAGCGCGGCGTGCAGGTGCTGGCGGATCGGCGCCGGGCGACCACCAGCGACAAGGAACGCGAGATCCTCTTCGGAGACAGGCAGTACGAGCGGCGCTGAGCGGGCCCAGCTACTGCAACGGCTCCTTGACCAGTTCGCCGAACGGAAACGGCATCACGTTGATGCCCTCGTCTTCGAGCGCCGCCGCCTCCTCGCGCGTGGTGGTGCCGCGAATACCCCGTGCAGGCACTTCCTCGTAGTGGATGCGGCGCGCCTCTTCGGCGAACCGTTCGCCGACATCCTCGGTGTTGGCGGCGATTTCGCGGGCGATGCGCACAAACGCCTGCTGCATCTGCTGTGGAGTAGGCAGCATCGCCTGCTGGCGCTCCGGCTGCGCGCCGAAATTCAGCCGCGCCGCCGAAGGGGTCCGACGCACGTCGTCCGATCCGCACAGCGGGCAGGACAACTGCGCCTTCTCCATCTGCGTTTCGAAGTCGTTCTCGGACGAAAACCAGCCCTCGAACGAGTGCTCGTTGGCGCAAACGAGATCGAAAACCTTCAATGCCATTGCTGCCGTGGGCCTGTTTCGTTGACTCCTCGACAAGCTAGCACAAACGCCCACCGCGCGGCAGCGGCAGAGCCTTCATCCGGCATGTGCGAATTCCGCTTGTCCGCCTGCACGCGCCACGCATGGTGGACCCGACGCGGGCTAACATGCCCGTCGTGCCCGGGTGACGAAATCGGTAGACGTACCGGACTTAAAATCCGGGGCCGCGAGGCGTACGGGTTCGAGTCCCGTTCCGGGCACCAGGCTGCGCGGCGAACCTCTGCCGCCGTTCGCGCAACGGTCAGGGTCCTGACAGCGCGAACCGCCGTAACCTGCGCATCACGCCGGAACCCATCAACCGGGTTCCACCCGCGACGAAGCCGCACGCTTCGCGCCAACGCACGGAACTGCACATGACGATGAAGACACTTGGCTGGATCGGCCTCGGACGCATGGGCGAGGCGATGGTCCGGCGGCTGACGGACGCCGGGCACGAAGTCACGGTGTGGAACCGGACACGCAGCAAGGCCGAGCGGCTCGCCGGCCCCGCGGTACACGTGGTCGCCACGAAGCAGGAACTTGCGCCGTGCGATGTCGTGTTCACGATGGTTTCCACGACAGACGATCTGAAGGAAGTGCTGTTCGCGCGAGGAGGCCTGGTGGCGGGCGCGCGGCGGCCGCAGGTCGTGATCGACAGTTCCTCGATTTCCAGTGAAGGTTCGGCCGAGATTCGTGCGGAACTGGGCGCCCGCGGTGTCGCGTACTTGTGCGCCCCGGTATCCGGCAACGCGAAGGTCGCCAAGGCGGGCCGCCTTCTCGTGGTGTGCTCCGGGCCGCGCGCCGCCTACACCGAAGCCGAGCCGCTGCTGCGGCCTCTCGGGCGGCGCGTCATGTGGGTCGGCGAGGGAGATCTAGCGCGGGTCTGGAAGATCGCTCACAACACGCTGTTCGGCGTGATCATCGAGTCGCTGTGCGAGATCACCGTGCTGGCCCAGAAGGCCGGCATTCCGCGCCACGTCTTCCTCGAGAGCATCAACGACTCGGTCCTCGGGTCGATGTACACGCGGTACAAGACGCCGGTGTTGGTCAACCTCGGGTTCGATCAGATCACGTTCACGCCCAAGCTGCTGCTCAAGGACATGGACCTCGGCCTCGGGGCCGCCCGAAGTCTTGGCGTGCCGATGCCGGCCGCGGCGGCGACGCGCGAATCGGTGGCCGCGATGGTCGGGCGCGGCTACGAAGACGTCGACTTCGCCGTGCTGTTGCAGGAGATCGCGCGCAACGCCGGTCTCGAGCTGCAGCCCGAGAACGTCCCGGTACCGGACGGGCTGGAGTCGTGAATCGCACGTTGATCCGCGGTGCGCGCATCGTCACGCTCGATGCGTCCCTGGGGGATTTCGCCGCGGCCGACATGCTCATCGAAGGCGACACGATCGCGGCCATCGCGCCGCGGATCGATGCCGAGATTGCCGACCTTGTCGACGCCACCGGCTGCATCGCCATTCCCGGGCTCGTCAACGCGCACATGCACACCTGGCAGACCGCCCTGCGCGGTGTCGCGGCCAACTGGACCCTGCTCGAATACTTCAAGAAGATGCACGCCGGGTTGGCAACATTGTTCCGGCCGGACGATCTTTACATCGCGACGCTTGCCGGCGCGCTCAATCAATTGAATTGCGGCACGACCACGCTCGGCGACTGGTGCCACAACAATCCGACACCGGCGCACAACGACGCGGCGCTACAGGCGCTTGACGAGAGCGGCATCCGCGCCGTCTTCCTTCACGGCACACCGAAGCCCGATCCCAAACCCGGCGAGCGCCCGTTCTGGGAGACTCCGCACTCGGTCCATGAACTGCGGCGGTTGCGATCGTCCTGGCTGCCGGGACGGCCGCTGCTGTCGATCGGTGCCGCGATCCTCGGTCCGCACTATTCGACGCTGGAGGTCGCCCAGCAGGACTTCCGCATGGCGCGCGACCTGGGCGTGATCGCCTCGATGCACCAGGGTGGCGGACCTGCCCGCGCTCCCGACGGCTGGGAGCGCCTTGAACAAGCCGGCCTGCTCGGCGATCACGTCAACATCGTGCACGGCCATGCGCTCACGGACGTCCAGCTGCGCCGCTTCGTCGCTCGCGGGATCAGTTTTTCGGTGGCGCCGGAGAACGAGATGATCCAGGGGCACGGCCATCCCATCACCGGCCGACTGCTTGCGCTCGGCGCGGCGCCCTCGCTTGGCGTGGACCTCGAGTCGACTGTGTCGGGGGAAATGCTGGTGCAGGCGCGCACAGCCTTGAACCTGCAGCGCAGCCTGGACAACGTGGCATGGCGCGCGGAGAAGGGGAGCATGCCACCGACATCGACCATCGGCGCACGCCAGGCGCTGCGCTGGGCCACCGTCGAGGGAGCACGCGCGCTCAAACTCGACGACCGGATCGGCTCGCTCATCCCCGGCAAGCAGGCCGACCTGGTGCTGATCGATGCGAGCGCGCTCAACATGCAACCGGTCCACGATCCGGTGGCGACCGTCGTGCTGCAGACCAGCCTTGCCAACGTCCGTGACGTGATGGTCGGCGGACGGTGGCGCAAGCGGGCCGGGCGGCTGATATACGACGGCCTCGCCGCACGCCTGGACCAACTCGGCGAATCCGGCCGGCGCATCGCGGCGGCGCTCGAACTCGGCGCATCTACCGCCTGACGCTGGAACACGAGCGAGCAGAGCAATCCCAACCGGAGTGAGACGAGCGTGAAGAATTTCTTGCTGGCGACAATTCTCCTTGCTGGCGTGTCGGGCGCCTGCGCGCAGCCCGCATATCCATCGAAGCCGGTCCGCATCATCGTGCCGTTCACGGCGGGCAGCGGGACCGATATCGTGGGCCGCACGATCGGCGAAGCGATCGGCAAGTCGATGGGACAACCGGTCATCATCGAGAACAAGCCCGGCGCGGGGGGCTCGTTAGGTGCCGCCCAGGTGGCGCGCGCGGAGGCCGACGGCTACACGCTGCTGGTGCACAGCGCGGGCCACGCCGTCAACCAGGCGATCTATCCGAACCTGCCCTACGACACGCTGCGTGATTTCGCGGGTGTGACGCCGCTGGCGAGCCTGCCGAACGTTCTGGTCGTTCCGCCCGGGCGGGGCTGGAACAACGTTCACGATTTGGTCGCGGCAGCCAAGGCCAGGCCTGGAGCACTCAACTTCGCCTCGGCCGGCGTCGGTAGCGCCACGCATGTGAACCTCGAGAAATTCCGCGTCCAGGCCGGCATCGACGTCGTGCACGTGCCGTTCCGCGGCACGCCGGAGGCACTGTCGGAGGTGATGGGGGGGCGCATCGACGCCTTCTTTGCGCCGCTGGTTGCGGCCTTGACGCTGATCAAGGAGGGCAAGGTGCAGGCACTCGCGGTGAGCACGCCCACCCGCGCGGCGGTGCTGCCCGATCTTCCCACCACCGTCGAGGCGGGCATCCCGGGATCGGAGTACGTGTTCTGGGTCGGGATGCTGGCGCCCGCCAAGACACCGCGCGAGATCCTGCTTCGTCTGAACAGCGAAGTCGTCAAGGCGCTGAACGCGCCGGACGTGAAGGCGCGCCTCGCCAGCTTGGGCGCGGAGCCGATGCCCATGACGCCGGTGGCGTTCGACGCCTTCGTCCGGACGGAGGTGGAACAGGCGATGCGGCTCGCGAAGGCGGCGAACCTGACACCGCAATGATGAACCGCATCGCCACCAATGTTCGACGCGATTTCGCTTCGACCGCTGCCGTCCGTTCGGCGCGCGAGGGCGTGAATACTCGGTTCTGTCGATGGTCGACCTCGGGCACCATCCGGGTCGCGTCGGACGGCTGCGCGTCGATGGCGCGAAAAGCGCGGCTCATGGCACTGATTTCCGCAACTCGGCGCCGGGCGCCGCGGCCGAGCATTGTTCGCCCACTCGTGCGGGCGCCACAGGATCGCTAGTTCACGCATGGCAGCGCAAACGAAGCGCAGCGGACGGATCGCCGGACTCGATGGGCTGCGGGCGCTCGCGGTCATCTCCGTGGTCCTGACCCACTACGGAGTGTTCGCGGGTCTCGAGCAATCCGCCGTACTGCCCCTCGTCCACGGGCTCACGGGCGTCCGGGCTTTCTTCGTGCTCTCGGGTTTTCTCATCACCCGGCTGTTGCTGCAGGAATACGAGCAGAACGGCCGCATCAGCTACCCGAATTTCATTGCACGGCGTGCGCTGCGCATCTTCCCCCTGTACTTCCTGTTCCTGGTGCTGGCGAGCCTGCTGTTCATGGCGGGGTATTGGCGGACGACGCCAGGCGGGCTCGTCTACGCCTGGCTGTACGTCTACAACTTCGTTCCGCCTTCGCTCTACGACCCGGTGCTGGCGCATACCTGGAGCCTCGCCGTCGAGGAGCACTTCTACCTGCTGTGGCCGCTGGCCCTCATCCTCCTCGTCCGCAGTGACCGGGCGCTGGTCGGGTTCATCGTCGTGGTGGCGCTTGCGAGTTTCCTCTCCTTCGTGGTCCTCACGCACGGTCTCGGTGTCAAGGGTTATTTCCTCGAACGCTGGACGGTCGTCGCTGCCTATTCGCTGCTCGTCGGCTGCCTCGCGGCAAAGCTCGCGCAACTCGGCGCCGAGACCCCCGTGGCCGGCTTCTGCGCCTCGACTCCGAGTCTGTTCGTCGCGGCCATCCTGTTCGCGACACCCGCGCTCGTGCACATGGTGCCCGCTCTCGCGGAACGGGTGTTGCCCGGCTACACGGCGGCGGCGGCGCAGTCGCTTGGAATCGCCACCTTCATCCTGTGGGTGTCCGCGCACCCGGACAGCCGGATCGTGGCCGCGCTGGAATTTCCCCCGCTGCGTTACGTGGGCACGATCAGCTACGGAATCTACATCTGGCAAGGCTTCTTCCTTGCCGTGAGTCCGTATCGCAGCCCTGATTCGTCATGGCCGCCCTCGCCAGCACTCGGACTGCTGGGGATAGCGGTCTTCGCGCCGCTCTCGTATCACTTTTTCGAGAAGCGCTTCCTCGCCATGAAGGAGCGCTACAAGGCGGTGGCGCCTGCTTCGGTCGGCGCGCCCGGGTTGCGCACGCCCTGAGGAGCCTGCGTTTGCAGACGCTGCGCGCTCAGCCCGGCTTGTAGAACAATTCGTCCACACCGAACCGGAATGTCCTCGAGGCCCGTTCGAGTGCGAGCGGTCCCTTGCCGTTCGTCCAACGACCCAGCAGCCTCAAGGCCGACCATTTGGGCCCAACCTTCGAACGGAGGCTCGCCGCGACCTGCTCGTCGCGGGAGCGGACGAAGCCGAGGCGGCGGCAATCCCGCAAGACTTGCGGGTACGTGGTATAGGTGACCGCCTCCTTCAGGAAGGCCGGCGATCGCCCGAGCATCCGCAGATAGATTGCGCCCAGGACCTTCGGCAGCAGCGGCAACCACGGCACGTCGTAGTGGGCCTCGCGAAACGCAAGGTAGTTTTCGCACGTGAGAAAGAAGCGGCCGCCGGGCCGCAGAACGCGCCACGCCTCCGAAAGCACCTGGAGCGGGTCCCGCACGTGCTCCAGCACGCGCCAGCTGACGATCAGATCGACCGAGGCATCCGGCAGCGGAATCGACTCGCCGAACGCGCGCAGCAGGCGAAACGAGCCGGCGTGGCGACCTACCCGGCGCGCGGCAAGATCGGCCCACGCGCCGCCGGGCTCGAGCGCCACGACGTTCGCTCCGCGCAGCACAAGTTCTTCCGACATCCCTCCCAGGCCCGCACCAAGGTCGAGCACGGTCTTGCCCTGGATCGCGATCCCGACGTTCGTTAGATAGTCGAGCGCCGTGCGCGGAATCTTGCGATTCAACTCGTCCTGCGCGCGGTCCGCGGCACGCTGCTCGCTCTGTCCGAGGTCCTCGTGGAGGTACTGTCGCACCGCCTCGAACAGATCCTTGTCGACGCTGTCCGAAGCGGCGATCTTGCGGACGTGGTATGCGGACTGCCGGTTGTCGGGTTCGTCTTCCATGCTGGCTTCACCCATGAGGCGTCTCGCTCCACGGCATGAATGTGCGTTCGCGTGTTGGGTACCCTTTTGCTCGACGACGCGGCCGACAGCTGGGTTCCAGCGGAGCGTCAGCGAGGCATTCGCGCGGTGCCGCGGCAATCCAGCAGTGCTCGACCAGTGGGTATTGGAGGCGGGGGTCGGAATCGAACCGGCGTACACGGATTTGCAGTCCGCTGCATGGCCACTCTGCCACCCCGCCCTCGTGCGGCGCCTGATTCTAACGGCGAGTCGACGCCCGTCATGAGACCGGAAAAAAGAAGGGAAGCCGCAGGCTTCCCTCGCTGTTCCTGGAGCGGGAAACGAGTCTCGAACTCGCGACCTCAACCTTGGCAAGGTTGCGCTCTACCAACTGAGCTATTCCCGCATCGGGAGCGCGATTATATCGGCCGACCACCTCGTGTCAAAAGGGACTCCGCTCCGGTCAACCCGGATTCCGGCGCGGGTCGAGATGCGGCCACGCCATGCGGAGATAAAAGAGCATCGAATAGACCGTGAGAACCGCCGCGACGTAGATGAGGATCGTGCCGATGCGCCCGATGTCGACCAGGCCGAACAGACGGTCGTGGAACAGCAGCATGGGGATCGCAACCATCTGTGCAATGGTCTTCAGCTTGCCCATCGAGCTGACGGCGACGCTCTTGTGCTTGCCGATCTGCGCCATCCATTCGCGCAACGCGGAGATCGCGATCTCGCGCCCAATGATCACGAGCGCGACGAACGCATCGACTCGCTTGAGCTCCAGCAGCACGATCAGCGCGGCGCATACCATCAGCTTGTCGGCGACCGGATCGAGAAACGCGCCGAGCTGAGTCGTGAGACCGTACTTGCGCGCGACGTACCCGTCGAACGCATCGGTGATCGCCGCGATCGCGAACAAAGCGCAAGCCGTGATGTTCTTCACCTGCGGCGTGATCCACGCATCCGGCAGGTAGAACACCCCGACCACGAGCGGAATCATGGCGATGCGCGCCCAGGTCAGGAGGTTCGGCAGGTTGAGGGGCATCGCTATTCGTGACTTTGTGGCTGCGCGTGCAATTGCGCGTAGATGCGTTCGGCGAGGTTACGCGAAAGGCCCTCCACGCGCGCGATGTCCTCGATCGATGCCGCCAGCAGACCGCGCAATCCGCCGAAGTGCGCGAGCAGCTTCTGGCGCCGCTTCGGTCCGATGCCTTCGAGTTCCTCGAGCATCGACGACTTGCGCGCCTTGGCCCGTCGTGCTCGCATGCCCGTGATCGCGAAGCGGTGCGCCTCGTCGCGGATCTGCGCGATCAGCAGCAATGCCTGCGAGTCGCGGCCGAGCGTCAACGACGGCCGGCCGTCGGCAAACACCAGTTCCTCCAGCCCGACCTTGCGCTCCTCGCCCTTGGCGACGCCGACGAGGAGGGTGGGATCGAGCCCGAGCTCCTCGAACACCTGGCGCGCGATGCTCACCTGCCCCGCGCCGCCGTCGATGAGCACCAGGTTCGGGACCGCGCCTTCGCCCCGCGCCACCGGTGCATAGCGCCGCGTCAGCACCTGCCGCATGGCGGCGTAGTCGTCGCCACCCGTGATGCCTTCGATGTTGAAGCGCCGGTACTCGCTCGAGCGCATGGCGTGATTCAGGTAGACCACGCACGATGCCTGCGTCGCTTCGCCCATCGTGTGGCTGATGTCGAAGCACTCGATGCGCAGCTTCGCGGGATCACCATCCTCGGCGTCCAGCCCCAGCGTTTCCATCAGCGCACGCGTGCGCGCCTGCTGCGATCCTTCCTCCGCCAGCCGGCGTGCGAGCGCGATGCGGGCGTTGCCCTCCGCCATCTCGAGCCAGCGCTTGCGGGCACCCTTCAGGGCGCCGTCCTGGGCACGGATCACCTGTACCTTGCGCGCGTCGGTGGAAAGCAGGGCCTGCAGTTCGTCCGTATCGGCATCGACGTCGACGATCAGGATCTCCGGGCATGGCTGATCGACGTAGTGCTGGGAAACGAACGCATCGAGCACCTCCGCCGGCTCCGGCGCTCCCCCGGCACGCGTCGGGAAGTAGGCCTTGTCGCCAAGGTGGCGTCCGCCGCGCACCATCGCCAGGTTGACGCACGCCTGCCCCGCATCGACGATCACCGCGATGATGTCCGCGTCGACGTCGCTATCGCTCGTGTCGATGACCTGCTGGTGCAATACGCGCGAGAGCGCGCCAAGTTGGTCGCGAATCGTTGCCGCGTGCTCGAACTTGAGTTGCGCCGAGAGCGCCTGCATACGCGTCTCGAGCTCCGCCATGACCTCGCTCGACTGGCCGCGCAGAAACCGCACCGCGCGCTCCACGTCTTCACCGTAGGTCGTCGCGTCGATGAGCCCGACGCACGGCCCGCTGCAGCGCTGGATCTGGTACAGCAGGCACGGACGCGAACGATGGTTGAAGACCGTGTCTTCGCACGTGCGCAGGCGGAACACCTTCTGCAGTTCGCGAATCGTGTCCTTGACCGCCCAGGCGTTTGGAAACGGTCCGAAGTAACGGGCACGCCGGTCGGTCGCTCCGCGGTAGTACGCGAGGCGGGGAAAGGTGTGCTCGGGAATCTTCAGGTACGGGTACGACTTGTCGTCGATGAAGCGGACGTTGAAGCGCGGCTGGTGCGCCTTGATGAGGTTGTTCTCCAGCAGCAGCGCCTCGGCCTCGTTGCGCGTGATCGTGGTTTCGATCGCCGCGACACGCTCCACCATCGCCGCGATGCGCAGCTCGAGCGCCTTGTTGAAGTACGACCCGACCCGCTTCTTCAGATCGCGCGCCTTGCCGACGTAAAGAACGGTGCCGTCGGCCGCCAGCATCCGGTAGACGCCAGGCAGGTGCGGCAGGCCGTCGACGACCGCCTTGGGATCGAAGGCGGTGGCGGGTTGCTTTGATGCCTGGGGCACGGGCGATAGTCCCCGCGCCTCTATAATCGCGGGCTTTGCTTCGAGAGCGGAAACGTTCGGACCTTGCTCCATTCTACGGGCGCAGGGATGGCCGACGTCGCTGGGAAACTGCAATGGCCAAAATTCTTGCCACGGAAATCCGCGCCGGCAACCTGATCGAATGGGACAAGCGTCTCTGGCGTGTCCTCAAGTCGCACCACGTACACGTAGGCGGTCGTGGCGGCGCCTACATGCAAGTCGAGATGAAGGACATCGAAAGCGGGCAGAAGCGCAACGAGCGCCTGTCGACCGACGAGAAGATCGAGCGCCCGTTCATCGACCGCCGCACCATGACCTACTCGTACCAGGACGGCACGAGTTTCGTCTTCATGGACAACGAGACCTACGAGCAGCTCAGCCTGAGCGCGGAGTTCCTCGAAGGCCAGTCGGGATTCCTGCTGCCGAACACCGAGGTCGAGGTCAACTTCCACAACGGCCGTGCGCTCGGCGTGCAGCTGCCGTCGAGCGTGGTTCTCGAGGTGGTGGAAACGGAACCGGGCATCAGAAACGCCACCGCGACCAACACGTTCAAGCCGGCCACCATGGAGACCGGCATCATCGTTCAGGTGCCGCCGTTCATCAACGGCGGCGAAAAGATCCGCGTCAACACCGACGACGGCTCCTACATCGAGCGCGCCTGAACGCCTCTTCGTGCATTCTGCCCACGCCAGGCTTCGATATCGCCGAGGGCGTTGCGATAGGTCACGTCCTGCGCAAGAGCGGCACGAGTCCGTGCGAGGCCACGCGGCGCGAGACGCGCCAGGCGCGCGTCGAACACGGGCGGGCGCTTCCAGCGCAGGCCGTCCAACACCTGGTCCGCGGCGGCGCTGTCGTTGCAGACCAGGATCATGTCGCAGCCCGAGTCGACGGCAGCCTGCGCGCTCTCCAGGAGACCGCCGGCGACCCGCGCTCCCTCCATCGACAGATCGTCGCTGAAGACGACGCCGGAAAAGCCCAGGTCGCGGCGCAGCGTGTCTTCGATCCACCGCCGCGAGAACGTCGCCGGAAAGCGGTCGACCGCCTCGTAGACCACGTGCGCGGGCATCACGCTCGTCAGCGACGCGCCCAGCCAGCG
>Ga0335077_10003805_pt1 | contig 18341 bp, 15 predicted proteins | sample Lox_Sample_31_FD_207151 | JGI IMG/M metagenome (GOLD analysis project Ga0335077, IMG submission 207151) | Soil microbial communities from Loxahatchee National Wildlife Refuge, Florida, United States - Lox_Sample_3.1 | ecosystem: Environmental > Terrestrial > Soil > Wetlands | place: USA... | reverse complement strand
GCATCGCGAGTACGGGAAAAACCAGGACCACCAGCAAGCTTTGAAGCGTGCGCTTTTGCTTGCGAATTCCCTTTTGAAACCTCTCCATCGACCACAGACCGATCATGACCACGCCTCCGTGCCCCAGAATCAGAGTAGTGGCGCGATGGAGTTCACATAACTGGTGGGAGGAACAAAAGAAGGACAGGCAAAGTGGCTGTTCGGTGTTCTACAGGAAATTTGCCCTTCTGTTCAACCTGTCCGAACGGCCAGGGAGGCATATGACACCGCCGATGCACCGAACAAGCTCAAGACGTAAAGATTTTGTCTTTAACGAGTTACAGATCGTGAGCCGCGCCGGAACGGCTCCCAACGAAACGAAACAGACTTAGTCGCTTGCGGGAGTCTGCAGCGAGACCTTGTCGATCGGGGCCGCATCCTTCGAGGCGTGTCGGCGGGAGATCAATCCGGCATCACGCATCTTGTAGATGAGGGCGCGATAGCTGATTTTGAGTTCGAGGGCCGTTTTGCGCCGGTTCCATTGGTTGGCGCGAAGAGTTTCCAGAATCACACTACGTTCCATTTCCTTCATCGCGTCTTTGGCTAGTTTCTTCAAAGGAAGGGCAGACCCCTTCGACCGATCACTGAACGAGGGGCGACTCTTCTTGGGGAAATTCTCTGCGCTGGCCGCGGCTTCGGGACCGATCAAAACGTACCGCGCGATCATGTTCGAGAGTTCGCGTACATTTCCGGGCCAGGGCAAATTCTGCAGATATTCGAAAGTCTGCGGCGCAATGGACGGCGCCTGCGTGCCGAACTGCTTCTGAAAATTCTGCCGGAAGAATTCGGCTAGCGCAGGAATGTCTTCGAGGCGCTCCCTAAGAGGCGGAAGCTTCAGGCGGAAAACATGAATCCGGTAATACAGATCCTGACGAAAACGGCCTTCACGAACTTCCCTTTCCAAATCCTTATTCGTGGCGCAAAGAACACGTGTATCGATCTTGCGTTCAACGTTGTCGCCAATTCTTGAAAAGGTGCCGTCCTGGAGGAAATGCAACAATTTACTCTGCAGATTCAGATCGAGATCAGCAATTTCGTCGAGGAAGAGCGAACCGCGATGGGCTAGCTCCACACGGCCGGGCTTCGCGAGATTTGCGCCGGTGAAGGCGCCCTTTTCATAGCCGAAGAGCTCACTCTCGAGCAGAGTACCCGGGATCGCCGCGCAGTTGACCTTGACGAATTCTCCGGAGGAGTAATCTGAATTCGCATGGACCCAACGCGCCAGCGCTTCCTTGCCCGTGCCACCTTCGCCGGTCAACAGAATCGGGATGTTCGTGCGGCAGATACGCTGGACGTAGGTCCGAAGAGCCGCCATTCCGGCGCTTCTGCCAAACAGAACGTCGTCGGGCGGAATCGGGTTCCACGCATCCGAATGCTTGACTCTGGTGGCGCTATCCTTGGGCATCGCTCGTGCCCAGATGGAGTGCAAACCTCCGACCATACGGTGAAGGCCTCTTTCTACAGGCATGACAGAGAACAATCACCTAAGTTGCTTATTCATAATCAGTTAAGAATCGGCTCGGCGGGAAGGTTGTAGTACTATCCAAAAGCAGAGGCGAGCAATATTAAGCAAGAATGGGAAATCTCGAGGAGTGCTATGGGAACGATAGTTCTCATTGCCCTCCCCCAAGTTTGGCATTCCGGCACGCACAATCGCTGTTGAGGGGACCGAAACTGAGCGACTTACAAACGGGCCGAAGCCCCGAACTACTTTGCGTGCCACGAGGGGTAAGCCGATCCACCTCGATCGGTTAATGAAAGCAGCGGGCAACGCGCAGTTTAGGCGCGGGCTGTCTCACCGCGAATAATATCGTAGCGTTCGATCACTGCGGCCACGCCCATGCGTGATTCGCCATCCTCAAGACGGCGTTCGACGCGCACAACTTTTCCCTGCGCCCGCACTAGCACATCTCCGCCCCGAGTGATTTCCGCCGGCAGGGTCAAAGTAATATCCAATTCCGAGCCCGCTTCGAGGTCGCGGGTAACGACGAAATAGAGTCCCCGGGTGGAAATATCCCTTGTCCTTCCGTCTTGCCGAGTCACCGAGCTTTCTGCGGCAAATCGAACACTGATAGGTAACGTCAAGTCGTAGCGCCGCGCCGTGCGGCGCTCGGTCATCACAGACATCCTCGGCCCCCGTTGGTGGCGATCCCACCGGCACACCTGACGAATTGTGTACAGTTGAAAAGCGATACAAGCTGGACTTTGAAAGACTTCGACCGGCACTACAGGTCCCTGACCCCAACACTACAGCATTCTCGAATCCGCGGAGCAACCGGCTGAACTTCCACTCCAGAAAGACCTGGACGAGACCCAGAACCCGAAACAGGCACCGAATCCCGGCAACTTGTACGTTTCGTTGCGCACAATACCTCACGCCGTTCGTTCCCCGCAAGTTTTCTTTTGATCTGGGGTTCCAGAAAACAAATCCCGCGTACTAGAACGGTGCGGGATGTTGGCGCCACCGTGCGTTCCATTGTCGCAACAGGCGCGAATGCAAGCAACGTATCTGCGGCGTCTGGCTCAGCTTTATGATTGCGCGACGGGTTCTTTCGTGCGCCGTGTGCGCGGCGTATCCAGGTTGAACTGGCGCATTTTGTAAAGAAGCGCCTTGTAACTGATGCCGAGCATTTTGGCGGCGTCTTTGCGGCACCAACGCGTCTTTTCGAGCGCGTCGGCGATCGCTTCCATTTCCGCTTCATCCTTCAAGCCCCGCACGAGGGCTTTCAGCCCCTGTTCGCGCGGAACGGGGGTTTCCTCGCGAGGAAGAGTCCTCTGCCGCGAGGCGGACATTTCGACCAGTTCGCGCAGACTGCCTTCATCGTCTTCGAGAATCACGTAACGCTTGACGAAGTTCTCCAACTCGCGGAGATTTCCAGGCCACGGATAGCTCATGGCAGCATCGAGCAGGTGCTTGGACGGGCTTTGCGCCGTCTTGCCGAATTTCTCGCTGTACTTTTCCAGGAAATGGCGGAAGAGCAGAGGAATCTCCGAGGTGCGCTCGCGGAGCGGTGGAACGTTGATGGAGAGCACGTTGAGGCGGTAGTAGAGGTCCTCACGGAAGCGGCCTGTCTTCATCGCTTCTTGAACATCGACGTTGGTCGCGGCCAGAACGCGGACGTCGGTTTCCACCAGATGGCGGCCACCGAGCCGAGAGTATTGATGGTCTTGCAACACGTGCAGCAGTTTGGCCTGCAGGTGAACTGACATCTCTGCGATTTCATCAAGGAAGATAGTTCCCTTGTTTGCCAATTCGAATTTACCGGGCTTGGCACGCACAGCACCCGTGAACGCGCCTTGTTCGAAGCCGAAGAGTTCGGACTCGAGCAATTCCCCGGGCAACGCAGCGCAATTCACCTTTACGAATGCTTGATTACGGCGCTTGGAGCGCAGATGAATCATGCGCGCAACGACTTCCTTACCCACACCGCTTTCACCGCACACGAAAACCGGCACGTCCACGGGCGCGATCTGCAGAATCTGCTGGCGGATACGCACCATTTGCGGACTGGCGGCGAGGAAGCTGAGGTCTTCGGTCACCTGGTCGCAGTAATCCTTAAGCGTCTGGTTCTCCTGCACCAACTGTTTTTTCTGGCGCGACTTCAACATGGCCGCATCCAGTTCGGTCTTCTCGAACGGCTTCGTCAGGTAGTCATGCGCACCGAGGCGAATTGCCTCCACCACCGTTCCGACTTCGTTCGAGCAGGAAAGCATGATGACGTTCAGGCTGCGGTCCAGGTGCATCAACTCCTGCAACGTATCTAGTCCGTTCATTTCGGGCATCAGGACGTCGAGGATGATGAAGTCGGGCCGATCGCCATTCGCAATTTTAGTGATGGCTTCTTTGCCGTTGCTGACGGTTTCCACATCGAATCCGTCCACTTCCAGCAAGGTCTGGAGATATTTGCGAATACTGGGTTCGTCGTCCACCACCAGAATTCTTTCCTGAACCGGCATGTTCTTTTTCCCCTTCTTTCGCTGCTTGAAGCTTCAGTTCTGATCCATCGGCAACAGGAACGCGAACGAACTGCCCCCGTGAGCAACGCTTTCGACCCAGATCTTTCCGCGATGCGCCTGAATCAATCGTTTGGCGATTGCCAGGCCCAGGCCCATCCCGGAAGTGTTCTTATCTACGCGCATAAAATCCTCAAATATTTCCTGATGATGTTCCGGCGCGATACCGGAGCCAGAGTCGGTAACGCTGACTTCCACGCTGTTTGGACGAGGCAGGCGGAATCGCCGGCGTTCTTCCACCGGGGCCACGTGCGAAACACGCCGCTCCCAGAAGTGAGGTCGCGCGCGCAGCGATACCGTGCCGCCCGTTGGCGTGTGCTTCAACGCGTTGTCCATCAGGTTGTAAACGACTTGCTGGACCTTTTGATAGTCGAATTTGAATGCCGGAATCGAGGGGTCGAGGTGACTTTCGAGCTTGACCCCTTTCCGTTGATACGCTTCTGACCAGCGGCTGGCGATTTCCGCGAGGCAATCGCGAAGGTCGTTTTCACGCAATTGCAAAACCAGTTTGCCGCTCTCGAGCGCGGAGTAATTCAGAAACATGGACACGAGGCGAACCAGTCGTTCGCAACTTTCCTTCGACTCCTCGAGAATGTCACGCTGCTTCTCGGTCAGCTTTCCCAGTGAGCCGGTCAGCAGAAGATCGTAATAGCCTTTGATCACCGCGAGCGGAGTTTTCAGCTCGTGCGCCGCCGAAGCCAGGAAAACCGTTTTCTGCCTATTGACTTCCTGCAGCTTCAAATAGGCAGCCAGGAGATTACGATAGGTGATTTCGCGCTCCTGCAGCAATTCCTGGACGGTCGGCTGGCTGCTCCCATCGGTCCCGTGGTCGGTTTCCATCTCGACGGCGAGCCAATTCGATTGGGGAATCCAGTTCAGGCGCACGCGGTATGGACGGCCGCCTAAAATAGTTTCCAACGGGATATTTTTTTCGCCCTGTTCGATGCGCCGGGAAATTTCGTTGGGATCGACGTGAAAGAGCTCGCTGAGGAGGTTTGGCGGATTTTCGAGGTCGACACCCATCGAAACCAGTGACTTCTTGGCGCGCTCGTTGAGAACCAGGGTCTGGCCTTCGCGCGTGGCAATGATGAACCCGCGATCAAGTCGGTCGAGCAGGCTCCGAACATGCTCAACGGACACTCTTTCGCTGTCTTTTGGGCTACCGGAAGGAGATGTGGACAAAATAGTTCCCATCTGGATTGTTGAAATTGAAAAATATTGGCAATTATTTTCCCATTGCGTCCGTTGCTCATGGTTTCAGACATGGTACGGACTGTCAATGGCAAATGCGTTCCAATTGCACTTTTTGGGAAAACCTGTGGGTAAACTGGCCGCGGAAGTTCTGTCATGGACGCGAAGGCCCGTGACTCGCCACATCAAGGCGTTATTTTTCAGCATGTTATCCAGTATTTGACGCGGCGCAACTGGCAATCAACCTGCTCAGTTTGTACTAGTGCTGGAGTACTATGAACTCGGATCTCAAATTGAATCAGGCGATTGGCACTTCCAAGCTTGAGCCCGTCTACTCGCGGAGTGCATCGCGGATTCGGCTCCAGGTGCCAGTGTTCTTACGCGGATCCGACGCCACCGGCGTCGATTTCATCGAACTCACCAGAACGTTGAATATCAGCGCACGTGGGGCATGTATTACTTGTTCTCACCATCTCCGGAGTAACCAAATCGTTCACCTCACCATTCCAGCGCCGGCGCCCTCGTCTTCCAGCATGGTACCGAGTGAAACTCCACCGATTACAGCCAAAGTGAGGCGTCAGCAGGATCTAGGCGATCTACGAGTCTTCGGACTGGAATTCCTCCGCCCACTTGAGTAATTGTCTACCACTCGTAGGAAAGCCTGCACAGTTCCACCTTATTGAGTCCGATTTGAGATTTTGTCGTACTCGCTTATCTTGTCGATTTGTAATAAGATACCGGCGTCTCAGGGTCGTCGTCGCTGAAAGAAGTAGCGAGCATTAAAGGATTGATTGGCACGTGGCTTGCTCCTTCTTGTAGTAGCCATCTGTGAAGTCGTGCCACCCCATACCCCGCGGGGAAGGCAGATTGTAGGGAAAACCCAGCCATGCCCAGTCCCGGAGCCTCGTCGGCCCCGCGTTTGCCTGCGGAAGATTCCTATCTCGAGCTGCTTGCAGATACGCTCGAGCAGATGGACATTCCTGCGCGAAGCCAGTTTCTGCAGCGATATTTTCAAACCATCACTCATCTCGACCTGCGTGAAAGCCAATGTCTGCAGTTGTGGGAAGAAATGCTCACGCGGCGAAAAGAGATGACAGAGCAGGTTGGCCGGCCCGTTTCTCTGAAGACAGTATTGATGGACGTGCTCTCCACGGCGGGCCTGGTCCGCGTGCCGGTGTTGCTCGAGTACGACGAATTCAAGAAGCTGCAACGGAGCGCGGTGACAGACCCGTTGACGGGTCTCTACAATCGGCGACTCTTCGCGGAATCCTTCGAAAAGGAATTGAACCGCGCGCGGCGCTACGGGTTGCCGCTGAGCATCGTCATGCTCGACCTGCACAAATTCAAGGAAGTCAACGATAAATACGGCCACCCTCGCGGCGACGATGTGCTGCGCGCAGCTGCCACCACCCTGCAGAAAGCGCTGCGCACATCAGACTCCGCATTTCGAATCGGAGGCGATGAATTCGCACTGCTTCTGCCACAGACGGATGCCGTTCAGGCTTTGGCCCTCAGCCGGCGTGTGGAAACGGTCTTTGCGGAAACACTCCGGCCATTGCAGCTTGCTATTTCAGTGACCATGGATCACGGCGTTGGCACCTTTCCGCAAGACGGGGAGCAAGCGGATCAACTCGTGCGCGTTGCCGATGAGCGGCTCTATGGGTTGAAGCACGCGAATCACACGAGGAGCGGTGGCAGTTCCGATCGAAGCACGAGCGCCGCGCCTCCCAATGCAGCGCCCACTGAGAGCAGTCCGATCCCGATCACCACGGGCAGAACTCCCGAGCGAAACACCAGCGGATTTGAAGCGGCAACATCGGTTGCTGCGCAATCCATCGTCAGCCAGTCCGTAACACGGCCGGAGGCTCCCGCCGTTTACGCCATCCAGCGAAAAGCGGAACGCGTCTCAATGACCGGTACGAACGCCTATGCGGTCCTCGGCGAAAGCGGTTCGCGCCGCGCCCGCGTCCTGGACCTGGGTTTCGGCGGCGTGGCGCTGGAACTGGAACGGGCGGAAGAACTATCCGCCAGCGTAGTGGCTGTACTGCATGTCCCGATCTTGCCCCCGGTTCGCGTCTATCTGCGGCCCGTATGGAGCCGCCAGACCAACGAAGGCATGTTCCGGCTGGGCTGCCAATTCGTGTCCTAAACTGCCTGAATCGTCGCAATTTCTTCGCCGGGCAGAGCAAACCCTCACGGAAAAGTCCGACCCTGTTCGACCGTACAGGAGTGTCCAGTGAACTTCCTGTCCCATTTCTGTACTGGGGACAGGTTGTCCGTCCACAGGCCCAGGTAATACTTTCTAAGGTATCAACCTGAGGAGAGTACTTGGAAGTGTTCCAGATCGCATTCTCGCCATCGTCCAGGTCTCGCCTACATACAGGTGCAATCCTCGGTGCGGCTTTGTGTTTTGTATCTTTAATGGCTGGCTGCGCCGGCTACGCGCCGCAGTCCACCCCCGGTGCTTTGGTGCTTTCTGCGTCATCGTTTGACTTCAAAACTGTGGTCGTTGGGCAGACGGTCAAGCAGACTCTAACCATTTCGAATAGCGGACAATCGGCGGTGCAGTTAACCGGTCTAACCGTTTCGAACAAAGCATTTGCGATCACGGGCCCATCGGTACCCCGCTCCATTCTTCCCGCGAATAGCTTGAGTTACACCATCAGTTTCACGCCGACGGCTACGGGGACCGCGACCGGCACACTGGCGATCGCCAGTGACGCCAAGACCGCTGCGAGTAGCATCGCGTTGGCCGGCTCGGGTGAGAAGGCCTTTGCAGATCTGGTTCTGACTCCCGCCTCGATCAACTTCGGCAACCTGGCTCTGAAGAGCACCAGCACGCAAAACGTGACGATGCAAAACACCGGCGATATTAGCATGACGATCCAGGGCATCACGGTGGCGGGAGCGGGGTTCGGCTATTCCAGTATTTCTCCGGGCTTTTCGTTGGCTCCCAATCAGAAGGTTACCTTTCAGGTTTGGTTTAGCCCGAAGACCGCTGGGGCGGCATCGGCGATAGTTTCGTTCCTGAGCCCGAATCTTTCTACTCCGCAGACGATGGCTTTGGCGGGCGACGGAGTCAGCTCCGGCAGCGGAGGAACGCCACCGCCAACGACGGCGTCCCACACAGTCCATTTGAACTGGAGCGCCAGCACCAGCCAGATCATCGGATACCGCGTTTACCGCAGTGAGACTTCGGGCGGATCTTTCTCTCCGCTGAATGGAACTGCCATCACAACCTTGACGTACGATGACACAACGGTTTCATTAGGAACGACTTACTACTACGTAGTGACGGCGATCGATGCCTCCGGCAACGAGAGCGTGTATTCGAATCAAGCTACAGCAGTCATCCCCTCGACTTGATTCGCATGGTTTTGAATTCTTGCGAAACTCCCGTATAATCGAAATTTGCCTCGTGACCTAGCGACGCGGCCGATGTGTCCTGACGCTTTCGGGACGCCGCGCAGACCGGACACGACAGAATGGAGAATCATGAAACCCGGTATTCACCCCGACTATCACAACGTTACCGTGCACTGCGCTTGCGGGAGCAGCTGGCAGACCCGCTCGACCGTCAAGGGCGACATGCTGCGCGTCGAAATTTGCTCGAGCTGCCATCCGTTTTTCACCGGCAAACAGAAGTTGGTTGACACCGCGGGCCGCGTGGAGCGCTTCCAGAAGAAATACGCCAATATCCCTGCGGCAGCCGCCAAGAAGTAAGCTACATCTGCAATCGGGAACCATTGAACGGACCGGTGATCGCCGGTCCATTTTGTTTTTGCCTTCTTTTGTTCCGCTCGCGCACTCCGTGTAGAATCAACTCTCAACGTGGCTACTCAATCGCGTATGTTTGATGGCGCACCATCACCGGATGCCGTGGAAACGGCGCCGCCTCGGGTGACGCTCCGAAATGCATTCGAGCATCCGTTCGATTCGGCGATCGCCGCCGCGCGGACTTGCTACTCATCGCGGCTGATCGACCCGGAAGAAGTAAACGACAAGCAGCGGCTGAATATTGGCGCGGCCACGTTCTACAGCGGTCACCACACCGTTTACCAGCACGCGCACTTCGAGTTTGGCCTGGAGAATATTAGCCGGCAATTTGTGTGGTCCTTCTTACACGCGCATCCCTTCTACAATTCGGAGCAACAGAGCCAGCGCTACGTAAAGATGGAGCGAGCGCAGGCGTACATTCCTCCCGTAGATCTATATTTCAACGAGCAAGCGAAAAGCGTTTATCAACAGGCGATTGCCCGCGGCTGGGCGTACTACCGCGAACTTTCGGCGCTACTGGTAGGGGATGCGCGCACCATTCTGAGTGACATCTGGCACATCGGCCCGATGTCCCATCCGAAACGCATTCAGAAGATCGAACGGTCGGCGGAGAAGCGTGCCATCGAAATTGCGCGTTACGTTTTGCCCGTCGCGGCGTTCACGACCATGGTGCACACCGTGTCTGGCATCGTACTGCACCGGCTGTGGCGCATGTGTTCGGCTTCCGACACGCCGAGTGAAGCGCGCGTCGTGATAGGCGAGATGGTAGCCCAAGTGCGACAGATCGATCCCCAGTTCTTCGATCGCTTCGGTACGGCGCCGCTCGAGGAATTGCCGGAGTGGAAAGAGGCAGGCGCGGCAGCCCCTCACGCAGAAGAGTTCGCCCGGGAATTCGACGCGCGGCTGAAAGGGCGCACCGCCTGTCTGGTCGACTATTCGCCCAACGCCGTACGCGTGATGGCGGAATCGTACCGTGCGGTTGTGGGCCTGCCGGAGTCCGCGTGCCCGGATCCGGAAGCGCTTGACCGGCTCTTGAATCCGGCGCGGAACATCTATCGCCTTGAAACACTGAACATCGGGGTTCATGCGCCGACAATGCGCGCGCTGCAGCACGCCAATTACACTTTTGCGAAAAAGATCAGCCACACCGCGGACAGTCAGGATCAGCGGCACCGCATGGTGCCCGGCTCGCGGCCGCTGTTGACGCTGGCGGACACGCGCGAACCGGATTACATCACGCCGATGCTGTTGAAAGAGAATCCGCGAGCGCGGGAAGTTTACGAGCGCGCCATGCGTGAAGCGTGGGCTGCAAAGAATCAGCTTCTGGAGATGGGCGTGCCGCCGGAAATCGCCCTGTATCTGCTTCCAAACGCCAAGTCCATCAGGCTCGTTGAAACCGGGTCGTTGCTGCACCTGCTCCATAAGTGGACGATGCGCACCTGTTTTAACGCGCAGGAAGAAATCTACAACGCTTCGATGGACGAGATTGCGCAATTGCGCGAGGTCCATCCGGAGCTGGCTCGCTATGTTGGCCCGCCCTGCCATCTGCGCGCGGGCATCACCACGCCGATCTGCACGGAAGGCTCGCATTTCTGCGGCGTCAAGGTCTGGCTGGACTTCCCCAATATCCAGCGGCGCATCTGAAACCGGAGTAATTGCGAACCACGTCTCATAGATAGGAAAGGGACCGCCATAGCGCTGATCCGGCTCCGTTGGGCTTCCTGGTTTCTGGCAGTATTGCTAGCGTTTCCATCGCAATCTTTGGCGTTCGATACGCCTCTGTCCGATACAGCAATTCGCGAGGCTTATTTTTGGGGCCAACGGCACGACGAGAGCACCGCCAAGTTTCTGGACAAATACTATAAGCACTTATCGCCACCCAGGTCCGGGCCATACGTCTCCTCCGTGGCGATCTTCACCCCTTACGCACAGGTGGTGATGAGTACCAGTCAGCGCATTGGGAATTACAGCGCCCAGCAAGCTCAAATCGATCACCGCGGCCGCAAGGAAACCGTTCTTTGCGTGATCGAAATTCAACTGACCGAGTCTTATCCCTCATTCATTCCCGATCCGGCGAGCACGAGTTCAAGTTCTCCTGCAAACTTTGTTCCGCGACCCTATGATTTCTGGGCGGACTTTCAGTTTCATTTTCTGGATGGAGAGAAAGAACTCCGGCCGCTTACTTCTTCTGGCCATCCGAATTACTCCTGTGGAGACGACGGCGGGTGCATTCTGACGGGCGCCACGGTTCAATTCGAGTTCTACGCAAGTTCGTTCCCCACGAGCGAGGCCATGATGCAGATCGATCCACCGGAAGGCGAGCAACTGGAGCTGGACTTCGACTTGGCCGAAGTACGGTGAGAGGCTGCGGCTAGCTGCGCCAGTGCAACGTCACCGGACCATCCATGGGGTGGATCATAGGGGCGCCGGTCCGCCGCGATTCCAGAAAATTCTGTTTCAGCGCGAAATACCATTTCGCGGGGCGATCCGCATCGTCGATGAGCATTAAGCGCGGATTGTGCTTCAACCCGTCGGCCTGCTGAATCATGGTCTCCTGATCCTGGCGAAGGAAGACTTTGGCGAAAGCTCGAAAAACCGAAATAGGCAACGGCAGGTTCCACGCGGCCACGAAATCGATCCGGCAGCAATCCCGGCGGACCGGTGTGACCGTGGCGCGGCTGGAGAACCAGAATTTCCCACTGTGAATTTCTTCGAAACGCATATTAGGAAGGATGAAATCGATGGTCGTGCTCACCGGTTCGCCGGTCATTTTTTTCAGCCACTGGTAGGGCAAGCTATTGGTCGAAGGCGAATGTTTGCTCATACGAAAGCCATGGGGAATGGGTTCGAAATCTTTGGTCTTCTCGTGGATACTTTTCTTGCTTCGCCAGAACCACGACTGGTGCACAAAAGGGCCATGCGCGGGATCCATGAGGCCGATGATTCCATGATCGATGTGCGAGGGCAATTCACAATCGAGCCGCGTGATTTTGAATCTGCTGCTGAACTTCGGTAACTCCGGGGCCCTCTGGATCGATTCGAGCGGCTTTGCGCCAGGCGCACTCATGTACACCCACACGTAGCCGTCACGCTCTTCGCATGGGAAATGGCCTGCGCTGATGCGGTCGACTTTCAACTTGTCATGACTGGTGAGCGATGGAATGAGCATGCACTTGCCGCTGCAGGCGTCAAACTCCCAGCCGTGATAGCTGCACTGCAGATTCTTTCCGTCGAAGTGGCCGTAGGAAAGAGGAATGCCGCGGTGCGGGCAAGCATCGCGCATGGCGAACGATTGGCCATCGGCCGTCCGGCCCAACACTAATGGCACTTCCAGGAGCATCACGGTCGCCAGTTTGTGGCCGTGAATTTGGTCACTGCGGAGCGCCGGATACCAGAAGTCCCAAAGGAAGCCCAGTTCGGCTTGCTGTTCCCGCTGAGATGACGGCTCCATGGGACTGTCCATGGCCATTTGCACTGACTCGCTCATTTTTCTCCGTCCGCACATACGTTCAGCAACACGAATCGTAGTACAGCGTTAGCGCCGCCAGCAACTCCCGGGCAGACGATTGCGCGGACTCGGTTTCCACGCTATTCTGTACTACGCGAATTGCTTATGTACGCCGCGTTTTATTAGCTGACCTCGCCTCACGCTCCGGCTTCCGGAGCCTGCGTCTTCGCCTCGACATCCAGAAAAGCGCACGTTCAGCCGATTTGGTTTGCTCAAATATTCTGATCTACCGAGGATTTATGGCCGCTCTCACGCTGACTGAAAAGCTCGATCAACTGGACACCCGCTACCAGGAGATGACGCACGAACTTTCGACGCCGGAGGTGATGGCGGATTCTCCGCGCTTCCAGAAGCTCGCCAAGCAACTCGCCGACCTGGAAAGCGTCGTCCACAAACACCGCGAATATAAACAGATTGAAAAGGATCTGGCCGGTGCACATCAGATGGTCGTCGAGTCCGAAGATGCGGAAATGCGCCACATGGCGCAAGAGGAGGAAAAACAACTCACGGAGCGCCGGGATCAGGCCGAACGCGAGTTGAAGCTGCTACTGCTGCCCAAAGACCCGAACGACGACAAGAACATTATCTTGGAGATTCGTGCGGGCACGGGCGGCGACGAAGCGGCACTCTTCGCGGCCGACTTGTTTCGTATGTATTCGCGTTACGCGGAATCGCAGGGCTGGAAAGTAGAAGTGATGGAAAGCTCGCCCTCAACCAAGGGGGGCATGAAGGACATCGTCGCGGCGATTCAGGGGAATAAAGTGTATTCGAAGCTGAAGTATGAAAGCGGCGTACACCGCGTGCAACGCGTGCCGGACACGGAAACTCAGGGACGCATCCACACTTCGGCGGCCACGGTCGCGGTTCTGCCGGAAGCCGACGAAATCGACATTAAGATTGAAGCCAAGGATCTCCGCATTGACACGTTTTGCTCGTCGGGCCCGGGCGGCCAGTCGGTGAACACGACCTACTCCGCCGTGCGCATCACGCACTTGCCCAGCGGCCTGGTGGTCTCACAGCAGGATGAAAAGTCGCAGATCAAGAATCGCGCCAAAGCCATGCGCGTGCTCCGTTCGCGTCTGTACGAAATGGAATTGGAGAAGCAGCAGGCGGCGATCCTCGCGGAGCGGCGCGGGCAGATCAAAACAGGCGACCGCTCGGAAAAAATCCGGACGTATAATTATCCTCAGAACCGCGTCACCGACCATCGTATCGGTTTGACCATCCACCAGCTGACGGAAGTGATGGACGGCAAGCTCGCTCCCCTCGTCGATGGTTTAGTGGGACACTACGAAGCGGAGCGCCTGAAACAGGAACTAGCTCAGGCGTAATCCACGAAGAGGGAGGAGTCAATGCTCTCCCGTCCAGGTTGCAAACCGGGCCCCACATGGATGCGCGACATCAGTGACTCGCTGGCGGATCCGGATCGCGTGCGAAAAATGATGATGCCCTTCTGGCTTTTCCTCATTGTGTACATGCTGGCGATCCTGCTGGTAACGCACTTCGTGACGGCCGTTGCGTTCTCAAAGGACCAATCGTATCAATCGCACATCATGATTGCCGGACAGCCGCTGATTTCATACGGCTTTGCGGCGCGCGGCATTATCGCCATCGGCGCGCGCGCTACCGGCGTTGTGGCGCTGGGCGGCATTGCCGTTGGCGTGGTCGCGATTGGCGGTGTGTCCCTCGGCTTGTTTTCGCTCAGCGGAGTCGCGTTGGGCATCGTGGCGTTCGGAGGCCTCGCTCTAGGTTGGCGTGCGATTGGCGGTGTTGCGATTGGCCGAGCGGCGCTGGGTGGGCTCGCCATTGGGCGCTATGCGTATGCCGGGAACGGTGTGGCCTACGGTTCTCTGGAAGCCAGTGGGCGGCAGAAGGAACACCTCATCGAATGAATCAGCCTCCCCAGGATCATTCTGTTCGCGAATTACTCAGACAAGGAATCACGCGTTTGCGCGACGCCAGCGTGCCTTCGTATACGCTGGCGGCGGAACTGCTGCTTCTTTCGGTACTCGGACGCGATCGCACCTGGATTTATTCCCACCCCGAAGAAATCGTTCCTGAATGTTTGACAGAGAAATACTCTGCGCTGCTGGTGCGCCGCGCCGCAGGCTCGCCGACCCAACACCTCACGGGAAAGCAGGAGTTCTGGGGCTTGGAATTTGAGGTGACGCCTGACGTGCTGATTCCCCGGCCGGAGACCGAGCATCTGATCGAAGTGGCTCTCGATCGCCTGGCGGTGCGTGAAATTCGCGCTGGCCGTCCGCCGAGATTGACGGGAGAAAGTGTAACGCTCGTGGATGTGGGCACGGGCTCGGGTTGCATCGCCGTGGCGCTCGCGAAAGAGTTGCCCTCCGCGAAAGTCTATGCTACCGATATTTCTCCCGCCGCACTGAAGATCGCGCGGGGAAATGCGGCGCGCCTCGGTTTTGCAGGACGGATTCAATTTCTCGAGTCCAACCTGTTTGAAGCCTTTGTGAATTCTCCGCAGTTGGCGTTTGATCTGGTGATCAGCAATCCACCATACGTCAGCCGGTGCGATGTTAGTTCCCTTTCCATCGAAGTGCGCGAGCACGAACCGGCGGTTGCCCTTTTTGGCGGTGAAGAGGGATTCGAGTTTTATGGCGAACTGGTGGGCCAGGCAACACGCCGCGTCAAGCCAGGAGGATTGCTGATCCTCGAATTGGGCTTCGACAGCCTGCCCGCCGTTCGGCCGCTGCTCGACGCCTCGGCCTGGACCAACATTGGCGTAACGAACGACTTGGCTGGAATTCCAAGAGTGCTGTCTGCAGAGCGTCTGCCGATCTGACTCCGCATCAGATTAGCGTTTGCCGCCGGCGCGCGCCATCTCGCGAATCTGATTCAGATATCCGACGTACACAGGAATGGGAATATCGGGTGAATCGCCGTCGTTCAGAAAATGTTCTAACCGGACTTCCAACGGGATTCCGGCGATAACTTCGCGGAACCGCGCCATCTTCAGAAATTTCACCTTCCAGATCTCCAGCATCTGACTCTGAAATTCCTCGCTGATAAACCCAAGTTTCGACTCGCCCAGGTAAATGCCGTCGAAATGAGCCTCGCCCAGCTTTTTTCGTAAGGGATCGCTCGGCATTGACAAGATGTAGACGAGATGAAACACGTCGGCTAGGTCTCCCCAGATCACCTTTTCTTCGAACGCAGTGAAACGAAAAGGCACGGCTCCGCGCTGCTGCACTTTGCGGGCACGATCGCTCGCCTGTAACCCGTGCGTCGAGAGCTGTTCGCGGAACCAGCGTATGTGCTCGGCCGTAAGGTTGTAGCGCAAAAACTCGACAGCGTACGCGTTCGGCAAATAAAGGGCCGGATCGTCGTCCAGGCGTTTCAACCAAGGCTGCCAGTTCTGAGACTCGAAAAGAACCGTTAGATTTTTCAGATCCTCGACAGTGCTGTCCGGGTCATACTTCGCGGCTTGCCAGAAATGCTCGGTGGAATCGTAGACAGCGCCGTGTAGCTCGATCCCTTCCTCAATCGGATACCAATTCGAGAGTACCCGGGCGGGGATGGATGGCGCAGCGCTCCAGCAATTCAGGGAGTGCTTCCATTTCTCCTGCACAGCCAGAAACGCGTCCAGGTATCCCGAAGGTGCGGGCTCTTTCACCATAGCCATAGCTTGCCGCAGCTCGTTGCTCGTATGGGTAACCAGGGCCTCGAGCGGGCGTTCATCAGTCATGGAAATCACGCGGCTCTCGACCGCTTCGCGGAGCAGGCTTAACCCCAATTGGTGGAGTTGTTCATCACTGATCCTTCCTCTCCACCGTTGCTGCTGCGCTTCGATGTAAACAAAAGCCTGCGACAGCGATTGGAATTCGATGTAACCATGAATCGCGAACGTGACCGGTTTGCCGTCTTTTTCGATGACCGAGGAAGGGGTAACGACGGTTCGCAGCAAGAGTGGCTCCGCCGAGGCCGGCGCGGCCAGAATGACCGCCAAGACCGTGAGCTTCCATATCTTGCGGAAACAGTAGTGCAAAGTGATCCTCAGGCAAGCATCTTTCCATCAACTCGCGCTGAATCCAAACGGAATCGTTTGACGCGTAGCGATGATTGCCTCGCCCCATGCGAAGTCGTAGGCTAGAGCCATGCCGGATTTCGCAAGGTTCCGCGCCAGGCAGGATGTAGGAACAGATCAGCCTCTGCCGCTGCAGTCCTCGATTCTGCACGTGGACATGGACGCGTTTTTCGTGTCGGTAGAACTGCTGGAATGGCCGGAACTGCGCGGCAAGCCGGTGGTCGTCGGCGGCCGCCCGGACCAGCGCGGCGTGGTGTCAGCGGCAAGCTACGAAGCGCGTAAATTCGGCATCCATTCGGCGATGCCACTTCGCACTGCGGGAAAGCTCTGCCCGCAAGCGATTTTTCTCGGCGGGCATCACGAGAAATATGCGGAGTGGAGCGATCGGGTGGCAAGCATCCTTGCAAGATTCTCGCCCATCGTGGAAATGGTCTCGATCGATGAAGCCTATCTGGACCTGGCGGGAACGGAGCGCCTGCACGGCCCACCGCTCGCGGCGGCGGACAAATTGCTTCGCACCATCACGCGGGAAACAAATCTCCCGTGCTCCGGTGGGCTCGCCTCGACACGTCTGGTGGCTAAAGTCGCTTCGGATCAGGGGAAACCGCACGGCCTCGTCTGGGTTGCGCCCGGGATGGAGGCGCGCTTCCTGGCGCCCTTGCCTATCCGCAAAATTCCCGGCATCGGCGAAGTGACCGAGCGGGCTCTGCGCGCTCTGGCCATCGAGACCGTCGAACAATTGGCCACGCACTCTCAGGAACGCCTGGAGAAAGTTTTTGGCCAGTGGGGCACCGCACTTTACCGCAAGGCCCGTGGCGGCGATGCGTACGAGTTTCTGATCGATGCCGAGCCCAAATCCATTTCCCACAACCACACGTTTGGCGAAGACACCGCGGATATCGCGGAGATGGAATCCATGCTCAGCCATTTATCGCAGAAGGCGTGCAAGCGTCTGCGCGAGGCAGGACTGCAAGCACGGACGCTGACGCTCACCATCCGCTACGCGGGCTTCCAGACCTACACGCGTTCGAAAACCGTGAGCGATCCCGTGCATCTGGATGCGGACATTTTCCGGATCTTCCTGGAGCTCTTCCGCGCCAACCGCGATCCCAACCGCAAAGTACGGCTCCTGGGTACGGCGCTCTCACTGTTCACCCACGGCGCGGGGCAACTCGACCTCCTCGAAGCAGACCGCAAGGAAAGACTGGACAGGCTGACCAAGGCCGCCGACCAGTTGCGCGACAAATTTGGTTTCGGTTCCGTGCAGTTCGGTGGGTCTTTGCGGCGCGATGATTCGTAGTATTAAGGTCGCGCGGTATCGCGACGTGTTAGCCTAGAAAACGATGAGTGCATCCGCCCCACCCACACCTGGCTCCGGCTCGCAACGGCCTGGAGTGTTCCGAAGAGCCGAAGGATTCTGGCAGCGCGTCAGCGAAGGCCGCGACATTGAGGTTCTTTGGTCGCAGTTTGCCGCGGATGCGCGTTCCAGCTACGGCTTCTACGGGAAAGACGTTGACTGGGACGAAGTGAACAAGCTGCCCGGCTGGAGGCGGCCGTTCCGCATTGCAGGTCAGCTGTTCTGGGCCATGATGAACAAGCTGACGCCGGCGCGGCGTGTGCTCTTATTGATCGCTCTGGTGCTGCTGGTCATTTCCGGCATCCAGATCCACAGTGACCAATTCAACGCGGACCTCGATTTCCGGCTGGTCTCGGCGCTCCTCTTCCTGCTGCTTCTTTCCCTGGAATTGGCCGACAAGGTGATCA
>Ga0335077_10003802_pt1 | contig 18349 bp, 12 predicted proteins | sample Lox_Sample_31_FD_207151 | JGI IMG/M metagenome (GOLD analysis project Ga0335077, IMG submission 207151) | Soil microbial communities from Loxahatchee National Wildlife Refuge, Florida, United States - Lox_Sample_3.1 | ecosystem: Environmental > Terrestrial > Soil > Wetlands | place: USA... | reverse complement strand
CAGAGCCGGCTGCTGCACTGATGCGGGATCGAAGGGAAAGTGGTCGGCGAAAGCTGGCTCAAGTTCGGTCAGCCAGGTCGCCTCGGGGTTGTACCTGGCAAAGAAGGGCCTGCCGACCAGCGAGGGGTCACGTGCCTGAATCAAGTGCAGGACGAACACCCGTTGCCCGGACACTTCCGCGATCCCGTCGACGCAGACCTTGCCTGGCGTGGCCGACATGGACGGGCCGCGCACGGTCCTGCACAGGCCGGACACGCCGCGGTAAGCCTCGCGGAAGATCTCATAGCCGTTCGCGAGCGGCACGGCGAAGTAGTCCTGCGGGCCAGTGTCCCGCTCGACGAACATGTAATACGGCACCATGCCCATCCGCAGCTGGCGGCGCCACATTTCGGCCCAGATCAGCGGGGAGTCGTTGATCGACCGGATGAGCGGGCCCTGCGTCCTGATGACGGCGCCTGTGCCGATGATGCGCCGCACCGCGTTGGCCACGACCAGTGGCTCGAGTTCCCTCGGATGGGAGAAGTGCGCCATGAAGGCCAGGTTCCGGCCGGATCTCACCACCCGCTCGAACAGCCGAAGCGTGTCGTCGGCATCAGGATCGCTGACAAAGCGCTGCGGCCAGTAGGCCAGCGACTTGGTGCCGATCCTGATCGACTCCACATGACCAAGCCGGGGGTCGAGCAGCGGCTCTACGTAGCGGCGAAGCACCGTCGATCCCATGATCATGGGATCTCCGCCGGTGAGCAGCACGCTTGTCACCTCCGGATGGTCGCCGATGTAAGCGACCATCCGGCCGATGTCGTCGGTTGCCATCTTCAGGTCCGGTTCGCCGACGAACTGAGCCCAGCGGAAACAGTAGGCGCAGTAGGAGTGGCACGTCTGTCCCTGCCTGGGAAACAGCAGGACCGTTTCCGGGTACTTGTGCTGCACGCCTGGCAGCGGCTCGTCCCCATAGTTCGGCACGTTGAGGATGAGCTGCCCGGCCGGATGCGGGTTCAGCTTCATTCGCACGTCCCTGGCGGCGCGCTGCACCTCCGCTTCTGCGGCTCCGCCGGCGAGAAGGCACGACATGCGCTGTACATCCTCCACTGGCAGCATGTCAGCCTGCGGGAACACCAGCCGGTAGATCGGGTCATCCGGCGCGGCGTTCCAGTCGATGAGCTCGTCCACCACATAGGCGTTGGTCCGGAACGGCAGCACGGTGGCCACCGCCCGCACCGCCAGCCGCTGCGCGGCATCCAGACCCGCTCGCGTCACTAGCTCGTCGAGGTGTTTCGCGGAGTACGCGCGGAAGCGGCGGCCTGCAGCGGACGCCGTGGACGTCATGTCCTGGACCGCAGTCACCAATCTCCCTTCGGTCGATCGCGCCCAAGCGGTGTCGCCTGGACTCGAAGCAGGCCAGCCCGAACGGCCGGTGACCCTTACGACGCAGTTACCGTGTGCGGCGCGCCGCGGCATGACCAAACGAAAGGGTTACGGCATGAAACGCATCGATAACCACACGTGTTCCCTTGCACCCTCGGGCTGCTCAGCGGGAGTAAGCCCTAGCACCGTCCCCAGTTGGCGCTTTCCCATCAGGTTCCCCGCCAGCCGAAGTAGTGCGCCACAACTTCCTACGCCTAATTGTCCCCAGGCAGCTCATCGCGCAACCGCCGACCCGCGTAACATCCCCGGGGCCAGCGGTGCCGATGGTGCTAATGGGCCCGGCTTCGTGATCATTTGTCTTCATGATCACGAGCCGCCGTGGATGTCGGAACGCTCCGCCGATATGTGGTGAAAATGCAACTGATATACGGCAACGGCACTGCATGTGTCGAAAAGGCACCGGAATCGTGGCAGGCCTCGGCCGCGCTGCGTCGGCGCGCGCCACGGCCGGTATCTCGCGGCCAATAGGATCGTCGCATGGCCGATCCACAAGAGATTCTCGCGCAGCGGGTGCAACGCGCGCTTGTCGCCGCGTTCGGCGAAGAGGAAGCCGGCACCGACGCAGTGATCCGGCCATCGCAGTTCGCCGACTACCAGTCCAACGTCGCACTGGCGCTCGGCAAGCGGCACGGCCGCCCGCCGCGTGTCGTGGCCGCCGAGTTGGCTGAACAACTCGACGTGGGCGATATATGCGTCGCTACCGAGGTCAGTGGCCCTGGCTTCATCAACTTCAGCCTGCGTGAGGACTGGATAGCGAGCCAAGCGGATCTGCTGCTTACTGACGAGCGGCTGGGGATCCCTGCGTCGGCTCGCCCGCAGACCATCGTCGTCGAGTACTCCTCACCCAACGTCGCCAAGGAGATGCACGTCGGGCACTTGCGCACGACGATCGTGGGCGACTCGATCGCACGTGTCATGGATGTCCTCGGCCACCGGGTGATCCGTGACAACCACGTCGGCGACTGGGGTACCCCTTACGGCATGCTCATAGAGCACCTGCTCGAGGTCGGAGAGCATTCCGCCCAAGCAGGACTGCTCGAGACCGACCCGAACACCTTCTACCAGGCCGCCCGGCAGAAGTTCGACGCTGATCCCGCCTTCGCCGAGCGAGCCAGGGAGCGTGTCGTGCTGCTGCAGGGCGGCGACGCCGAGACGATCCGGCTGTGGCAGGAGCTTGTCGATCTCTCGAGAGAGTACCTTCGCCGGACCTACGCGCGGCTCGGCGTCACCCTCACAGACGCCGACATCCGCGGCGAGAGCTTCTACAACGACCTGCTCGCGGGCACCGTGGCCGAGCTTGCTGCCAAGGGAATCGCCGTCGAGAGCCACGGCGCGCTCTGCGCCTTCCCGCCAGGATTCACGGGCAGAGAGGGCGAACCGCTGCCCGTGATCATCCGGAAGAGCGACGGCGCCTATAACTACTCGACCACAGACCTCGCCGCGATCCGCTACCGGGTGGATCAGCTGCATGTCGAGAGGGCGATCTACGTGGTGGGCGCATCTCAGGCACTGCACTTCCAGATGGTGTTCGCGGTCGCGCGGCAGGCCGGCTGGATACCGGAAGGCGCGCGGTTCGAGCACGCCCAGATCGGCGATGTGCTCGGGCCTGATGGAAAGATCCTGCGCACCAGGGCCGGCAAATCGATCAAGCTGCGGGAGTTCCTCGATGAGGCGGTGGAACGTGCGGGGCAGGTCATCGCGGACAGGTACGAGGATCCGCAGGTGCGCGCGCAGATCGCAGCGGCGGTCGGCATCGGCGCACTCAAGTACGCGGACCTGTCCGTGGCCAGGGACAGCGGGTACGTCTTCGACTTCGACCGGATGCTCGCGCTCACCGGCAACACCGCACCGTACCTCCAGTACGCGGCGGCGCGGATCCGGTCGATCTTCCGCAGGGACGACTCGGACGCGGACAAGGCCGCCGGGCCGATGATCCTCCACGAGCACGCAGAACGCGCACTGGCGCTGCGGCTGCTCGATTTCGGCACGGCGGTCCAGCAGGTTGGGGAAACGGCGGAACCGCACCGGCTGTGCGCGTACCTGTTCGGCGTGGCGAGCGCGTTCACCACGTTCTACGAGCAATGCCCCGTGCTCGGCGCACCCAGCGAAGCCGTTAAGGAATCTCGGCTCGCGCTTTCAGCTCTCACGCTGCGGGTGCTGCTGACCGGCCTAGGCCTGCTCGGCGTTCAGGTTCCTGACCGGATGTAACCGGCGATAGCGGGCGGCTCGGGCAGCCGCGTGCGGGCGTTCAGTCGGATTCGTCGCGCTCGGGTACCCGCGCGACGCACAGCACAGTCTGGCCGAAAGGTGGCCGGATCAGCCGCTCGATGAACCGGGTGGCTGGCACGACCGTCCGGTCGTAGAGGCGGACAATATTCGGCTTGGGATAGCTCACGCCCGCGCGGCGTACGGCGAACCACCAGGCGATTCCGCCGAGCAGGTTGATCGGCCGCAGCACCTCGGCCGACAGCCCGGCCGCGGTCACCGCCGCACCCAGTGTCTTCGGGGTGTACCTGCGGACGTGCCCAACCTTCCGGTCGAAGTCACCGTAGAGCTGCTGATACCCGGGCACCCAGAGCACGATCTTGCCGCCGGGTTTCGTGACGCGCGCCAGGGACCGAAGCGCTGCGACATCGTCGACGATGTGCTCGAGCACGTTCATGGCGATAACCGTGTCCACCGGCTCGGTCAGCGGTATATCCACCGGCAGAACGAGATCGAGCACCTGAACGCTCGGATCATCCTCGTAGCGTTTGGACAACTGCTCGATGCAGTACGGATCGCTGTCGCTCACCACCAGGCGGGCCAGGCGTGGCAGAAACTGGGCGGAGAAGTCGCCAAGCCCGGATCCGATCTCGAGCAGCGAACTGCCGACGTGCGGGGCGATAATGTCATGCTCATAGCGCCGGTAGTTGCGGGCCGCCTCGCCGCCGAGGTGATTCTCCAGGGCACCAGCTCCGGCGCTTGGCTGGGCGAGATCCGACCCGTCGCCAGATCCTGGCGCCCCCGTGCCGCCAATCTTGTTGTCAGCCACAATGATCCCGTCCCACGGTCGGTTCGTTATTTGTTTGCCCAGCGAACGTACTGCGCACTCCCAGCGATCTCCCAGGATTTGCAGCTCGTCATCCCAGCTCAGGCTGGAACTCTATCGGTATGGACGACATGAACCCGGGAAATCAGCCACAACACGAGAGCTACCGATCATACGGGCCCTCGGATATTACCCAGCCAGTTCCCCCGATGATCAGCCCCATGCCGCAGCCCACCAACCATAGCCACAAGGCCCTGCGGTGGATAGCCGGCCTCGCGGTTGCGGCGGTGCTCGCCGCTGGCGGTGCAATCGCAGGAATCGACCTGGCGGGCAGCGGGTCACCAGCGGGTGGTCGCGGTGCCGTCCTCAGCGCGGCGCTCGGCGGCGCAAGTTCCCCGATGCCGGGCGGCACGGCGTCAGCTGGCAACCCCGCAGCCCAGGCTAGCCGCGCCGGATGGGCGCTTCGGCACCTGCGCGGCCTGCACGGCGAGTTCACGGTGCGCAACGGTACTGGCGGGTTTCGTGAAATCGCATTCGAGCGGGGCACCATCGCGGCGGTCAGCAGCAAGACCGTGACCGTCCGCGCCGCTGACGGCACCACCTGGACATGGACGCTGATGACCAACACGGTCGTCCGCAAGGACCGGGCCAGGTCAAGCGCGGCGAACCTCGCGACGGGTGATCCCGTGTTCGTGGGTGGCCCTGAGCGGGGTTCAGTACGCGGCGCACGACTGATCATCGTGTCTGAGAATCCAGTCGCCAGCCATTCCGGGTCACCGCAAGGCAGCGTCCCAGGCCCGTCGCCGTCAGCAAGCTGACCGCTCCGCCCGGCGCCGGTGGCCAATCCTGCGTCAGCGCGCGGGTGACCTGGCCACCGGCGCCGTGGTGCCGCCCTCAGGTATCGGATCGTGCCGACCGTCGGCCATGATTGGCAGTGCGATGACTGCAGGTGACCATCTTCCTAGCGTGCTCGTGGTGGATGACGAGCTGAATATCCGTGAACTCGTCCAGGTCGCGCTGCGATTCCACGGCTTCATGGTGAGCACGGCAGCGAGCGGGAGTGACGCGCTGGAGCAGGCCGCCGCCCAGCAGCCCGACCTGGTCGTGCTCGACGTGATGCTGCCGGATCTGGACGGCTTCGAGGTCTGCAGGCGGCTGCGCGCCGGGGGAAATGATGTACCGGTGATCTTCCTGACGGCCCGCGACACCTCGTCGGACACGGTTACCGGTCTCGCCCTCGGTGGAGACGACTATGTCACCAAGCCGTTCTCCGTCGAGGCCCTGGTCGCGCGCATTCGTGCGGTGCTGCGCCGGGTTAGGGCCGCGGCAGGGACGGGTGGGCAGGCGGAAGGAGACGACGATCTGGGCGGCGCCGACGTACTCAGGGTCGGCGACCTCGAACTCGACGAGGCGCGGTGGATGGCACGTCGGGGCAGCACCCAACTTGAGCTTTCCCCCACCGAGTTCCGGCTGCTCGCATTCCTGATGCGGCATCCGGGCCGGGTCCTCACCCGGGCACAGCTACTCGAACACGTCTGGGGCTGGGACTACGGCGGGCAGTCGCAGATCGTGGAGACCTACGTGAGCTACCTGCGGCGCAAGCTGGACCCCCTTGGCCCGCCGCTGATCCACACACAGCGCGGAATCGGGTACGCGCTGCGGCCGGCCGCGGGCGCAAGTCCCGCACGGGACGCGGCGGCCCCAGCGCGGGACGGGGGATGAGCGCAGCCGGCCCGGGATCCCCGCCGTCCCGTCCGGCGGGCACCGCCGGACGGCTATCGCTGCGAACCCGGCTGCTCATCGGCTTGATCGCCATCACCACCGCGTTCCTGGTGATCATGGGCGTGGTCAGCTCGGCCGTGCTGAGGACACAGCTCGGCACGCAGTTCAACACCGAGCTGCGGATCACCGCGTTGCATACCCCGGCACAGCTCGCGGCCTCGCAAGGCAGCTATCTCGCCGCGGTTTACTCGCTGCGAACCGGCGCCGTCTCGCCCGTCACGCACGGCCATCTCTCGGACGAACTGCAGACGGCACTCGGGCAGATGGGCCGCGTGCCCTTCGTCGCGCTCGCCCGCGACCCGCCCTTCGCGATCACGCCGCAGGACGGCACGAAGCTCCGGGCCTGGGCGAGAGTGGTCAATCCGCTGAAGGTAAGCGACGCCGGGGTGCCCCTCCCGGGCAACGGGGTCCTGGTCCTGGTGGTGGCGCGGCCGCTGAGTGACATGAGCGACCCGCTGAGCGGCGTCATCCTCGCCGAGCTGATCACCGGCGGGGCGCTGATCGTGCTACTCGGCCTCGGTGGCCGGTGGCTGATCGGCCGGGGGCTTGCGCCGCTCGGGCGGATGGCCGGGGCGGCCGGCCGCATCACGGAAAGTGGAGACCTCACTGCCCGGATGCCCGACGCTGAGGCAGGCACCGAAACCGGCCGCCTCGCCGGGGCCATCAACACGATGCTCGACCGGATCCAGCACGCGTTCGCCGCCCGCTGGCACTCGGAGCAGAAGGTACGCACATTCGCCGCCGACGCCTCGCACGAGCTCAGGACTCCGCTCACCACCATCCGCGGCTACGCCGAGCTGTACCGGCAGGGCGCGCTCGGACCTGACGACCTGCCGAGCGCGATGCGCAGGATCGAGGAGGAGGCGAGCCGGATGAGCATGCTCGTCGCCGAACTGCTCGAACTCGCCCGGCTCGACCGGACATCCTCACTCGACCTGACCGAATGCGACCTCGCCATGATGGTCAGGGACGCGGCCGCGGACGCCGCCGCGGTGGAGCCAGGCAGGCCGATCAAGGTCGACGCGGCGGACCGCATCATCGCGGTCGCGGACGAACCCCGGTTGCGCCAGGTGCTCGCCAACCTGCTCGCCAACGTGCGCGAGCACACAACGCCGCAGACGCCGGTCGCGATCCGGCTTACCCGAGCCGGGTCCGGCGCGATCATCGAGGTCGCCGACGCCGGGCCCGGCATGTCGGCGCAAGACGCGGCGCAGGCCTTCGACCGGTTTCACCGCGGTCACCGTGGCCAGCACAGCCAGCACAGCCAGCACAGCCAGCACAGCCAGCACAGCCAACACAGCCAACAGGACCGGCCGGGTGCGCAGGGACAGCAGGCCGGACAAAGCACCGGCGCGCGTCCGCCCGACGGATCAGGTGGCGCCGGCCTCGGCCTGTCCATTGTCCAGGCGATCGCCCAGGCACACGGCGGCCAGGCGATCCTCGAATCGGCGCCCGGCCGCGGCACCATCGTCCGCGTCTGGCTCCCGAATGCCTCCTGACCCCGTGATCAGCTTCTCGTCCGTTACAGCCGGGCCCCTCCTCAAGCCCCAAGAAGCACAACAAGCACAAGAAGCCCAGGAACCACAACACCCGAGGGCCCGCTTGGGGCCACCGCACCTGAGACGAAGGTCATTCCGGTGGGGCTGGTGACGGAAGGGACCTGTTTGTCCCGGGTGACGCTAGCGGGATATGTGAAGGAGGCACGGTGCTGCGGCCGTTAGGCATCCCTAATGTTCTGGCTTGTTAGGTCCCCGTGCTCTACCGGTCGGTGTGACTGAGTAGTAACTTAGGTACTCAAAGCGGATACAAGAATTGGGGGCTGTCATGGCAGCCGTGCAACCGGTGGATGAACGACAGGCCCGCAAGGTCGCCGAAGAAGCGCGCGAGGCCGACTGGGCGAGGCCGAGCTTCGGCAAGCAACTATTCCTCGGAGATCTTCAGCTCGGGCTCGTCCACCCGCACCCGCGGATCGCGGAAGACACTCGCCAGGTGGGCGAGGAGTTCTGTGCCCGGATGCTCGAGTTCTGCCAGACCCGCGTCGATGGCGCTCAGATCGAACGGGATGCGGAGATTCCCGCCGAAGTGGTCAAGGGCCTGGCTGAGCTCGGCGCCTTCGGGATGAAGATTTCGAAAAAGTACGGTGGTCTGGGACTCTCCCAGTTCTACTACAATCACGCGCTCATGATCATCGGCTCCGTGTCACCCGCGGTTTCTGCCCTGCTCTCCGCGCATCAGTCGATCGGTGTGCCGCAGCCTCTCGCGATGTTCGGCACCGAGGAGCAGAAGCAGCGCTTCCTGCCGCGATGCGCACGGGGTGAGATCAGCGCGTTCCTCCTCACCGAGCCTGACGTGGGTTCCGACCCGGCGCGCCTGAACACCATGGCGGTCCCGTCCGCAGACGGCACCGAGTACGTGCTCGACGGAGTCAAGCTCTGGACGACCAACGGCGTGGTCGGCGACCTGCTCGTCGTCATGGCCCAGGTGCCGCGCAGCGAGGGGCACCGCGGCGGCATCACCGCGTTCGTCGTGGAGGGCCAAGCCAAAGGCGTCACCGTGGAAAACAGGAACGCGTTCATGGGGCTGCGCGGCTTGGAGAACGGCCTGACCCGCCTGCACCAGGTCCGGGTGCCGAAGGAGAACCTCATCGGCAAGGAAGGTCAGGGCCTCAAGATCGCCCTGACCACACTGAACACGGGCCGCCTGTCGCTGCCAGCGATGTGCGCAGGGGCTGGGAAATGGGCGCTTAAGATTGCGAGGGAGTGGTCGGCGGAACGCGTCCAGTGGGGACGGCCCGTCGGTGAGCACGAGGCCATCTCGAAGAAGATCTCGTTTATCGCCGCGACCACCTACGCGCTCGAGGCCATGGTCGATCTCGCCAGCCAGCTGGCCGACGACAAGCGCAACGACATCCGCATCGAGGCCGCGCTCGCCAAGTTGTACGCGTCCGAGATGGCGTGGCTCATCGCGGATGACCTCGTCCAGATCCGCGGCGGCCGTGGATACGAAACCGCCGCATCGCTCGCCGCCCGCGGCGAGCGTGGTGTACCCGCCGAACAACTGCTGCGTGACCTGCGCATCAACCGGATCTTCGAGGGATCGACCGAGATCATGCATCTGTTCATCGCCCGCGAGGCGGTGGACACGCACCTCGCCGTCGCCGGTGAACTGATTGAGCCAGGCGCGAGCGCGGGCAAGAAGGCTCGTGCGGCGCGGAAGGCCGGCGGCTTCTATGCACGCTGGCTGCCCACGCTCGTGGCCGGTGAGGGCCAGCGGCCCGGCGGATACAACGAGTTCGGGCCGCTCGCGAACCACGTGCGGTACATCGAGCGCACCTCAAGGAAGCTCGCGCGTGCCACCTTCTACGGCATGTCGCGCTGGCAGGGCAAGCTCGAGCGCAAGCAGGGCTTCCTTGGCCGGATCGTGGACATCGGTGCCGAGCTTTTTGCGATGAGCGCGGCCTGCGTGCGCGCCCAGATGGACGCCACCGATGGCGGATCCGACGGCCGTTCAGGTACCTCGCAGGAGCTTGCGGACGCGTTCTGCCAGCAGGCGCGAGTGCGGATCGGTGAGCTTTTCTCCGGGCTGTGGGACAACACGGACGCGCTCGATGTAAAGATCGCCAAGAAGGTGCTCAGCGGCAGGTACACCTGGCTGGAAGAGGGCGTCGTGGATCCCTCGACCGAGGGCCCGTGGATCAGCGCTGCGGAGCCAGGTGCCTCGAAACGGGACAATGTGCACCGCAGCTACGGCTAGCCGGTTGCGGGTGGCCTCCGCGGGCTCCTGCCCGCGGAGGCTCCCTGGTGAGCCTGCCGCCTGAGCGGCCTGGGTGAGTCTCCTTCCTGGGGCTCAGCGGATTCACCTGCGGTCTGCCCGCGCGCTACTGCCAGGTCGGCCGGCAGTGCTGTCACCGGGACGTGATCAGCTGGAAGCATGCAAGTAACAAAACTCCCGCAACCTGAGTCATACGACAGACAGGATGCGCCGGCAGCCGGGAGGTTCTGGAATGACGCTGTACAAGCTCCGGGTCGATCTGCCCGACAATCCGGGCGGCCTCGCGGCGCTCGCCACCGCGCTCGCCGAGCATGACGTGAACATCCTGAGCCTCGCCGTGCACGGCAAGGACGCGTCTACGGTCACCGATGATCTGGTCGTCGACATGCGGGACGTAACCGCGCTCGGCTCGTTGATCTGCGCGCTGCACGAGATCAGCCCGCAAATATCGATCACCAGGACCGACCCGTACTCGCTCGTCGATGCTCCCGCCCGCGCGCTCGACATAGCTGCCCGGCTGGCGAAGCACCCTGATCAGCTGGGCAAGGCGGTCGCTCGCCTGCTGGGCGCCGAGGAGGCGAGCCAGGTCGTCGGTGCGGCGCCAGGCGAGCCGCCACCGCACCGACTGACTGTCGGGGTGCCAGGATCAGGCCGTGTCAGTGTCTGGCGGCGGTGGGCACCTTTCACCGTTACCGAGCACGCCAGGGCCCAGGCACTCGCCCGGCTGGCAGGCGAACTACGTGGCGCCGCCGCCAGGCAAGGACCGGCGCCTCGGGCGGAAGCGCGGGGTCGGCCGCGCCCGGACGCACAGGATCCTGTGGGTCCGCGCCCGGACGCACAGGATCGGCCGCGCGCGGACCCACAGGATCGGCGGTACCAACTTGATCCCGAGATCGCTGATCCCCAGGTGGCACCTCAAAGCAAGCGGCCCCGTGAGACGTAGGGTGCGGTACGCCCCGCAGGGCAGGTGATGCTAGGGCGTCCCGTGTCCCGTGGACCTTCGGCGGCGCGAAAGTGGCGCCCACGACCCCAAACAACGACCGGTTTCGTGGAGGGCACTGTCGGCAACCACTAGCTGTCTCGCTGCGCGCGCCGAGCGAGCAAGGCTTCCCGTCTGGCCAGCGCCGCATGAAGAGCTTCCCGCTCGGCTTCTAGCTCGGCGACCCGCCGCTCAAGCGCCAGTACGCGCCGAACTGCGGCAAGTGTCATTCCCTCATCGACCAGCCCGACGACGTACTGGACGCGAGTGATCTCCACGCGCGAATAGCGCCGTTGACCCCCTGCCGACCGCGAAGGCCTGACCACCTCGAACTCGTCGAGGCGGCGCAGAAACGCCTGCTGGATGTCGAGCATCGCAGCCACCTGCCCGACAGTGAACAGCGGCGCGTACTCATCGTCAATCGGTAGCAACGACATCGCGCTCACCACCATATGGGATTCCCTGCTCGGTCGGTGGCAGACGTCGGCCGACCGCCGCGAATCCGGGTCGCGCGGGCGGTTACCTGTCGTGCGCGGCCGCCCGCGCGCCTGTCACCAGGGTTGCGCCGACCGAGTCAGCTCTTGAGCGCCTGCTTGTCGGCGGTGTGAATCTCGATCTTGCGTGGGAGAGCGCGCTCAATCAGCGGAACGCGGACCGCGAGCACACCGTCGCGGTAGGCCGCGTCGATCTTGTCGGCGTCGAGCGTATCGGCAAGGTAGACGCGCCGGGTGAATGTGCCGGACACCCGCTCGCGGATGAACGGATTCTCGCCCTCCCCGTACTCCTCCGACCTCTCGGCGCTGACCGTAAGTACGCCGCGGTCCACCGTCAGGTCAATGGTCTGCGGGTCGATGCCAGGCAGGTCGAAGCGCAACAGGACCTCATCCTCGCGCCGGACGGCGTCCATTGGCATTGCCACACGAACCTGCGTCCTCGCCGCTTCACCCCAGCCGAACACGCGCTGGGCCAACTGGTCGAACTCCTGAACGAACGGATCAATCGATGCCAGCAGCACAGTATGTCACCTCCATGCGAACCCTGGACTCCAATCCCAGGCTGTCTCTATTTTGTCGCAGAGATAACTTCAACGTCAACTTATAAGTTTCTTGCGTCCAGAGATGGGGGAGATCGATGCTGTCGGGTTCCCGCATCGTCCTTCTGCGAGGCTGGGTGTGTCAGCGAAGATGCGCACCAGACTCGCGCGGGAGCAGGGGCCTGGGCGTGGGGCCAGGGCTCGGACCGGGCGCCGGTGCCACGAGGTCAGTTCGAGGGTGTCCCGCGGATCTTTGGCGGCGCGAAGGTGCCGCCCACGACCCCAGCTGACGACCGGTGTCGTGGGCGGCGCTGTCGTCGTGGGCGGCGCTGTCGTCGTGGGCGGCGCCGTCGTCGTGGGCGGCGCTGTCGTCGTGGGCGGCGCTGTCGTCGTGGGCGGCGCTGTCGTCGCCGCCGACAGCCCCTCTATCGGCTCCTCGTCGAGAACAAGCCAGGGCCTTGCCGATCACCGCCAAGTTCACCGCCCGCATCCACCAAGATCCGCGGGCCACGGCCCTAGGTGCCAGTGAAGCGCGGCGGGCGCTTCTCGAGGAACGCCGCGATGCCCTCGCGCGCATCGTCGCTGGCGGCTAGCGCCGCGAGTTGCCCGTGCAAGTGCCTGAGCTGATCGCGCGGCGGCATTTCCGCAATGCGGAAGAACGCCGCGCGACCGAGGCGGAGTGCGGCCGGGCTCTTCGCTGCGATGATTCGAGCAAACTCGTCCACGCGCGGATCCAGTTCACTGCGCGGAACTGCCTCGGTGAGCAGGCCAACTCGCACGGCCTCGCCAGCGCTGATCAACTGCCCGGTGTAGTAGAGCTTGAACGCCTGTTTGGGCGCGATGTTCCTGTTCAGCACGGCCATGATCATCATTGGCCAGAGGCCTACATTGATTTCTGGCGTGCCAAGTTTGACGTCGTCGGCCGCGATCGCGACGTCGCACGAGACCGCTAGCCCCAGACCGCCGCCGAGAGCATGCCCAGCGACGCGGGCGATGATCGGCTTGCCGATGTCGCGGAACGCGGCGAAAAGCCGGAACGCCCTGCTGTTTTCAACCTCGACGCCGCGCCCCGCTCCGTCGCCCGCCTCCCCCATCGTGGCCGGGTCACCCATTTTGGCCAGGTCACCAAGGTCGCCGCCAGCGCAGAACGCCTTTTCTCCCGCACCAGTCAGCACGATGGCCCGGACCTCGTCGTCGGCCCTTGCGCGGCCGAAACCGGCAAGCAGCCCATCGATCACTTCCGCGCTGAGCGTGTTGCGGGAACCTGGCCGGTCCAAGGTGATACGGGCAACCTGGCCGGATACCTCGTAGCGGACCGCGGGGCCGTGGGCGTCAGCCATGGCCCGGCGTGCGATCAGCCAACGCGCTCGATGATGGTGGCGTTTGCCTGGCCGCCACCCTCGCACATCGTCTGCAGCCCGTACCTTCCGCCGGTGCGCTCAAGCTCATGCACCAGTTTGGTCATCAGAACCGCACCTGTCGCGCCGAGCGGATGGCCGAGCGCGATCCCACCGCCGTTCGGGTTCGTCTTGGCGAGCGAAGCGCCCGTGTCGGCCGACCAGGCGATCAGCACTGGGGCGAACGCCTCGTTGACCTCGAAGACGTCGATGTCGCAGACATCGAGGCTCGCCACGGCGAGCGCCCGCTGCGTCGCGGGGATCGGGCCGGTCAGCATGAAAACCGGGTCGGCACCGGTCACCGCGAGCGAGTGGATCCGGGCGCGGGGAGTGAGCCCGTGCCGCGTGGCGGCCGCCTCGGACGCGATGAGCAGCGCGGCAGCGCCGTCCGAGATCTGCGAGGAGGTCGCCGCCGTGATCTCCCACCCCTCGCGCAGCGGCTCGAGGCCTGCCATCTTCTCAAGCGAGGTATCACGCCGTGGTCCCTCGTCCGCGCTCACGCCGCCGACCGGGGTGATCTCCCGCTCGAACCGCCCCTCGTCGATCGCCCGGACCGCGCGACGGTGGCTCTCCAGCGCGAACTCCTCAAGGTCCGCCCGCTTGATGCCCCACTTCTCGCAGATTAGCTGCGCGCCGCGGAACTGAGAGATCTCCTGGTCTCCGTAACGCTGGCTCCAGCCTTCGCCCCAGGGCACCGGCATGCCATGCCCGAGCGCTGCGCTCGAACCCATCTTGACCGTGCTCATATTCTCCACGCCGGCCGCTACGACCAGGTCCTGCGTGCCGGAAAGCACCGCCTGAGCCGCGAAATGCACGGCCTGCTGCGACGAACCGCACTGCCGGTCGATGGTGACGCCAGGCACGTTCTCCGGCAGGCCAGCGGAAAGCCATGCGGTGCGGGCGATATCGAACGTCTGCGGGCCGATCTGCGAAACGCAGCCCATGATCACGTCATCGACCGCGGCGGGGTCGACGCCCGTCCGCTGGACGAGTTCCCGCAGCGCGTGCGCGGCCAGATCCGCGGAGTGCACGCCGGCCAAACCGCCGTTGCGCTTGCCGATGGGAGTACGCACCGCTCCGACGATGTAGGCCTCGGCCACTACACCCTCCATGAGAGTCCCGCATGTTCAGTCAACAAACCGAGTGGCGTTCGGTCAGTGTGAGCTTACCTCACAGCCGGGAAGCCCCAGCGGCTATCTGGCCACTCTACGAGAGCGTCGCGGCACCGCACGATAGCGTCATGACCGTGCCTGCCGGTAAGACCCGCCACGACCCAGCAGAAGGCCACGGGGGCCTGCCGACCGTCCCCGTCCTGCTCGCGGCGGCGGTCGCTGACATCGGAGGTGCCGAGCGCCCAGGACAGGTCGCGATGGCCACAGCGGTCCGCGACGCGATCGACAAGGCCGAGCATCTCGCCGTCCAGGCCGGAACCGGGACAGGGAAGTCGCTGGCATACCTCGTACCTGCCGTCAGGCATGCCTTAACGGCGGACGCGGCCGTCGTCGTGTCGACTGCCACGATCGCCTTGCAACGTCAGCTCATCGAGCGTGACCTGCCCCGCCTGGCCAAGGCGCTCAGACCCGCGCTCAGCCGCGAACCCGTGTTCGCGATCCTCAAAGGCCGGCGCAACTACCTCTGCCTGCACCGGCTGCAGGCCGGCGCCCCTGACGATCCCGATCAGGTGCTTTTCGACTCACGTACGGTTTCTGCGATTGGCCGGCAGGTGAAGCGCCTGCACGAATGGGCGCAGACCACTACCAGGGGCGACCGCGACGAGCTTGTCCCCGGCGTGGATGAGCGGGCGTGGCGGCAGGTCGCGGTGTCCGCGACGGAGTGCTTGGGCACGCGCTGCCCGCTGCGCACCGAGTGTTTCGCAGAGAAGGCACGCGACGAAGCCGGCGAGGCCGACATCGTCGTGACCAACCACGCGCTGCTTGCCATCGACGCGATCGAGGACTTTCACGTCCTCCCCGAACACGACGTTGTGATCATCGACGAGGCGCACGACCTGGTCGACCGGGTCACCTCGGTCGCTTCTGCGGAGCTGAGCGCATCGATGGTGGACACGGCGGCACGGCGCTGCGGCCGGCTGATTGCCGGCCACCGAGCCGGGCAGGGAAGGCGGGAAACGCAGGGACAACAGGGACGACAGAGCAAGCAGGGAAGGCGGAGGATCCCGGCCGAGGCCGGCGGCGATTCCGACGTGGCCGACCGCCTTGGTGCTGCCGGCGAGGCGCTGACACCCGTGCTCGCCGAGGTGCCGGGTGGACGCCTCGACGTCCTTCCCGAGGCCTTGGCCGCATCGCTCGCGGTGGTCCGCGACGCCGCGCACGAGTGCGCCGCGGAACTTCGGTTGGTGCTCAAGCGCAGCGAGGACGATCCGGAGCGGCTCGCCATCGGGCGCGCGGCGCTGACCATCACCGACGACGTGCATAACACGTGTGCGCGGCTGCTCGAATCCTTCCACCCGGACATCGCGGCCCGTAGCGAGGTGGTCTGGCTGGACCGGCCGTACCCAGATGACGCACGGCGGCCGCCGATGCTGCGGGTAGCGCCGCTTGATGTTGGCGCGATGCTCGCCGAACGCCTGTTCGGCCGCCAGACGGTCGTGCTCACCTCGGCGACGCTCGCTCTTGGTGGATCTTTCGAGCCGCTCGCGCAGCTGTGGGGACTACCCCCGCTCGGGGGGCCAAGCCCTATCCCTAACGGCTCCGCGGCGGAATCGACCGGCGCGGATGAGGCGCGAGAGGATGGGCAGGCTGGCGATACCGATGCCGCGCCCCACGCGTCCGCGCTCACGTGGTCGGGGATTGACGTCGGCTCACCGTTTGACCACCCGCGCAGCGGCATCCTCTACATTGCGCGCCACCTGCCGCCGCCAGGACGTGACGGGTTGCCCGAGGCCTACCTCGACGAACTCGGCGAGCTGATCATCGCGGCGGGCGGCAGGACGCTCGGGTTGTTCTCCTCGATGCGGGCCGCGAGGCAGGCCGCTGATGACCTCCGCGACCGGATAGGTCACCCGCTGCTCTGCCAGGGCGACGACGCGACCTCCCAGCTGATCACGCAGTTTGCATCGGACGAGCCCACGTGCCTGTTCGGCACCCTGTCGCTGTGGCAGGGCGTCGATGTGCCTGGCCCTTCGTTGCAGCTTGTGGCGATTGACCGGATCCCGTTTCCCAGGCCAGACGATCCGCTGGCATCGGCCAGGCAGCGATCGGTCACCGCGCACGGCGGCAACGGTTTCATGGCGGTTGCGGCGACCGGCGCGGCGCTGCTGCTCGCTCAGGGAACCGGGCGCTTGCTGCGCACGATGACCGACCGTGGCGTGGTCGCCATTCTCGATCCGCGGCTCGCGACGGCGCGGTACGGCAGTTTCCTGCGCGCGTCATTGCCGCCGCTGTGGACCACGACCGATCCCGAGGTCGTCCGTGGCGCGCTCCGCCGCCTCGCCGCGTTATCGCCTGGTCCACGGCTTGATCGATAGCCGCTGCGCGCCCATCGCGGAATGCGGTGCGGGCCGGGGGCAGGCCGCAGTCCGCGATCGGCGCGCCGCGCGGCAGCCGTTAAGGATCTGCTGTGGCACGTCGGGCAGAATCGACACAGGTCCCGACAGTTGCGGAGGTGATCAGGTGACCGTTCGCCTAGCCGGCGGTCAGGGGTTTTACGGCGATTCCGTTACGGCCGTGACGGGGCTGCTCGAGGCCGGAGTCGATTACCTCTGCCTGGAGGCGCTTGCCGAGCTCACTCTGGCGATCCTGCAGAAGGACCGGTTGCGCGACCCGGGCGCGGGCTTTACCAGGGACTTGCCGTTCTACCTTCAGCTCGCCATGCCCTACGTGGCCGCGGGCCGGACGAAAGTGATCACCAATGCCGGGGGGATCAATCCCGCTGCGGCCGGGCAGGAGGCGGCCAAGGTGGCCGCGCGGCTTGGCCTGTCAGGCCTGCGGATCGCCACAGTGACCGGCGACGACCTGATACCGCGGCTGCGCACGGTCTCCGCCCTGCCCGGCGCGCTGGCCAATGCAGAAACAGGCGAGCCCTGGCAGGACTTTCCCGGCCCCGTGCTGTTCGCCAACGCGTATCTGGGCGCGGGGCCGATCGTGGCTGCCCTCGCCGACGGCGCGGACATCGTGATCACCGGCAGGGTGGCTGACCCGTCGCTGTTCCTCGCACCGCTTAGCTACGAGTTCGGCTGGGCGCCGGGCGATTGGGACCTGCTCGCAGCTGGGACCGTGATTGGGCACCTCTGCGAGTGCTCCGGCCAGGTGGCCGGCGGCAACTTCTCCGGCGACTGGTGGACGATCGAGCAGCCGTGGAATCTGGCCTACCCGATCGCCGAGTGCGAAGCTGACGGCACCGCCGTCATCACCAAGCCACCGGGCAGCGGCGGTCGCGTCGACTTCGACACGGTGCGGCACCAGCTTCTTTACGAGGTGCACGACCCCACCGGGTACATCACGCCCGACGTGGTCGCGGATTTCACCACGGTACGCCTGGACGACCTCGGCGGCGACAGGGTGCGGGTGAGCGGGGTGCGTGGCCGCGAGGCGACGGGCACCTACAAGGCGCTCGCCTGCTACCCCGCCGGCTGGTCGGGAGAGGCCCGGGTCGCGTTCGGCTGGCCGGACGCGCTTGCCAAGGCGCGGGCGACCGAAGCGATCTTGCGCAAGCGCACCGAGATGGCCGGCATCGCGGTGGATGAGTGGCTGGCGGAGTACTGGGGCGTGAACGCGCTGCTCGGCGCCGCGGCACCCGCCATGCCCCAGGCGGCCACCGACGATCTTCCTGAGGTGCTGGTGCGGATGGTCTGGCGGTGCGCGGATGCGCAGACGGCCGGCCGGGTGGGCCGCGAGCTGGTACCGCTGGCCCTGTCCGCTCCGCCATGGGGAATGACGGGGGCAGGGCGCGGGATGACCGGCGGGCCGTCA
>Ga0335077_10003801_pt1 | contig 18349 bp, 14 predicted proteins | sample Lox_Sample_31_FD_207151 | JGI IMG/M metagenome (GOLD analysis project Ga0335077, IMG submission 207151) | Soil microbial communities from Loxahatchee National Wildlife Refuge, Florida, United States - Lox_Sample_3.1 | ecosystem: Environmental > Terrestrial > Soil > Wetlands | place: USA... | reverse complement strand
TCCGCCGCACAACGTCGATGACCGACTCGGCGACCTCGAACGGCAGACCGTGCGGGGCCCGGTCGCCGCGGGTCACCGTGGTCCACACCAGCCCGTGGCCGGCCGCGGCATCCGGTTCGAGCCGCGCCCGGCCGAGAGCGGCCGAGAGCAGGCCGAGGAAACCGAACGGGCTGCGGTCCCACAGCTCGTGCGCGACCGTTCCGGGCTGGATGCCGGTCTGCAGCAGGAGCGCGGCCAGCCGGTGCACCCGCGGGGAGGTGGTCGGGTACTTGAACGAGCCGGTGTCGGTGACCAGCCCGGCGTACAGCCCGAGCGCGATGTCCCGGGAGATCTTCACGCCGATCCGCCCGATCAGGTCGAACGCGACCACCGCGGTGGCGGCCGCGTCCTGGTCCACCAGGTTCACGGTGCCGAACCCGGTGTTGGACGCGTGGTGGTCGAGGACGATCAGCTCGTCGGCCGCGGCGGCGTTCGGCTCTAGCAGGCCGAGCCGGTCGGTGCTGGCCGCGTCGAAGGTGACCATGACCTGCGGCCGCTCGGGATAGGCCTCCGGCGGGCTGAGCAGGTCGGCGCCGGGCAGGAACCGCAGGATACGCGGGACCTCGAACGGCCGGTCACCGAACGAGGCGACGATGCGGGCCGGCCGGGCGCGAAGGGCGTGCGCCACCGCGAGCATCGAGCCGAGCGCGTCCCCGTCCGGCCGCACGTGACAGGCCAGGCAGATCTCGGTGGCCCCGTCCAGGGCCTTGAGCGCCCGGGACCACTCCGCCTCCGTGTCCGGGCGGGCCAGCCCGGCGGGCCCGGACGGGCCCGCCCCCCCGCGCCGGGTGCCTGTGCCGGCACCGGAACTCAGACCTGGGACGGGCGGGAGATCGTCGGTCACGACCGTGAGTATCTCGCGCGGCCGTTGCCCGCCGCCGGGTAATCGGCCGAGACCGCGCCCCGGGCCAGGTCAGCCGCGGTCACTCCCGGCCGGCTCGGCGCGCCCGGGGGCCGGCTGGTCGTCCCGCTCGTCGTCAGGCTCGGCGCGGACCCGGTACGGGTCGGGATCGCCCGCGGGCGACGCGCCCTCCCGGGCCGCGGCGACGGCCGCGTCGGCCACCCGGGCCTTGGCCACGAGCTCCTCGATGTTCCTGGCCGCGTCCGGCACGGTGTCTGGCTCGAACGTGATCGACGGGGTGTGCTTCAGGCCGGTCTGCCTGCCGACCTCGGACCGGATCAGGCCGGCCGCGCTGGCCAGCGCGGCCGCCGACTCGGCCCGCTCCGTGTCGGAGCCGTAGACCGTGTAGAACACCGTCGCATCGCGCAGGTCGCCGGTCACCCGGGCCTCGGTCACCGTGACGAAGCCGAGCCGCGGGTCCTTGATCCGCCGCTCCAGCATCTCGGCGACGATCTGCGCGATCGCCTCGCCCAGCCTGCGCGCCCGGGCTGTGTCGACCATGGCTCGCTCACTCCTCCTCGGTAAACAGCCGCTGCCGGGCCGACAGCAGCTCGATCTCGGGGCGCCCCGCCACGAAACGCTCGCACGCGTCGAGGATCTCGGCCGCGTGGGCGGCCGTCGAGGCCGCCACCGCGACGCCGATCTCCGCGCGCCGGTGCAGGTCCAGGTGCCCGGTCTCGGCCACCGACGCGCCGGGGAATCGCCGGTGCACATCGGCGATCAGCGGCCGGATCGCAGAGCGCTTCTGCTTCAGCGACCGCACGTCGCCGAGCAGCACGTCCAGGGTCAGGGCACCCACGTACACGGCGGCTCCTTCACAGCGCGCCGGGCCCCGCTGCGTCAGGTCCTGGGCTTCTCCCGCATCTCGAACGTCTCGATCACGTCCCCGAGCTTGATGTCGTTGTAGCCGAGCCCGATGCCGCACTCGAAGCCCTCACGGACCTCGGTCACGTCGTCCTTGAACCGGCGCAGCGAGTCCACTGACAGGTTGTCCGAGACCACCACGCTGTCGCGGATGAGGCGGGCCTTGCTGTGCCGGGTTATCGTGCCGGACCGGACGATGCAGCCGGCCACGTTGCCGACCCGCGGCACGCGGAAGACCTCGCGCACCTCCGCGGTGCCCAGCTGGACTTCCTCGAAGATGGGCTTGAGCATGCCCTTGAGCGCGGCCTCGACTTCCTCGATCGCCTGGTAGATGACCGAGTAGTAGCGGATGTCCACGCCCTCGCGCTGAGCCAGCTCGCCGGCCCGGCCCGCGGGCCGGACGTTGAAGCCGATGATCACGGCCTCGGAGGCGATGGCCAGGTTGACGTCGTCCTGGGTGATCGCGCCGACGCCGCGGCCGATGACCCGCAGCGCCACTTCCTCGCCCACGTCGAGCTGAAGCAGCGCGTCCTCCAGCGCCTCGACCGAGCCCGACACGTCGCCCTTGATGATGAGCAGCAGTTCCTCGCGCTCGCCGGACTTCAGCGCCGACTCCAGGTCTTCGAGGGTGACCCGCGGCCGCCGCTGCGCGAACATCGCGCTGCGCTCCCTGGCCTCACGCCGCTCGGCGATCTGCCGGGCGATCCGGTCGTCGTCGACCACCAGGAAGCTGTCGCCGGCGTCCGGAACCGCGGTGAGACCGAGGACCTGCACCGGCCGGGATGGCGGAGCCTCGGTGACCGGGTCGCCATTCTCGTCCAGCATGGCCCGCACCCGGCCGAACGCCTCGCCGCAGACGATCGAGTCACCGATCCTGAGCGTCCCGCGCTGCACGAGCACGGTCGCGACCGGCCCGCGGCCCTTGTCCAGCTGGGCCTCGATCGCCACGCCCTGCGCCTGCTGGTCGGGGTTGGCCCGCAGGTCCAGCTCGGCGTCCGCGGTCAGGACGATCGCCTCGAGCAGGTCGTCGATGCCGGTGCCCTCCCGGGCGGAGACGTCGACGAACAGGTTCTGGCCGCCGAACTCCTCGGCCACCAGGCCGTACTCGGTCAGCTGGGCCCGGACCCGGGCCGGGTCGGCGCCCTCCTTATCGATCTTGTTCACGGCCACCACGATCGGCACGCCGGCCGCCTGGGCGTGGTTCAGCGCCTCGGTGGTCTGCGGCTTCACGCCGTCGTCCGCCGCGACCACGAGCACGACCAGGTCGGTCGTCTCGGCGCCGCGGGCCCGCATGGCGGTGAAGGCCTCATGACCAGGCGTGTCGATGAAGGTGATCTTCCGCTCCTGGCCGTCGACCCTGGTGTTGGCCTGGTACGCGCCGATGTGCTGGGTGATGCCGCCGGCCTCGTGGGCGACGACGTTCGTGCGCCTGATCGCGTCCAGCAGCTTGGTCTTGCCGTGGTCGACGTGACCCATGACGGTCACCACCGGCGGCCGGGCCACCAGGTCGCCCTCGTCGCCCTCGTCCTCGCCGAACTCGATGTCGAAGGCCTCGAGCAGCTCGCGGTCCTCCTCCTCCGGGGAGACCACCTGGACCGTGTAGTTCAGCTCGGCGCCGAGCAGCTGCAGCGTCTCGTCGTTCACCGACTGCGTCGCGGTCACCATCTCGCCCAGGTGGAACAGCACCTGGACCAGCGAGGCCGGGTTCACGCCGATCTTGTCGGCGAAGTCGCTCAGCGACGCTCCGCGCGACAGCCGGATGACCTGCCCGTTCCCGCGCGGGATCTGCACGCCGCCGATCGACGGCGCCTGCATGTTGTCGAACTCCTGGCGCCGCTGCTTCTTCGACTTCCGGCCGCGCGACGGGCGCCCGCCCGGCCGCCCGAACGCGCCCTGGGTACCGCTCCGGCCGCGGCCGCCGCCGGGACGGGCCGCCCCCACGCCGGGCCGCTGGCCGCCGGCGCCACCGCCGCCGCGCGGGCCGCCCGGGCCCGGGCCGCCCGGGCCGCCACGCCCGCCGGGCCGGGTGCCGGTCCCCGGGCCGCCGCGCCCGCCGGGCCCGCCCGGGCCCGGCTGGCCGCCGAAGCCGCCGGGTCCCCGGCCGCCGACCGGCCGGGGCGGCATGCTGCTCGGGCTCGGCCGCGGGCCGCCCGGGCGCGGGCCGCCCGGCCGCGGGCCGTCACCGGGACCGCCGGAACCGGGTCGCTGGGGGAAGCGCGCGCCACCCGGCCGCGGCGCCCCGGGGGCGCCGGGACGGGCGGACGGCTGGCCGGCGCCCGGGGGCGCGGCAAAGGACGACGGGCCGCCCGCGCCCGGCTGGCCCGGGCGGCCGCCGCGCGGCGCCGAGCCCATCCCGGTCGCGGTCGAGCTGAACGGGTTGTTGCCCGGCCGGGGACCCGGCCGGGGCGGTCCCGGGGTCCCGGAGGCCGGCCGCGGGCCCGCGCCGCCCGGCCTGGGCGCCCCGGGACCCGGGCGCGGCGCGCCCGGGCGCGGGGCGGTCCGCGGCCCGGTAGCTGGTGCGTCCGGCCTGGCGGCGGCCGGCGGGGTTTCCTGCGCCGCGGCGGCCGCGGCCGGCGCCTCCGGCTGGCCGTGCGGGAACGGCACCGGCGGGCGCGGGCGGTCGGGCGCCGCGCCGGGCTGGGCCGCGGCCGCGGGACGCTCGGCGGCCGGCGGCGCGGCGGGACGCTCGGCCGGCGCGATCGCCGGCCCCGGCTCAGCGGGCCCGGCCGGGGCGGCCGGGCCGCGGCCATTCGCGCCGACCCTGCCGTCGGCGGCCGCCGCGACCTCGGCCCCGGCGGGCGCGGCCGCCGGCTCGGCGGCAGGCGCGGCCGCGGAACGGCCGTCGGTGGATTTGCCGGCCCGCGCCTGCTTGGGCGCCTGGGCGGCGAACGCTTCCTTGAGCCTGCGGACCACCGGCGCCTCGATCGTCGAGGACGCCGACCGCACAAACTCGCCCATCTCCTGGAGCTTGGCCATCACGGCCTTGCTCTCTACGCCGAACTCCTTCGCGAGTTCGTAAACCCGGACCTTCGCCACTGCGCTCCCTCTGTTCGGTCCGGCTCGCCGGACCCGTCAGCCGGCCGGGGCAGCGCGTGCTCCGTCCGGCGTCAGCCTCTGCTGTTCATCGCCGCATGCTCATCGGTCGCTCATCGCAATCTCAGCCTGCTCTCCCGGGCCGGGTCGCCCCGGCCCTGCCATTCATGCCGCGCCTGGGCCGGGGGCCGGGGGACCCGGCTCCGGCCCCGCCAGGTACCCGGCGAGCCTGTCGGTGCCGAGCGGTCCCGGCTGCCGCAGCGCCCGCGCGAACGCCCGGCGGCGCTGCGCTTGCTTGAAGCATCCCTGGCTGGGATGCAGGTACGCTCCCCGGCCAGGCCTTCGCGCCAGGGCATCAGGAACGATCTCGTTGCCTGCTGCCACCAGCCGAAGCAAGTCCGACTTGGCCGCGCGAGCCCCGCATCCCACACATGTCCGTATCGCTGGCGCGGGCCGGACTTGCCGCGGATACCGCGTGACCATCTCCGTCAAGCTTACAGTGCCTGCGCATCTGGGGCACCGGGCCCGGTACCCGCCGAGCCCGGGACATCGCTGACCGCGCTCGCCAGGGCCCCGTCCGCGCCGCCACCGGACCGTCTCGCGTCCTCCGGCGCGGCGGAGGCGACCGGCTCATCCGCGTCCGGGCTGTCCGGGCGGATGTCGATCCGCCAGCCGGTCAGCCGGGCGGCGAGCCTGACGTTCTGGCCCTCCTTGCCGATCGCGAGCGACAGCTGGTAGTCGGGGACGATCACCTGCGCCACCCGGGCCTGCGGATCCACCACGATCACCCGCGAAACCCGCGCCGGGGACAGCGCGTGAGCCACGAACTCGGCCGGGTCCGGCGAGTAGTCGACGATGTCGATCTTCTCTCCGTGCAGTTCGGTCATCACGTTGCGGACCCGGGCGCCCTGCGGCCCGATGCAGGCGCCCTTCGCGTTCACGCCCGGCTGGCGCGAGGCCACCGCGATCTTGCTGCGGTGCCCCGCCTCGCGGGCGATGGCGGCGATCTCCACCGCCCCCGAGGCGATTTCCGGCACCTCGAGCGCGAACAGCTTCTTGACCAGGTTCGGGTGCGTCCGGGACAGCGTCACCGACGGGCCGCGGTAGCCCTTGCGGACATACAGCACGTAGCACTTGAGCCGCTCGCCGTGGACGTAGCGCTCGCCGGGCACCTGCTCGCTCGGCGGCAGGATGGCTTCCAGCTTGCCCAGGTCGACCAGCACCGCCCGGGGGTCCCTGCCCTGCTGGATCACCCCGGCCACGATGTCGCCCTCGCGGCCGGCGTACTCGCCGAACGTCAGCTCGTCCTCGGCGTCACGCAGCCGCTGCAGGATGACCTGACGCGCGGTGGTCGCGGCGATACGGCCGAAGCCTTCGGGCGTGTCGTCATATTCCCGTGTCACCGTGCCGTCGGGGGCGGTCTCGGCCGCCCAGACGGTGACGTGGCCGCTGCCCCGGTTGATCTCGACCCGGGCCGAGGCCGCGGCGCCCTCAGTCCGGTGGTAGGCGACCAGCAGCGCGTCCTCGATGGCCTTGATGGCCAGGTCCATCGAGATGTCCTTCTCGGCTTCCAGGCTGCGCAGGACGCTCAGGTCAATATCCATCGGACCCCTCCTCGTCCGCGCCGTCGTCCTCGTGGTCGCCCAGCGGGGCGAACTCGATCTGTATCCTCCCGGGGCCGAGTTCGGAGTAGCCGAACACGCGGCTGTCTCCGCCGACATCGATCCGGACCCCGTCGGATTCCGTGCCGGTGATACGTCCCGTTACCACCAACGAGTCAGCCTGACCGTCGGTTGCCGGGCGGGACCGCGGCCGGACCGGCACGGTCACCAGGCGACCGGCCGCCCGCCGCCAGTGCTTCGGCTCGGTGAGCGGGCGGTCAACGCCTGGTGAGGATACCTCCAGAGTGTAGGAAGCTTCACCCATCGCGGCCGCGCGGTCGAGCGTAGCCGACAGTTCCCGGCTGACCACCGCGATGTCGTCCAGGCTCACCCCGCCATCGCGGTCTACCACCACGCGCAGTAGCCGCCGGCGCCCGGCCGACGTGATCCTGACGTTCTCCAGGTCCATCCCCATGGCGTTCACGGCCGGCTCGAGCAGGCCGACGATCCGCTCGGCGTCCGCCGACGCGCCCCGTGACGGCGACCGCGGCGAACCGTGACGCGAGTTACCGTGCATCACGACCTCCTCGCCCGCGACCTGTGCTGTTGTCCGCCCGGCCTCTAGCCTAACCGGGCCCCGCCAGTACCAGGGCGGTTGCCCGCTGTCGCCGCGCGCCGGCCGTGCCGGGTGGCGGGGCGTGGCATGCTAGGACCCCGCGCGGGCGAAGCGGCGCGACATCGGCTGGAGGCTCCGTGGCGGCTCATCCGACACGCCGAGTAGTGCTCGCGGCCGCGGCAGCCCTGCCGCTGGCCGCGGCTTCCGGGTGCGACGGCGTCGACGTGCTGGCCGCTCCGCCGCGGCCGGGCCCGGCCGTCAGCCTGCTCCGGTCCGCGATCGCCGCCGAGCAGCTCATGGTCGCCCGCTACGAAGCGGCGCTGGACGGCGCGGGCGCGCCGGCCGCGGTGCTGGAGCCGCTGCTGTCCGAGCACCGGGCTCACCTGGCCCAGCTCCGCTCTCGCCTGGTCGTGCCGGCCGGCTCGCCGTCGCCATCGCCGTCGCCGTCCGGGCGTCGCGCGGGCGCGCCCGCGGTGCCCGCCTCGCCCGCCGCCGCCCTGGCCTACCTGCGCGCCGCCGAGCAGACGGCCGCCGCGGCCATGCTGGACCGGCTGCCGCACGCTCCCGCCTCCCTCGCCCAGCTCCTGGCCAGCATCTCGGCGTCGGAGGCCACGCACGTCCCGGTCCTGGACGCCGCGGCGGCGGACCGCACCGGGCAGGCGCCCGGATGAGCGGGCACACGCCTCCGGCGGCGGCGCCGGCCACCCTGGACGCCCTGCAGTCGGCGCTGGCTGCCGAGCACGCCGCGGTCTACGGCTACGGTGTCGTCGGCGCCAACCTGACCGGGAGCCAGATGGCCGCCGCGACGGCCGACTGGGTGGCCCATCAGGTCGCCCGGGACACGCTCGAGGCGATGATCCGGTCCCGCGGCGGCGAGCCGGCCGCGGCCGCCGCGGCCTACCAGCTGCCGGTCACCGTGCGGACACCAGGTGAGGCCGCCGCGCTCGCGGTCCTGCTCGAGGACCGGATCGCCGCCGCCTACCTCGGCCTGGTCGCGCTGAGCGGCACCGCGCTCCGGCGGTTCGGCGCGCTGCAGGTGCGGGCGGCCGCGCTGCGGGGCGCGGCCTGGCGCGGGAGCACGGTGGCCTTCCCCGGCCTGTCCGCGGCCGCGCTCGCGGCGCCGCGGCGGCGGGCCACCTGATCAGCGGGAGGCGGCCTGATCCCGGGCGGCCAGCACCCGCTTGATCATGGCGGCCGCGCCCTCCAGGTCCTCGCCGGCGGCGATCCGCTCCGCCCATGACCACCAGAACCACCAGCTGCCGTCCTGGCTCCGCCCGGCGTAGACGTCCTCGGCGAGCGCCGAGGCCGCTGGGTTCACCACGTGCAGGCTGGGGACGCGGCCTGGCGGCGCCATTAGGCTGGTCCTCAGCCCGTGGTGAGCCAGCACCTCCGCAAGCCCCTCGAGCCGGCTCAGGTAGACGCCCAGCGCCTGCGCCGGCCCGCGGGCTTGCCGAACTTCCGTGATCATTAAGTCACCTCTAGTAACCGCAGTACCTCGTAGAGTAATGAGATTGTCTAAGGATGCCCTGCCGGCCTAAAGGATGCAACATGCATAGCGAAAATCGCATGTTGGGTGAGACATCGTTCCCGGTCCGGGATTCCGGGCAGCAACTGGACGTAGTGGCGTTTGGCGGCCACACTTGACAGACCCCCGGCACATCGTGCGTTTCGGGGAGGTGGCGTATGGCAATAGAACACAGCCCCACGGTCCGGCGGCGCCGGCTCGCGCTCGAGCTCAGGAGGCTCCGCGAGGCGGCCAGACTTACCTGCGAAGAAGTTGCTGATCACCTGGAATGCTCCGCGTCCAAGATCAGCCGCGTGGAGACCGGCCGGGTGTCGGTCTCGCCCCGCGACGTGCGGGACATGCTCGAGCTCTACGGCGTGCCCGTGGCCCAGCGGGAGAGCCTGGTGCAGCTGGCCCGTGACTCGCGCCAGAAGGGCTGGTGGCACGCGTTCAGCGACACCATGCAGCCGCAGTTCGCTACCTACGTCGGCCTGGAGAGCGCGGCCTCGGAGATCCGGATCTACGAGGTCAGCCTGATTCCGGAGCTACTGCAGACCGAGGACTACGCCCGGGTCGTGATCAGGTCCGGGATGATGAACTCCCCGAGCGAGGACGTCGAGCGCCAGGTCCAGCTGCGGATGGCCCGCCAGCCCGCCATCACCAGGGAAGACCCGCCGAAGGTCTGGGCCGTGCTGGACGAGGCCGCGCTGCGGCGCCAGGTCGGCGGCGCCGGCCTGATGCGGCTGCAACTCGAGCACCTCCTGGCCCAGGCCGCGCTGCCCAATGTGGCGGTGCAGGTGATCCCGTTCGGCGGCGGGGCCCACCCGGCCATGGGCCGGCCGTTCATCATCCTGGTCTTCCCGGAGCGGGTGGACACCGACGTGGTCTACCTGGAGGACCTGACCAGCGCCCTGTACCTGGAGGACGTGGCCGAGGTGGACCGGTACAACGTGTTCTTCAACCACCTGCGGGCTACCGCGCTGTCCTTCGATGACTCCTCGGCCCTGATCACCTCGGTCCTCAAGGAGATGTGACGCCCCGCGCCCTGGATCGGCGGGCGGTGGCGGCGGCTGGCGCCGGGCGGCGGCGGGCGGCGGCCAAAGTGTCCGTAGACGGCTGCTATCACGACCGTTTACGGACACTTTTCGGGCCCGGGGGGAGACCAGACGCGGGCGAGACCAGACGCGGGCGAGACCAGACGCGGGCGAGACCAGGCGGGGGAGACCAGGCGGGGGGGGAGACCAGGCGGGGGGGAGACCAGGCGGGGGGGGAGACCAGGGCGGGGGGGAGACCGGGGGTCAGCGCAGGGCGGCGGGGAGCGGCTCGGTGTGCAGGACCGTCAGCCGGGAGACCGCGCGGGTCAGCGCGACGTAGAGGCGGTTGGCGCCGCGGGCCTCGCCAGCCGCGATCTGGGCCGGCTCGACGACGATGACCTGGTCGAACTCCAGGCCCTTGGCCAGCGTGACCGGCACCACGGTAAGCGCCTGGGTCTCGGCCTCGCCGTCCAGGACGCTGTGCGCGAGCCCGGCCCGGGTGAGCTCGCGGGACAGCCCGGGGACCTGGTCGTCGGCCGCGATCACGGCGGCCGAGCCCGGCCGGGTCATGGCGTCCGCGCACGCGGTAGCTAGCTCACCCGGAAGCGCGGACCTGTTCGCCTCGATCATGACCAGCGCACCCTCGTCCTGGCGCAGGGACCGGGCCGGGGTCAGGCCGGGAGCGATCTGGGCGAGCAGCCCGTTGGCGAAGTCGAGGATCTGGCGCGGCACCCGGTAGCCGGTGTCCAGTTCCCGCAGCCCGGCGTCGCCCTTGCCAAGATGGGTCAGCAGAACGGGCCAGCTGGTGGTGGCCCACGGCGTGGTCCCCTGGGCGATGTCACCGAGCACGGTGGCCGATCCGGTGGCGCAGCGCCGGCCTATCGCGCGGCACTCCATCGGGGAGAGGTCCTGCGCCTCGTCCACCACCACGTGGGCCAGGCTCGGCGTCCGCTCGATCAGGTCGCCGGCCTCATCGACCAGCACGGCGTCCGCCGCGGACCAGCGCGCCGACCCTACCCCGCGGGGCGGCCTGGCCCAGCTGATCGCCGCTTGCTCGCCGGGCTCGAGCAGGCCGTCGGCCGCGCTGGCCAGCAGATCAGGGTCGGCGAGCAGCCGGAACACTAGCCGGGCCGGGTCGGCCTTCGGCCAGATCGCGCCCACCGCGGCCCGCACCGGGCCCGACCGGCGGACCGCGTCGTGGGTACGGTCGTCGCAGGTCTCGCCGGCCGCCTCCATCCTGGTCAGGATCACGTGCGCGATCCGGTGCGCGAGCATGTCGCGGCCGGTGCCGTACCGCACTCCGCGCCGCCGCAACTCGTCGACGAGGGCCGCGACCTCATGCGGGAGGACTCGCCAGCGCCGGGACCCGCGGACCAGCATGATCGCCTCGGCAGGCTCGCTCACCTGCTGCCACAGTGCGCGCCGGAGTACCTCGGCCATGCGCGCGTCGCCCTTGACCGTGGCCGCCAGCGCGTCGTCGACGGCACGCACCGGCACCATGGCCAGCAGGTCGGTCACGGACAGCTGGGTCACATCGAGCTCGCCGAGCGCCGGGAGCACGTTGCGGATATAGCTGAGGAAGGCCCGGTTCGGCCCGATGACCAGCACGCCACCGCGGTTCATCCGGTCCTTGTGCGCATACAGCAGGTAGGCGACACGGTGCAGGCCGACCGCGGTCTTGCCGGTACCCGGGGCGCCCTGCACGCAGACCGTCTGGTCCGCGCTGGCCCGCACGATGTCGTCCTGGTCCGGCTGGATCGTGGCCACGATGTCGCGCATCGGGCCGGATCTCGGGCGCTCGATCTCCTCGATGAGGATGCGGCTGGTCGGTGCCGCCGGGGTGCCGGCCGGCGGCGCCATCGCGAAGTCCTCGTCCTCGTAGGCGGTCAGCTCACCGCCGGAGAACCCGAACCGGCGCCGCCGCTCCAGCCCCATCGGATCGGCCGGGCTGGCCCGGTAGAACGCCCGCGACACCGGCGCCCGCCAGTCGATCACGACCGGCCGTCCGTCCGGATCGTGCACGTGGCGCCGGCCGACATGGAACCGTTCCCCGGCCACCGCGCCGGCCGGGAAGTCGCCGGCCGCCGACTCGTCCGGGACGCCGGCGGACCCGCCGTAGTCGAGCCGACCGAAGAACAGCGGGGTGTCCGGCAGGTCGACCAGCGCCTCGGCGCGCCGGTACAGGTCGGCCTTGAGGTACTCCTCGGAAACCGGGTCGCCGCCCATCGCGCGCAGCGAGAGCACGTTCTCGCGCATGAGCCTCAGATAATCGCGCGAGCGACGCAGGTGCTCGCGCTCGGTCAGCAGCACGGGATCATCCCGGCTGCCGGCCGGGTGCGGTTCGCCGGCTCGCGCCGGCCCGGTGCGGGTTGCCTGGCCATTCGAGCCGGTGGCCGAGGGCATGACTCATCTCCTCCGTCCGGTCGGGGGTGGTGGCGGGGGCTGCCAGTCGCGGTGCTGGCGGGCGTGCGCCCGCCGGTGTCGCCGGCGTCGGGCGCGGATCGGTAACGGCGGAACGTCGTCGGGAACGGTGACACAAGGGCCAAGGAGCCTAGCAAACGGGGCCAGGCCCGTCATCTCATTATCGGGGCCCAGACGAGGGACGGGCCCGGGTGAGAGCCGGGCCGGGGCGGGTGACGGCCCGGCCGGGGTGAGAGCCGGGCCGGGGCGGGAGCCGGGCGAGGGACGGGCCCGGGTGAGAGCCGGGCCGGGGCGGGAGCCGGGCGGGTGACGGCCCGGCCGGGGTGAGAGCCGGGCCGCGGTGATGGCGGCGCGGGGTAAGGCGCGCTTACCAGGCCCAGTGGAAGCCGGCCACGGTCTTCTCGATGAACCTCAGGTAGCGGTGCACGGAGTGCTGGGTGTCCAGCGTCACCGGCTCCTGCTCGATAATGTCCCCTTCCAGCCCGTCCCACGTGGCCCACCACACGCCGGACGGCAGCTTGTCGGGGTGGAACTCGACGCGCATGTCGAAGTTCTCCAGCCGTCCCATGACCGCGCGGCGGTAATAGCGCAGGCGCGGGTCGTTCGGGTCGCCCGGGTACCGGTACGTCGTCCAGTACTCCAGCGTCGTGGTCTCGCCCGCGTCCAGGGCCCGGGCCAGCGTGATGTACGTGAGGAACAGATCGTCGCTGACCTCGAACAGCTCGCCGGACAGCTCTGTGCAACCCTGCCCGACCTCCAGCGTCAGCGCCTTGGTGTCGTACAGGTACGGGATGCGGTCCAGCCCGTCCGCGATGGCCTCGATGACCTGCAGGGTCCGGCAGCGTGCGGGCAGCCCGTCGGCGCCCACCGTGACGTGATCGTGCAGGGACAGCGTCTGGTGACGGCGCGGGCCGATGTGCGCGTGCAGGTCCTGCTCGGTCCGCGACGTCACCGCCCGCGGGCCGGACAGCACGCTGATCGTGCCCGAGCCCTCCCACAGCCGCCAGAGCCGGTCGGCCTCGGCGTCGGTGAACCCGAACGCGTCGATGAACAGCGCCAGCGTGGACCGGCTGAGCAGGCGGCCGGACAGCGCGCGGGACACCGTGTCCTTGAGCTGGTGCGGCAGCACGTCGGCGTCCCCGAGCACGCGCGGGTAACTCCAGAGTCGGCGGGCCAGCACCTCCGCGACGGCCAGCTGGGTGATATCACCCGACCGGGCCCGGACCACGTGCTGCTCCCACAGCCGCCGGTACGGGCCGGGCCGCTGAAGCAGCTCACGCAGGTATCCGGATGCGGCGCGGCGGCCGGCCGCCGCCGGGGGGGATTCGCTCACGAGTCTCGGTCCTCGCCAGTGCGAACTAACTGCGACATCTAGCAGCTACCTTACGGGCATGCCCCGGACATCGGTGGCTAGCCGGTAATAGGGGGGCGGGCCCGTCGCGTCAGCGGCGGGCCCGACAACTTTTTTCCCGGGGCCCGTCCGCCCGCCGGGTAAGCGCGCCGCCTTCTGCGGGCCGGTCAAAACAGGACCGACATGAACGTGCCGGCCTCGGTGAACCCCACGCGGCGGTACGCGGCGCGGGCCGGGGCGTTGAAGTCGTTGACATAGAGGGACACCACGGGCGCGACCGCGCGCAGGGCCTCGGCGACGACGGCGGCCATCCCGCGGGCGGCGTGCCCGCGGCCGCGCAGGTCTGGCGGGACCCACACGCCCTGGACCTGGCAGGCCCGCGGCGTCACCGCGCCGACCTCGGCCTTGAAGACCACCTTGCCGTTGTCGATCCTGGCGTACGAGCGGCGGGCCCGGATCAGCTCGGCCACCCGGGCCCGGTAGGCCGCTCCCCCGTCCGGCCCGACCGGTGACACCCCCACTTCCTCGGTGAACATCGCGATCGAGGCGGGCAGCAGCGTGTCCAGCTCGTCCGGCCGGACCAGCCGCACGTGCGGGTCGGGCGGGATCAGCGGGTCGGTGGAGATGGCCATGACCGGCTGCGCCGCCCGGACCTCGCGGGGCCGGCCCCAGTACGGCGCGAGCAGTGCCCACAGCTCGGTGACCGCGTCCGCGGGCCCGACGATCGACGAGCACCGGCGGCCCTGCAGCCGGGCCCGCTCGGCGAACGCCGCCACGGCACCCGAGGTCGCGGCCACCGGCACCAGGTTGGCGCCGGAGTAGCACAGCGACGTCACCCGCCCGGACTCCAGGTAACCCCATAGCTGGGCGCCGAGCCGGCCCGGGTCGGCCCCGGCCGCGTGCACCCGCGAGCTGACGAAGACATTGGTCACCGCATCGCGGTCACAGATCTCGAGGACCTCGTCCAGATCGCGATCGTTCAGCAGGCGCAGCGACGACGATCGCCATGCCCTAGTGCGCAGCACTCTCCCAGCGTATCGGCATCACCCCGGCCGCCGCTGGACGGCGTCCCGCACGGGCCCGTTCTCCGGCCGGACGGCGTCGGCCCTCGTTCCTCAGCCGGACGGCGTCGGGTCGGGCAGCGCCGGGCAGGTGGCGTTCACCAGTCCCGGACGGTCCGGCAGGGCGCCGGTGGCCAGGTACCGGTTCAGGTAGCCGTCCACGCACGAGTTCGGCGGGTTCGAGAGCGACTGGCCGTGGTTGCCGCCGCCCACGACCACCACCATCCGCGCGCTGGGCAGCAGCCGGTGCGCCGCCTGGGCCCCGGCGTACGGGGTCGCGGCGTCCAGGGTGCCCTGCAGCATCAGGATCCCCGGCAGCCCGGCCCCGTTGATCCGCAGCGGGGCCGACGGGCCCTTCACCGGCCAGAACGCGCAGGCCGCGTTGAACCACGCGTTGTCCCAGGCCTCGAACGGCGCGGTCTTGTAGATCTTTGCCGTCGCCGAGTTCCAGGTGCCCCAGTTGCGCGGCCAGTTCACGTCGGCGCACTCCACGGCGTTGTAGACGGCGAACTCGTTCTCGTTCTGGGTGCCCTCCTGGTCGTACTGGGCGACCAGCTGGCTGGCCGAGTGACCGTTCAGGTAGGCGGACAGGGCCGCGGCCAGGCCCGGCCAGTAGCTGTTGTCGTAGCCGCCGATCAGCATCGTGTCGTCGAACTCGTCCGGCCCGATGAGTGGCTGCCCGGATGGCCCGGGGATGGGGTGCGCCGCCAGGTCCGCGCGGGCGGCGTACCAGCTCCGGCTCACTTGCGCGGCGGTGGAGCCGAGGTGATAGACGCTGTCGTAGCCGGCCATCCAGGCGAAGAACGCCTTGATCCGGCCCTCGAACGCGTAGTCCTGCTGGATGTTGTCGGTCCACCACGCGCCCTGCGGGTCCACGGTGCTGTCCAGCACCATGCGGTGCACCCGGTGCGGGAACAGCGTCGCGTAGACCTGCCCGATGTAGGTGCCGTAGGAGTAGGCGAAGTAGCTGATCCGCTGCTGGCCGAGGGCGGCCCGGATCGAGTCCATGTCCCGGGCGATGTTCTCGGTGGTCATGTAGGGCAGCAGCCCGCCGTACTTCTTCTCGCAGTCTGCCGCGTACTCCTTGGCCCGGTCGATGTTCTGCTGCTCCTCCGCCGCCGAGGACGGGATGTAATCCGGCCGGGCCCGGGAGAAGAACGACGGGTCGCAGTGCAGCGAGGGCACCGATGACCCGACCCCCCGGGTGTCGAAGCCGATGATCGTGTACTCGGCGGCGACGCTCGGCTGCAGGCCCTGGGCCACGAACGCGGCCAGGCTGAGGCCGGAGCCGCCGGGCCCGCCGGGGTTGACCAGCAGGACGCCCTGGCGCTGGCTGGCCGGCGCGGTGGCCGGCACCTCCGACAGCGCCAGCGTGATCTTCCGCCCGTCCGGTTGGCTGTAGTCGAGCGGGACCTGCAGGCTCGCGCATCTAAGCGCGGCACCCTGTGCGGTGCACGGGTGCCAGCTCAGCGCGGACGCCGCCGGCGACGGGGCGTCGGCCGGTGACGAGGTCGCTCCCGAGGCCTGGGGCGATCCGGTGCATCCGGCCAGGGATCCCGCGACGGCCGCCGCCGCGGCGGCCAGCGCGAGCGGCCGGCCGTGTCTCATGAGGCCACCCTGCCCGGTGGGGCGGGCCGGCCGGGCCGGGTGATCAGGCCTCCGCGGGCTCGATGGCGGCGGCGAGCTTCATCGCCTCTTCGATCAGGGTCTCCACGATCTGCGACTCGGGCACGGTCTTGATCACCTCGCCGCGGACGAAGATCTGGCCCTTGCCGTTGCCCGACGCCACGCCCAGGTCGGCCTCGCGGGCCTCGCCGGGGCCGTTGACCACGCAGCCCATCACCGCGACGCGCAGCGGGACGTCCATGCCGTCCAGGGCCGCGGTCACCTCGTCGGCCAGCTTGTACACGTCCACCTGGGCCCGGCCGCAGGACGGGCAGGACACGATCTCCAGCCCGCGTTCGCGCATGCCGAGCGACTCCAGGATCGCGATGCCGACCTTGACCTCCTCGACCGGCGGTGCCGACAGCGACACCCGGATCGTGTCGCCGATGCCCTCGGCCAGCAGCGCGCCGAACGCCACCGCCGACTTCACCGTGCCCTGGAAGGCCGGCCCCGCCTCGGTGACGCCGAGGTGCAGCGGGTAGTCGCACTGGCCGGCCAGCAGCCGGTAGGCGTTGATCATCACCACCGGGTCGTGGTGCTTCACCGAGATCTTGATGTCGGTGAAGCCGTGCTCCTCGAACAGCGAGCATTCCCACAGCGCCGACTCGGCCAGGGCCTCGGGCGTGGCCTTGCCGTGCTTGGCCAGCAGCCGCTTGTCCAGCGAGCCGGCGTTGACGCCGATCCTGATCGGGATGCCCGCGGCCGAGGCGGCCCGCGCGATCTCGCCGACCTTGTCGTCGAAGGCCTTGATGTTGCCCGGGTTCACCCGGACCGCGGCGCAGCCGGCGTCGATCGCGGCGAAAACGTACTTGGGCTGGAAGTGGATGTCGGCGATCACCGGGATCTGCGACTTGCGGGCGATCTCCGGCAGCGCGTCGGCATCGTCCTGGGACGGGACCGCCACCCGGACGATCTGGCAGCCGGCCGCGGTGAGCTCGGCGATCTGCTGCAGGGTCCGGTTCACGTCCGCGGTCACCGTCGTGGTCATCGACTGGACGGAGACCGGCGCTCCGCCGCCCACCGGGACCCGGCCCACCATGAGCTGGCGGGAGGCGCGGCGCGCCGCGAGCGGCTCGGGCGGCACGGAAGGCAAGCCAAGATCAACAGTCATAACGGATAGTCGCCTTTACTGGACAAGGTGAACAGGGTTGAAGATGTCCGCGGCCATGAGCAGCACGCCGAGCCCGATCAGCAGGCCAAACACCATCACGCTGACCGGGATCAGCTTCTGCAGGTCGACCAGGCCGGGATCGGGCTTGCCGCGCAGCCGGGCCAGCCAGGCCCGGATCCGCTCGTAGAAGATGACGGCGAGGTGCCCCCCGTCCAGCGGGAGCAGCGGCAGCAGGTTGAACGCGCCGATGAAGATGTTGATCGAGATGACGATCAGCAGCAGGTCGGAGACCGAGTACTGCCAGCCGCCGCCCGACGCCACCGCCTGGCCCGCGATGTCCGCGGCACCGACCATGCTGCTGACGTTCCCGGCCGGCGTGTTCGCCCGGTTTTTGGCGAACAGGTCGGGCAGCGCCGCGGGCAGCTTCGCGACCGCCGCCACCGAGCCGGTCAGGACCTGGCCGAAGGCCGACCCGGCGAATGACACCGCGCCGAGGGGGCTATACCGCTGGAAGACCACGGCCTCGAAGATGCCGAGGAAGGGGTCCTTGCGCCCGCGAACGGTGGTCGGCGTCGCGTCAAGGGTGATCTGCTTGCCATCCCGCAGCACCGTCACCGACACGGGCTTCCCGACCGGCTGGGCGCGGATCGCGTCGCCCAGCTGGGTCCAGTTGTGCACCGGCGTGCCGCCGACCGCGATGATCTTGTCACCGCCCCGGATCCCGGCCTTCTGGGCGGGCGAAGCTGCCTTGCTGCCGGCGCAGGAGTAGTCGGACAGCGCTTTGAGGCTGACCGGCACGCAGGTGTACACCGCGCCGATCGCGTTGGTGTTGGCGTGCTCGTTGACCTGCCCGATCCCGAGCGCGAGCGCGAGCAGCAGCACGAACGCCAGCGCGAAGTGCATGACCGACCCCGCGACCATCACGATGGCCCGCTGCCAGGCCGGCTTGTTGCGCATCGAGCGGGGCTCGTCGGCCGGGTCGACCTCGTCCAGCGTGGTCATCCCGGTGATGCGCACGAACGCGCCGAACGGCAGCGCCTTTATGCCGTACTCGGTCTCGCCGCGCGTGGTCGACCACAAGGTCTGGCCGAATCCGATGAAGAACTGGGTGACCTTCATGCCGAACTTCTTGGCGGTCAGGAAGTGCC
>Ga0335077_10003800_pt1 | contig 18350 bp, 22 predicted proteins | sample Lox_Sample_31_FD_207151 | JGI IMG/M metagenome (GOLD analysis project Ga0335077, IMG submission 207151) | Soil microbial communities from Loxahatchee National Wildlife Refuge, Florida, United States - Lox_Sample_3.1 | ecosystem: Environmental > Terrestrial > Soil > Wetlands | place: USA... | reverse complement strand
GCAAAAAATGCCCAACAACAGGGGCGTAGGCTTGAAAATCAAGAGGAGTATACCAGTGATAAATAAAACGATGCTTGCTACTAAATAAGAAAGATTCTTCATGATGTTATCCTAGATTCAAGTCTTCCTAATATATGCATTCAAGCCGATGATCACCGGTTTCCCGTCAATCTTCACGTCTGTTTCTTTGTTTCCCCTTGTACTTACTACCACAAGTGTTTTTCCCGACGCGCTTGGCGTCGGTGTTTCGAGGTCTGCGGTGATGATGAGCTTATTGCCTTCGATTTTAGCCGTTATTGCCATGGGAACCTCCGTTCTTGAGATGGGGACATTATATCAAAGTTAATTACCCGCAAGTACATTAAATTATATTGGTTACAAAATGGAATTTGATTGTGCGCGTCAAGCTTTATCCCGGCCGCCAGGTTAAACGCAACGAGTGAAATAACCTTCCGGCAATCTTCTCGGTTAGGGCTTGTAATACATGAGTTGTCGGGCGAGAGGGGATACGTCATGGATCAGCTTCTGCTGTTCCTCAACAGTCATGGGCTCGAATGAATGGGCGAATTGGATGTTCTGCTCGAGTTGGTCGATGTCGTCGCAGCCGATAACGGCATTCGTTACAGGCTGGGAGAGGGCATAGTGCAGGAAAGGCTTCATACTGGTGTACCACGGCAGGCGAGAGGCGAATCCACGGAAGTAGACCTTCATGCCGATGATTCCCATGTTTTTACCACGGGCCAGAGGCAGGACGACCTCGATAAAACCCTTATACTTATCTTCAGCAGGATTTACCGGCATCAGCACCGTATCGAAATCGAACAACTCAATGCACTTTTTTATGATCGAGGGGTCTTGATGGCCTGTGATGCCGATGAACCGGGTTTCCCCCTGCTGTTTTGCCTCGATGAAGGCCTCGATGGCGCCACCGGGACCGAAGATTTCTGCAATATCCTCTTCCTCCCTCACGTCATGCACCTGCCAGAGGTCCAAGTGGTCGGTCCGCATGTTTGTCAGCGTCTCATGCAGATGGGCGAGCGCTCCTTTTTTACTCCGGCTGTGGGACTTGCTCGTGAGGAAGATATCCTTCCTCCGCTCGCCGAGAGCCTTCCCGTAATACGCCTCGCTTCCCGAGTACGCTCTTGCAGATTCGCAGTAGGTGATGCCCAGATCCAATGCCCGGTTGATCAGCGCGGAGGCTTCTTTCTCCCGCCCAACGGTCCTGAGGATGCCCTCACCGCCGAGGCCAAGAATAGTGACCTGCTGACCGGTTCTGCCGAGGATGCGAGTGGGGAGGGACATGACGGGATTATATCACAGACAGTCTTTTAATGATCGTTACATGCTTCCCGATCAAAGCCAACAAACCAGAATAAACAACAGTTCGTAGAATAAAACACAATATCGATCCGAGGGAGGTCCGGGTAAATGCGGCATTCATGCCAATATCCAGATACATGACGCATTCATACAGCGGAGCATGAAAAGAGCTCCTCAGGTTCAAAACCGGAAGGTCGTTGGTTCAATTCCGGTTCTTGCTGGCAATTTTTTATAAGGGGGGAACAGCTACGCTGCAGCCTTCTTCCTTCTTTGGGGTATTCGTCATTTAGCGCGGGTGATCAACGTTTCTTGACGAATTTCACTCCCGCAATATCCTTTAAGTCTGCATCTTGTGTCCAGATGACGGCATTGTTAATTCTGGCGGTTGCCACGGTCACCGCATCCGCAAGAGGCGGTTTCATTTCATGGCTCAGCTTTGCGGCAATTACAGCGGTCCCGCTATCCGGATCGATAACCTTTCCCTGTTGCATCAACGCGACCGCCTGTAGCGCGGCGTCCTCTCCCCGTTGTTGCAAAACCCGTTTAATCACTTCCACCATGCTGGGCGTTGGAACAATAAGTTCTTCGATATTCTCAAGGGCGGGAGCGAAAAAAACCGCATGCGGTCCGTCTGCCAGGTATTCCAGCCAGCCGCACGAATCAACTGGGTGCATGCCCGGTCCTTCCCCCGCTTAACGGCAGTATCAATCCCCTTCAAAAAACCGCGCATGGACTTAATTTTCTTGACGGGCACAAGTTCAATGCGGGTTGCGTAATTGATTACCTGCATTTTTTCACCCGGTGTAATACGAAGCACTTCTCGAACATCTCGCCGGATGACAACGTGGCACTTTGGTCAAACGGTTACAGTCTGTCCTCCATCGATCGTTTATTCATAATGCTCTATCACCATCGATACATTTTGACAAGTAATAATATGCATCCACACTATATTGCGAACACCCCTTCTTCCCCTCTTTTGCAATCCCTGCGCGTTACCTATGCCGCCGAACAAAGCACCCATAACTAATCTGAAGCTATTTTGCACGCTCACAATCACCCGCTGATTTGCTTGCGTTTTTTCTCGAATTGTCCTATTCTCGATCTACACTTCCTTCTTAATTCTAAGGGGCTTATGAAAAAACAAGTGGAGTATTTGCAGAGGTTGTTCTACGATATTTGGAATGATTTTGGAAGCGTCTATCTCCTCGTGAAATATTCGAGCAAAACAAGTATCGGCAAACGCGGCTTTACCGAAGAAGAGATGAAAAAAGGACTCATTCTTGTCTTTAATAATAAGACCAACAATAAATTAGACTGGGATCGTGAGGGAAATGTCACCTGTGTCCTCGCCTTTGGCACGCGGAAAGAAGACGTATATATTGATCACGATGATTTGCTGGGAGTGTTTTCCCCGGAGGCGGGAGTGCAGTTTTTTAGAGACGATATAGGCAAAGAACCCGAGGCATCAGACGAAAAGGGTGCTGAGGACGATAGCGAAAAGAAGGTGGTTTCGATGAGCAGTTTCAAGAAGCGAAAAACGAACGAGCACCATTGACCAGGAAAGACGGGATATTCTCGTTTTTTTAATTATTGACTTTGATCATTGGTGCATATCCGATGCCCTATAGCACGAAATTGGAAGAGAAGATCGACGCGGCGGCCAAGCGCTGGCTGAACGTGAAAAAGAAGAAGATGTTCGGCGGCGTTTGCTACCTGCTCAAGGGCAATATGGCCTTCGGCATCCTCCAGGACTTCTTGATCGTGCGCTTGGACAAGGAGCTGGGGGAGCAAAGCCTCAGGGACGCGAATGTACAGCCCTTTGCCATCACCGGAAAACCCATGGCCGGATGGGTCATGGTCAAGGAAGCGGGATGGAAAAGGCAGGCGACGCTTCAAAAATGGATCGATGTCGGCAAGCGGTTTGCGCTGTCGTTGCCGGAGAAGAAGGGCAAGGCGAAGGCAAAGAAGACGAAGACATTGAAGGAATATAAAGCTTGAATCGACCGCTGTTGAAATGCTGATCGCTGACAGCTTAATCGGGATTGAATCTCTGATGCCGCAAAATCCAAGTCAGGTGATAGAAATATTTTCTCGTTACGCAGTGTTATTTATTACGCTGGGCTTTGTTTTCTTCTGTGTCTGGCTCATCACGATTATAGATATTGTAGGCAGTGATTTTAAAACGAGTGCCGATAAAATCATATGGTTCTTTTTCACGATTTTACTTCCACCAGCGGAGATTGTGCTTTATTGCTTTATTGGCAGGGCGCAAAAGATAGATTCGGGTGCTGATGACCGTCCACACCGATCACGTACGCGATATAGGGACGTCGGACGAGATGAGTGAATTCGGCATCACAGATGATGATTACGTAGGAATCTGCAGTAATTTGCTTCGAAACCATCGTGTCCTGCAAGGGGGGGAATGTCCGAATTAGCTGCAATTAAAAAGAAAATCCTCAATTTTCGCAACAAACGCGATTGGGCGCAGTTTCACGATCCCAAAAACCTCGCCGAAGCCCTTTCCATCGAAGCAGGGGAGCTGCTCGAAAACTATCTCTGGAAGAACACCGAGCAGTCCCGCAACCTCTCCCTCGACGTACTCAACAATGTAAAAAGAAGAACTGGCCGACATCTTTATCTTTCTTACCTATCTCAGCGAGGAATACAAGATTGACTTGTTGGCGGAAGTTGAAAAGAAGATCGCACTGAATGAAGAGAGGTATCCGGTTGTGAAGGCGAAAGGGTCGGCGAAGAAATATTCTGACTTGAAGTAGGATATTATTGCGACAGAAGATAGGATGTTTTCCGAACGGTCTACGAGGTACGAGCCAGATCAATTTATTGATCAGCTTGAAAAGAAAAGAGATCTGAAGCCCCGTGAGCAAATTTTGGTGACGTATGAATCAACGTTTCGGACGGGTTACTCCTCCACAAGCTGCCACTGCGCGTAGCCTTCCTTGCGGACATCAAGCCTCTCACCCGACAAGCGGACCTTCGTCCGTTGCGGATGTGTTTTGACCATGATGTAGGCCCGCACAAGGTTCGCGGTCGTGGCTTCCTGGAACGTGAACGATCTGCCGTCATGCAGCGTGATTGTCGTCCTGAGATGCTTGTGACCTTCGGGTATTTCGGCGATTAGTTCCATCACTTCTTCATTCGCGATGATCATGCATGCCTCCTCTGGGGGTACACTCTAGCGGTGATTGCGTCTATACTTTATTATGACAGGATGAGAAGAAGCCTGCATTCCGATCGATGTGGAAAGGGCGGGATTCTGCATGGATAAGGTTGTCGCTGTGGATGTCCCTACCCCGTTGAAGCCGGTTATTAAAGGTCGGTGAACGCTTCGCTGCTGCCACCCTTGTTTGCTCTCTTTCCGGCTTTGTGTTATCATAGGTCCAATTCAGGGGATGCCACGGGTTTTCGGGGAAGGATCATGGGTAAATCAAATAATTTTAATGGAGTGATGAATTCGTGATGCGGATTATCGTCGATATTGACAACACCCTCTGGGATTTTGCTACTCGATTATGGAAAAAGGTCGAGCATTTTGGTGTGCCGCGACCATCGGAATGGCATTGGGATTTTTGGAAGGGCTATTTCACCATCGAGCAACTCCTGGACTATATCGATGAGGTGCATGAGGAGCAGGGCGCCAACACCCTTCCATTCCCCGATGCTGCCGATTTTCTTTCCGCTCTCAAAAAGGGCGGGTGCCATATAACCATCGCCAGCCACAGGAACCCCGCCAGCAGGGATGTCACCGAAAAATGGCTTCATTCGCAACATCTTGTCTTTGACGATCTCTATGTCGGCCCTGATAAGACGGTACTCTTCGATGACCATCAGGCGATCGTTGATGATAGTTCCGAACTGCTGGATAAGGCAGCAATAAAGGGGCTTATAACTGCAGGGTTGAGATATTCCTGGAACAGGGATTCCAAGCATTCTCTTTTTGGGAGCCTTTCTGACGTCCTTGTCTATCTCAATAGAAAAACGGACAATTGTCGCAGGTGAAAAAACACACGAGAATCAAGCAAAAAGCGCGGGATATTGAGTAATCCGTAATAACCAGCCCCAGGTCAGTCGGTGCAGGTACTGCTACTGATACAACCCTCGAAGCTCACAAGCCCCATCCAACATCATCGATGCTCTATCTGTCCTGTTACTGTCCCGCAAAAGAAAAACGCATTTGCGTATGCTAGAAGTCCGTGAATTGGCTGGGTGGGGAAAGGGGACGGCGGACCCCCTTTGGGTAGCCCACCCCATCGGCCTCTTTAAAACTTCCGCCGTCTCCATGCTTCCTGCAGGCTTGCCGGTGAAGCCGGGTTGCAGAGATTAGTAGCGAGGGTGCAGAATTCATTCTCTATGAAAAGAGTGGAAGGGTTCATGGACGAGACGTGCACAATTGGCTTGAGGCGGAGAGAATCGTGTTGGCCCGATATGAGAAGGGCACGAACAAAGAGAAGCCGGTACGATCATCAAAGGCAACGACTCGAAAAGGGAAATGAAAAACAAGAACATCATGTAAGGAGCGCACGCAACGGCCACAGCTCTGGCTGAAGAGACTGCAAGATCCGTTGCCAGGACCCGTGGCGATCGGCTTCTCCGCACGGGCGCCCGGGACCTCCTGAACAGAATCTCAACAGGCGCGCTCACCTGGCCAAGAATCCGTATGGCACCGAAAGCGAGCGGTCCCGAGGCGTACGGCGTGCCGCATGAGAAATAAAGCATGTGTATGAGGGAGCATCGGGCGAAGAAACAAGGCAGCCTTCAGTCGGATCAGCAGAAGGCACTTCAGCAGAACTATTTGCTGAGCCTGAGCATCTGTTCGAAGCGTCCCTCTTCGAGTTGTGCCATGTATCGCACCACATCGAAGCTCGACAGGATCCCAACAGGCCATTTGGTCCCTACATGGGGGTCCACGATGATAAGGTGATAGTATCGCAGGCGTTTCATAAGTTCAATGGCCTTCTCGACCGGCCACTGGGGGTCGACCTCGATCCTGTAGGGCCGCATGATATCCTGGGCCGACATCTTCGCAAGGTCCTCTCCGAAGTGCGGAAGGAGTTCGCGGTAGGTTATAAGGCCCCGCACACCCCCTGTTTCATTGACTACGACGACTGACCGGAAGAGGTTGTCCTCCATCATTCTCGCCACATCGTTCACCCTGTCTTCAATGTTGCAGGAAATGACGCCCTTATGCATCAGGTCGCAGATCTTCATGCACGCCCGTCCTGTTCCTGACTCCGTGCCATTCTGGCGACGATATCGCGGGCAAAGACCAGCCCTATCACTGCGCTGCTCCCGGGCTTGTCCGGAATCACCACAATATGTTCGACCCTCTTCTTCACCATGAGATCGACTGCTTCCGTGAGCAGCATGGAGGGGCTAACCGTTACGATGGCATTACGGGAGACGATTTCTTTCGCCTTCATCTGATCAATGCCCTTATCAAAGGCGTCAATCATCATGTCTGCCGAGATGAGGCCCAGGACCTCATGATTGTCGTTGATGACGACACAATATCTGATCCGGTTCACCACCATGATCTGGGCCACAAAAATTAGGCTCGTCTCCGCGCTGCAGGTGATCGCGCCCCGCCGGATACAATTAGACACCCGTTCTTCACTCATACGCATTCCCGGTATCAGGTCGTTTCATCAGAGAGTCAGTGCTCTCCATTTTTTTTAAGTATAGCACAGGTGAAATCAAAAGAAATTTCGGAGCAACCGGGAGTCGCTTCTTGACCCTTCACACGAAGGAGACTATGCGTTTATTTTCGTTATAGGCGTCACAATTATCGTTCCACAAGATACACTCGGGCGGTTTTCCCGATGGGCTTCTTCAAGACTCTTTTTGCACCAATGCTTTGCGTGTACAGTCCCGGGTATAATTGACACATGACGTCCCCAAGGGAAAGTAGAATCGATTGAAGAGAGCAGTCAATATTATTGCCAACTGCGCCCGAATTCAGATTGAAATGTGCGATTATTTAATTCACACGAGATTGTGGTAAACTGCCTGAAGCAGTTGAAGTTTCCTTTCTTAACAACGCTTCAATTATCAACCAGATATTCTACACCGGGTATTCCTGGTTATCTCGCATTTCCGCTAAAGTTATGGCCGTCCCCATCCGATAAGAAACCCGGTATATACAGAGGAGGGCTCCTATGCCGAAACAGAATTGCTGGGAATTTAAGAAATGCGGCCGCGAAGCTGGCGGGGCAAAAGAAAGGGAGTTAGGGACATGTCCAGCAGCAATAACACGGGAATTGGACGGCGACCATGGCGGCAAGAACGCAGGCAGGGCTTGCTGGATCGTAGCAGGAACGATGTGCGGCGGGAAAGTGCAAGGGACGTTCGCGAAGAAGTATGATAATTGTGAAAAATGCGATTTCTACAGATCCGTCAAACAAGAAGAGGGCACTCAATACCTATTGGCCCCGGTTCTTCTGGGCAAAATGCGAAAAGCGCCGGCTGTTTGACAGCGTGTGTCATAAGCATTCAACAGCCTGGGCATCGGGGTGATACAGGAATTCTGATTGGGGAAAAGGCCTTGCATAATTGCAAGACCTTTTCTTTTCGCAGGGCGGTCTGCATTGCCACAGCTTTATAGTCAAAAAAATCATCTTCACCCGAACAAAGACTGACTCTGGATCTTATCCTAAAAACTGATCTAGCCAAAAATGGATGTTGCTGGCTTGTATGAACCGACCAGAATATTTTGCCCTCGTCAAGATATTGGCAGTGAAGGCTTGTAGGTGGACTGTGGAATTATGGCATCACAATGAAAGCGACAAATCCTGTTTGTATTTTGCCATGAACATTTCTTCCTGTGCATGTTGAAGCTTCCATTCATAGCAACACTGCATGTTTCAACCTGTATTCGATATGATGACAAAGGATACAGCGGCTTCATAGTCTCCCCGTGATCGTCTAACCGCTTGGGCGACGGGTCACTGCTGCGCTCCTATCATCAAAAAAACGGAGCATTCTGTGCTTCCATTCACCGGCATACTCGACGCCAATCCGTTTCGCCCTTCTGATCCGTGGTTGGTATTGAGGATCCTGCATAAGATACAGTCTCTTCCCGGTCAGGTCCAAGCCGTTCATGGGACTAGTGATCCCGAGCGCGCGTGTGAGCTTGCCCGGGCCCGAGAGGTCGGCATCCCAGTCACCCAGGGGCTCGGCCGCCCGGATGAGCACCGCTTGGCCGCTACCTGTTTTTCCGGCGACGATGTTGAACATCTCGTGCATCCCGTAGATCAGGTATACGTAGGCACGGCCTGCAGGACCGAACATGACTTCCGTGCGCTTCGTGCGCCCTTTCGAGGAGTGGGATGCCAGGTCGTGAGGGCCGACGTAGGCCTCGGCCTCCACAATGCGGGCACGGTATGCCCTGCCGCGCCTTCGATGGACGAGGATCGCCCCGATCAGATCTCGGGCAAGCGTTTCCGCATCGCGCTTATAGAATGAGTTGCTGATTTTTCGTGCCATGGTACTTCACTCGTTGAAGCCTTATGTCTATATATACCCTATCAGAGCCCATATTTCTAGGACAGAAATCCTGTACCTATACTTATTCGATGATATTATTCAGTTCTACGGCAGAGACTGGGATGCATCCACTAATTTTTATCGATCATATTTTGTCATGAGCTCTTCTTCCTGAGAAAGCCGAAGTTTCCGCTCTTTGTAACTAAAAATTTGAATCTGTATACTGCAGGATATCTAGCCGTTTATTTCTCATACGACAGCATAACCATTTGCATAACCATTTGCTATTATTGACATCTCTCTGTGGCAGGCATATATTTGTGACAAGAAATGGAAATAAGTATGCTCATGACAGACTACTGGGATCATAGCGAGAAAAGATATGGGGCAAATTGACGAGGAATTGTTAAGGCCTCTAGCTGCAAAGTATATCTGGTGGAAAACCCCAGATGAAGCTGTCCAATTTCCAGATCGTATCATCGCCCAGGTTATGGATATTGGTGACTACGACGATTTATTACTCTTGATTCAAAGTGTTGGTGAGGATTATTTGAGAGAAGTGCTTACGAATGCTGAGGCTGGTCAATTTAGACCAAAATCATGGCATTATTGGCACTACAGGTTGGGATTGTCTCAAACACCAGAACAAATACCACCGATGCCGAAAAGGAAAGTATCATAGGCATAACAGATAGTGTTGGTTTCTTCCTGAACTTCGCTGCAGTTGCGTTTCTGAGAAATTGTAAGTTTCATGATGTATTTTATGTCATCTGTAGGTCATTTCCGTTAAAGTTTTTGCCGTCCCCATCCGATAAGAATCCCATCAAAGTTCAGAGGAGGGCTGTTGTGTCAAAACAGAATTGCTGGGATTTCAAAAAATGCGGCCGTCAACCAGGAGGGCCCAAGGTCGCTGATTTGGGAGTATGCCCCGCTACTGTAAATCAGGAATTAGAGGGTGCTCATGGCGGCAAAGCCGCGGGAAGAGCATGCTGGGTCATAGCAGGCTCCTTATGCGGCGGCAAGGTCCAGGGCACCTATGCGAAGAAGCTCCTGAACTGCTGGCGCTGCGAATTCATGAACACGGTAAAAAAAGAGGAAGAACCGCTTCAATACGGTTTCTCTCATACCCGCCTAGGCATGGAGAAGGCACTGGAAAAACAGGGCCTGAAGCACTCATAAATCCTTCTGATTGTAACATTGCATTATGTGAGATGGTGTTCTCTCGCTAGCAACTTCCTGGAGTCTCCGGCAGCTGTAGTTTTTAGAAAGCGTGCAATACATGTTTGCAATCTTGCTTGTTATCTCCACACATATCTGTCATTTTATGCACTACCCCGCAAATACCCCGAGTCCACTCTTGACAGAATTATCACTGTATGCTTAAGTTTCATTGAAAGCATCATCATCCCACGTCATTTACTAATCAGTGCAATAAATAGTTTTCATTTTGCGTATTAACATGGTATAATTTGGGCATGAATAAACGTGATGCCCGGTCGTTATCTCCAGAAGCGCAAGAAGCCATCCGCCACAAGGCGGTTAAGGCTGTTCTTAATGGTAAGAAGCAGGTCGAAGTTGCTCAGATATTCGGTGTTACTCGCCATGCAGTCGGGAAATGGATTGCAGCGCACCGAACCGAAGGTGTCGAAGCGCTCGCAGCAAAACGACGAGGTCGCCCGACGGGCGGATCGCTCAAGCCATGGCAGGCGAAAAAGGTCAGCGAGACCATTCAAGATCGCTTGCCCGACCAACTGAAGCTGCCGTTTTACCTGTGGACTCGCGAAGCCGTAGCCCAGCTGATTGCCAAGAAGTTCGATATCGAGCTTTCGGTCTGGACTGTTGGCCGCTATCTGGCCCAGTGGGGTTTTACTCCACAGAAACCCGTACGTCGGGCCTTTGAACAGAATTCTGAGGAAGTTCAACACTGGCTTACGCATGAGTATCCACGGATACGTGCGCAAGCAAAACGTGAAAAAGCCGAGATTTATTGGGGTGACGAGATGGGGTTGCGGTCCGATCACGCTACCGGTCGGACGTATAGTCTTCAAGGTGAAACTCCTGTCATCCCGGGAACGGGGCAGAGATTCGGATGCAACATGGTCTCTGCTATTACGAATAAAGGGCATCTTGCGTTCATGGTGTTTCGGGAGCGGTTCCGTGATGATGTGTTCACCGGCTTCCTGAAGCGCATGGTTCGCCAGTCCGAACGAAAAGTCTTTTTGATTGTTGATAGACATCCTGTGCACCGTTCCCGTACCGTAAAGAAATGGCTCACAGAAAATGAGAAGCAGATTCGTCTGTTCTATTTGCCGTCCTATAGTCCGGAGCTCAATCCGGATGAGATGCTGAACCAGGACGTTAAGAGCAATGCTGTCGGACGTCAACGAACGCATACGCAGGACGAGTTGCTGTCCAATGTTCGCGGTTATCTGCGCAGCCGACAGAAGAGACCATACGTTGTTCAAAGCTATTTTCAGGAGAAGCACGTTCAGTATGCAGCTTTATAAATGCAAACTATAATGTGCTCTCCTTAGTAACAGTCTAAAATTATCCACAATAACTTCATGCTCTGCATAATCTTAAAGGAGGGCATAATGAGGAACCAATACATTATGTTGCTGGTTATTTCGTTGGCCCTCTCCATGTCCCTCTTTGGTTGCAGTAGCGAAGGAGGTGGGACCAGCACGCCGACTCAGGTCACTCCATCAATTGCAGGTCTCCAGTATTCTCCCTCAGCTGCCTATGTGAACAGCGGAGGGGGGACAACCACTGTCTCCGGCACTATCAATTTTGCAGATCCAAACGGGAACCTGGCCACATTGACGGTTACTGTTTTCGATTCCACTGGCAAGCAGGTTTCGTCAAGCACCAACCCTATATCAGGGGTCTCCGGCGTAACCGCCGGGACTATTGGCATTTCCGGCACAATCAGCACGGCCGTGAGTGGCCAGTTCATGTTTCAGATTTTCGTAACAGATGCGACCGGGCATGATTCCAATATTCTGGCGGGCACTTTCAATGTTTCGGATGTCCCGTGGGAAATCAGGACCCCGATGCCAACCGAGCGCGACAGTTTTGCTGCGGTTACCCTGAACGGACAGGTATACGCCATCGGCGGAGAAGTTGCATCATCCCCCGTCTCTACCGTTGAAGCGTACGATCCGGCCACGGACACCTGGACGACGCTATCTCCTATGCCCACTGCTCGCGGGGGCCTGGTTGCCGCTGAAGTGAACGGTATTATATACGCCATCGGGAGCGGGATCGGCGTCGGGAGCAGCACGGTGGAGGCATACGACCCAGTCTCTGATACGTGGACCACGAAATCCCCCATGCCGACCCCACGCGTATTCTGTGCCGCAAGCGTGGTAAACGGCAGAATCTATGTCATGGGCGGAAATAATGCCGGCAACTATGTGAGTTCGATGGAAGCATACAACCCCGCAACGGACACTTGGGCGACCCTCTCCTCCATGCCGACCGCACGGAGTAACCTTACAGCAAGTGCTGTAAACGGGATCATTTATGCTATCGGCGGCTATTCGTCTGCCGGATATCTGAATACCGTCGAGCACTACGACCCGGCGTCTGATAGCTGGACCACCGGGGCGCCAATGCCGACCGCCACGGAAAACATGGCATCCGGCGCCATCAACGGTGAGATCTATGTCGTCGGGGGGGACAATTTTAACGGGGCGCTCGATACAGCGAGCGAATACGACCCGGCAAGCAATGCGTGGAAAACAAAAACCTCCATGCCTTCGGCAGCAGTTTCTACCATCATTTCACCCCTGGCGGCGGATGCCGCAAACGGCAAGCTTTACGTCATCGGTGGACTGGTAACGTATGAGTATACGCCCTCAAATGACATCTTGTAAGATCGAAAAGAGCCTTTGCTCATGCATAGCATTATCGTAGATGCGCCGGTCAAGTTACGGCCGCCAGTATCATAGATCAACCGTATTCGTCAGAGTTTCAGACTATTGAGACCCCTTTGATGGTCGGTGAAACACGGTCACGAGCTCTGCGTTTACAACGACGGCCAATAGAAATGCTTCACTACGCCATATCCTAGTCGCGACGTCGTTTACTGATTCAGAAACACAAATACTGATCGCGGCAGTTCATCCGACAATCGGCCATATCAATTAAGGGTTGCGACCCGTATCCAATCACGCTGCCGCTTCGATTGAACGAGGATTTGACTTGCATGAACGATACGGCCAGTATTCTCCACGAAATCAAAGGTCAAGAGACTCCTCACCCGCTTTTCTTCATCTTCTCATTTCCCGGGAAGGTATCGCGGATCTGCTTACGCTTGTGCGGCTGGAGTTTCTCTACCTGGCTCAACCGCCGCCAATATTGTAACGCATTTAAACGGACTCAACACACAACATGGGGCGTCATCATGATTGAACCTGTAATCGTTAGAGTTTCAACCTATCGAAACTCGTTTGCTGGGAGGTGAAAGCCATATACACTAAGTGTGACTCTCATGCATGATTCACCTACAAATCTGCACGCACGGTAAACAGAAGCTGTTGCGAAATTCTGGTTGATACATGCATGCAGGTCGCCGTGAGGGGTGCTTCGCAGCGAACCTCTTGACGGCGTGGTTGGGACATTCTTTCATGATTGGGCAACACAGTCTGAATGTCTTGGCTATGGGTATTTCGAGGACGTTGTGATCAATGAAGTATTGTTATGGAGCAAGATTTTCCTTCAGAAATTGCGCTACAGCGTCGCGTGCCTCACGTTCCCACGCGGTATTGTGTTCGGTTCCGTTAAGCAGTACTTGGTGGGCCTTTTTACGTTCTCCGAACTTATTAGCACAAGAGCCATCTCGTGGAGTGCCTGCATACCATGCATCGCGATTCCATTCCAATGTAAGTATTGGTGTGTCGATAGGCGCAAAGATGCCATCAAAATCCGCGTTTTCAGCATTGGTGCAATGCCAGCCCGAAATTATTATGCCGCGAAAACCTTCAAGCCGATTACGTGCCGCCGCTATCCCGCCTTCGCTGTGACCCATAAGATAAATATTCTTTTTGTCCGCCCACGCACAATTTTTGAGCTGTTCAACAGCAAATTGTATCTCTTCTTGGCGCATGGCATGGGCCTGAGGGAAATTGCCGCCTTTTTTCTTTTTGGGATCACAGTTTGGTTTGCGGCCGGGCCGCGCCATACTGTTCGGCAAAACCGCGATATAGCCGGCCTCTTTGATAAAATTTCCCCATCGAACGTCGTTATCCGGACTGATCCCCGTACACCCATGCAGGTAGATCACAACCGGCAGTGGTTTATCTACGCTTACCTTGCTCGGTGTGGTGGGAAATGTCTTACCAGGAACAAATACTTTAGCCTCTTCCCAGCTTTTTGCCACATCTGAATTTAGCTTTTCGGCTGTTTGTGCGAAGGCTGGGGGTATTGTCGCACTTAATAAAAGCGTTGCAACGAAGAATGCCGTACAAAATTTTGTTTTCATCTATATATCCTTTTCAACAAGTTATTAGATAAGCGGGACTATAGCACGGGAATATTGAATTATCAATATGATGGCGAAAGTAAAGCCATCATGAGATCGCAGCGCACTCTAAATTCACTAGTCCGAAAAAACGTAATAGTTAAACTGACGGGTTTCAAGAATACAAGATGAAACATGGAACTCGGTTCATTTTATTCTATATGCACAATACAGGAAGTCGTGTTGATAAATGACTTCAGCACGAAATACATATATCGTTCAGAAATTCGTACTCTTTTCGATTGCCGCGTATGCATATTTGTAGTTGCACGTGATAAATCTTAACGATAACGAATTTATCGGTTAAAAATAAGGAAAACTCGACCTATGTTTTCGCTACGTCTTGAAGAATGATGCTGATGTCTTTGTCATCGTAATGTTCTCTTCTCCACCTGTACGGCAGGTCAATGATCGTACCCGGTTCTTGTATTGTATACAGTGCTCGAAATGCTTCTGCCAGCACCACCCGTTGCTGCGCAGTTCTAAGTGGCTCTCCGAAGGGATGGCCGAACGGCCATCTTAGAAAAATGGTCCTCGGCGGCTTGACCGTTTCTGAATATTTCCGGACGATCGATATGCCAATCGTAGGAATCCCCGCCTTCTCAATTTCCCGCTGTATCAATCCCACGGATTGGTTGCAAATGCCTCATCCCGGCGTCAAAAGAACGATATCGACGTTGTCTCGCTTTAGCCTTGTCGCAACTTCGGGAGCGTTCTTATTGATCAGCATAGGGATATGCCTGCCTATGATGTGCCCCATGAACCCGTAATGAAGGTCAGCAACAAGACCGATGCGGCCTTCCTTTTCGAATTCCTTCAGCCTTTCGACTGGAAAAACAACGTTGATGTCTCTATCGGCATCAACGTGATCATAGTAGTCATGGGTGATCATCAGGCTTGAGAGCGGCATCCTGAGATCGATGATCCTGTATGAGGGATCGCCCTCGCGGTCTTTCATATTGAAGGGTTCCTGGTCCTTATGATGAACGCCCGCCGTTGTCACGACCGCTATTTTAGACTCCTCCAGAGCCTTTGTCACGGGGGTCCAGGGAATATCGAGGGACTTCCACGGGTCGTAGGATGCGGTAAATCTCTTTGCGAGGAAGGGAAAACGGGTAATGATCTTTGCAATTAGTATATTTTTTAATCTTCCGATACTCATGCGTCACTCGTTACCATAGCACGCCACAAATTTATGCTTTCTGTTGCCTGATGTCAACGATATTTAGGCGGTTTGTCAAGGCGGTTTTTTTCTGGAGACAGTATCAGTTACGAAATGAAGTGTGTATTTCTGGCTGTCAGGATAAAACAGCAACTATAGAAAGACGCAATGATAAATGACTATAGGATGAACCGCATATTTCGTTTAGAAACTCGCACTCTTTTCGATCGCCACTTATGCATCTTTGTAGACATAATGGTTGGCAGTTGAAAATCAAGTGACCTGCCCCTTGCAACGTGGGTTATAATTGGAAATCCGGTTCCCAATTACAGAGCCACAACCAAGGAGGCAGGTCATGAAACATTCTACCATTTTTGTTGGACTCGATGTACACAAAGATTCTATTGATATCGCCCTGGCCGATGACGGCAGAAACGGCGAGATCAGATTCTACGGCACCATCGGCGGCGATCTGGATTCGCTGGACAAGGCGATCCGCAAGTTTCGCCGTGCTGGCACTGAGCTTCGCTTTGTCTATGAAGCAGGTCCCTGCGGCTATGAGATCTACCGTCATTTGACTGCTCAAGGGTTCCACTGCGATGTTATCGCGCCGTCGATGACACCGAAGAAGCGGCGATCGAGTCAAGACGGATCGGCGCGATGCCGTTACCCTGGCACGACTCTTCAGGGCAGGCGAACTGACGCCGGTTTACGTTCCTCGCGAGGACGATGAGGCCATGCGGGATCTCGTCAGAAGCCGGGAGGACGCGGTCAACGCAACCCGGAAGGCCCGGCAACGCTTGAGCGCCTTCGTTCTCCGTCACGGATTCCGGTATTCAGGCAGAAACGCATGGAGTGTTGCCCATCTGCGGTGGCTTGCGGACATTACAATGCCGCATCCGGCACAGCAGATCGCGCTGCAGGAGTATATCCACAGCATCGAAGAATGCTCAGAGCGTGTTGACCGCCTGACCGAGCAGATATGGAACCTGATCTCCACATGGCGTATGGCACCGATCGTGACCGCGTTCCAGTCCCTTCGAGGCGTTGCACCCATTGTCGCAACAACCATGGTGGTTGAGATCGGAGATCTGAGGCGGTTTGATAATCCCCGACAACTCATGGCCTATCTGGGCTTGGTGCCTTCGGAGAACCCTAGCGGCCAGACGACCAAGCGGGGTGGCATCACCAAAACAGGCAACTGCCATGCCCGGCGCGCTTTGATTGAGGCGGCTCAGGCGTATAGCTTCCCGGCCAGGGTCAGCAGGGTTCTTCGAAAACGTCACGAGAACCTGCCACGCGAGATCAAAGAGATCTCCTGGAAGGCTCAAGTCCGGCTCTGTGGCAGGTTCCGGAAGCTTATGGCCAAAGGAAAGAACCGAAACAGGACCGTGACCGCAATCGCAAGGGAACGTTCCGGCTTCATGTGGGCTATTGCCAAGGAAGTACCCATGTCGGCATAAGACGAAAACAGCTTTCAATGAACAAGACATCCATTACGGAGAGTATCCAAGAACAACAAACAACCATCCAGGGTATCAGCAGAGACGCGACCACGATCTGGAGAACTCTCGTTTCAACTATGGAATAAGGCGTTTGCCGAACTTCCGCTTGTAGAGCGAGACAGCTCCGCGACGAAGACAAGTCATGCGGTCAAACCCGCGAATATCAGAGTGATCAATCGTCGCCGATAGGTCCCGTGTCTGGTTATGCCCTGGAGCAATGATTGACAGTACCCTTTGAAAAAAGGGGGCGGGAAAACTATTTTCTCCTTGACAACTGTCAACCATATCAGTTGAATCATGCATGAGAATCACACTTTGAGTATACGGTTTCCACCTACATGCATAAGCGGCAATCGAAACGAGTGCGAGTTTCTATAACGAAATGTGCGTTTCACGTTATCGTCATTTATCAATACGTCCTTTCTGAAACATTCTTTTTTGCGGCTTTCCAGAACACCAACATTTCATATCGAAAGTAACAAGAATCATGATGAACGTCAAGCCAGCTTGTACCCCAGAGGCAATCTTGCTTAGAACTTGAAAATACCCAGTACCGACTCTTTCCCGTGAAGCATATCCATCCAGCGGATAGCTTCTGAATCATTGATCTTTCCCGGATATATCTGAGTTGTCAAATCATGGTGCCGTAGCAGCACTTTGGATATAATCTCTGACGGAAGACCATTTCGACTGGCATAGGTTGCGGAATGGCGCCGGAAATCATGTGGCGTTGTTTTTACATGAAACTTTTCACCAAGCCTTTTTATGAACGCCCTTACCGTTGAATAACACACAGGAAACAAGAGATCATCGGGACCAACGTTGCTCGTTGTAATGAATTCAATCAGCCGTTTTGCTATCTGCTCAGGCATAAATGCCGATTCAGCTTCTTTTCCCGATTTCGGTTCCCGGATCAGGAGCTTTCTGTTACAATTTGAAACATGACAGATGAAGCCCTCAGCCAAATATTGTATAGAACGCGGCCGAAAAGTAGGAACGTTATTGCCCCTTGTTTTTGCGATTCTGGGAAATCGCTAGAACCTTATTGTATAGGCGAGACTTTATTGTATAGGCGAAACTTAATTGTATGCGGACAGCTAGCCAACAACGGATATTCGTACTTATCTAGGGGGGCTAGTCAATTACATGTTAGGCCCTGGAAGTACAGAGAGGAGAGCACGATGAGCAACGAACAGGTGGCACCTGAGACGAAAGGTGTTACGGTGAAGTTACTTGCAACGGTTGACCTTGGCCCTGAGATCGAGGGCATGGCAGGGCGCCAACTTCGAATGCGTATGGTGACTATCGAGCCTGGAGGCGTCTTCGGCCCGAT
>Ga0335077_10003797_pt1 | contig 18357 bp, 15 predicted proteins | sample Lox_Sample_31_FD_207151 | JGI IMG/M metagenome (GOLD analysis project Ga0335077, IMG submission 207151) | Soil microbial communities from Loxahatchee National Wildlife Refuge, Florida, United States - Lox_Sample_3.1 | ecosystem: Environmental > Terrestrial > Soil > Wetlands | place: USA... | reverse complement strand
CTGAATACGACGGAGCAGTTAGTGGTGCAGCACGCGAGCGCGATTTCGGTTCCGGTGAAGACAGCGGTGTTCAGCGCCGCGCCTTCGATTCTTTCGACCAACGGGACGGGATCGGGGCAGGGGCACATTTATGTGATCGGCGCGCAGGGTCAGGAGACGCTGGCGGATCAGAATGCGCCGGCGACGGCGGGAAACAATCTGGTGATTTATTGTATCGGACTGGGCGCGGTGAATCCGGCGGTAACGGGAGGGTCGATCGCGCCATCGATGCCGCCCGCGCAAGCGACGCTTCCGGTGAGTGTGACGTTCGGGGGCGTGACCACGACGGCAGGGTTCGCGGGATTAACGCCCGGCGAAGCGGGGCTGTATCAAATCAACGTGACCATCCCGCCCGGAGTGCCAACCGGCAACCAAGTCCCCGTAGCAATCTCAGCCGGCGCAGCGAGCAGTTCGAGCTCGATTTACATGGCGATCCATTAGAGAATGCGGGTCGGATCGAATATCTTTGATATGCTCGATATGCGCCCGCCGCAGTGGCGGCATGTTGTCCGCCGGCGCGCCCATGCAGCTTTGCGTCCCGCGCTGTTGTTGGCCGCCAGTGCAGCTTTCGCTATCTTAGCCGCCGCCCACCACCGCTCCGCATCCCCGCCATCGCTTTTCGCGCAGCCTCGCTGATCCTGCCCTTCTTCTTGACCGGCGGTGCGGCGGGAGCAGCACCGTCGCTGGAGATGGTGCTGGTGGCGCCCGCGGCACCGCGGGTCAACGACAGAGCATTGATCGCGCCGATCAGGGTCGCGATACTGCGGCTCCGGCCGGTGCGGCACCGCCGCATCCGCTGTCGCCTTTCGAGCCGCCGCGCTGATCTCGCGCTTTTTCCTGACGGGCATTGCGGTTGGACCCCTCGCGGCGGTGCTGGTGGACACTGGCGTCGCTAGCGGCACCGGGTTGGCCGCCTGGATCGCGCCGCAGTCTCCGCTTCGCGGCGTCGACGATCACTCCGCACACCCGCGCTGACTCGGCGCTTCTTCCTGAGCGGCGCGGGAAGTGGAGTTACATTGTTCGCTGACGTAATTAGGGCGGAGCCATCCGGCGCGAGTCCTACCAGCATCAATTGTCGCGACACGCGAATCTCGTTAGCCGATCAGCAAAGCTGCGATTCGTTCGCTCTCCGCCTGACCCTGCTGGCGACTACCAACGCAAGCTGTTCCAGTTCCTCTGAGGAAAGACTCTCGATTTCTTGAGGCAGATTGGTATCGAACTCCCCGGCATCAAACCTCCGCAGAAACTCGTAAGCCTCGAAGTCCGGCATCATGGTTTCCGTAATCCTCCACTAAGCCGGGGAACGCGCCACGAATTCTACATTAGCAACGGATCGGCGTCAATCTGCCTCGCCGCATTCCCCTCCGCCATCGCCTTTCGCGCCGCCGCCCTGATCCGGCGCTTCCTCCCTGACCGGTGCGGCGACGGAAGTGGCCGTTCATCGTCGCGCTCGCCGGCGCTCTCGACCTTATTGGACCGGTTCGCCCGACCAGCGATCCCGATGTGCCCAGAAGGGGCATTGGGGACAAACCGCTCCTTCCGGATAATCCACGCCTTCTTCGTGTGGACACCCGATGATGCCGCCTGTCGCGACAACCGATTTTGCTCCGTGGTCGTTTATGAACTTCAGGATTTCGCTGCTGATAATGGGATCGGACCGCACGTCCTGATTATTGGAGAACCAACGATTCAGCGCCACCGGCTCGGCATCCTCTTCATAATGATGCCGATCGCTATCTTGGTCGCGAGCTTGTCATCCGGTCCGTAGAGTGCGATCGTCGCGACGAGATAACCACGGAATCCGCGACGGGCTTTTCGATGCAACGGGGAATCGGCGCGTCGTTTAAATCTCATCCAATTAGCAGTTTTGCGCACGAGGCGACGGTTCGCAACCGGTTCGAGGCGGCTTGATTCGACTTGAATCTGCCCTCCGGCAAGTATGCGACACCAGGAGTGCGCCCCGGTGATTGATACGATTTCGAGTATCGACAAGATGAAATTCAAACTCAAAGCGAAAATCAACCGTGCGGATGGTGAGACGATCCGTCAGGCGCTTAGACAGCTTGCTGCCGTAAGAGCATCAGCGAAAGGAGCCGAGGACGGATTCATGGTCGAAGCCGAAATCGAGGGCCCGAGCGCAAAGGAGCTGAACCGTACGCTTCTTTCCGCGTTGAGGAGAGTGGAAAAGAAGACGACACTCCGCGCCGAATGGACTTCGAGCGACAGTACCGTCGAGCGGTTTTTCGATTATGTCTTGACCTGAAACCGAAACGATGGAAGACAGGCCCGCAATGCCGCGCAGGAGCAGAGAAACATCATGAACACGAGCAATATGACAGTTCTGGTTGTCGGCGCCACGGGCTCGATCGGGAGCCTCGTTGTCGATGAAGCGCTCAGGGAGGGCCATGCCGTTCGGGCTCTCGTGCGCAAGTCCAGCAAGAAGAATCAGCTTCCGCGTGACGTGCAGGTCGTCACCGGTGACGTGACCCGGCCGGACACGCTCGCCCCGGCGGTGGACGGCGTGGACGCGATCGTTTTCACCCTCGGCTCCGACGGCGCGGGCAAGGCCGGAGCAGAGAGTATCGACTACGGTGGCGTGCGCAACGTCCTGCAGGCGCTGGGCTCACGGACTGTGCGCCTTGCGCTCATGACATCTATCGGCGTCACGAACCGTACCGGTGACTATACCCGAGCCGACGACAGCAACCGGCGGCCCTGACTGCTTTGATTAATACTTTCGCGGTTGTCGCAGTGATTTCCTGCCTAGACAGATCCACGGCCATCTGTTGTGACAGATTTCATTTTCGAATCCATGCTCTGAGGGCTATGTACCATCACTATAGAGATTTACGCGCAATGAGCCTTCGTACAAAATCGGTACACCGTCGCGAAAAATCCTTTGTAAACTACTGATACAAAAGGTGTGGCTCCCCGTAATTTCACAAGCAAACCGTTCTGAGTAGCCAAATTCCTGGCCTTCATGCGTCTCTGTTCTGCCGCCCGAGCCACGCTCTTGGCCCCAGATGGCGGCAAGGGGCGGAATTCTCCGTTTGGCATTTTGGCGTCCCCGTTATTTAACAGTTCGGCTGGTCACGGCCATCAACGGGACGGCTGATCTGCCCGTGCGGATACGGCGCGGTGATCCAACTCAACCTGTTCTCGACTGAATCGCCGACTTGGTCTGTTACCTTCGACCGTGCCGGGCTCCCGAAAGATTGTCTGGCCGGAGACCTTAACGGACACCCGGATGCTAGGATTGGGCACGGGAGTCGAACAATACTTGAAATTCCTTTAGATTTTCTGAGACATGTCGAATGCGCGGTCTCTCATCCGTCATCGGTTTAGGCGCAGCCAACCGCGCGAGAGGTCGTGTTAAGAGGAAAGAAGCCATGCAATTCGCCTTGCTGATCTACGAATCACCGGAAGCGTTTGCCACTCGAAGAAATGATCGGAACGACGTCTATTTGGGCGCCTGGCGGGCTTACTACCGGGCACTCGTCGCGGCTGGCGTCTACGTCGGCGGCAACCCGCTGGAAGTCCCGGAAATCGCGACAACCGTCCGGATCAAGGAAGGAAAACGGGGGGTGCAGGATGGCCCCTACGCGGATACCAAAGAGCAACTGGCGGGTTTCGCGATTCTCGAACTCCCCTCCCTTGACGCCGCACTGGAGTGGGCGGCGCGCTGCCCGGCGGCTTCGGTGGGCGCCGTGGAGGTCCGTCCGCTCGCGCCGGAAACCCACCGGCGGATCACGGAATGATCAAGAGCGGTCAGGACACCCAACATACGATCGAGCGTGTGGCCCGCGAGTCCTACGGCCGGCTGGTGGCCTATCTTTCCTCGCACACGCATGACGTGGCCAGCGCCGAGGACGCGCTGAGCGATGCCTTGGTGGCGGCGCTCAGGGTCTGGCCGCAGGATGGTGTCCCACAAAAACCGGAGGCGTGGCTGCTGACCGTGGCGCGCCACTCCTTGATCGATAGGGCGCGCCATCAACGGGTGGCCTTAGCCAGCGAGCCCACGCTCATGCTCCTCCGGCAGGATCCGCAGGAGGCATCTGTGGCAGCGGAGTTTCCCGATGAAAGGCTGAAGCTGCTCTTCGTGTGCGCGCACCCGGCAATTGATCCCGCCTTGCACACGCCGCTGATGCTTCAGACCGTCCTGGGCCTGGACATCGCGCGAATTGCCCCAGCCTTTTTGATCTCACCGGCGGCGCTGGGTCAGCGCCTGGTACGTGCCAAGGCGAAGATCCGGCATGCGGGTATTCAGTTTGAGATTCCACAAGAAGGCGAGTTGCCACAGCGGCTCGACGCTGTGCTTGAAGCGATATACGCTGCGTTCGGGATTGGCTGGGACGATATGGTGGGCGCCGATCATCATGGGCGGGATTTGGCCGAGGAAGCCATCTGGCTGGCGCGCCTCCTTATGAATCTGCTCCCTGGGGAAGCCGAGGTGCGCGGTCTGCTAGCTCTCATGCTTCACTGCGAGGCAAGGCGACCGGCACGGCGGGGGCAGGACGGCCGCTACGTTCCACTTTCTGAGCAGGACCCTCGGCACTGGGCGCTTCCCTTAATCGAGGAGGCCGAGCGCCATCTCGCCGAGGCGTCGAGGCAGCATCGTACCGGCCGCTTTCAGTTGGAAGCGGCGATTCAGTCGGTACATGCTGAGCGGGCGAGCAGCGGTCGGACCAAGTGGCTAGCGATCGTGCGGTTCTACGAACAGCTCATCCTCATATCGCCGACTCTTGGCACGCGGACGGGATACGCCGCAGCCGTCGCCGAAGCGATCGGACCCGAATCCGGACTGGCCGTGCTGGATGACATTGACCTCCACTGTGCCTCCGATTATCAGCCCTACTGGGCAGTTCGAGCTCACCTCTTGCAACGACTAGGAAAAGCGCGTGAGGCATTCGAGGCATTCGACCGGGCGATCGGGCTGGCCGAGGACCCGGCGGTCAGGCAGTTTCTGCTCCAGGGGCGGCGGTGATTTTTCCCCGCGCTGTCGAAATCGCCCCTGCTGACTCGTCTCATCGGTAGAAAGTCGTGGTTCAGACGTATCGGCATTTGAGGCCTGAGATGAAAACACCCCGTTTTTTCGGCGCTGCAGAACCTATTCTGGTGGTCAAGTCGTGATTCGAGGAGGCGAAGCGATGACAAGCTCACCAGCTAATGATGGAAGTCGTCGAACATTCTTGAGGAATTCACTGGGATCGTGCCCAGGTCTAGCGACGGGAACACTCTTGACGAAATTCCTGCCAGGAGCCTCCTCCAACGCAGAGATCGTGGACCAAAATCATGCGCCGGGAGGACGGATGGATTCCGCGCTATCGAACGTGGCACTTTGCCGACTGCACGCGGTCATGGCCCGCTATGTCGAGCGCGGGGAGGTTCCTGGGTTAGTCACGCTTGTCAACCGGGACAGTGAAACCAACGTCTCTGCGCTTGGCACGAAGTCAGCCGGAGCGGGCGCCCAAGCGGTTCGCCGGGACACGATCTTCCGGATCGCGTCGATGACCAAGCCGATTACGGCAGCCGCCACGATGATCCTGGTGGAAGAGTCCAAGGTGCATCTTGACGAACCCGTGGACAGACTCCTGCCCGAGCTGGCAAACCGCAAAGTTTTGAAACGGGTCGATGGTCCGCTGGACAGCACAACGCCCGCTAGGCGGCCCATCACCGTGCGGGATTTGCTGACATTCCGGCTGGGCTTGGGGTTCCTGCCCATGTCCCCGGATACCCGTCCGATCGTGAGGGCGATGTACGATCAGCAAGTTGGGGTGACTCCCTTTCCGGCACAGATGCCGCATCCGCCCGACGAATGGATGCGGCGCCTGGGAACGCTTCCGCTGATGTACCACCCAGGTGAAAGCTGGCTGTATCATACCGGGAGCGACGTGCTGGGCGTACTGATCGCGAGGGCTTCGGGCCAAGCGCTCGAAACGTTTTTCCGTGAATGCATCTTCGATCTGTTAGGGATGAAAGACACCGGCTTCAGTGTGACCGCCAGCAAGCTGGACCGATTCGCGTCCTGCCATTCGTTGAATCCGCAGACCAAGAAATTGGACCTGACGGATCCACCTGACGGGCAGTGGAGCCATAGCCCGATATTTCCTTCAGGTGCTGGCGGCCTGGTGTCGACCGTGGATGACTATCTCGCCTTCGCTCGTATGATGCTCAATAAGGGCACGTTCGGGCCAAAGCGTTTGCTGGCGGCCAATTCGATCGAAATGATGACGGCCAATCATTTGACCCCAGAGCAGCAACAGATGGGCAGAGTGATCCTAGGAGACAACACGGGCTGGGGATTCGGCGTATCGGTGCTCACCAAGTCTGACGACCTCGCGAAGCGTTCGGGCCGCTACGGATGGAACGGCTGTCTAGGTTCTTCCTGGTGGAACGATCCGAACCAGCGCTTGATTGCAATCATAATGACCGAGCGCGCTTTTGATTCACCGGATCCACCGAAGGTGATTAAGGATCTCTGGAAGTCCGCTTACCATGTGATCTGCGCCTAAAGAGAAGCCAGCGAGGAGGCAAACGATGTGTCCATTCTGTTGGGCAACGCTCGGGCTAGCCGTCGCCAGCGCTGCCTCGACCGGTGAGCTCGCGGCGTTAGCCGTGAAGCTTTCCCACAAGAACCATGTGGGAGCAGAAGCCATCCCCAATGCGTACGAAAGGAGAAAACCGGAGGTCAACGAGCATGCGAGAACTCCGAAAATAGTTGCGCGCGATGAATGGCTGGTGGCGCGAAAGGAGCTTCTGGCTCGGGAAAAGCAGCTCACGCGAGCGTACGACGCGGTCTGCGCCTTACGCCGCGAACTTCCCTGGGTCAAAGTCGAAAAGAAGTACATCTTCGAGGGTCCCAAGGGCAAAGTCACATTGGCCGAGCTTTTCGACGGACGCAGCCAATTGATCGTCCGGCATTTCATGTTTGGTCCGGGATGGAAGGAAGGTTGCGTAGGCTGCTCGTTTGCCTCCGACCATGTGGACGGAGCCCGTGTCCACCTCGAGCATCACGACGTCACGTACGTCGCCATATCGCGAGCCCCCTGGCCGGAGATCGAAGCCTTCAAGAAACGCATGGGTTGGACCTTCCCTTGGGTGTCGTCCTTCGGAAGTGATTTCAATTACGACTATCACGTCTCCTTCACGCCTGAAGAGCTTGCTCAAAAAAAGAGCTTCTACAATTTCGACCTCCGCGATTTGCCCTACACGATTGAGGAGGGTTCGGGCCTGAGTGTCTTCTTTAAAGACGCGTCGGGGGACATCTTCCACACGTATTCGTGCCACGCGCGCGGCGACGAAGGCGGACTGACCACCTACTTCTACCTCGACCTTACGCCCAGGGGCCGCGATGAGAACGGTCCCACCTATTCTTTGGCTGACTGGGTTCGTCATCGCGACCGCTATTGAGGCGAGCGGGCGTGTTGCTCTGACGGACGGTACATACCTGCCGCCTTGTGGGCCATCAGACGGCGCCTGGGATTTGCGTAGCGGCATCGGCCACGGACTTTATCGATGGACCTTATCTTGCCAGTTCTCGATCACTGTGAATGGAGGCGGCGGCGCGATGCCGGTTGTTGGCATAATGAACCGCTGGCCATCCGGCGAAACATCGAATTGAAAATCCCGCGTCGTTCCAAATTGCGGGACACCGGGAACACGGAACAGAGGCGCGGGGTCGCCGAAACTCAGCGGTCCTCGAACCGGGGCAGCGTTCAGTTGATTATCCAGGCCGAGGAAAAAAAGTTCGCGGCCGTCCGCCCGCCAGCGCACCAGCCAGGCGCCGTCTTTTGAGATCTGTTTCCGTTCGCCAACGACGTGGGGTTCGGGGTTGGGCGCGAACGCCTGAACATAGACCTCCGGCCGACCTGATTCCGTGGACACAAACGCAATTCCCGCGCCGTCCGGCGCAAATGCGATTCCCCACTGTGCGAAATTATTCTTTAACAGCGCCGTGGTTTTCCCGCTCGCCAGATCGGCCATCCAGGCCGTATGCTGCTGTTCGCCGACGCCGTCATCCAAAGCGATGAACCGCCCATCGCTCGACCAGTCTGTCGGCAACCCCATGTGCTCGGAATTGTCCGCGAACATCCGCGGGGTGCCGCTGCCCAAATCGAGAACGGCAAGCTGCGGACCCCCGACCCTTGCGGATTTGCCCACCGCCAGGCGCGTTCCATCAGGCGACCACACCGGTCTGCGGTAAACATCCGGCGGAAAAGTAATCCGCCGGCTCTCTTGCCCATTCGCCTCGAAGGTCCAGATGCTCGTGGCGCCGCTCTCTGTGCTCCAGACTGGCGCCGCAACGCGGCGTCCATCGTGCGAGAGGCGGACGTTGCCCCAGTATTGCGACGGCCGCCCGGCCTTCCCCACTTCCTTGCCGGAGCGATCGTACCAGACCAGATCCGCAACCGGGAAATTTGCCTGGTAGACCAGGATGCCGTTCGTGGAAGCCGAGAATGAGGCCGACAAATTCGGACCGTAGTAAATCACGTTTGGGGCGATCGGGAACGGCTGGCTGGCGAATTGCGAGCTCGCCGGGTCGAACGCTTGGGCAAGCAGGCTCGCGCCGCGAATGAACAGCAGGTTTCCGCGTTCTCCGCTCCGCATCGGCGGCGCATATTGCACGCGCGAATCGGTTTGCATCAAAGGCACCGGCTTGCGTGTCGTATAATCGGCCGCCATGGCGCGGCTCGATTGCGATCCCGCGTCGTAAAGCGCGTACAGCAGGCGATCGCCCGGAAGAAATTCCGGCCATCGCATCATTTCGCCGAAATCCGGCCCTTTCCGAAGATTGCCGCTTCCCAGATGAAGCTCGTCAATTTCACCGCCTCCCAAGTAGAGCACCAAGTCTCCATTGGAGCGCCACAAGCCCATTTGCGGAATATCGGGCAACTCCGCCACAGTACGCGCAGAACCCGTATCCGGAGCGATTTCCTTGAGAGTCGTTCGCACCGAAAAGAAAAGCGAACGGCTGTCCGGCGACCAGAACACGGACCACGCGCCGTCAGTCCCTGGCAACGGATGCATCTCCGGCGAGGCGAGGTCGCGCAGCCAGAGATTCGTGCCGCTCGCGCTCGTGGCAGAGAAAGCCAGCCTCTTGCCGTCCGGCGAGATGGCAAACGATTGACGCGAAACCGGCGGCGCGAACATCGTCCCCGGCGGTGGAGGTATTTCGAATTCGACCACCTGACGCGGCGGTTCGGAGGTGGGCCGCAACACCCATACCAGCATTCCGCCAGCAACCAATAAGACGAGCAAAATACCGGCGGCGAAGGCGCCGCTTCTCCATCCCCGCGTGGATCGCGCGGGCGCCGCGGCGGTCTCCACGCCCGCGGTTTCTCCGCTCCGGCGAGTCAATCTGCGCAGATCGACCACCAGATCCCGCATTCCCTGGTAGCGGTCGGCGGGGTCCTTCTCAATCGCTTTTTCGACGATCATCCGCAAGGCGAGCGGAACGCCAGCGCCGAGCGGCGCGGCCGCGTCATGGATGATGTTTTGCAAGGTTTCGAGATCGGTCTTGCCTTGAAACGGACGCGTCCCTGCCAGCAGCTCATACATGACGACGCCGAAGGAGAAAATATCGCTGCGCGCGTCGATCGCTCTTCCCGAAGCCTGCTCCGGCGACATGTACGCGATTGTCCCGACGACCATCCCCGGTTTCGTGGCTCCCGATCCCATGGTTTGCGTCGCTGCCTCAGGCGCGGAGCGCTGTTCGAGCTTGGCCAGTCCGAAATCCGCGAGCTTGGCGTAACCATTGCGGCCCACCAGGATGTTTTCGGGCTTGATATCCCGGTGCAGAATGCCGCCGGCGTGCGCGGCGGCGAGGCCGTCCGCCACTCCTGTCAGCAAAGTCACGATTTCGCGCCAGGTACGCTTTTCGGCGCGAGCCCACTGCTTAAGCGTTCCAGCGTCGATGAATTCGGTGACCAGATACTGGCAGCCCTGGAAATCGCCAGTGTCATATACGGTGACGATGTGCGGATGATTCAGGGATGACGCGGCCTGCGCCTCGCGCTGGAACCGCCTTCGAGCCGCGGCATCTGCCAGATCTTCGGAGAGAAACTTGATCGCCACCGGACGGTTCAGCTTGGTGTCCAGGGCGCGATAAACGACGCCCATTCCACCCTGGCCAATCTTCTGTTCAATTCGATAAGAACCGATTACCGTATTCGCTTCGATGGCGCCGAAGCTTCCCGCGCCGGAACGGGCTTCGCTCGCCAGAAAACTGCCCGCGCGGCGATGCGCGGCGAGCAACGATTCCACTTCCGCCCGGACCTGAAGCGGCAATTTCTCCAAAAATCCCGGCTGCTGCTCTTCGGAAAGCTCGAGAGCCGCCGCGAGCGCGCGCTCCACTTCCGCCCAACCGGGGTCGCCGCTGCTCATACAGCTCCTTCAAGGCGCCGGAACAGCCACGCTTTGGCGATAATCCAATCCCGCCGCACCGTCGCCTCGGACGTGTTGAGCACCGCTGCGATCTCCTTTGCGCCGAGACCGACGAAGAAGCGCATCTCCACCACCTGGCATTTTCGCGGATCGAATGCCGCGAGCTGCTCCAGCGCATCATCGAGCGCGGCGAGATCGAAGGGTTGTTTCAGCGGGAGCGCCAGGGCCTCGTCCAGATCCAGGCGAACCGCACCTGCGCCCCTTTTCTCCGCGCCGCGACGCCGCGAATAGTCCACCAGGATGCGCCGCATGATGCGCGCCGCGACGGCGAAAAAATGCGCCCGGTCTTCCCAGCGGGGATCATCCTGGCTGCACAGCCGGAGATACACCTCGTGGACCAGAGCAGTGGTTTGGAGCGTATGTCCGCTGCGCTCGCGCCGCAAATGGTAATGGGCCAGGCGCCGCAGTTCCTGATAAACCAGGGGCACAAGCTCATCCCGGGCGCCCGAATCGCCGCCCCGCCATTGACGCAGTAGGCTGGTCACCGCGCTAGCGTCTTTCCCCACGTTATTTACCCCGCGATTCTATCAATTTTTACCAGGCGGCTATCAATTTTCGCCGCGCGTTGCGCTGTCTCAAGTGGAGGAAACAAACTATGAAATTCACCTTCCTGCTTTCCGTGCCGGCGCTGAGTGTCATGACGCTGGCGATATCCGTTCCGCTTGCGGCACAGCCGCAAGCGCGTTATACCTTGACCGACCTCGGCGCGGTGGGAGATCCGTTCAGCCAGGCCACGGCTTTGAACAATTATGGCCTCGTGACCGGCGTGAACACCGCGGCCGATGGGAGCCTGCACGCGGTCGCCTGGTTTTGGGGGACCATGACCGACATCAGCAAACCCGGACTCGGCGGGGCCAACAGCTCAGCCGGCGCTGTGAACAAGTTCGGACAGATCGCCGGCATCGCTGAAACTTCCGCCGTGGACCCAAACAACGAAAACTTCTGCGGTTTCGGCTCGGGCCATCAGTGTGTCGCGTTTCTGTGGGATTTCGAGACAATGACTGCGTTGCCGGGTCTGGGCGGAACGAATTCGGAATCCGGATGGATCAATAACCTCGGCGAAGTAGCTGGCATCGCGGAGACCGCCGTTCGCGACAAAAATTGTCCCACCCAGCCGGCGGCGAACGGCACCGGACCCTATGTCCTCGACTTTGAGCCTGTTGTGTGGGGGCCATCTCCCGGCGAGCTTCGAAAATTGCCTCTGCTGCCGGCCGATACTGTGGGAATGGCGTTCGGGATCAATGATGCCGGCCAGGTGGTCGGCGTATCGGGAACTTGCGCCAATTCGTATCTTCCGGGCTTTGCGGCCGGCCCTCACGCAGTCCTCTGGGACCAGGACGGCACGGTCCATCTGCTGCCGAATCTGGGAGGGTCTAATCCGGATCCGGCGGTCTTGGCGGTCGGTAATGTTGCGTTCGAGATCAACAACAATGGCGTGATTGCCGGTCAGTCGGCTTTGAGCGACAACACGACATTTCACCCCGCGCTTTGGCAGGACGGCATCGTGGCCGACCTCGGCGTGCTCCCAGGCGATAAGGTGGGAGCGGCTCTGGACCTGAACAATCGCGGCGAAGTGGTGGGCGCGTCAATCGCCGCTCCTGGTCCGCCGAACGGAAACGCCCGCGCTTGGCTGTGGCGGGACGGAGTCATGACCGATCTCAACACCCTGGTCCCGGAGAATTCACCCCTGTATTTGTTGACAGCGTTCGCCATCAATGACTCCGGAGAAATCGTCGGGTTTGGAGCTACCCCCAGCGGCGACATTCACGGATTCCTCGCCACGCCTTGTGGAAATTCCTGCGGCAGCGCCGCAGACGCCGGCAGCCCGTGGGCGACGCGCCGGCCAGCTCTTTCGGACAACGCTCGCAAATTCCTGCTGCGGCGAGGCCTTCGCGGACATTAGCTCTGGGTACGTTCCAAGGTTCGCTCGCAATCGCGGGCGAACCTTGTTCCGTTCTGCGATCTCTAACGCCAGTGCCGCCTGAGCCTGTCGCGAGCGAGTTGCCATGCGAACTCGAACCGCTGCGATCGAGCCTCGGATAAATCGACGGAAGGAGCCGCGCCGCCGCCCGGAGTTGCCAGATATCCGTGGAAGTTGCCCTGCGCGTCGAGCGCCAGGCCAATGATCTGGCCGCGCGAGTTGATGGAACAAATACTGAACAGATACAAGTTCGTATTGCCGGTAACTAAGCTATTCAGGTCGGTCATCGTTCCGCCATCCGGGCGAATGAAGGCGCGCGGGGGCGCATTGGGATCCGCCGGGAAAGAGACTCCCCCGATATCTCCAACGTCGCTGATGGCAAGGCCAACAGTCGCGGCATCGTCCTGGACGGTTCCAAGATCCTGAATCAGCGTATCGGGACTCCAGAAGAAGGCGTGAAAGGATCCGTCCTTCGTCCCCGATGTGCCGACAACGTGCCCCCATCGGTTGATGTTATAAGCGAAGTTCCCGAACCCCTGTGGCGCGATCCCGCCAAGGTTGCCGAGGTCAATCACCGCACCGTTCTGCCATAGCGTCGCGTGAAGGCTGTTGAGATAGGTGCCCACATTTGTTAATCCTGTGCACGTGCCCGTCGCGCCCACCGCCAGGCCATGGTCATTGATCCTGAAAACCACCCCATCCGGATCATTGAACGCGTTGCCGCTCGCGTCGGTTCCGGATGTGGCGAGTTCCTGGATTTCGCCATTCTTCCAAATGACCGGCTTGAACTGGTACTTCTGAAATTGGAGGGCCATCGGGCTGGGATCGTAAGCGGGGCAGGTGGTATCGACGGTGGTGTTCTCCGCAGTGCCCGCGACCTGTCCCAGAATATTGATCCCTTTCGCGGCCGCATTCCGGCCGGCAAGACCATTCGCATCTTTCAACATCGGCAATGCGGACATGACGCCGTATTGCCAGAGGAAAGCCTGGCATCCCTGGCGCGAGCCGAAGGCGCAGAAGTCCTCCAGATTCGGGTCGGCATCGTTGGTTTCTGCTTGTCCGGCGGCTTGTCCCCTTTCATTCACGCCAAGAGCCCCGCTGTTCGCCCCTGGAAGACCGCCGCTCCTCACCAGGTCGAACTGCATCCCGAGGAACCAAAGCGTCGCGTGCCATACATTCGAGACACCTGTCGAATCAGCGATCAGACCATTGTTGGTGATCACCGTCGGACCCGGTGACGGGCCGACGAGACCAAGATCTGTGACGGTGTACTGGACCGTCTGTGCCTTCTGCCCCTGCGCCGCGGCGATCTGCGCAAGAAAGGCGGAGGCCGCGAGAACGCCGGCGAACTGCCAGCGAAACCAAGCTCTCTTCATAACGAATCTCCTTTCGATCGGGTGCCGATCCAATTCGGCTCACCCGTCACGAATAAGGAATTGCGGTGCCGGAGGTTACTGCGTGTCGGCCGAAAGGCATAGAATGTATGCGGTATTCGCATGCCAATCTGCCCTCAATGCGGAGCGGAATTGGATTCCGGCGATCCCGCAGGACTCTGCCCCAAGTGCCTGATTTTGGGCGCTTTCGAAAGTTTCGCCGGTACCGAAACCCGGACCATGGATACGGCCGCAGCCGCCGAGGACGACTTCGGCCGCTATCGCATCGTTCGACCTATCGGCGAAGGCGGCATGGGTACCGTATACCTGGCCGAGCAGCGCGAGCCCATTCACCGGGTTGTGGCACTAAAAGTGGTGAAGCTCGGAATGGACACGAGCCAGATCCTCGCGCGCTTCGCCAACGAGCGCCAGGCACTCGCCGTGATGGACCACCCCAACATCGCGCGCATCTTCGACGCTGGCGCGACCCGCAAGGGCCGGCCGTACTTCGTCATGGAGTACATCGAGGGCGTCCCGATCACGCAGTACTGCGAGAACCATCGCATGACGATCGGCCAACGCCTGGAGCTTTTTCTCGTGGTCTGCCGCGCGGTTGAGCACGCCCATCAAAAAGGCGTCATCCACCGGGATCTGAAGCCCTCGAATGTCCTGGTCATGGAGCGGGAAGGTGTGCCCCTCCCGAAAGTGATCGATTTCGGCGTCGCCAAGGCCACCGATCAATGGGCGGTGGAGAAGACTCTGCTGACGGAATTCGGCCAAATGGTGGGCACGCCGGAATACGCCAGCCCCGAGCAAGCCGAGGTGATGACTGGAAGTGTCGATGAGACCTCCGACGTCTATTCGCTCGGTGTGCTGTTGTACGAGTTGCTGATCGGGGCCGTTCCATTCGATGCGGCCCGGCTGCGGCAGGCGGGCTTAAGCGAGATGCTCCGCATCATCCGGGAGGAAGAAGCTCCAGGGCTTTCGCGAAGGCTGAGCACGATGGGACCGACAGCGGCCGAGGTCGCCGCGCGCCGCCAGATTGACCTGCCCGCCCTGCGCCGCGCCGTGGGCGGCGATCTGAACCGGATCGCGATGAAGGCTCTCGAAAAGGTGCGCGAGCGCCGCTATCCTTCCGTCGTTGAGCTGGCGGCTGATATCCAGAGATATATCGAGCACCGGCCGGTATTGGCGTCGCCGTCGAGCCGGCTGTATCGTGCGGGCAAATTCCTTCGCCGGAACAGGCGTGTTGTTCTCGGCATCGCCGCCGGGCTGGCGATGGTGGTGATGAGCGGGGTGACGTTCTGGTCGCTTGCACGCCGCAATTCTCCCGCGACGCTCAAGCTGACCGATAAAGATACGATCGTCCTCGCCGATTTCGATAACCAGACGGGCGACCCGATCTTCGACGGCACGCTTCGCCAAGGCCTGGCCATCCATCTCGAACAATCGCCGTTCCTCAAAATCATGGATGAGGAGGAGATGCAGCGTGGTCTTCGGCTTATGGGGCTTTCACCTGGCGCCCGCGTCACCAGCCAGACCGCGCGCGAAATCTGTATCCGCGAAGGAGCCGCGGCGACCATCGGCGGCGCCATCGCGAGCCTGGGCAAAAGCTATGTCCTCACCCTCCAGGCAATCGCGTGTCAGCATGGCGCGACGCTCGCCCTTCAGCAGATCCAGGCGGAAGACAAAGAGCACGTCTTGAAGGCGCTGGGAACCGCCGCGACCGCTCTTCGCGGCAAGCTCGGAGAATCTCACGATTCGATTCAGAAGTTCAGCCGTTCAGTGGAAGATCAGGTCACCACGCCGTCGCTCGAGGCCCTTCAAAGCTTTACCGAGGCCCTCTCGATGGAGAGCCAGGGTCATTTTCTGGACGCTGTGCCGTTTCTCGAGCGCGCAATTGCCATCGACCCGAATTTCGCCACGGCTTACGAATATCTGGCGCTCACGTACTACCAGGCCGGCGATTCGGCCAAGACGTGGGAATACCAAAAAAAGGCGTTCGCGTTGATCGATCGTGTCTCCGACTGGGAGCGCGATGCGATCGCCGCGATCTACTACGGAAACACCGGCGAGACAGACAAAGAGATGGATTACTTCCGGTCGGGCATCCGCAATTATCCGCGCTTCTGGGGATTCCATAACGACTTGGGCGAGCTCCTCACCGACTTGGGGCAATACGAAGAGGGGTTGCAGGAGGGTCTGGAAGCCTCTGCCTTGCAGCCTGACGTCGAGCCCCCTTACCGCCGGCAATTGGACGCCTACATGTGCCTGGATCGCCTTGCCGAAGCCAGGCAGTTAACAGAGAAATTGCGGGCTCAGGGCCTCGGCGGAGCGAGAATTCACCAGCGTTTTCTCGAACTCGCCTACGTCGATGACGATCAGGCGGCCATTGACCGCGAGATTCAATGGTTCGCAGGCAAGCCGGAAGAGTACCTTAGTTTGGGCTTGCAGGCGGCCAATCGGAATGTGCATGGCCGGCGCCGCGAATCGCACAATCTCTACCAGCGAGCCGCTGAGCAGGCCCGCCGCCTTGGGTTTCGGGAGGTGGCCACCGAATTCGACGAAGTGGATGCGGAAGCCGATGCGTTTTCCGGCAATTGTCAGACCGCGCGCCGCCTCGGCCGTCCTCCGGTGGCATCGGCGCTGTGCGGTGAAGCGGCCCAGGCAGAGAAACTGGCGGCGGACACCTCCAAACGTTTTCCCAATGGAACCCTCTGGAACGCGGTGCAGCTACCCGAAATTCAAGCAGCCATCGCCCTCCACGGTGGCGAACCCAAGAAGACCGTGGAATTGCTCGCATCCGCTTCGCCATACGAGCGCGCCTACCTTGAAGTGCCTTACTTGCGCGGGCTGGCTTACCTCCGTTTAAACAAGGGCGCCGAGGCAGCGGCTGAGTTTCACAAGATTGCGGATCACAAGGGCGCCAGTTGGGGCAGTCTGTGGCTGCATCCGCATTGGGGAGAGTATTATTCGTTGTCCTATCTGGGGCTGGCGCGCGCCTTCGCGCTCGAAAGCGACGCGCCCAAAGCCAGAAAGGCATTCGAAAACTTCTTCGAGTTGTGGAGGAACGCTGACTCCGGCATCCCGATCCTTCAGCAAGCGAGGGCGGAATACGCTAGGCTTCATTGAACGACTGGCGGCGACGGAATCCTCGAAGTAACCCAGCGCCCCGGATTTCCTTATCCTGATTAGCGGAATGAGGTGAACACGATGACCAACGCACAGACCATGCACACACTCCCCGGGTCGCCCCGGTTTCCGACGACGCGCTGGTCGCTGGTGGCCGCTGCCGGCGATCCGCATCGGGATGAGGCTCGCTCGGCTCTGGTTTCTCTGTGTGAGAACTACTGGTATCCGTTGTACGCCTATCTGCGCCGGCACGGCTATCCAGCCGACCAGGCGCAGGATCTTACGCAGGAGTTCTTCATCCGGGTCTTGGAAGGCCGCTATCTCGATCGCGCGGATCGGGAAAAAGGCCGGTTTCGGTCTTTTCTGTTGACCTCTCTGAAATTCTTCGTGGCCGATGAAGAAGACCGCCGCCACGCCCGGAAACGCGGCGGCGGAGCGGTTGTGCCGCTCGAATTCTCATCCGGCGAAGAGCGCTACCAGCGCGAGCCTGCGCACGACGAAACGCCGGAGCGCATCTTCGAACGGCGCTGGGCGCTTTCCGTGCTCGATCGAGTGGTTGAGAAACTGCGCGTCGAATTCGTACAGCACGGCCGCCCGGAGCATTTCGAACGATTGAAAGTTTTCCTTCTGGGGCAGTCCGGCGCACCGTACGCGGCGCTGGCGCGCGAAATGAACACTTCAGAGGGGGCGCTCAAAGTCGCGATTCACAGACTTCGCAAACGGTATCGCGACCTCTTCCGCCAGGAAATCGCGGACACGGTGGCCGATCCCGCGCAGGTGGAGTCGGAACTCCGCTATCTGGCGGCGGTGCTCACAACAAAGTAGCGCGAGTGGCTCCATGATGTGCCGGCTCGGGCGGTTCAGACCGCTCGACGAGACGCACTTCTTGGCTGCGTCGATCGTCCCTCAGATGAAAGATGGCAGCGGGATTATCCTCTCGACGCGGGCGGTAAAATTCTGGCCCAGCGCGCGTAGACGACGAGTTGGCCATAGTGTTCGCAAACGTGCTCAATGAAGCTCTCGGCGAGCGTGGCTTTTTCGAGGTCGAGTCCGTCGCGATGCTCGCGAAGCGCGGCGGCGGCTTCGGCTGCGCTTCGGTTGAGTGCCGCGATCACCTGTGATTTGCTCGCGTAGGTCTTCTTCGGCAATTCATTAGCGCTGTCATCGGCTTTATTTCCGCGCGCGATATCGGCGACGTAGTGATTCCAGAAGGCGACGTGCCGCAATACGTCACCCGCTGAGCGGACCCCTGTGACCGGCGCGGTTTCGTACTTTGCCTCCGGGAGCTCCTGGGCGATCGCGGCGAGCTTCGCGTTCGTCTGTTCCCAACGTTCGATCAACATGTTTGAGACGGCCTGTTTTTCGGTGATTTTTGCTGTCATGCTATTGTTTTAAGGCCGAAGCGGAGGAGAATCTTGGCGAAAATTGCGGTGAGGGCAGAGCATGGCG
>Ga0335077_10003794_pt1 | contig 18367 bp, 12 predicted proteins | sample Lox_Sample_31_FD_207151 | JGI IMG/M metagenome (GOLD analysis project Ga0335077, IMG submission 207151) | Soil microbial communities from Loxahatchee National Wildlife Refuge, Florida, United States - Lox_Sample_3.1 | ecosystem: Environmental > Terrestrial > Soil > Wetlands | place: USA... | reverse complement strand
GCCCGGGAGTCTGATGCTCGCGGTCGTAGCCATAGTAACCGGAGATCCGGTGCTTGTTATTGAAGATATGGTCGCCCTTGATGCTGAACTTATTCACCGGATAGATCTGCGTCCCGGAGGTGATGAGGTAATTGTTGGCCACATAAGCGGCCGTTCCCGGTGCACCGCCGTTATTGGGCGCGAGCGCTCCGCTGGTCTGGAAAACGCTGAGAGCCTGCAGCGACGCCTGGCTGAAGAGGCTCTTGGGAATCTGGTTGCCGGGGAACACCTGGCGGGTGTAACTGCCGTCCGAATTCTGGACCTGGGTCAGCGGATTGTAGATGGGGATCAACACACCCGCCGACGTGACCCATTTGCTGAAATCGCCGTTGTACATCTCGGGGGTCGGGATGGTCGCGGTTACGCCGTTGGCCCCCGTACGATTGCGAAAACCCTCGTACGAGAAGAAGAAAAATGTCTTGTCCTTCCCGTGGATTACCTTCGGGATCCACACCGGCCCGCCCACCGTGAATCCGAAATCGTTCTGCTTATAGATCGAGTTCGGGATCCTGGTCGCATTGTTGAAGAAGTTGTTGGCATCGAAGTCCGTGTTGCGCAGAAATTCGTACGCCGATCCGTGCAGCTGGTTCGTCCCCGACTTCGACACGTACGTCAGGTTCCCGCCGCCCGCATGGCCGAACTCCGCCTTGTACCCGTTGGTGTCCACGGAGAACTGATCGATTGCCTCCACCGAAGGAGAGTTGGAAGCCACCCAGCTTTTCGAGAGCGCCCGGCTGGTATTGGTCGAGATTCCGTCCAACGATGTGCCGTAAGAGGCCGCCTGTCCGCCTCCCAGCATGAAGCCATTGTCGCCGCCCAGGTTCTTCGCGTCCGGTGTGACGGATGCCAGGTCGAACGGCGTCCGGACCGTCCCGCTCACCACCAACGGCAGGTCGTTCACCATTTTGTTCTGCAGCACGGTGCTGAACTTCCCGTCGTCGGTCTGCAACTGCACCGCCGAAGCGATCACCTCGACGGTCTGGGTCGCCACGCCAACCTCCAGTGTGATGTCGGCGCGTACCGTTTGGGATGCGTCGAGAGTCAATCCGCTTTCTTCGGAGGTGCGGAAGCCGCTCTTGTTGACTTTGACGTTGTAGGTGCCCGGCGGCAGGGCGGGCATTGTGTATTCTCCTGTTTGATTGGTCGTTGCCGTCAGCGTGACGTTCGTGGACTGGTTGACGATCGTCACCGTGGCGCCAGGGACGATGGCGCCGGAGCTGTCGTGTACAACACCGGTGATGGTTCCGCGCTCGGACTGGGCGAATGCGGCGAAGGTAAAGAGCGAGATGCAAAGAGCCCGGAGGGCCCATTCGCGAACTTGGCGACAGTACATGGTCTACTCCTTAGAGGATCATCCAGGTACTCTGATTCCCCTGATTCCGGTTAGTATATAACAGCACTTAGCCAGGGTCACCGTTACCCGGCGGGATTTTACAGGAAGGGCTCCGGACCCGTTGTTATAATTGAGCGAGGGCCGTGAGGGGACAAGACATCAAGACGCTGGTAGTGCTGGCCCTGGCGCTGCTCCTCACCAACCTTCCGTGCCTGGCCGTCTGTCTCACGTGTGCCGTGCACCCGTCGGCGCCTCCCTGTCATCATCAGAAAACGTCCCATCGCGATGACGGCCAGAACTCCTGCCCGCACCAATCCATTCGCGCAATGGTGCCCTCCTCCCGTCCGGCGCATGCGATCACCCTTTCCTGCGCCGGGTCGAAGCAAGCCTGTTCGGGCATGGATACGCCGTATCTCCCCCACATTTCGTTCGAGCCGCTGACCGGTCTGTCGCCGCCCGATTCTCTTGCCAACCGCCTCGTAGTGCTCCGCGTTTAGCTCCTCCGGATACTTCGCTCTGCAAGTCCTTTCGCGTTGAGATCAAGGAGAACGAAATGAAGAGTGTGGCTTCGCGCCTCTCGAATGTGGCGCAGGCACTCCTGCCTGCCGCGTCCCGACTCATCGGGACGCTTGTCGGCCGCCATCGAGTGCCATGCCGGCCGTGGTTTCCGATCTTGCTGTGCATCGGCGCGTCCCTCACCATCGTCCGGGCGCAGGACCCCGTGCCGCCCAAGCCGGCCGGCCCGACGAAGAGCGACCAGACGGCCGACCATTCACAGATGAAAGGTATGGACCACTCTCAGATGCAGGGCATGGATCACTCGAAAATGCAAGGCATGGCCGGCATGGAAGGCATGGACATGTCCGACGAGGATCCCGCCGAATCGGTGTTGATGGGCCAGGCTTCCGGCACCAGCATGGGGCCGAAATCGTGGCCCATGCCGATGCGCATGGTGCGGCTGGGCTCATGGCGCACCATGTTTATGGGCAACGCTTTCCTGGTGGAGACGCAGCAGTCCGGACCGCGCGGCGGCGACAAGTTGTACGGCCCGAACTGGTTCATGGGCGAAGCCGAACACCGCATCGGCAAAGGCAGCTTTCTGTTCCAGCTCATGCTCAGCCTAGAGCCCGCGACGGTTACCGGGCGCGCCTTCTCCGAGCTGTTTCAGACCGGTGAAACCGCCTTTGGCAAGCCTCTCGTAGACGCTCAGCATCCGCACAATCTCATCATGGCCATCGGGTTCAACTACGCTCGCCCGGTCGCCGAAAACACCGTCCTGCAGTTTTATTTCGCCCCCGTCGGGGACCCGGCGCTCGGCCCGGTGGCGTTCCCTCACCGCGCCTCCGCCTCCGAACTGCCGCAGGCGCCGCTCGGCCATCACTGGCAGGACTCCAGCCACATTGCCGACGAAGTCGTGACCGTCGGTGTCACTCACCAGAAAGTCCGGCTGGAGGCCAGCGGCTTCTACGGCACCGAACCCGGCGAGAATCGCTGGATTCTCCAGACCGGCCCCATCAATTCGTGGGCTACGCGATTCTCGGTCTTCCCGTCGAAGAACTGGATGGTGCAGGTGTCCGCCGGAAGGCTCAATCACCCGGAACGGCAGTCTCCCGGCGACGTCTTCCGTTCGACCGCATCGCTGCACTATACCAAGCCTCGCGCCGCCGGCAGTTGGTCGTCGAGCCTGATCTGGGGCCGCAATCACGACACCTTCACGCACCGCAACCTGAATTCCTATCTCGCCGAGTCCGAGTTCCCCCTCACGCGCCGGAACTTCCTCACCGGCCGCGCCGAACTCGTGGACAAGGACGAGCTCTTCGACGACCAGCCCAGCCTCGAGGAACAACTGGACCGCACGGTTGGAAGCACGTTCCGCATCGCCGCCTACACCGCGGGCTACACCCGCGATGTCTTCGTTTCCCGGCTCTGGGAGACGGGCATTGGAGCGAATCTGACCACCTACACCGTGCCGCAAGCGATCCACCCCTATTACGGCGGTCACCCCGTGGCAGTCAGCGTCTTCTTGCGCGTCCGATTGAGGTGACGTTTTTGCCGAAAGCTGCGCGGGGGCGAGGCCAACCCACGTCCTGATAAACTGATTCAGCGACGTGACTCCCCACGCCTCGATTGCCCATTATCGAGTCACCGCCAGGCTTGGCGAGGGCGGCATGGGCGAAGTGTGGCGCGCCACGGATACCAAGCTGAATCGCGAGGTCGCCATCAAGGTCATCTCCGCGAGTTTCGCCGAAGATGCCGGCCGCCTCACGCGTTTCACCCGGGAAGCCCAGGTGCTCGCGTCACTCAATCATCCAAACATCGCCGCCATCTACGGAGTCGAAGAGCGCGCATTAGTGATGGAACTGGTGGAAGGGCCGACACTCGCCGAGCGCGTCGCGCAGGGCCCCATCCCGCTCGATGAAGCGATCCCCATCGCCCGCCAGACCGCCGAGGCGCTCGAGTACGCCCATGAACGGGGCATCGTCCACCGCGATCTCAAGCCCGCCAACATCAAGCTGACTCTCGACGGCCGCGTCAAGGTGTTGGATTTCGGGCTCGCCAAGGCGCTCGGTTCGGAGTCCTCTCAGCAAAGCGGCTCTACCGTGACCATCGGCGCCACCCAGATCGGCATGATCATGGGGACGCCAGCTTACATGAGTCCCGAGCAGGCCAAAGGCAAGCCCGTCGATCAACGCACCGACATCTGGGCGTTTGGTGTCGTGCTTTGGGAGATGCTCACCGGCCGCCCCCTGTTCGACGGAGAGGCAGTTACCGAGATTCTGGCGCAGGTGCTGACCCAGGAGCCCGACTGGAGCCAGGCTCCGCCGCGCTTCGAGAAGTTGCTGCGAAGCTGCTTGCGCAAGGATCCCAGGCAGCGCCTCCGCAGCATCGGCGATTGGGAACTCCTGCTGCAGGACGCCCCGATACCTCCGCCCGCCGGGCGCCGCCCGTCCGCACGCCTCGCCTGGGCCCTCACAGCGATTCTCGCCGCAGCCGCCGCCTGGGGTTGGCTGCGCCGTCCGCCGCAAGCCGCTGCCCCGTCGTACAGCCTCGACATCGTGCCGCCGGAAGGCGCCTCGTTTTATCTCGACGTCAGCTCCGGGATGCACGCCATTTCACCCGACGGGCAGACGCTGGCGTTCATCGCCACCTCCAAAGGCACCCGCCATATCTGGCTCCGGCCCCTCGACGTTCCCACCGCACGCCCGCTCCCCGGAACCGAACTTGCCGACGGGCTTTTCTGGTCTCCCGAAGGACGGCGCCTCGGGTTCACTGCGGGCAACAGTATCAAGGTCGTGGACATCCTCACCGGCACCATCAAGAACCTGTGCGACAGTGACAACCGGATCCGGGGAGCAAGCTGGAACGCCGCCGGGACTATCATTTTCGGTGCGGCGTCGTCGCCCATCATGCGGGTATCCGAGGATGGAGGCACGCCCGTTCTCGCCACAGTTTTGGCTCCCGGGCGCGAGGTGACGCACTGGTTCCCCCAGTTCCTGCCTGACGGCAAGCGGTTTCTGTACTGGGTTCGAAGCGTGGGACCGGAAAAGAGCGGCGTGTACGCCGGGTCTCTCGACGTCGCTCCCGAAAAGCAGATCCGGCAACAGATACTGGCAACACCACACAATGCGGTATACTCCGCGCGACACCTCCTCTTCCTGCGCGGAAGAACTCTGTTCGCCCAACCCTTCGATGTCGATCGGTTGTCTCTCGAGGGCGCGGCGGCACCGATTGCCGACGGTGTGGCCAGCTTCCAACTGGCGCATTTCTCGGTCTCGCAGAGTGGCGTGCTGACGTGGTCGGCAGCCTCTACTCTTGGCAGGAGTGTGACCATTCTGTCCCGCGACGGCGCCCTGACCGAGACGCTGGGAAAGCCCGATGCTTTCATCGGCCTCCGCCTGTCTCCCGACGGACACTCGGTGGCTCTGCCGCTGCTCAACCCGGAGTCGGCGGCCACTGACCTGTGGACTATGGATCTTTCGCGCGGCGTTCTGGTTCGTTTGACCGATGATGCCGGCGTAAACAACACTCCGGTATTTTCGCCCGATGGAAAAACGATCGTATTCTCGTCGGCCCGCGGAGGAGTCTACCGCATGTACCGGAGGGCGATCGCCGGCAGTGCCTCGGAGGAACCGGTTCAGCCCGCCGCAAGCACGCAATTCCCCTCCGATTGGTCCCGGGATGGAAAGACCCTCGCATATTGGGAATTCGATGCCCCGGGCCACAGCCGCCTCATGCTCCTGCCGGTCAATCCCATCGGGAAACCGATCCCACTGCCGGCTCCCAATGCGCTCAATGTGAGCCCAAGGCTCTCGCCTTCGGGAAAATGGGTCGCATTTTCGTCCAACGAGAGCGGCACGTTCGAAATCTATGTGCAGGCACCTGCCGAACCGGGCGCCGACTCCTCTCCCAAGATCCGCATCTCCGCCAGCGGCGGCCTGAATCCTGCCTGGAGCTCCGATGGCAGCGAGCTGTTCTTCAATACGCTGGACGATCGCCTCATGACGGTCCCGATCCAGTCCGCCGGTGGACGCTTCGAAGCCGGCGCACCTCGGCAGCTATTCGCTCTGGGTGGAACGAGTCTTTTTAACGGAGGCACCTATTGGGAGCCCATCGGCAACGGGCAGCGATTCGTCGTGCTCCGCTCGGCGCCCCCCACCGAGCGCGACAATCGCATCCACATCCTGACCAACTGGCAGGCCTCTCTGCGTCCCAATCCAACCACCCGCTAGCGACCTGGCGCGGGCACTCCTGCCTGCCGCGTCCCGACTCATCGGGACGCGTTTTCGAGCGTTTACCATTGCTTCCGGCGAGGGGTTTTCTTTTTGCCGCCAGGAAGTGGGGAGTCTCCGCAATCGCGCCACGTCCTCTTCGCCAGTCTGCTACACTCCCTTCATGCCGGAACTTCGTGAAGTCCCCGATGAAGCTCCGCCCTTTCTGGGTACCTGGAGACGCGTTTACATTGGTGTCCTGATCTACCTCGTCCTCATCATCACCGTCTTCTACCTGTTCACCCGGGCCTATCGATGAGGCCGCTCGACTGGATCGTCCTGGTATCCACTCTGCTGTCGATCGTAGCCTACGGCCTCTACCGGAGCCGCGGCAGCAACACCGTCGATCGCTACCTCCTCGCCGGCAAAACCATGCCGTGGTACGCCATGGCGCTCTCCATCATGGCCACCCAGGCCAGCGCCATCACCTTCATCTCCACTACCGGCCAGGCCTATGCCGATGGCATGCGCTTCGTGCAGTTCTATTTCGGACTGCCGTTGGCCATGGTCGTGATCTGCTCCACGGTCGTCCCGGTCTTTCACCGCACCAAAGTCTACACCGCGTACGAGTACCTGGAACAGCGCTTCGACAGCAAAACGCGAGCGCTCGCCAGCCTGATTTTCCTGTGCCAGCGCGGCCTCTCGGCGGGCATGACCATCTATGCTCCGGCCATCGTCCTCTCCGCCATCCTGGGATGGCCGGAACGCCTGACTACGTCCATGATGGGCGCTATCGTGATCACCTACACCGTGCTCGGCGGCATCAAAGCGGTCACCTGGTCGGACGTGCAGCAGATGTGCGTCATCTTCCTCGGCCTCGTCATCGCACTCGTCACGGTTTTCGTGCTGCTGCCGTCCACAGTCTCGTTCGGCGACGCGGTCTACCTGGCGGGCGTGGCGGGCCGCCTCAATGCGGTTACCACCACCTTCAACTGGACCGACCGTTTCAACATCTGGAGCGGTCTGTTCGGCGGCACTTTTCTCTTTCTGTCGTACTTCGGCTGCGACCAGTCGCAGGTGCAGCGCTACCTCACCGGCCGATCCATCGCGCAAAGCCGCCTCAGCCTGCTCTTCAACGCCGTAGCCAAGATCCCGATGCAGTTCTTCATCCTGTTCATCGGCGCGATGGTGTTCGTCTTCTACCTGTTCGTGCAGCCTCCCGTCCTGTTCCAGGACTCCGAAGTGTCGCGCATCCAGGGCCGTGCGGAATTTCCCGCGATCCAACAACGGTACAACCAGGCATTCTCGCGCCGGCGCGAAGCGGCGCTGGCCCTGGTACAATCGCGCCGCTCGGGTGACGGACAAGCCGAGACCGCCAGCAGGGAGTCGTATCGTGCCGCGGAGGCCGAGATTGCGGCCACCCGCGAACGTGCCGCGCGGCTTGTGGAATCCGCCGGCGGCGAGAAAGGATATACCGACACCAACTACATTTTTCTCTCGTTCGTCACCCGCTACCTGCCCGTGGGAATCGTGGGACTGGTCATCGCCGTGATCTTCGCCGCCACGATGTCGGCCAGCTCCGGAGAAATCAACTCTCTCGCCACGGTTACCGTGGTGGATCTCTACCGCCGTTTTATGAAGCGCGGTGCGAGCGATCATCACTACCTGCTGGCCTCGCGCTGGTCTACGCTTTTCTGGGGCGTCTACGCAGTCGGCTTTGCAGGATTCGCCGGCCGGCTGGGGTCGCTGATCGTGGCCGTGAACAAGGTCGGGTCGCTCTTCTATGGCACGCTGCTCGGATGTTTCGTGGTGGCCTTCGTATTCCGCCGCGTGGGCGGTACGGCCGCGTTCATCGGCATGATTGCGGGCGAAGCGGCCATCCTGGCTACCGCCCGTTTTATGGACATCTCGTGGCTGTGGTACAGCCCCATCGGCTGTGCGGTCGTGGTCTTGACCGCGCTCGCGGTCACTTCGCTGACGCCCGCCGCGCCCGGCTCCACACCCGCCAGGCGATCAGAAGTATAGCCGCGCCAACCGTCATTCCGAGCAGGTAATGATGGATCTCCTGCTCCACCGCTTTCCACCGTTCGCCGAGCAGATATCCCAGCGTCAGGAAGGCGGCCACCCAAAGCACCGCGCCGCTGTAAGCGAACAGCGCGAACACGGGAAGTTCCAGCCCCGCGATCCCGGCTGCATACGCCGTGAAATGGCGCACTCCCGGCACGAAGTATCCGAAAGTGAGGCTCCAGTGCCCGGCCCGTTCAAAAAAAGCGTGGGCCTTGTTGATGTGCTCCTCGCGGATCCTCAGATACCTGCCATATCGATGGATCAGCTTCAGCCCGAAGACCCGGCCGAGGGTGTAGCTGATGGTAATGCCCGATGCGCTGCCGGCCAGCGCAGCCGCAAAGGCCAGTGGCGGGGAGAGGTGCCCCTGGAAAATCAGGTATCCGCTAAACGTCAGAAGCGTCTCGTCCGGCACCGGCAATCCCACGATGCCCAGCACCAGCAGACAAAAGATCGCTACGTATCCATACTGTGCGATCCACGACAGAACATGCGCTTCCATCTAGGATGTGGCGCAGGCACTCCTGCCTGCCGCGTCGGCACTCCTGCCGACGCTTTTTAGCCCACGAAGGGTTTTCGAGGATCCCGCGCAGAGGCTCAGCCCGGTGCGCTCGGGCGCCACCAAGTCGCTGCCCCCCAGCGCCACTGAGTTCGCCCGAATAGCACCCCGATGAGTCGGGGCGCAGACACGAGTGTCCGCGCCACGTCCGCCCTTCATACCACCAGTTCCGTAAGATCCACCCCCGTCCGATTTCCTCCCACCACCACAATGCCGCTTTCCGTCACATGATGATGAATGCGATCCCGCTCCAGGTCCCACCCGATGGTTGCGTCCTCCGGCACCCGCACATTCTTATCTAAAATCGCCCGCCTCACCTTGGCGCGCCGGCCGATATCGCAATTGTCGAGAATCACGCACTCCTCCACCACCGCCCCGGAATGCACCCGCACGCCGCGTCCCAGCACCGAATTCCGTACCATCCCGCCCGAAAGAATCGAGCCGCCCGACACGATGGAGTCGATCGCCTGGCCCCGGCGGTTCTCTTCATCGAACGTGAATTTCGCCGGCGGGTCCGGGTAGCTGGTCGTGCGGACGGGCCATTCGCGGTTATACAGGTTCAACGCCGGACTCACATTGCGCAGATCCATGTTGGCTTCGTAGTAGGAATCGATCGTCCCCACGTCACGCCAGTAAGGCGGCCCGTCCTGCGGCTCCCCGGGTATCCGGTTGGTCTGGAAGTCGTACGCATAAACTTCGGGCTTCCCAGCCATTTTGGGCAGGATGTCGCGCCCGAAATCGTGGCTGCTCTTCTCGTCGGCCGCATCGTCGTGCAGCAGCCGCAGCAGCGTGCGTGTGGAGAAGACGTAATTGCCCATCGACGCGTACACCCGCTCGGAATCACCAGGCATGGTGGGAGCTTCCGGGTTCTTCTCGTGGAAGCCCATGATCCGGCCGTCCTCGGCCGCCTCGATCACTCCGAACTCGAATGCCTGTTTGCGATGCACCGGGATCGCCGCTACGGTCACTTCGGCGCTCTTCTGCACGTGGTATTCGATCATGTGAGTAATGTTCATGCGGTAGATATGATCTCCACCGAAAATCGCCACCACGTGCGGGTCCGACTGTTCCACCAGGTTGATGTTCTGGAAAATGGCGTCCGCCGTCCCCTGATACCAGGTCTCCCCCGCCGACCGCATCTGTGCCGGCACCGGAATCACGAACTGTGTCTTGAGCAGGCTGCCGAACTGCCATCCTTCGCTCAGGTGCTGCAACAACGACTGGCTCCGGAACTGCGTCAGAACATACACCGAGTAAATTCCGGAGTTAATGAAGTTACTCAGAACGAAGTCGATGATCCGGTACTTGCCGCCAAAGGGAACGGCCGGTTTGGCCCGCTCTCTGGTAAGTGGATGCAGGCGCGTCCCCTTACCGCCCGCCAGTATGATGCCCAGCACGCGTATGCGCATAGCTTCTGACCAAGCACTTATTGTTCCAGCCGATCCCTCCGATTGGCAAGAGGTTTTTTGGAATGTCAGCTGAATCGGCGCCCGGATTTCAGACCCCGGGGCTGGCGCCGTCCCTCCCTGATAGAATGATCCCGTCATGCCAATCGAATTTACCAAGGCCGCGGTCATCGGCACGGGAATGATGGGCCCCGGCATCGCAGTGACCCTCGCCTTGTCCGGGCTCCCCTCTACCATCCTCAGCCGCACCGCCGATGGCGCCTCCCGCGGAGTCGAGAAAGCCCGGGCGCAAGTCGAACTGCTGGCCGCCAACGAACTGGCCGATGCCTCCGTGCTCGCGCGCGCCCCCAGCCTCATCACTGGCTCCGGGGACTTCGATGAGACCATTCGTGCTGCCGACCTCGTGATTGAATCCGCACCCGAGAACCTCTCCTTCAAGCAGGATCTCTTCGCCAGAATGGACGCCTTGGCTGCCCCCCACGCCGTATTGGCCTCCAATACCTCGGGCCTCAGCATCACCGCCATCGCGGCGCGCTGCAAACGGCCCGAACGAGTGCTGACCACGCATTTCTGGAACCCCGCGCATTTGATCCCCCTGGTGGAGATCATCAAAGGGGAGAAGACCTCACCTGAGGCCGCCGACGCGGTTCGCGGCCTTCTGGCGGCCTGCGGGAAAACGCCCGTGATGGTCAGGAAGGATCGCCCGGGACAACTCGGCAACCGGTTGCAAATGGCACTCCTGCGCGAGGCCGCATACATCGTCGAGGATGGCATCGCCGATGCCGGCGACATCGACAGTGTGATCAAGAACGGACTCGGTCTCCGCATGCCCGCCTATGGGACTCTCGAACACATGGATATTACGGGCGTCGATCTTGCTCTCTCGGTCAATGAGTACGTAACCCGCGACTTGTATAACGAGCCGCGGGCGCCCGAGTACCTTCGCGACCTGGTTCGCCGGGGCGAGACCGGCGTCAAGGCAGGTCGAGGTTTCTACGACTGGTCGTCCAAGAGTGCCGACCAGGTCAAGGCCGGTCGCGACGAATTTCTGGTGCAGGTCCTCGGCTGGCGGCGACGCAAGGAGACCAAAGCCCAGGGTCAAGCCGGATAGAGACACCCTCGCCTATTTCCGCTGCAGCTCGTGAAAGAGCATGGCCGCTTCCGCCGTCCTGCCCTCGTCCTCCAACTGCCTGGCGCGAGACTCCACCGCGCCGCGCACCGTCGGGTCGTCGGGCGCTGCCGCCAGAACCTGCCGGTAATCCTCCACCGCTTCCTCGATCTTGCCGGCGCGCATCAGAGCGTTCGCGAGATTCAGCCGTGCGTTCACAAGGTCCGGCCGCTCCTTTAACGCCATCTGGAGTTCCTCGATCGCTTCCGGCACGCGCCCGACGCGCGCCAGTGCCGCGCCCAGCATATTGTGCGCTTCGGGCACCGAAGGATCCAGGCGCACGGCGTTTTCCAGCATCGTCACCGCCGCGGAGACGTTCAGCCGCGCCATCGCCACCGCTCCCAGATTCAACCACGCGGTGAAGTCGTTCGGATACTTTTCCAGGCGGTGCCGCATCACCGCCTCCTGCAACTCCAGCCGGCGGTCCGAAGCTCCCCGCGGCAGCAGCTCCAGCCACAAATGCCCCATCTCGTCGGTGGACTGGTTCCCGTTGGTCACCAGCTTCGGCGGATGGTTCGGATTGCGCACGTTGCCCACCGAGTTGTCGTAATGGTAGCGCATCGAAATCACCGCGCCCTTGGGCAGCATGAGCGGCTCCCGGTAGTAGTAAACCGACTGCCAGTTCAGGTCCCAATCGGGAATCCGCACAAGCCATTTGCGTGTTCCATCAGGCAGCGTGGCATAACCCTCCAGCAGCTTGCCGAGATAGTGTGCGTGCGGGTAAACCGCCAGCACGTCCACATCCATGGGCAGGCGGAAATCGTCCGACACCACGAAATCCCGCGCACCACCCGGGACCCGCAGGGCTCCATCGTGCTCCAGTTGCACCAACAGCGGAAAGTGCGCCGGCGCCTTGTCTGTGAAGTAAATCCCGATCGAGGGCCGCTCCTCTTCGGGTTTGCCCGAAGGATGCAGGTGGGTGTTGAGCACCAGCGTGTCCCCCGGATTCAGCCGCCACGAAAAACCATCCGGTTCGACGTGAGGCACCGCTCCCGGCTTCCAGAACAGGAAGTGCCCATCGGGGTCGTAAGGACTTCGTACGATGGTGAGGTCCATCCCCTCGAATCCCGTCGCGCCTTTTGCCGCCTCGCGTCGCGCCGAGCCCAGCCGGTCCACCAGCAGATTGGCATGATGCACCACACTTCGATTGCCCGGACGGATCTCGACGGCCCGCACGTACCGCGGCGCCGGCAGCGCCGGCGTGAAGATGAAGTTCCAGAAGATGTCCGGTCCTGACGCGGGCACTGCTCGGGGGCTCGATGCTTCCAGCACGAGGTCAGGCCGGCCGAGTTGCCATCCATCCGGAAACTCGGGCGCCGCCGGAGTCTCGCCCGCCGGCCCCTCCGGCACACCCGCCGCCACCCAATCTCCGATCTGGCGGATCTGCTCTTCGCTCAATCGCCGTTCGTTCGCGAAATCTCCGTGGCCCGTCTCCGGAAGCCACGGAGGCATGTAGCGTTTGCGCGTCACCGCGGCGATCTGAGCCGCGTGGCGCTTCACCTCTTCGTAGCGGACCAGCGCGAACGGCGCCGGCCCACCCGAGTGGTGACACGGCGCGCAGAATTCGTAAACAATCGGTGCGATTTCGTGCGCGAAATTCGGTGGCGTGTCGGCCGCCGCTCCCGGATTGGCGGCTGCCAAAACCGCCCAAAGCACAGCCTGGACCCTGATTCCCACTTTCCTTCATCATAGAACGCCCTCCCCGGAAACCGCCTCCCTGCCGCTTCCGGCCGCCAGTGAGGTGGATTAGATTAGGAGCATGAGGTGCATCGCGCTTTGCTCCGTCCTCGCCATACGTCTCGCCGCGCAGCCTGGCGCGGGCGACGCCGCCAAAGCAGACGAAGTTCTGAAGGCCGCACGGGCCGCGCTCGGCCCCAGGCTTTCGAATGTCCAGTCGCTTTCCGTCTGGGGCGCCGACCACCGCGGACTCCAGTCCACTCAGCTCGCCCTGACGCTCGATCTGTCCGGAAAGTGTCTCAAGGAACAGAGCAGCCTCTCGAATGGCGGCCAGATCCAGCGGATGGGACTCAGCGCGGACGGCGCCGGACCGGCGGGCGGCGGAATGCCCGGGGATGATGGCGGGCCTGCCATGTCGCTCCTTTTGACCGAGGGCCTCGACGGTGACGACTACTGGGCCCGCAACGGTGTCGGCTCCGGAAAGCAGCCCTTCATCAACGGCTTCGTCCGCTATGTTCTGGCCTTCACCCTTTCCCCGCCGGCCGACTTTCCCGTTGAGTTCACGTACGGCGGCAGAATCGAATCGCCCCGAGGCACCGTCGATGCCCTGGAAGGCAAAGGCGGCGGCGGTTTCCTGGTGCACCTCTACCTCGATGCCAAGGATCACCTGCCCGTCACCATGGTCTATCACGACGGCGGCGAGGAGACCCAGCTCTGGTTGAAGGACTACAAGTCCGAAGATGGCATTCGCTTTCCGCACACCTTGGTGTGGATCTTCGACGACACGCCCGTCGAAGAGTTCCAGATCCAGCACTTCAAGGTCAACCCCAAGTTGCGCCCCGACAAGTTCCGCCGCTGACTGTGGCGCGGGCACACTCCTGCGTGTACCCATGAGCTCCGCCGGCCCACTGAAAATTCATGAAAACCCGTTCGCCTGACGACGTGGCGCGGGAACTCGTGCCTGCCGCGTCGGCTTATCGGGACGATTCTTACCCTCTAGTGTGCCACGCCGCCGGCAATCAGCACGTCAGAAGAGCGCTGCTCCGGAATAGGCGATTCCCTCAGCCGCCACCGCGAAAAAAACGTCGCCTATTTCCCAACCGACGTCTCCGCCGGCAGTTCCTTGTGGGCGCTCCAATCCTCCCACGAGCCGTCGTAGAGCCGCGCATCAAAACCCAGGTATCGGGCCGCGAAATAGACCACAGTCGCCTGCTGTCCGATATGGCAATACGACACCACCCGGTCGCCCGGCTGAATTCCCGCCGCGCGGAACTGTTCGCGAAGCGCGCCGGCGGACTTCAACTTTCCCGCATCGTCCAGAAGCGTGGTGTACGCGATATTCGTCGCGCCGGGAATGTGCCCCGCCCGCTTGCCCTGCGGAACCGACTTACCTGTGTAATACTCCGCCGCCCGCGCGTCCACGATCGCCACTCCCCGCTGATGCAGGTTTGATCGCACATAATCCAGCTCCACGATAATGTCGTTCTGCGGGCACGGCTCCACATTGCCGAGCGCTACCGGCCGGACATCGGTCGTCACCGCCCGCCCTTCGCTCTGCCACACCGGCATTCCGCCATCCAGCAGCGACGTGCGCGCGCCCATACCCATCGCGTCCAGCGTGAGAAAAGCACGCGTGGTGATCGACGCGCTACGCTGCGTCGCGAAGTACAGCACCACGTGGGAATCGCTGTTGACTCCGAGGTTCCGGAACACATCCCGCAATTGCGCCATGGACGGCAGCTCCACCGTCAGATTCGTCGGCCCCTGCATCAGGTGTATGTCGTCGTAGGACAGATACAGGGCGCCGGGAATATGGCCCTTCTGATAATCCGACTCCGCTCCGACCGACAGGATCGTGAGGTTCCGGTCGTGCAGATGGTCGGCCAGCCAGGCAGTCGAGACCAGCATGCTGGACTTGTCCCCATGTCCTCCGCAAGGCGCTGCCGACGCGAAGTTCAGAGTCGTAACGAATGCCAGAATGCAAGCGCAGGAACGCAACATCGGCGAAGACCCTCCTATATCGCGAATAACTATATCGCAGTACGCCGTATTCTGTCAAGGTCGCCTGGCGGAAGTGCTACCTTGGCATTGCATGCGAACTCCGTGGCGCACCGTCCTGGCCCTCTCCGCATTATTGGCTGCGCTGATCGGTCTCGCCGCAACTCCCGCCCCGGAGTCGTTCGATTTCGTGATCCTGGGCGATCGGACTGGCGAGGCCGTCCCTGGAGTGTACGAGCAGGCATGGCACGAAGCAGCTGCCGGGAATCCCGCCTTCGTGGTCAGTGTCGGCGACACCATTCAAGGGTTGAACGATGCCACTGCCGAGGCGGAATGGCGGGAGGCGCAGAAGATCTTCCGCCCGTACCAGCGATTCCCGCTCTACCTGGCTGCGGGCAACCACGACATCTGGTCCGATGCATCCGAGAAGCTCTTCCACAAGTATTCCGGCCACGAACCGCACTACAGCTTCGACTACGGCGACGCGCATTTCACGATCCTCGACAACAGCCGGTCCGATGATTTATCCGCCGAGGAGATGGAGTTTCTCGAAGCCGACCTCAAGGCAAGCGTCGCGCAGTCAGTGAAATTCATCGTCTCGCATCGCCCCTCGTGGCTGATTCCAGCCGCCCTGCTGAATCGCAGCTTCCCCCTCCACCTGTTGGCAAAAAAGTACGGAGTGCAATACGTGATTGCCGGCCACGTGCACCAGATGCTGCACGTAGACCTGGATGGGGTGACCTATCTTTCCATGCCGAGCGCCGGCGGCCACCTGCGGGCATCCATGAAGTATGAAGACGGCTGGTTCTTCGCTCAGACTCTGGTGGAGGTTCGCGGAAGTGCGGTGGACTTTCAGATCAGGGAACTGCGGCCGCCTCACGGGGAGGGCCGGATCACGACGCCCAAGGACTGGGGTGTGGTAGGACTATCCAAATCGGGGGCCGGCCGCACGGCCGCCCCCCGGGAATGAGATCGCTGAGAACTTAGTGACGATATTCTACTGCAGTGGGGCCGGCCTTGATGGCAGTCTTCACGCGCATGGTCTTTCTCCTCTCTCTGTGTGCTTTTCGCGCGGCCCGACATTCGAGCCACACCCCAATACGACGAGCAAAGCAGAGGATATTGGCAGCGCCGCGTCGCGCGGTACTAAGGTAAAGACCCCAACGTGGCGCACGCACTCCTGACTGTACCTCCCCACTCATGGGGACGCTTGGCCGGCGTGTATGGTGCCAGTGGCCGAAGGGGCTTTTCGAGGCAGCCGTCTCGGCACTCATGGCCGAAAGCGCCCCGATGAGTCGGGGCGCTGCGGACACAAGTGTCCGCGCCACGTCGTAGTCTACACTTTGTATGCGCTCCGCGGCGTCTGATCGAGGTGCTGGTTGGCCTTCTCCGAATTCGTCACCCGCGCATTCGCGGAGTCCCATTCAAATCTCTCGCCGGGGAACCTTTGCGCCAGGCACCCCAGGAGGAAAGCCTCCGTCACCGGACGCTGCACTTCGAAGTTGGTGAGCGAGGCCGGCCCTCCCTTGCAGGCGGCCAGCCATTGATCGATGGCCGCGTCGCGCGGAGGTCCTCCCGCCGAGCCGCCGCGCCGCTGCCTCGCCGGCGGCGTCTGGTACTTGGGATTCTCGGGGTACACCTTCGGACGATCTCCGTTGAAGCCGGCGAGAATCATCCCCTTGTCTCCCACATAAAGGATGCCCTCATTGGCATCGCCCTTCTGGAAATAGTGGTCGTCCTGCTTGCTGATCCCCGCCGGGCGCGGCGGCCGCAAACCGCCGTCGTACCATGCCATGTGCACCGGCGCCTTGTCGCCGCGCGCCGGATAACTCAGATGCACGATCGACGCCTTGGGATAGGTCTCGTCGTACGATTCGCTGGCACACGCCTCCACCGCCGTAGGCGGCACCAGATCCAGAATCTGGAACACGCCCGCGAAGCTGTAGCATCCCATGTCGCCGAACGACCCGCATCCGAAATCGAACCATCCCCGCCACACGAACGGCAGGTATGCCTTGTTGTACGGCCGCTCGGGGGCGGGTCCCAGCCACATGTCCCAGTCGAAGCCGTCGGGAATCGGCTGCACTTCCCTGGGCCGGTCGATCCCTTGCGGCCAGTACGGCCGGCTCGACCAGTTGTGCACCTCGCGCACCTGCCCGATCGCGCCATCCGCAAGCCACGAGCTGATCAGGTGCGTGGACTCGCTCGATGGGTTGTTCACCGGCAGCCCCGTCGCCACCTTCATCTCGCGCGCCGTGGCCGCCATGCGGTGCGCATCCGGAATCGAGTGCGACATGGGCTTCTGGCACAGCACGTGTTTGTGCTGGCGCATCGCCGCGATCGAGATGGGCGCGTGCCAATGATCGGGCGTCGCCACGTAGACGGCGTCCAGGTCCTTCTCCTTCGCCAGCAGTTCGCGATAGTCGGGATAAGCGGTACAGCCTTTGTAGTCGGCCTGCTTGCGCGAGGAGTAATATGCCTCCACCAGCCGTTTCGCCGGCTCACGCCCGCCCATCCCGAGGCTGCTGCTGAATTCGTGGGTGAGCTGCACGCGGCCGGGTGATGCCAGGTCTTCCGCCCAATTCTCGTAGCCCGCGCCCAGCAGACGCCGCGCCGCTACCAGCAGCGCGTTGTCGCTGTACTCCATGTAGTCCTTGCTGCCGCGATTCACGTCGCACACCGCGACCACCTGAACTTCGGGCCGCGCCAACAGGCTCATCGTCACTGCCTGGCCTTGCCGGCCCAACCCGACGGTTGCCAGCGTGACCTTGTCGCTCGGCGGAACGAAGGGAGCCCCCAATACGTGCCGCGGAACGATCATGAAAGCCGTAGCCGTGGCGCCCGCGAAGGCGCGCCTCGTCATCTGTCGCTTGTCCGACCCGTTCATATATCTCCTCTCGCACCTTATGAAGGATTGCCGCTATTCGGAGCCGAGAGTACCAGATTGCTTTGTCGAAGTCTACCGTAACAGTATGAAACCAATGGTACGTGTGGAACCGGTCCGGAGCGGCCGGCGCGAGATTATTCCCGTGTGCCCGGCACCACATTGTCGAGATGCAAGTGAGAATTACAACCTGGACCGGATCGCAGCGCAATGGGATTGTACTGTCGACCATCGGACCGCGGATCCGTGTAGCCCTTCCCGGCTGCGACGACGCCTATGAGTTCTCTCATCGCGGTGGCGCGTGGTTTGGCGAAGACGGCCTGCCCGTGCGAATCGGGTTCCCTGCCAGAGTTGACGATGGCAGGACGCCAGCTTCGTCGGCTGCGTGGGTGAATTGAGCGGAGTGCGGGAATGATCTCGGAATCCAGTTCCGCCAATCGAAGCCTCTACGGGCTGGCCGTGAAAACGCTGCCCTGGCCCTCCTGGTACCTAACCATTACTGCCACCACTGTTGCAATCCTCCTGGAATG
>Ga0335077_10003793_pt1 | contig 18367 bp, 13 predicted proteins | sample Lox_Sample_31_FD_207151 | JGI IMG/M metagenome (GOLD analysis project Ga0335077, IMG submission 207151) | Soil microbial communities from Loxahatchee National Wildlife Refuge, Florida, United States - Lox_Sample_3.1 | ecosystem: Environmental > Terrestrial > Soil > Wetlands | place: USA... | reverse complement strand
TGGCGATGAGTTCGGGCGAGGCCATCCGTTGCATGCCTGGCTGCTGGATCGCCATTTTTCCGCCGGCGAGCTCGACCATCGTGCCCGCGGTACTCGCGTCTCCTCCGCCGCCATTGCCCATCAGGAGGTAGACGTTCGAGGCGCGTCCGAAATGAATGATAGCGACGCGCGGGGTGGTCGGATATTTTTTGACCTCGGCCGCGGCAGCCGCCATTTGCCGGTCCATCTGCGCGCAGAGCTCTTCAGCGCGCTGCTCCTTATGGAAGAAGGCTCCCATTTCGCGCAGAAGCGCCTGGGTACCTGCGACCGAATCGTTTTTGGCTTGAAACGTCTTCATCGGCACATGCAGCGCTTCGAGTTGCCGGACAACGTTATCGGGGCCAATGTTGTTGTCGTGAATGATCACGGTCGGATGGAGCGAAAGAATGCCTTCAGCGCTGAGCGCGCGGTGATATCCGACCGTGGTGAGTTTTTTGATCTCGGGCGGATACGTGCTCGAGTAATCGACGCCCACCAGATTCGCCTGCGCGCCCAGCGCGTAGATGATCTCGTTGTAAGCCTGGCCAATGCAGACGATGCGCTGGGAACCGGCCGAATCGCTGGCATGTGTTTTGAACCGGTCGCAGCCCGCCAGAAGACAGATCACCAGGACGGGCGCAAAAACTCGAGAGCGGTTCATACGTTCACCATACACAACGGTGGACATTGTCGTCCAGAAGGTCTCGATACCATATACGATCACCGGTAGTATCTCAGCACCAATGGGAGGGCGCTTCTTCGAATACGACCGCGAATTTCATTTGCCTACAGCCCACGAAGCAGCTCACGCCGGGTGCTAAACTACAAGTGGCGACCCATGCGCCTCGGACGACTCCTTCTTGCCAGCTTAACTGCGCTTGCTGCGTTTTCATACGCGCAGACTGCGCCCAAGCCTTCGGGCGCGCATGAATCGTTGCGCGTGCTCCAGGCTGTCGTTCCGCTGCTCGCGCATGCCGCCGATGCGGTTGGGACTGCGCCCGCTATTCACGCGCCCGTATACGCGGTTCTCGCGCTCGACGCCCTCAAAGCGACTCCGCTCGCCGGTGCGCTGTTCCTGCTCGCCAGCCTGATCGCCATCGATCTTATAACTCGTCGCCACCAAAGATCCCTCCTGCGCTGCTGATCCGGCCGCTTACCCGCGGCCCTTGTGTTTCTAAAAATCAGCCCATAAGCTGGAGGAAAAAATGAACGCTTTTGAAAAAGCTCTTGCCAAGGTTTTTGGCACCAAGCACGAGCGCGAAATCAAGAAGATGCGCCCCATGATCGCCGCCATCGGCGATCTCGAGCCGCAGATGCAGGCTCTGTCGAACGAAGATCTCGCGGCACAAACTATCAAATTCCGCGAACAGCTCGCGCAGGGAGCCACGCTCGACGACATCCTCATCCCCGCCTTCGCTACCGTGCGTGAAGCCGGACGCCGCACCCTTAATATGCGGCACTTCGACGTGCAGTTGATCGGCGGCATCGTCCTGCATCGCGGAAAAATCGCGGAAATGAAAACCGGCGAAGGAAAAACGCTGGTCGCGACCCTTCCCGTTTACCTGAACGCGCTCGAAGGCAAGGGCGTGCACGTGGTCACCGTGAACGATTACCTGGCGCACCGCGACTCGGAATGGATGGGCCGGATTTACAAGGCGCTCGGCATGACCGTCGGCGTCATCGTGCATGATCTGGATGACGAAGAGCGCCGCCAGAGCTACAACGCGGACATCACTTACGGCACCAACAACGAATTCGGCTTCGATTACCTGCGCGACAACATGAAATTCCGCGTCAGTGATTGCGTCCAGCGGACCATCCCCCCGATCTCGGTGCCGAGCGCGGACGCCAGGGGCACTCAGCTCAAGGTGTTCAACTTCGCCATCGTCGATGAAGTCGACTCCATCCTGATCGACGAAGCCCGCACCCCGCTGATCATCTCCGGACCGAGCGAGGAATCCACCGACAAATATTACAAGATCAACCGCATCATCCCGCGCCTGGTGCGCGGCGAGGTGATCGAGGGAAAAGAGCCCGGCCAGACCTACACCACCGGCGATTACACCGTCGATGAAAAACACCGCAGCGTCGGGTTGACCGAGGAAGGCTCCATCAAGGTCGAAAAGCTTCTCGGACTCAGCAACATGTATGACGCGGTCAACATGGAGATCAATCACCACGTGCAGCAGGGGCTCAAGGCTCACGTGCTGTTCCATCGCGATCGCGATTACGTGATCAAGGACGACGAAGTCATCATCGTTGACGAGTTCACCGGACGCCTGATGCCCGGCCGGCGCTGGTCGGACGGTCTGCATCAGGCCGTCGAGGCCAAGGAAGGCGTCAAGATCCAGCGCGAAAACCAGACGCTCGCCACCATCACTTTTCAGAATTATTTCCGCATGTACAAGAAGCTCGCCGGCATGACGGGCACCGCGGATACCGAAGCCGCCGAGTTCAGCAAGATCTATAACCTCGACGTCACCATCATTCCCACCAATCGCCCGCTGCGCCGCGTGGAATTTGACGACGTCGTCTATCGCACGGAAGAAGAAAAATTCCGCAACGCCGCCAAGGAAATCAAAGAGCGCCACGACAAAGGGCAGCCGATTCTGGTCGGCACCGTTTCGGTGGAAAAATCCGAAAAATTGGCGGGAATTTTGAAGCGCATGGGCGTCAGGCACGAGGTGCTGAACGCCAAGAATCACGAGCGCGAAGCGGTCATCGTCGCGCAGGCGGGACGCAAGGACGCGGTTACCGTCTCCACCAACATGGCCGGCCGCGGAACCGACATTTTGCTGGGCGGAAATCCCGAATTTTCCGCCAAGGATTTTCTGCGCAAGCAGAACAAGGATCCCGACTACATGCAGACCTGCGCCGTCGGCACCGCGGAACGCGCCGAATGGGACCAGGTCTACGGAAAGTTCAAAGACGAATGGCAGGGCGACCACGACGAAGTGGTGGAGCTGGGTGGATTGCACATCGTCGGCACCGAGCGCCACGAATCCCGCCGCATCGATAATCAGCTTCGCGGACGATCCGGCCGCCAGGGCGACCCCGGCAGCGCGCGTTTCTATCTTTCGCTTCAGGACGATCTGATGCGTATCTTCGGCGGACCGCGCATGCAGAACATGATGCTCAAGCTCGGCATGGAAGAAGATGTGCCGATCGAAGCCAAGATGATCACCAAGAGCATCGCCCGTGCGCAAAAAGCCGTCGAGGCGCAGAACTTCGCGTCGCGCAAACACATCCTCGAATACGACGACGTGATGAACAAACAGCGCCAGGCAGTCTACGGAATGCGCCGCGCGCTGCTCGAAGGCCAGGATCAGAGGGAGCGCATCCTCGAGATCATCGCCGGCATTCTGGCCAGCTTCATCGACGCGCGCCTGCCGGAGCGCGCCCATCCCAGCCAGTGGGACTGGAACGGTCTCGAAACCGACATCCTCACCCAGTTCGGCGTGAAAATCCGCCGCGAGGATCTGGAAAATCTCGACCGGCGCCAGATCGAGCAGGACATCAACGACCAGCTCGTCAAAAAATACGAAGAAAAAGAAGCCATGATCGGCACGGAGTTGATGCGTGAAACCGAGCGCATGATCATGCTCAACGTCATCGACAACCAGTGGAAGGATCACCTGTTGTCGATGGACCATTTGAAAGAAGGCATCGGCCTGCGCGGCTACGGCCAGAAAGATCCGCTGGTCGAGTACAAGAAGGAATCCTACGTCCTGTTCACCGACATGATGGACCGCATCGAGGACGAAACCTCGCGCTGGCTGTTCTTTATGCAGCGCGTCGAAGAGCCCCAGCATCAGGTCCCCCATCCGGAGCTGTGGGAGGACGAAGAGGAACCGGAGGAAGGCGGCGAGCCGGTGGCCGTGGCGTCGCCTGCGGTGAATCCCGCCGCGCAGAATTCGGTGATGGACCTCACGCGCAATATCCAGCGCAAGAAGGAAAAGGAGCTGGCCGCGCTGCAATTCACGGGCGGCGAAGCTTCGCAGCCCAAGGCGCCGGTCATCGCCAAGAAAACCGTCGGCCGGAACGATCCCTGTCCGTGCGGAAGCGGGAAGAAATACAAAAAATGCTGCGGTGCTGCTTAACATTATTGGCGATCGGAGTGTCCGCCAGGGCGGCCATTTTCCCCGATTCGCTGAAGAATTATCAAAAAGGTCCGGTCAAAACCATCCTCACGCCGGATACCGCGCTGCTCAACGAATACGGCCTGGATGCGACCGAGCAGGCCGCCTATCACGACGGCCCAAAACATTTTAACGCCACCGCGTGGCGCTTCCACGACACCACGGGCTCCATGGCGTTCTTCGAATCCGTGCGCCCCGCCGGCGCGAGGCCGGATAAAATCACCAACCTGGCCGTCAGGACTTCGGATGGTGTCATTTTCGCTTACGCCAACTACGTCTTCGAAATCACCGGCAACCTTCCTCCGCCCGACGCTTTCACCGAACTTTACGATCATCTTCCCGAAGTGGAACAGTCGCCCCTTCCGGCCCTGCTCGGGAATCTGCCTGCGGACGGCCTGATTCCCAATTCCCAGCGTTATATCGTGGGTCCCGTATCGCTCGACCATTTCGACCCGAAAATTGCGCCATCGGTCGCCGCGTTCCACCTGGGAACCGAGGCGATCAGCGGCAAATACAAGACAAAAAAGGGGATCCTGATGCTCGGTATCTTCGATTTCCCTACCCCCAACCTGGCACGGGATCGAATTCAGGAATTCCAGAAGATCCCCGGAGCCATCGCCAAGCGGGCGGGGCCACTGGTCGCGGTGACAGTCGATCCGCCCGACCCGGACGCCGCCGAGCGGGTGCTCTCCGAAGTGCGTTACGAAACGAATATCACGCTGAATGAACAGGTTCCGGTGAACGATACGGTCCCGAAGATCAAATTCATTCTGAACGTGTTCGTCTTTGCCGGACTTCTGATTGCTCTGTGCCTGTTCGCGGGGCTGGCTTATGGCGGCTTCCGGGTGCTGATGCGCAAGATGAATCGCGGGGAGGACCCGGACGCGATGATCACCCTGCATCTGGGCAAATAAGCCTCCCAGATCTGGAATGTTAGACTGGAAAAGCGGGGCCCCTGGAAGCGCCCGGCGCGGGTTTTCCGCCGCAGGCGAAGAACGAGAGCAACTGGAGAACTCATTCAGCTACATGGAGTTAGAACGAACATTCCATGCGCCAGTTTTTTCCTTGACATCATCTGCCGCACGCCCTAATATCCAATCACACAGGTTTTGACGGTTGCGATGCCGTCGAATCTGATTCTCCCATGTACATCACCCTGCTAAAACCAGGGAATGCGTAAAATGCTCACCTTCGGGTGAGCATTTTCGTTTCGGGCGCAGGTGTGATACCATCCGTTTGAGCAGACTGCGGAGAGGTGGCTGAGTGGTCGAAAGCAGCGGTTTGCTAAACCGTCGTAGGGCCTTAAAGCTCTACCGGGGGTTCGAATCCCCCCCTCTCCGCCACCCGCTTGCGGGCCGCGCGAATGCCCTTTAAGATGACCCCCTCCATGAACTCGAGGTCGTAAATTCCGGCCGCGATGGCGCGCGCACGGGCGACCGCTTCGCGCGATTCCCGAGCCACGCGCTCCAGCGCCAGTTCGGGCTCGTAGGTGATCGCCTCGGGCATCGGATTCTTTCCTACGGGCGATTAGATACATTCCCCACGGATTTTGTTTCATCCACAACCCGGAATTGATGTTTGCCCTGTTTAGCGCTAGTCCAGGAGGAGCCTGGAAAATTTCCAGGAACGGGCCTGATATACTGTCCCGGGCATCCTATGAAGACCCTCGGCGCGCTCGTTTTGATGAGCTTGATCTGCATTGGACCTTTGGCGGCGCAACGCGGAGGTCGCGGCGGGGGCGAGGGCGCCGATCCCTTCTCGGGATTGCGCCTGCGCTCCATCGGACCCGCTTCAGCGTCGGGACGCGTTACGAGTTTTGCTGTAAATCCGGAAAATCCCGCCGAATATTATGTCGGCGTGGCATCGGGCGGCGTATGGAAAACGCTGAATAACGGCATTACTTGGACTCCGGTGTTTGATAATGAGGGCTCCTATTCGATCGGAACCGTTACACTCGACCCCAAAAATCCCTCTACCGTGTGGGTCGGAACCGGCGAAAATAACAGCCAGCGCAGTGTGAGCTGGGGCGACGGAATCTATCGTTCCGACGACGGCGGCCGGAGCTGGCGTCATCTGGGACTCGAAAATTCGCAGCACATCGCGCGCATCGCCATCGATCCGCGCGATTCGAGCGTGGTCTACGTGGCTTCGCAGGGGCCGCTGTGGTCATCCGGCGGCGATCGCGGAGTTTTTAAAACCACCGATGGCGGAAAAACCTGGAAAAACGTGCTGACCATCAGCGAAAATACCGGGGTCACCGATATCGCCATCGACCCGACCGATCCCGACCGGCTGCTCGCCGCGTCCTATCAGCGCGCGCGACGCCAGTGGACGTTGATCGATGGCGGTCCCGAATCGGAGATCTATAAATCCGACGATGCCGGCAAGACCTGGCGCCGGGTTCGGGCGGGTTTGCCGCAGGGCGACGTGGGCCGCATCGGGGTCACGTTTTCGCCCGCGCAAGCGCATCTGGTCTACGCGAAAATCGAAGCCTCCAACAATCAGAGCGGATTTTATGTGTCGCACGACAGCGGCGAATCCTGGGAGCGTCGCGCGGCGTTTGAAGGCACGCCCATGTACTACGGCCAGATCATCGCCGATCCCAAGAATCCCGAAAAATTCTACGCCGGCGACACCAATTTTCGTGTTTCCGATGACGGCGGGCGAACCGTTCGCATTCTCGGCGACCGTAACAAGCACGTCGATTCGCACACCATCTGGATCGATCCGCGCAATACCGATCACATTTTCGTCGGCTGCGACGGCGGCGTGTACGAATCCTGGGACGGCGGCCAGTTCTGGAATTTCAAGGCGAACCTTCCCACACTCCAGTTCTATGACGTCGACGTCGATTACGCCAAACCGTTTTACAACGTCTACGGAGGAACGCAGGACAACTTCAGTTGGGGCGGTCCCTCGGCCACGCGCAATCTGAATGGGATCATGAATTCGGACTGGTACGTCACCACCGGCGGCGACGGCTTCGTTTCGCGCGTCGATCCGCAGGACCCAGACACGGTTTACGCCGAATCGCAAGGCGGCGGGATGGTCCGCTACAACCGCAAGACTGGCAGCCGCATCAATATCAAGCCCATTGACCCGCAAGGCGAGGCTCCGTTGCGCTGGAACTGGGACGCTCCGCTGATCGTCAGCCCGCACAATCATCTGCGGCTGTATTTCGGGGCGAATAAATTGTTCCAGAGCGACGATCGCGGAAACACGTGGAAAGCGATCAGTCCCGATCTGACCAAGCAGCTTGATCGCAACGCGTTGCCCATCATGGGAAAAATTTGGGGTCCGGACGCCGTGGCGAAAAACGCGTCGACGGCGTTCTACGGTAACATCAGCGCGATCTCGGAATCGCCCAAGCGCGAAGGATTGCTGTTCGCCGGCACCGACGACGGCAACATCCAGGTCGAGGACGATCAGGGCGGGCCGTGGCGCAAGGCGGATCTTTCCTCGCTGCCCGAACATATTTATGTCCAGCGGATTCTCGCGTCGCAGCACGATGAGAACGTGGTCTACGCCGCGCTCGACAATCATCAGAACGGCGATTTCAAACCCTATCTTTTAAAAAGCACCGACCGCGGCAAAACGTGGACCAATATTTCCGCGGGGCTGCCGCAAAACGGACCGGTCATGTCGATCGCCGAGGATTTTGTCAACCCCAAGCTGCTGTTCGCCGGCACCGAATACGGGCTGTTTTTCTCCATCGACGGCGGCGAAAAATGGACTCGCCTGCGCGGCGGCCTGCCGACCATCGAAGTTCGCGACATGGTGATCCAGAAGCGCGAGGGCGACCTGGTGCTCGCCACCTTTGGGCGCGGATTTTATGTTCTCGACGATTATTCGCCGCTGCGCACCGCTACGCCGGAGACACTCGGCCAGGAGGCGGTCCTGTTTCCGGTGAAAAACGCGCTCGAATACGTGCAGGCGTCGCCGATCGGCGGGCGCGGCAAGGGATTTCAGGGCGAAAGTTTTTACTCCGCGGAAAACCCTCCGTTCGGCGCGACCTTCACTTATTACTTGCGCGATGGTCTGCGAACCAAGGCGCAGATCCGCCGCGACGAGGAACGCGCGGCCGAGCGCGACAACAAGCCGATCCATTATCCAACCGCCGACGAGCTGCGCGCGGAGACGGCCGAAGAAGCGCCGTCGATCGAGATCACGATTATGGACGCTTCGGGCAAAATCGTGCGGCGGATGAACGGACCGGTCGCGCGCGGCATACATCGGGCGTCGTGGGATCTGCGCGGCTTCGCACCGGTGGTCCCCGGCGGGGGTGGTCGCGGCGGGCGCGGAGGCGGCGGGGGCGGCGGAGAAGAAGAGGGCGGCGGATTTTTCGGCGCTCCGGCGGGGCATTTTGTGCCGGCGGGTAAGTATAAGGTTGCGATCGCCAAGCGAGTGGATGGCAAGACCACCCAGCTCGCTTCGGCTCAGACGTTTGAAGTGATCAATGATGGCGCGCAGCCGCCCACAGAATTCCTGGACAAAGTGAGCCGCTTGCAAAGTGCGGTGAGCGGAGCACTCGAAGAGGCTAATGCGGCCAAGCAGCGGCTGACGGCGATCCGGCGCGCGCTTGACGATTCGGCCGCGGACGCGAAATTGATGGATGAGCGCGATGCTCTCGATCATCGGCTGGACGCGCTGCTCCTCCAACTGAGCGGCGACGCGGCGCTGCGGCGCCGGCAGGAAAACGTCGCGCCGTCGATCTCGCAACGCGCCAATGCGGTAGCCAACGAGACGCGCGGGTTGCTGGAGCCGCCCACGAAATCGCAGCAGGACGAATACGCGATCGCCGCGGCCCAGTTCGAGCAGCTTTTGCCCAAACTGCGGGCCCTGATCGAGACGGATCTGAGAAAGTTCGAGCGGGAACTGGATGCGGCCCACGTCCCGCTGACGCCGGGCCGGTTTCCGGAATGGAAGTGAGCGCATGATGGGACAGCCGCTCTTGCCGGCTGTCAGTGGCGTTGCGGCATGTACGGGAAAGGCAGCCGCGCAGACCGGCCGCCCCACACGAACCTCCGCGCAACGTGACCTATCCTTTACTTCGACGCCGTTTTGGGGTATTCTTTGTTGAAAGATTGATCCTCAGGGTCAATCCAACCGAAAGAGGAGAAAGATGCCCCAATCCCTTAGCGTGACCGCGCAGGAAAGCCTGCTTTCGCGCGGATTTTCGCGGCGACAGCTTGGACGAATCGCGAGCGTCCTCACCGCCGGCGCCGTGCTCCCTTTTTACAATGAAGCCGCGTACGCCCAGCGCGCGATGCGTGGGAGGGGCCGGATGTCGCCGGATGCGGTGCGCATCAACTCCAATGAGAATCCTCTGGGCCCGTGTCCCGAGGCGCTCGAAGCCATCTGCGCGGAGGGCAAGCTCGGCGGCCGCTATTCGCCGCACAACGAACAGGGCGATCTTACCGACACCATCGCTGCGATGGAAGGGCTGAAGCCCGAGTACGTTTCCGTGTTCGCCGGATCGAGCGATCCGCTGCACCGCTCGGCTTGCGCGTTCACCTCGCCCACGCGCGCCTGGGTTATGGGCGACCCCGGCTATGAATCCGGCGCGGGAAGCGCGAAGTTCATCGGAGCGAAGGCGATCCATGTTCCGCTGCGCAAGGATTATGCGCACGATGTGAAGGCGATGCTCGCGGCCGATCCCAACCCCGGGCTGATCTACATCTGCAATCCCAACAATCCGACCGGCACGCTCACGCCGCGCTCGGACATCGAATATGTCGTCGCCAACATGCCCAAGGATTGCGTGCTGATGGTTGACGAAGCCTACTGGCACTTCACCACGAAGGCGCCGACGGCGGTTGACCTGGTGAAGGCCGATAAGAACGTGATCGTGTTGCGGACTTTCTCCAAGGTCTACGGCATGGCGGGAATTCGCGCAGGCATGGCGATGGCAAGGCCCGATCTGCTGTCCAAACTGCGGCCCTACGGCGTCGGCTTTGTGCCGATCACCGCAATGGGCGCGGCCACCGCGAGTCTCAAATCGAAGACGCTGGTTCCGGAGCGGCGCAAGATCAACGCCGACATCCGCCAGAACGTGTTCGAGTTCCTGGATGCGAAGGGCTACAAGTTCACTCCGAGCGAAGCCAACCATTTCATGATCGACGTGCGGCGTCCTGGCAACCAGGTGGTCGAGGCGCTGGCCAAAGAGAACGTGATGATCGGGCGGCTGTGGCCGGCCTGGCCGAATCACGTCCGCGTCTCGGTGGGCACGCAGGAGGACATGGACAAGTTCAAGGCGGCCTTCACCAAGGTGATGGCATAACGCAAGCGCGATTCACGAAAACATTCAGGCGGCTGGTAATCCAATACCAGCCGCCATTGTTTTTTACGGCGACGACAGGCACACGCCGTCGAGCACCTTATCGAGCAGCGCCGCCGCTGGCGAACTCGCTTCGTAATACGCCGCGGATTCGCCGTAGCGGCCCAGGTAGCGCCAGCGCCGCCCGTCGGGCGCGACACCGCGCGCGTCGATGATATCGGAATCCGGCGTGCTGAAATCGGTTTCGGAATATTGCTGCGCTTCCCACACATCGCCGGTGTAGGGGATGCCCAGCGTCCAGCCCGGTCCGGCGCCGTGCAGAAGCTCGGTGATGCGCGCGGGTGAGATAACCGTGAACGCGCGCACAAAAATGTCTTCGTAGCGTCCTGCTTCGCCCGTTCCGACGCCGGAGATTCGCGGAAAACAGAAGGCCGCGCTGGGGGTGTTCAAGTTGAGACAGGCGTCCGAACACGCGGGAAACGATCGCGTGGAGCGCTCGAGCGTCACGCGCAGCGGCCCCGTTCCGAGCCGCACCAGGCGCCCGTCATAACCCCGCTTGCGGATCACCACCGCGGGCGCGCGCGTGCGAATTTCAAAGCGGCCATGATCGTCGGTGAACAGTTGTTCCTGGGGCTCGACATCGGAGTGGTCGATGTGCGCGCCGGCAAGCGGCCGGCCGGATTCGTCCACCACGATGCCCGAAACGGTCCGCGGCATCTCCACCAGCAGCAGCTTTTCGTACCAGGTCAGCCGTTGCGCGCAAGCCGCGGCGGCCGCGGCCGCCAGCGCGATCAGAATGCGCGGAAGTGCCTGCATCTCCTCACAGCATCTTATCGTTTCTTTGAACGCTTGACCATCGGTACTCACTGGCAGGATGATTGAGCTAGCCCTCTGCGCCGTCGGCGCGCGGAGTCGCTTTTAAACCATGGCCACTCACCTGTTCGCCAAAAAGCCGCTCGGAGCCATCACGGCGGAAGCCGCGGAATCGGGCGAGCACTCGCTGAAGCGCTCGCTCGGTCCCATCAACCTGGTGACGCTCGGCATCGGCGCCATCATCGGCGCGGGAATTTTCGTTCTCACCGGGACCGCCGCGGCGCAGTTCGCCGGACCCGCCATCGTGATCTCCTTTGTCATCGCGGGGCTGGGATGCGTGTTCGCGGGACTGTGCTACGCCGAGTTCGCGTCGATGATCCCCATCGCCGGCAGCGCCTACACTTACGGCTACGCCACCCTGGGCGAGATCGTCGCGTGGATCATCGGCTGGGCGCTGGTGCTCGAATACGCCTTCGGCGCCGCGACGGTCGCGGTCGGCTGGAGCGGCTACGTCACCGGATTCCTGCGCTATTTCGGTGTCAGCATTCCGTTCGACCCCACCCCGAAAGGCCACCTTTCGCTGTTCGGCGCATCGATTCCCGTGCAGGTGGACATTTTCGCGATGGGCGCGATCGTGATCATTACCGCGATCCTGGTGATCGGCGTGCGCGAATCGGCGAATTTCAACTCCACCGCTGTGATGATCAAGGTTTCCGTGGTGCTCATCTTCATCGGCCTCGCGGTCTCCTACGCGTTCGCGCATCCCGAGCACATGACCGCCAACTGGCATCCGTTCATTCCGCCCAACCAGGGTAGTTTCGGCGCGTTCGGATGGTCCGGCATCATGCGTGGCGCGGGCGTGGTGTTCTTCGCCTACATCGGCTTCGATGCGGTATCCACGGCCGCGCAGGAGTCGCGCAATCCGCAGAAGGACATGCCCTTCGGAATTCTGGGATCGCTGATCCTGTGCACCATTCTGTACATCATCGTCGCCGGACTGCTGACCGGATTGAAACCTTACACTGCGCTGAACACGCCGGCGCCGGTGGCCGACGGCGCGGCCGAGATCGGCGTGCAATGGGGGGTGGTGCTGGTGGATCTGGGCGCGATCGCGGGACTCGCTTCGGTGATGCTGGTGATGTTGCTGGGCCAGTCGCGCGTGCTGTACACCATGTCCCACGACGGCCTGCTGTGGAAATGGGTCGGCCGGATTCACCCGCGCTTTCGCACGCCGTACCTGACCTCGATCGTAGTGGGCCTGTTCGTGGCTTTTCTCGCCGCGTTTTTTCCGATTGTGTTTCTGGCCAAGCTGGTGAGCCTGGGAACGCTGCTGGCGTTCACCATCGTATGCCTGGGCGTGTGGATTCTGCGCGTCCGCCAGCCCGATCTTCCGCGCCCATTCCGCACCCCGTGGGTCCCGGTGGTGCCGATCCTGGGCATGCTGGTTTCGGTGGCGCTGATGCTGTCGCTGGATCTTCCGGCGTGGATCGGCTTCGGGAGCTGGCTGATCTTCGGCCTGCTGATCTATTTCAGTTACAGCCGCAAGCACAGCGTGGTGCGGATGAAAGTCGCCGCCGAAAACCGCCGCGCCCCGCAACCCTAAGCGCGTCGTGCTGGTAGGCGCGGCTGGACTCGAACCAGCGACCCTCAGCTTAGAAGTCGGCGGCCGGGTTATCGAGGGATTGTTAAGCAGAGCGATGGGTTGCTCCGCGTGCGGTTGTTATAGGAGTTCGGCGCACATCCACCTTGATCGCTGAAACGGCATTGCGGGCAATCGCGCGTCTAGAGTCTCAAGTTCGACTTGCCGGCGAGGTCCTCGGCGCGCTCAGCGCGAAGATGTCGGTGACCGTGAACGTCAGAACACCGGAGGACCTTTGGAAGCCGTTCGAACAGGCGTGGTCCCAGCTCACGGACGAACAACGCGATCTCGAGATCGTTAGACTGACGCAGCGCGCCGGGGAAGATGGCTGGCGACTCATCGAGGGCAACCAATGAATGCCCAAACAGCTGGGAATCTTTTTTGGGTCTCGCCGCGCCAGGTACAACTGATCGATGCGCCGCATCAGGCGCAGGTTCGCGGCACTCTCGCCTTGCGGCGAGCAGTAACTACCTCGATCGCGACAGGCCCAGCAACTCGCATTGCCGCGCGATCGCCAGCCGGTAATTCGGATCGATGCATAGGCGGCGCTCCTCAAGCGAGCCCAGCTCTTTTTTTTGAGAAAATCCAGCTCGACTTTCAACTGCCCGATCTGCTGGTACAACTCGATCTTCTCCTGGTCGGCCTGCTGGCGCACCTGTTCGCGGCCGTTGGCGAACACGTCGGGCAAGCTCTCGATCGCCTGGCGTTTCCAAAAGCCGATCCGGGTGGGAAAGGAGCCATTGGACGCGCACGGCGGGGAGTTGTCATTGGCATTCCTGTGAGCATTGTGATTCCCAACTTCGTGGAGTGGCCGATCAAAATCGTTCTGCCGCCCTGGATTTAGAAGAATGGATGTAACCGTTGGCCGGATCGCCTTGTTCCATCGCGGGCAACCGACCACTGCAGAAGTCTGGCCGCGCTAAACGTGATGAAGCGCGTGTATGAGCTGCAGGCGCGTGGCGTCCAAGCGCTCAGCCACGACGAAGAGCAAATGCTTCATCAAGACGAAGCCGAAGCTGGCGTTTCGTTCACAAGCCTCGAGCAGTTTGGCGCTCGATAAGGCAATGGCGTATACGTCTCTGTCAGCCTTTGCCGTAAACCGCCGCACGCCGCCCTCCATCATCGCCGACCAACCAATTTCCTCACCGGAACTGACGACTTGGACCGTCACTGCGCTGCCGTCAACGCGAGACTCCAACCGGACGTTTCCTCCGGTGATGAAGTAGAAGTTGTCTGAAGCGTCGCCCTCCCGGAAGATGGTTTGACCGGGCCGGAAGTGGACCTCTTCGGCAACGCTTGCGAGCGTCTCAATATACTGGCGGGTAAAGCCCTGGATCCATGGATGGGCATGAAGTGCCGACAAGAGTCTGTCTGGATTCATTTCCTCGCTGCTCCTGAAGAGAATTTCGGCCGATCCGATCGGCTCGTGTGTTATAGACGGAAACTGTCTCGATACATTGTGTTCCGATTCCTTTGCTGGAGGAGGCCTACATTTTTGCATCACATCATAGGTCGGAAGCGAGTGCCGATCATAGGTCGGAAGCGAGTGCCGATCCAGCCCAATCTAGCTGGCCCGCGGTGCTTTCCGGAGATTGCGCGTTATGACGCGGGCCAGTGGGTTCGCAAGACCCAAGCGCGGCTAGCTCCTCAGGCCAGATGATGCCGGATCGAAAGAAAGAGACTAAAGAATAATGCACCGGCGACAATTGCCATGATGGTCCAATCCACGATTTCGTTGCGATTCACGTGCATCCTCAGCTTCACGGCGTTCATCCTCCCTAGCAACGAAAGCCAGCACGGGAGCGGCCAAGTGGGAGAATCGATCGCTGGTCTGGGCCTTTCTTCCGACTGCGGTTGTAAAAGTTCGAGGCGGCATCAGCGGTAGTGCTCGGATAGCCTGAAAGTTACCGGCCGGGCCCAGCCCACCAGAAGGTCGTTATTCGTCGTCGAAGCTGAAGAGGGCTGACGATCGCGGTGTCAAATCAAATGAGGCATCAAGCGCGAGGTGCGCGAAGGCGCGCAGGCCCTCAAGCCTTCCGGTCGGCAAATGGTTGCAATAACGGTCGGTAGGCAATCGAGCGTTGGCCGCAGGAGTGCTCCCTTCGGTGTGGATTCGGCAAGCAAGGGGTGGGCCCTGTTTGGTCTGCCGACTGGAGCGGGAGTGCATGAAGCGGACCGTCGTACTTGTGCTGGTCGCAGTCGGGGTGGGTGCGGCGGCATGGCTCGTCCACCGCAGCTTCCGCGAACGCCCTAGCGATCGCATCCTTCTTTCCGGAAACATCGAGCTGACTGAAATCAACATCGCTTTCAAGATCCCGGGCAAGCTGATCGAACGGATGGTGGACGAAGGCGATTGCGTGACCAAAGGGATGCTGATCGCGCGCATCGACCGGGACCAGCTTCTGCGGCAGCATGAACGCGAACGCGCCGGACTTGGGTCGAATCGCGAGCAGTTCGAGGAAGCGTTGAGCGCAGTCGAATGGCAGGAGAAGACGCTCGCCGCGGACATCGACCAGCGGCGTGCCGATCTGAATGCGTACGAGGCGCAGTATCAGCAGTTGCTCAACGGGTCGCGCCCGCAGGAGATCCTCGACGCCAAAGCGGAAGTGGACAACGCGCAGGCGGAGTACGATCGCGCCGCCAACGACTGGAAGCGCGCTCAGATGCTGTACAGCCATGAGGACATCTCGGCCTTGCAGTTCGATCAGTACCGCAGAAACTATCAGGCGGCCGAGGCTACGCTGCGATCCGCCAAGGAACGCGCGGAACTGGTCGTCATCGGCCCGCGTCAGGAGCTGATCGATGCGGCGGCGGCGCAGGTGAGGCGCGCGCGTGCGAGCCTGCAGGTCGCGGAGGCGAATCAACTCGAATTGCGCCGGCGCAGGCAGGAGGTTCTCGCGCGGCGCGAGGAGATCAAGCGCCAGGAGGCGCAGATCGGGGTGATCGAGTCGCAGATCGAAGACACGATGGTCGATTCGCCGATCGACGGAGTGGTGCTGGTGAAGTCGGCGGAGATTGGCGAGGTCCTTGCGCCGGGATCGAGCGTGGTCACCATCGGCGACATCGATCATCCGTGGCTTCGCGGCTACATCAACGAAAAGGATCTCGGCCGCGTGAAGCTGGGCGCGAAGGCGAAAGTCGCTACCGATTCCTATCCTGGCAAAATCTACTGGGGCATGGTCAGCTTCATTTCTTCGCAGGCGGAATTCACGCCCAAGCAGATCCAGACGCTCGAAGAGCGCGTGAAGTTGGTGTATCGAATTAAGATCGACGTCGCCAATCCGAAACGCGAGCTGAAACTGAACATGCCGGTCGATGCGGAGATTCTCACCGGCCCGCAGCCGTAGAGTTGCCGTGGAGCCGATGATCCAAGCCCGGCAGCTCACGCGCCGCTTCGGGACGCTGACGGCGGTGGACCGGCTGGACCTGGACATCGCGCGCGGCGAGATCTTCGGGCTGGTGGGTCCCGACGGCGCGGGCAAAACCACCACACTGCGGCTCTTGTGCGGGCTGATTGATCCTTCGGGGGGCCAGGCGCGCGTGGCCGGTCACGACGTCGCGCGGGAAACGGCTGCGGTCAAGGACGAGATCGGCTACATGGCGCAACGCTTCGGTTTGTATCCCGACCTGTCCGTCGAAGAGAACATGGACTTCTACGCCGATTTGTTCGGCATCACGGGCGCGGCGCGACGGGAATTGAAACAGCGGCTGCTGCCGATGACGCGCATGGAGGCTTTTCGACGGCGGCCGGCGGGCCAGCTTTCGGGCGGAATGAAACAGAAACTAGCGCTGATGTGCACGCTGCTGCACCGGCCGCAAGTTCTCTTTCTCGACGAGCCGACCAACGGCGTCGATCCGGTTTCGCGCCGCGATTTCTGGGCGATTCTCTATGAGCTGGTGAAGGAAGGCATCACGGTGTTCGTCACAACAGCGTACCTGGACGAAGCCGAGCGCGCCAACCGCGTCGGCCTGATGTACCGCGGGCGCCTGGTCCGCTGCGAGGAACCGGAGAAATTGCGCCGCGGGCTGAAGCAGGCCTGTTATGAAGTGGAGACCTCGCAGGTGCAGCTAGATCGCGAATTTCTGAAGCGGCACGAGGGTGTGGAAAGCGTCGAGATTTACGGCGCGGTTCTGCATCTGCTAGCGTCGCCCGAGCGATTTTGTTTGGAAAAAGCCGAGGCGTCTCTTCCGCACGCGCAGTTCCGGCAGGTGATGCCGTCGCTTGAGGATGTTTTCATTGCGGTGGTGCGCGGCGAGGAAAAGGCATGAGCGCCGCGGTTGAGGTCACGGACCTTGTAAAAGCTTTCGGAGATTTCATCGCCGTCGATCATGTTTCGCTAGCAGTCGAAAAGGGCGAGATTTTCGGCTTCCTCGGCCCGAACGGCGCCGGAAAATCGACCGTCATCCGGGTGCTTTGCGGTCTGCTCTCGCCGACCTCGGGACGCGCGCTGGTCGGCGGGCGCGACGTGGCCGCCGAGCCCGAGCAGGTTCGCAAGACCATCGGCTACATGTCGCAGAAATTCTCGCTGTATGACGACCTCACCGTCGAGGAGAATATTGATTTCTTCAGCGGCATTTACGGAGTTGGGAAGGATCGACGTTGCGAGAGGAAGAGCTACGTTCTGCGAATGGCGGGACTTGAAGAGCGGCGCACGTCCCAGACGCGCCTTCTTTCCGGCGGCTGGAAGCAGCGACTGGCGCTGGGCTGCGCGATTCTGCACGAACCGCCGGTCCTGTTTCTGGACGAGCCGACGTCGGGCGTCGATCCCGTGGCGCGGCGTAGCTTTTGGGACCTGATCTATGAGCTGTCGGCGGCCGGTCACACCATCTTCGTGACCACGCATTACATGGACGAGGCCGAATATTGCCGCCGCGTGGGACTCATGTACGCCGGCAAAGTCGTTGCGCTCGGCGCGCCGGCGGATTTGAAACGCGAGATGAAAGCTTTTCGGCTGCTCCAACTTGAGACCTCGGACGTGATCGCAACGATGCGCGCCATCGAGAAAAAACCCGGAATTCAGGGCGTTGCGGTTTTTGGCGCGGGCCTGCACGTCACCGTGAATGATCCCGAGCGCGCGTCCGCGTTCATTCGCGAAACGCTCGGCGCGGGCGGCATCGCAATCCGGAAGCTCGGACCGATCGCGCCGTCGATGGAAGACGTATTCGTCGCCGTGGTCGAGGCCGAAGAAAGGAAAAAACAATGAGCGGGCGGCGGCTGCGCGCGATTTTGCAGAAGGAATTGCGACACATCGTGCGGGATGCGCGCAGCCTAATCCTGGCGCTCGCGCTGCCGCTTCTGTTTCTGCTTCTGTTCGGCTACGCTCTGAGCCTGGATGTCGACCGAATCCCCACCGTCATTTACGATGCCGATCAGAGTCCCGAGAGCCGCGATCTGATCCAGCGCTTCGCCGCATCGCGCTACTTCCACATCGAAGGGTTCGCTTCGGACTATCACGAGATCGAGCAGAGCATCGATACCAA
>Ga0335077_10003792_pt1 | contig 18368 bp, 17 predicted proteins | sample Lox_Sample_31_FD_207151 | JGI IMG/M metagenome (GOLD analysis project Ga0335077, IMG submission 207151) | Soil microbial communities from Loxahatchee National Wildlife Refuge, Florida, United States - Lox_Sample_3.1 | ecosystem: Environmental > Terrestrial > Soil > Wetlands | place: USA... | reverse complement strand
CCGCACAGTCCTCGATCCAACGGAATCCGCGCGTTCGGGGTAAAGCTTCCCACGTACGGCCCCACGATCAGATACCCCGCGTCTGCCGGGTCCACGAGATAAAATCCCACCCAGTTGTAGCGAGCCATTTTCTCGTGCAGCCGCTTGGCAATCCCTTCCATCACCGCTTGCGCGCTAGCCGCTGTTCTCGCGATCTCCTGCACTTCCTGCAACAGTTCCTTCTGTCCCGGTGTCATTGCACTCCCCTGTGTGGTTGCCTGTTACTTAGTCCTACAGGCCGCTCAAATTCTGCCCTGGCGCGCCCCTCAGTTTACACGAACCGCGCTCCCCGCCATCCAGCAGTCACGAGTCTTTCTCTAATCACGAGTCACAATTTTTCATGTGTTATGATTTCCATTCGCTCCGAAAGCGAGAGCTCATGACCGCGCGCCTTCTCGATGGCCTGAAAATCCGGGACCAAATCTTCGCCGAACTGCAAGACGAGATTCCCGCCCTCGTCGCAGCGGGCATTCGCCCGGGACTTACCGCTGTCCTCGTCGGCGAAAATCCCGCTTCGCAGCTCTACGTGAAAAGCAAAATTGCCGCCTGCGAACAGCTCGGCCTCGCGAGCTGGCTGCTCACTCCGCCAGCAACCGTCAGCACGCAAGATCTCCTCTCTGTCGTCGATAGTCTGAATCGCGACAACAATGTTGACGGCATTCTTGTCCAGCTGCCACTTCCACCGCAGGTGGACACCAAGCGCATCCTTGAAGCCGTCGACCCCGCCAAAGATGTCGACGGATTTCATCCCGTCAGTCTTGGCCGGCTCGTCAGCGGGCGTCCCGGTCTCGTTGCCTGCACTCCCGCGGGCTGCATGGAGGTCCTGCGTCGCAGTAACATTCCCATCGAGGGAGCCAATGCCGCCGTCCTTGGCCGCAGCGATATTGTAGGCAAGCCCATGGCGCTGCTTCTCATGCACGCTAACGCCACCGTCACCATCTGCCACTCGAAAACTCGCGACCTTCCCGAAATCGTCCGCCGCGCGGACATCGTTGTCGCCGCCATGGGCAAAGCCGGTTTTGTGCAAGCCGATTGGCTCAAGACCGGTGCTGCCGTCATCGACGTCGGCACGAACACCATCAAAGACCCCGCGGAAGCGGAACGCCTGCTGCGCAACTTCCCTGCACGCCTCGAAAAGTTCCGCGCCAAAGGCTCCATCCTCGTTGGTGACGTTCATCCCGACGCCATCAACACGGCCGGCGCACTCACCCCTGTGCCCGGCGGCGTCGGTCCTATGACCATCACCATGCTCATGAGCAACACCGTCAAGGCTGCGCGCCTTAGGCGCGGCGCACCGGAAATCTCCGCCCCGCAAACCACTACATCTGTCCGGTGAATCAGAAGATGCTGCGGCTCGGACTCACAGGTGGAATCGCCAGCGGCAAAAGCGCCGTTGCCGCAATGCTGCGCGATCTTGGCTTTCCCGTTCTTGACGCGGATTCGCTCGCGCATAAGCTCATCGAACCCGGTCAGCCCGCCTACGACGAAGTCGTTCGCGAATTCGGCCCCGCAATCACCGACGCGCAGGGCCGCATCGACCGCGCCAAACTTGCCGCCGTCGTCTTTGCCGATCGCGCGAAGCTGGACCGCCTGAACGCCATCGTGCACCCGCGCGTCGCCGAAGTGGTGTTTCGGCAATTTGATGAATGGGCGCGCCAGGGCACGCGCGACGCCGCATTCGTCGAAGCCGCGCTGCTCGCCGAATCCGGCATTCACGAAGATCTCGACGGGCTGGTCGTAGTTTGGTGCGAGCCCGAGCAGCAGCTCAAACGGCTCACCGCGCGCGGGCTCAGCGAAGTGGAAGCCCGGCGCCGCATTGCCGCGCAGATGCCGGTCGAAGAAAAGCTGCGTCTCGCCACGGAGAAAATCGACTGCTCCGGCTCGCTCGAACAAACCCGCCAGCAAGTGATTGCGCTCGCTGCGAAACTCCGCCGGCGGCCCGCGGCTTCTTAGTCTTGTCATTTCGAATGCAGCGCAGAATCTATCTTGCCGCTCTGCTCATTTGGCCGAAATGAATCTTAGGCCGGTTTTCCCTATACTATTCGCATCGAGCAAAGCAGAAGGGACGACTTCCATGACTCTGGTCACCAAATCCAATCGCACGCGCATTGTTCTTGCCGCGATCATTCTGATTCTTGGCGCGTACTGGGCGGGCGCCCGCTACGGCCCGCACCAGCCCACCAAAGTCGAAGCCCTGCCCGCCGTGGCTTCCAACACTTCGACCATCGCGCAGCGTGACGCCGCTCTGACCGAAGACGAATCCATCAACGTGAAAATTTACCGGCAGGCTTCTCCGGCGGTGGCCAACATCCTCACCAAAGCCACGGAATACGATTTCTTCATGGACCCCGTGCCGGTGGAAGGCGCGGGCTCCGGCTTCATCATCGACACGCGCGGGTACATTTTGACGAACTACCATGTGGTCGAGGGAGCGCAGTCCATTGAAGTGGTGCTCGGCGATCAGTCGCGTTATCCGGCAAAATTCATCGGCGCGGACCAGCGCAATGACGTGGCGCTCGTGAAGATTGAGCCAAAAGGAAAGCAGCTTGTCGCGTTGCAACTGGGAGATTCCGGAACGCTGCAGGTCGGCCAGAAAGTTCTGGCGATTGGCAACCCATTTGGATTTCAGTCGACGCTCACCACTGGCGTGGTCAGCGCCCTCGGCCGCACTGTACAAACCAGCCAAAGCACGTTTATCGAAGAAGCCATTCAAACCGACGCGGCGATCAACCGCGGCAATTCCGGCGGTCCGCTGATCAATTCACGCGGCGAAGTGATCGGCATCAACTCCGCAATCTACACGCCTTCGGGCACCACCGCGGGAATCGGTTTTGCCATTCCCATCAACACCGCAAAAAGTATTGCCAACGATCTGATCACGTCCGGCCGGGTGCACCGCGCGTTTCTTGGCGTGGAAACGATTTCGATTGTGGGCGGGCTTGCGGAAGCGCTGGATTTGCCGGTCCAGGAAGGACTGCTCGTGGAGACCGTCACCAAAGGCGGACCCGCTGCAAGCGCTGGAATCCATGGAGGAGATCGCGTTGCTCAGGCAGGCATGCGGCGCTTTTATATTGGCGGTGACGTGATCGTGGCGATCGACAATCAAAAAGTGGCCACACAGTTTGACGTCAATCTTGTTCTCAACCATCATCGCCCCGGCGACGTGGTGAACGTGACGGTCTATCGCGGCGGAAAGAAAATGGACATTCCGGTCAAGCTCGGCGAGCGCGCCGGCAACTAAATCTGTTTTCAGGTTTTTAGCACTCAGTTTTAGAAGCTGTTTCAAGCCCCCTTTGGCCCAACTGCGCCGGGCTGCACGAGTTCTCAAACTCGAACCCACCCCCATGGAACTCTTGTTGTTTCTCCTGGAGCACAGGGGAGAGCTCATCACCCGGGATCAAATTGTCGAGAAGATTTGGGGCAAGGGGGTTTTCCTCGACACCGACAACAGCATTAACGGAGCGATCCGCAAAATCCGGCAAGTCCTCCGGCATAATCCAGATGAGCCGCGATTTGTGCAAACCATCCCCGGAAAGGGATATCGCTTCATCGCGCCGGTCATCGAAGCGGAGGAGAAAGTAGGCACCGGGAACTCAGGAGGCGCGCAAACGGCCTCGGAAGCAGGAGCGGAGGGTGGCCGGGGAATCCGATGGGGATGGTTCGCCACGGAGATGCCTCGGAGATGGAGCGGGAAGCAACTTTGGGGCAGGAAAAGTCTGGAGCGGCAGACTGGATTTCCAATCACGAAGCGTTCGTCCTGGCCTACTCGGGTCACTTGCAAGAGGCCAGGAGGATGGCTCAACAAGCCGTGGATTTGGCGCAGCAGACTGGCCAACGGGAACGAGCGGCAACCTACGAAGCCGGGGAAGCGCTGCGGGAAGCCTTTTTCGGAGACGTATCGTCCGCAAGACGGGACGCCCGGGCAGCATTGGAAATGTCAAAAGCGCGCGACGTGGAGTATGGAGTCGCCGTGGCCCTAGCGCTCGCGGAAGATACAGAGCGGTCGGAAGAGCTCTCGAGCGATTTGGAAAAGCGGTTCCCCGAGGACACGTCCGTACGATTCAGCGACCTGCCGACACTCCACGCAATGGCCGCTCTGAATCGCAAACAACCGCTAAAGGCCATCGATCTGCTACAAGCAGCCGTTCCGTATGAACTGAGCGCGCCAGAGAGCAGCTTTTTCGGTTTTTTCGGAGCGCTTTATCCCCCCTACGTGCGCGGGGAAGCGTTCCTGGCCGCGCACCAGGGCCAGGAAGCCGCCGCGGAATTTCAGAAGATTCTGGATCACCGCGGGATGGTGGTGAGCGATTCCATCGGGGCACTGGCCCGCTTGCAGATTGGACGCGCGTACGCCTTGCAGGGAGATACGGGCAAAGCACGCACCGCGTACCAGGATTTTCTAACTTTGTGGAAAGACGCAGACGCGGATATTCCCGTGCTGCGTCAAGCAAAGGCGGAGTACGCGCGATTGCAGTAGCTGGGAGGATGCGGCGGAGCTTGGCAGAAACAGATTCCTCGCTTCGCTCGGAATGACAAGTGGCGCATTTTATTCACTGGAGTGATGTGTTAGCGGTTGAAGGAGGCGCGGTGCTGGGCGCGAACATCGTCGGTGAGGAGGAACCAGGATTCGGCGATGTCGCGGACGCGTTCGAGTTCACGCTGCATTTCGGCGTGCTTGGCTTCCATGACTTCGGGGCTAGCGTCCTTGGGAACATAAATCGGAGGGGCAAACAAAATCACGGCGCGGGCGAAGAGCATGGGAAGCAGAAAATGGTCCCACGTGTTGGTGAAAGTCTTGCCGCGATCCACTCCGATGTGAAACACCATGATGGGGCATCCGGTTTTTCGCGCGAGCATCACGGGGCCGGGCTTGGCGATATAGCGCGGGCCGCGCGGGCCATCAATTGTAAAGGCGCAATCGACGCCTTCTTCAAGCCGCCTGGCCATCACCGCCAGTCCACGCAAACCGCCGCGCGAAGAACTTCCCTGCGCGGTACCGAAACCCAGCCACTCGATGACCTTGCGCGTCCACTGACCATCAAATGCCGTGGTGTTCATGACCACGACGCCGTGATGGCGGTGCCACCAAACAATCGGGAGGATGATACGGTGCCAGAACGCCCAGATAATGCGCTTGCCGGAAGCGTGCACGCGTTCGGCATGCTGCCAGCCCAAAACTTCGTAGCGGAGAGTCGGTCCCAGCGTGCGAATGACGCTGTAAACGGCAGCAGCGATAAAAGGAATTTGGATGCGGCGCGACCACGGGAGTTCCGGCAAACGAGTGTCGTAATGGAGATTGACCGGCTCGGAGGCCGGATCTTTGAGAGGCTCGATGGCTGCGTCAGCTTTGGTCATGGCGCTAAATTCGCGTCGCGATGCAGGCAACTTCCGGCGCGCGGGCCAGTTCTTATCTCCCTGGGTGACCGCACAAGTACCGACGTATAGTATAGGTGAGAGTTTTGTCTCTTTGCCCGGGAGCTGACCGGAGTGCTGCCCATTTCCCAAAAGAGCCGATTTTGGCGACGCACCGTTTTGCTCTGTGCGGGTGTGTTTCTTTCCGTCGCGGTTTGGAGGAGCGCGTTCGCGCAGCGGGCCGATCAAGTGCCGTACGATGCCGTAGGAGTGATTGAGGGCGATGCCATCGTGGTAACCGGCCCGGTGAACATGGAGATGGTGCACGGACAGGTGAAGACGATGCTGCGGAGCGGCAGCGACGTGCGAGTGAAATCGGGGAGCGCGAAGATCGATTTGGTGGACGGTGGGCAAATTCGTATCTGCGGGCCGGCGCATTTTTCGGTACTGTCGTCGGGAAATTCGCTGACGGTGGCGCTGGAAGAAGGAATGGTGCACGCGCACATCGAGAGAGGCCCGGCGCTGACGATTTACACGGCCCAAATTCAGGCGCGCACCATCACGATTGGAGAAGGGGCGCAGGACGTGGTAGCAGGCATAGAATCAGAGGGGGAAATGTGCTTGCGCGCGAATCGCGGGGCGATTCGCGTGGAGCAGCAGCTCACCGGGCAGTCAGTGATCGTTCCGCAATTGGGTGATGTGCAAATCCTCAACGGGCAGATCGAGGGAATGCAGAGCGGCGCGGGGCATTGTGCGTGCGAGATCGAGGATGCGAAGGCAGCACCGGAGCAGCCGGCGCCGATCACGCTGCCCGCCGTTGCCGCAGCAATGGCCGCTCCTCCAGCCGCGGAAAACGCGCCCGCCAGCGATCAGCCGATCTATCAGGTGATCATGCCACCGCTTGTGTACGACGCGAAAACGAAGGCGCACACGGCACTGGATCCGCAAGTGATTGTGCTGGTGCGAAAAGTGAGAGTACGCTCAACGGTCATTTTCCGGGGCCGCGTGGTCGGAGAAGTGGTGACGCAACCCGCACCCGCGCAACCGGCTGCGGTCACGTCAGAACCGCTGCAGAGCGCAGGCGCGGGAACGAAGACGGTGTCCGCGGCAGCGAAACCAGCGGCCGGAGATGCCGTTGCCAGACCGGCGGCGCCTGCAAACAATTCGCTTACGGACCGTGTGAAAAGTTTTGTGCGGAAACTGTGGTCCCGATAAGAATAGGAGAGGCGCTTCGTGGGGGCCGCTGTGCTCCGACTGGGGCCGTCACATGCCTTCGTAGTTGGGCCCGCCGCCGCCTTCTGGAACGACCCAATCGATGATCTGGTAAGGATCGGCGATGTCGCAAGTCTTGCAGTGGACACAATTGGCGGCATTGATTTTGAGTTTGGGCGCTCCGCCAGATTCGCTCACCATCTCGTAGACCGCCGCGGGGCAAAAATACTGACAAGGATTGCCATATTCGACCGCGCACTTTGTGGAGCAGATATTGGTGTCGGCGACGCGGAGATGACAGGGCTGATCCTCTTCATGGCGCGTGCCGGAGTGATAGACGTCGGTGAGGCGGTCGAAGGTGAACTTGCCGTCGCCCTTGAAACGCTCGGGAGCGGGGCGGCCATCGATTTTTTGATAGGCTTCGTTGCCGGGGTGCGCGCGCATAGGATCGATGAGACCGCGGCCACCAGTGATTTGCTGAATGGCAGTGTGAAAAAATCCACCGAGCATACCGTGCTGGAAGGATTGATGAAAATTGCGGACTTTCCAAAGCTCCTGCTTGATATAGCTCTGCTCGATTTTGTTCGGGAAGGCACCGAGTATTTTTGAAGAGGTGTCACCGGATTTCAGCGCTTCGAAAATGGTCTCGGCGGCGAGCATGCCGCTTTTCATCGCGAGATGAATGCCTTTGAGGCGCTGGGAATCGAGGAAGCTGCCGGAATCGCCGATGATGAGTGCCCCGTCGACGAAGCTGCGAGGCATGGCGTACCAGCCCCCGTAGGGCAGCGACTTCGCGCCGTAACGAACGAGTTTTCCGCCGTCGAGCAGTCTTTTCAGGAAGGGATGCGTTTTCCAGGTTTGAAACGCGGCGTGGGGATCGAATTGCGGATTTGCGAATTCGAGTGCGATGACCAGCCCGATGGAGACGCGATTATTCGAAAGGCCGTAAATCCAGCCGCCGCCGTACATGGAAGCCGGAACGGGCCAGCCAAGCGTGTGCGCTACATAGCCTGGCTGGATGCGGCCGGGCTGAACGTCCCATAGCTCCTTAATGCCGATGCCATAGCTTTGCGGATTGAGATTGTCGAGCTTTTTCGCTGCGACAAGTTTTTTCGTGAGCGAGCCGCGCGTGCCTTCGGCGAGGACTGTAACTTTGGCGCGCAGCTCGTACCCTGGAGTGAAATTGTCTTTGGGCTTGCCGTTTTTGTCGAGGCCCTTGTCTTCGGTAATGACGCCCGCGACGCCTCCGTTTTGATAGATGAGATCTGCGCCTCCGAATTCCTTGAAGACGTTGACGCCTGCGGCTTCAACGAGCCCACCCAGCCATTTCGTGATTTTGCTGAGCGAAACAACGTAGTTGCCTTTGTTTTGGAACGGCGGAGGAGTAATGGGGAAACGCAGCGAAGAATTCCTCGTAAAGAGCAGCGCTGCCGAGTCAGTGACAGGAGTATCGAGCGGAGCAGATTTCTGAAAATCGGGGACCAGCTCGTCGAGGGCTTTGGGGTTCATAATTGCGCCGGAAAGCTGGTGTGCACCAATTTCGCGCCCTTTTTCAAGGACGTAGATGTTTTCGGCGGAAAGCTCAGGCTTTGTCCCTGCAGCGTTGTGCTTCTTGATGAGATTCGCTAAGTGAAGCGCACAGGAAAGGCCCGCAGGGCCGGCGCCAACGATTAGTACATCCGCTTCGAGTTGTTCGCGCTGAACGGTCATACGCCTATATGCTTACGCCGATTTTGCTTTTTCCAAAGCCTCGGTGAGAGCGGGCATGACTTCGAAAATGTCGCCGACAACGCCGTAGTCGGCGATTTCGAAAATAGGTGCGTTGGAATCTTTATTGATGGCCACGATGGTGCGCGCGCCTTTCATGCCTACGACGTGCTGAATCGCGCCGCTGATACCGAGCGCGAGATAAAGCTTTGGCGCGACGGTTTGGCCGGAGCTGCCGATTTGGCGCTCCATGGGGAGCCAGCCTTCATCGCAAATGGGACGCGAAGCGGCGATTTCCGCGCCAAGAGATTTCGCGAGCGCTTCGGCTTGCGGGATATTTTCGGGAGCTTTGATGCCGCGGCCGATGGCGACGATGAGCGGAGCCTGCGTCAGATCGACGGCGGATTTGGCTTCTTTGAAGAGTTCGAGCGGCTTAGTGCGGATTTGTTCCGCGCTCAGGGACACGGCGACAGAATTCACAGGAGCTTTGCCGGAAGGATGTGCGGCAAGCAAGTCCGCGCGAAAGGCACCGGATTGAAACGAAGCGAACCAAGGAGCCGCGCCGGTGAACGTCACGTCGGCGGCGGTTTTGCCCTGGAACATCTGGCGGACAAAGACGATCTTGCCGCTTTCGTTGCGGAAGCCGATGCAGTCGCCAATCATGCCTTTGCCGAGCATGGCAGCGAGCTTGGGAGCGAAGTCGCGCACCTGATAGGTGTGCGGGAATAGGACGAGATCTGGTTTAGCGGATTCGACGACTTGCTTAAGTGCGACGCAGTAGCCGTCAGGCGTGTAGGCCTCAAGCAAATCGTGCTCGACGCGCAAGACTTCCGCGACATTTTTTGTGGCCAGCTCATCCGCGAATGCAGAAACGCTTTTGCCGATGACAAGGGCGCTTGCACTGCTGGAGGTGTCCTTGGCGATTTGCTGTGCGGCGACAATCGTTTCAAAACTGGCGTTGTTCCACTTCCCTTGGCGTAATTCGGTTGCGACGAGAATTTTCATGGCTAGATCACCCGGGCTTCGAATTTGAGTTTTTCAACGAGCTTGGCGGCGACTTCTTTCGGAGCGCCGGTCAGAAATTCGGTCTTTTTCGTTTTTGTTGGTACGTAGATCTTTTCAATTTTCTGTGTGGGTTCGGCGGAAATGCCGAGCGATTCGCGCGTGATGGTCGCAATTTCCTTCTTCTTGGCGGCCATGATGCCCTTTAGGGTGGCGTACCGGACTTTGTTGATGCCGGACTGGATCGAGAGCACGGCGGGCAGCGGGCACTCCATCCACTGAAACCAGCCCGCTTCGAGTTCGCGTTTGAGCTTCATCTTTCCGTCCGTCACCTCGATTTGCATGATGATGGTGGCGTGCGGACGGTCGAGCAGGCCGGCAAGGAGCACGCCGGTCTGGCCGAAGCCGTGGTCGTCGCTTTGCAGGCCGGTTAAAACAAGGTCCGCCTTCTCCCTTTGGATAGCGGCGGCCAGCGCTTTCGCGGAACCGAGCGGGTCGAGCTGCGCAAAATTGTCGTCGGCGATGTGAATCGCGCGGTCGGCGCCCTTGGCGAGCGCTTCCTTGATGGTTTGCTTGACGCGCTCCGGGCCCAGCGAGAGCGCGATGACTTCACCGCCATGCTTTTCTTTGAGGCGAAGCGCTTCTTCCAGTGCGTAGCTGTCAGGCTCGTTCATCTCAAAACCGATGTCGGATTCCCTAATCCAGTTTCCGGCGATGGCCAGCGGAGCGTCTTTCGCGGGAACCTGCTTGATGCACACGATGATGTTCACGGGTTTCTTCTCTCTACCTCAACTTGCGAAAAGGATTGGTTACCACCTGAGCCAGCCTGCGATAAGCAGGCGGAGCGAAGGAACTCAAGCTCCCAATTCGTTGCCAACTGCAATACGTTCGGGATTCTTCGGCGAACAGCATCTGTTCGCTTCCGAATGACAATTATTGTACCGCCGTGCGAGCCTCGACGCTACTTGCCCGACCAGCGGCGGAAAATCAGCGCTGCGTTGGTGCCGCCAAATCCAAAAGAATTGGAGAGCGCGTATTCAACCGCAGTTTTGCGCGCGTGATTTGGGATGTAGTCCAAATCGCATTCGGGATCCGGTATCTCGAGGTTAATCGTAGGCGGAAGAGTTTGATCGTGCAAGGCGAGGACGCTGATGCCTGCTTCGAGTCCGCCCGCGCCGCCAAGCAAATGCCCGGTCATAGATTTCGTTGAGCTGACGGGAACCTTCTTTGCTCGCTCGCCGAAGACGCGCTTGAGTGCGCGGGTTTCGATCACGTCGCCAAGCGGCGTGGAAGTGCCGTGCGCGTTTACGTAGCCGATATCGTCGGGAGAAATCTTGGCGTCCTTGAGGGCGGCTTTCATCACGCGATAGGCGCCGTCGCCATTCTCTTCCGGTTGCGTGATGTGGTAAGCATCGCCGGACATGCCGTAGCCGACGATTTCGGCAAGGATGGGAGCATTGCGCTTCTGCGCATGCTCGAGGGATTCGAGGATCAGAATGCCCGCGCCTTCGCCGACGACAAATCCGTCGCGGCCCGCATCCCAGGGACGGCTGGCGCGGGCGGGATCCTCATTGCGCGTGGAAAGCGCCTTCATCGCGGCGAACCCGCCGACGCCCATGGGCGTGATGGTGGCTTCCGAGCCGCCGCAAATCATCATTTCCGCGGCACCACGCTCGATGATTTTGAAGGAATCGCCGATGGCATGCGCGGAAGCGGAGCAAGCCGTGGCCGTAGCGGAGTTCGGTCCGCGTGCGCCGTAGCGAATGGAAATATTTCCCGACGCAAGATTGACGATGGCGGACGGAATAAAAAATGGAGAGATTTTGCCCGGGCCACCGCTCAGAAGCTTGCCATGCTCGCGCTCGATGATGTCGAACCCGCCGATGCCGGAGGAAACATAAACACCGACTTCATCAAGGTCGGAGTCTTCGGGTTTCCAGTTCGCGGACTTGACGGCAAAATCCGTGCCCGCCAGTGCGATCTGGATAAAACGCGCCATTTTCTTGAGTTCTTTTTTTTCAATCCACTGGAAGGGATCGAAGTTCTTCACCTCGCCCGCGATTTTGCAGTCGAAGCCAGTGGTGTCAAAGTGCGTGATGGTGGCGATGCCGCTGCATCCGGCGACGAGATTTCTCCAGCTTTCCTCGGTCCCGATGCCCAGCGCGCAGACCAGTCCAACACCCGTGACGACGACGCGGCGAGTCAACGTTCCAACGCTCCCTGTTGAGGTGGTCGTTTCGTGGCTTACTTACCTTTGGCGTGCTTCTCGATGTAGTCGATGGCGTCCTTCACAGTGGTCATTTTTTCGGCGTCCTCATCGGGCACTTCGATGCCGAAGGCTTCTTCAAACGCCATGACCAATTCCACCTGATCGAGGGAATCCGCTCCCAGGTCGTCCACGAACGACGCGGTGGGCGTAACTTCCGCCTCATCCACGCCGAGCTGCTCGACGATAATCTGTTTTACGCGTTCTTCTACGCTAGCCATCCGTATTCCTCCGCGATGTTCCATCGCCGTTTAGTGCAAATTGGGTCCGCTTGCCTCAGGCTGAATTGCCTGCACTGCTTGCGCGGAGTACAGCCGCGCGAAAGTCGAGTTATTAGGCCTGCCTATACAGATTCGCGACTCCCCGGCGCGGTTGCAGGCCAAATGCGCTGAAATTGCGCCTCTAGACAACCGACCCATTCTAGACATGGCTAAGGGCAAGGTCAACTTCACGAGTACTCGGCTTTCGCATCTCGTGGCAACCCGCAATGGGCACAATAATGGGCAAACATAAGACCGTTTGTGCGCAGCCAACCGGTCGAAAATCTCTTATCGCAACGCGGACTTCGAAATCGGGTCGCCCACTCGGCAACAATGATGACCGTAACAATCCACGCAAACAAGACAACTTGCACTGCAACCTGGAGAAATCTCGAATTTGAAATTGACCCTGTCATTAACCAATCAGCTAGAACCAAGACAGGAAGAGAAATGAGAATCATCAGCCTGCTTTGCGCCCGTAGCTTGCTATGGTTTGACCACGTTTGCGAATAATCGCTCATCACGCCAGATACATACCGCCATTTACATCCAGCACATGGCCAGTAATGTAGGCGGCTTCGTCGCTGGCCAGAAAGACGATGGCGGCGGCAACGTCGCGCGGCGAACCCATACGGCCCAGCGGAATGCGCTTCTTCAATTCTTCCTTCGCTTCGCCCGGCAAAACGTCGGTCATAGGCGTTTCGATGAAGCCGGGCGCGACGGCATTGACGGTGATATTGCGCGAGGCAATTTCGATGGCAATCGCTTTCGTCAACCCGATGAGACCGGCTTTTGCGGCGACATAGTTGGCTTGCCCGGCGTTGCCCATCTGCGCAACAACGGAAGCGATGTTGATGATGCGGCCGGCGCGGGCGCGCATCATCGCGCTCAAAGCTTGCTGCGTACAGAGGTGTGCGCCGGTCAGGTTCGTGCGAATGACGGCATCCCAATCTTCCTGCTTCATGCGCAGCGCCAGGCCGTCCCGCGTGATGGCGGCATTGTTGACGAGAATGTCCAGGCGGCCAAACTTCGCAAGCAAGGCCTTGAAGCCGGCCTTGATTTGCTCGGCGTCGGCGACGTCCATTTTGACGGCGAGAGCTTCGCCGCCCGCCGCGGAAATATCGTTGACCAGCGCAGCGAGCTTTTCTTCGTTGCGCGCGGCAACGGCGACTTTAGCGCCTGCTTCTGCAAGCGCCAGCGCGGTGTCGCGGCCAATGCCTTGCGACGCGCCGGTGACTATCGCCACTTTGTCTTTCAAGCTGAACATCTTCTTTTGAAGCTAGTCTCGCAGTCTTCAGTTCTCAGTACTCAGTAAAGAAAAGACAGAGCACTATATGGGTTTCTATCTTTGCTTATGACTGAAAACTGACTGAGAACTCGACTCACGCCGCATCGGAGCGCGCACCCGCAATCTTCTCGACCGTGGCCGCCAGGCTCTTTTCGTCTTCAACGTTGAGAGCCGCAATGGAACGCTCGATCTGGCGCAGCAAGCCGGTCAACACGCGGCCCGGGCCGACTTCGACAAATGTGTTCACGCCCTCGTCGATCAGCAAACGCACCGACTCTTCCCAGCGGACGGGCATGGAAACCTGGCGAATGAGCGCGTCGCGCACTTCGCTGCCGCTTGTGGTCGTGTCCGCGTCCACATTCGTCACAACCGGAACGCGCAAATCCGAAAATTCCGTATTGCGCAAATCCTTCTCGAGCTTCTCCTGCATCGCCGCCATCAACGGTGAATGAAACGGAGCGGACACTGCCAGAATCACGGCACGCTTGGCGCCGGTTTGCGAAGCCAACTCGACGGCACGCTTCACGGCGCCAGCATGGCCCGAAATGACCGTTTGCTCCGGAGAATTCAGATTCGCCGCGGCACAAACTTCGCCGCCGGCAGCGCGCTTGCAAACATCCGCCACAACCGCGTGAGACAGACCCATGATCGCAGCCATCGCGCCGACCCCCGCGGGCACCGCATCCTGCATGTAGGTGCCGCGCTTTCTAACGAGCTGGACTGCATCCGAAAACTTCAGCGCGCCTCCCGCGACCAGCGCGGAATATTCGCCAAGGCTGTGACCGGCCACAAAATCCGGCGTCAAACCTTTTTCGGCAAGCACGCGATAGATAGCCACCGAGCAAGTGAGAATCGCAGGCTGCGTATTGGCGGTGAGCTTTAGATCTTCTTCGCTTCCCTCAAAGCACAACTTGGAAATGGAAAATCCCAGCGCCTTGTCGGCCTCGTCGAAGACCCCCTTCGCGACCGGATACTTTTCCGCAAGCTCCTTCCCCATTCCGGGGTACTGCGAAGCTTGACCAGGGAACACAAATGCGACTTTGCCCATAACGAATTCCTCTCTAGCGCCGTCACGCGGGGACCGCGGTGGCGGAGAGCTCCTGTTCGATTTTCTCGTTCATGCCGGCGCGGGCGAGTCCTGCGGCCACGCGAATGGCGTTTTTGACGGCGTTGGCGTTTGAGCGGCCATGTCCAATGACACAAACGCCGCGCACGCCCAAGAGCGGCGCGCCGCCGTACTCCGTGTAATCGATCGTTTTCTTCAAGCCTTTGAAGGCTTTTTGCGAAAGCAAGGCGCCCACCTGGGAAAAAATAGAAGTCTTGAGCGATTTCCGGAGCAAACCAAAAATGGAAACAGCCAAGCCTTCGCAAATTTTCAAAGCAATGTTTCCGACGAAGCCATCGCAAACAATCACGTCGACGCGCCCGGAAAAGAGATCATTGCCTTCGACGTTGCCCACAAAATGCACGGGGCTTTTCTTCAAAAGGCTATAAACTTCGCGAGTCAACTCATTGCCTTTGATTTCTTCTTCGCCGACCGAAAGCAATCCCACGCGCGGGCGCTTGTTGCCAAACGTCGCGCGGTAATACACCTCGCCCATCACCGCGAACTGCACAAGATGCTCCGGCTTCGAGTCCACGTTGGCCCCGACGTCTAAAAGCACCGAAACCCCGCCGCGCGCATTCGGAAATGGTGCCGCCAGCGCGACGCGGTCCACCGATTCCAGAGTGCCGAGCAAAAATCTCGCAACCGTCATCACCGCGCCGGTGTTTCCCGCGCTGACCATGCCGTCGGCTTTGGCTTCGCGTACCAGCCGCGCGGCCACGTGCACGGAGCTATCCTTCTTCCGCCGGAAGGCCTGCGCGGGGTGATCGTTCATGGTGATCACTTCGCCGGCCGGGATAATCTCGATCGGCAGATTTGGCACAGCGTGCTTGACCAGTTCGGGGCGCACCACGTTGGGCTGGCCTACCAGCAACACGCGCACCCCCATCTCGCGTGCAGCCAGCACACTGCCTTCGACCTCGGGGCGGGGCGCGTGGTCTCCGCCCATGGCGTCAACGGCGATAGTGATCATGGGATTTTGCCCGCAAGCCTAGCGAACCGAAAAACTACCCGCCTTTATGCCGAAGCTTGTACCGCTTTGCCCTTGTAATAGCCGCAATGGGGACACACCTGGTGCGGCTGCTTCATTTCGTGGCAGTTCGGGCACTTGCCGAGCCCGGGCTTGGCCAGAAAGTCATGCGCGCGCCGGTTGCTGGTTCGTCTTTTGGAATGCCGCCGTTTTGGATTAGGCATAACACTACACCTCGTTCCCGCCGCAATGGGCGGATTGTATGGGCTTTCGCCGCTAAAAGCTACTCTCTCGTATCTTCCTACCGGGTCACCTGGGAAGAGCCGATCTCTTGAGAGCGGTACAACCTGAAACCCTTCCAACCATTTCTACCCATTCTAACTGTTCACACACACCTAGTCGTTAAGATTTAATAGAGCCCGCCGGTTTATTGCTTTTTCAGCCAGTCCTGCTTGAGGCGCGCGAGAGGAGCCAGCCGGGGATCTGTGGCGTGGGTCTCACAGCGGCAGTCTTCGTGGTTCAAGTTGGCGCCGCAATTGGGGCACAACCCACGGCAGTCACTCTGGCAGATCACCTTCAAAGGCAGCGCCAGGAGTACCTGCTCTTTCAAAACATCCGCCAGGAAGAGCCCGTCTCCTTCGTAAAACCCGATTTCGGTATCGTCGTCTCTCAACCGGTCTTCTTTGTGCCTGGTGTCCTTGGGAAGCGGCGCGTAAAAGAGGTCAAACGACCGGCTCACTTCCTCGACCACTGGCTCGAGGCACCGGGCGCACACCAGCTCGATCTTGGTTTCGAGGTTGCCCTCGACGCGGATCTGCCCGTCGAGCAATTCCGCGGTCGCCGTGACTTCCAGGGGGTCCACTTGCTTGATTTCCGCCGTGTGGAAATCGATGACGCCTGGAGCGTAGGTCTTGCGAATGCGGAGCTTGCGGACGGCTAATTCCTTGACATCCAGGAACATCAGTTCAGCGCCTCCAGCGCGCACGCTCATGCTTTACCATTATTCAGGCGGTCGAAGAGCAAGTCAAGGAATCGGGCGCGGGGCGGCCGTCCTTTTGCGCTTTTTGCGCCCTGACGGTCAATGTCAAAGTCTAGTACTCTGCATTTCGTCCAGGCCTACCCGGCTCGCAGTGAGAATTCATGCCTTGGACGCGATGGGGTTGGAGACACGCGGAGGAGACGTCTCAGGGTGCCGCGCTAGCGAGGCGCAGCCATCTCAATCTGCAACCGAGCGGTTGAGAAAGCCCGGTCTCATGCTTATAGACGCAAGAATCAATGGCGGACCGATGACCTTGTGATGCCCTTTAAGTCATGTAATATCAATAGGTTATTGACCAGGAAGCGCTCAGGTTGACTCCCTCGCGCGTTCCGCACAAACAGTTTCGCCGATGGACAGGCACCTGCAAATATTTTCAGGATACACGTGCGAACTAGGGGTGTCTTGCCCCCCGGTGTCGCACGTTCTGTTCTCGCGTGGGGTCATCATGCTCAGACTGCAGCTCTACAAGCGCTCCCTCGGGCTCCTGTGCCTGGGCGTGTCGCTGCTCGCCTGCGCGCTGCCGGGACGCGCACAAGACAGCGGCCGTAAAGTGGTCAAGAAGGCGCCAGTGCCCTATCCCGCGATCCTCAGGTCCAAAGGAATTGGCGGAGTTGTAAAATTAAAGGTCTTCGTCAAAGCCGACGGAACCGTTCGCGATACGGAAGTGATCGGCGGCAATCCCATTTTGGCCGAAAGCGCACAGAAGTCCGTGATGCAGTGGAAGTTCTCGACCGGAAGCTCCGAGACAGTCCTCGAGATTTCCGTGACCTTTGATCCCCACGGCGAGTCCGGAAGCTAGAGCAGCGAAATCCTGATCTGGCCGCCTGTCAACGCCCGACGCCAAAAGAAATCAAGGAGTTGCAAATGAAAAAGGGGGGCTGATACTCAGCCTCCCCTTTCTTCTTCACGCACCAACAGGGCGTTTAGAACTAGAAGTCGTAACGCAGGCTGAACTGCATGACGCGGTTCGCACTCGCTGTGGAAGTGATTTGACCAAAAGTGGCTGGGCTATTGATGTCGGCAGCAGGATCAGCAAAGGTCGTATGGTTGAAGGCATTGAAGGCATCCCACTGAAAGGTCAACTTATGTGCTTCGGTCAAGGGGAATGCCTTTGTGAACCGAGTATCAAAGTTCCAGAAACCGGGACCTCGCAGGTTGTTTCGGCTGCCAACTTGTCCTCCATTGGTAAAGCTGAAAGCATCCAATGCTGCGGTCTGATCGGCAAACATCTGAATTGCCCCGGTGCTATCGCTGTGGATATGCGAAGCCAGTGCCGACCCGCTTCCGGTCAGGATGGCAGGGCTATTGACGAAGAAATTTACCGGGAAGGCATCGGTAGCGGTGCTAAAAGCAAAGCCGGTGTGCCAAGTGGCGATGGTGCCGAATTCCCAGCCCCCGATAATTTGATTGAGCCAGCCCGAAGCATGAGAAGCAAATCGCTTCCCCTTGCCGAAGGGCAGATCGTAAATACCATCCGCGACAATCAGGTGAGTGACGTCGAAATCGGAGTTGCCTCGGCAGACACGGAGATTCCGAACGTCGCAAACGAGACCGCCGACAACAGTGTTGGCTACGGTCGAAACGTTGTCGATGGAATGGCTGAATGTGTAGTTAAAGTGGAACTGCAATCCGTTCGAGTAACGCTTGGTCAGCGTAACCAGCATCCCGTCGTAGTTTGAGGAGCCAGCGTTGCTGATGTAGGAGTTCACTGAGAACTGCCCGGCCAATCCCACGTTCTGGGGAATGATTCCTCCAAATGGGCCGGGGAAAAATCCATATAGAGCCTGCAGCGTGTCTGTCAGGTCTCCTCGGATGAGCAAGGTGCTGAAGAGTGCACGTACCAATCGCGTGCAAGTAGGAATGTTCGCTCCGAACACCGCCGCGGTAAACTGCTGACAATTGGAAATGCCAAAGCCCCCGAAGTTCGTTTGTATCGCCGAGTCCATTTGATTTTCGAACCAAGGCTGCGTGGTTATTAGAGAACCAGGGGTCCCAACGCGAACCTGAGCGGACAGTTGATTGAACGCGTCGACCAGGCCTTGCTTCGAGGCTGGATCAATGAAATCGACCAACTGCGCGGCATCCGATTGCGCGAAGAGTCTCCGTCCGAGCCTGCCCACGTAGTTGA
>Ga0335077_10003791_pt1 | contig 18369 bp, 10 predicted proteins | sample Lox_Sample_31_FD_207151 | JGI IMG/M metagenome (GOLD analysis project Ga0335077, IMG submission 207151) | Soil microbial communities from Loxahatchee National Wildlife Refuge, Florida, United States - Lox_Sample_3.1 | ecosystem: Environmental > Terrestrial > Soil > Wetlands | place: USA... | reverse complement strand
TGTGATCCACGGGTACGAAGAATCCTTCAGCCGGGTCCACTGGGCGGGATTCTGGTTCAAGTCCAGAGTCCAGTTGCTATACATGTAGCCCGTCGGATTGGCGGCCGGCACTCCTCCCCAGGTGAACAGTCTGTTGGTAGGCGGGTGGTAGACCATGCCGGCATAAGTCTCACGAGAATTGGGGACGAATCTCGACCCGTAACCGCACGAGGGCTGGCTGTAGCTGCCATCTGGAGCCGGGAGGGATTCGAATGCCGGCCCACCTGCACCTGCCTCCGCATATGGGCTGCTCACCAGTTGACCGGCGCCATCATGCCAAAGTCCCTGGCCACAATTGTAGGTGCCTTTGCAAGCACAGTCAGGCGGCACATCTGAGTTGTCAACTGACCAGCCCGGATCCGTGACACGCGCGACGGAAGGACCCTGTCCTTGCAGGTTCAGCACATACATTTCATTCCCCTGGTAGTTGCCGTGACCCGATGTCCAGAGGAAGTACCGCTCGTTAGTCGTATCAGCCGCACCACCTCCGTACGCCACGAGCTGTCCGCCCACGCACGGACTTAGAAAATCGAACGCATCGACCGCGCCTACTTGGGGATTGTAATAATCGTATCCGGGACTGACTTCGCAGAAATTTGTATCGCCGCCGAGTGCAATCCAACCGGTGCCTGCTGGAAGGTTGATATTGCCCGATGCCGAGACGGTTAGTGTGACCGTCGTCGAATTATTGCCTTGTCCACTGGTAGCATTCACCGTGATCGGATAGCTTCCAAACGCGGTGCCCGCGGGAACGCTGATGGTCATGGTGGAACTGCCCGAGCCGGGGGCAGGAATGGTGCTCGGATTGAATGTGACCGTGGTACCAGAAGGTGCACCCGTGGCGGCCAAACTTACCGCGCTATTAAACCCATCGGAAATTGTCGTCAGGAGGGTTCCGGTCGCTTGTCCTCCCGCCTTCACGCTTAGGCTGCCGGGCCCGGTCAGGGCGAATGTCGGGGGATCGGCAACGGTCACAGTAAGTGCAACGTTAAGGGTTTGGACAATTCCGCCACCTTTGGCTGTGACGGCCAGGGAATAGTTACCCAAAGGCGCGTTGCTCGGAACACTAGCGGTCATGATCGACGAACCCGCACCGGGAGCAGGGATCGTACTCGGATTGAAGGTGACACTCGTCCCGGCAGGTCCCCCAGTGGCTGAGAGATTGATTGCGCTGTTGAATCCGCCGACGAGAATTGTGAACACATCCGCGGTTGAGAACTGGCCCTGTCCAACACTGAGCGAGTTCGGTCCTTGCAAGGCGAATGTCTGGCCGGTAGACACTTGGGTCACGCCCAGATAGGCAACCGGGGTGGTGTCACCACTGGACTGGGTGGTGCCAACCACTACCGTCAACTGGGTCCCTGCCAGGGTCACTTGCTGACTGACATTCCTTGTCGGCCAGTCCGTCGCGGACCACACATTTCCTCGCGCATCGTAGAAGTAACCCTTGTTGATGTGCCCTCCGGTCACGGTGGCCAGCACCGAATTGCCATCCAGGAACTGGACTTCGCACTGCACCGAGCAACCCATGTAGCCAGCATCTCCCATAGCCAGCGACAAGCTATAGGCACCCGGAGACGGCAGGTTCACATAGAACTGGCCTGGCGCGCCGTTTTTGACGTAGTTGATGCCGGCCAGCCTCGGATCAAGCGAGCCGTTCCTGTCGTACGTCGCAAAGGTTGACGTGTAGTCCCATCCGTAGGTCGTGAGGCCGCCAACAGTCGGGAACGTCGTCGACTGTACGACGTAGGTTGCCCCGGGCGGATCGTTGACGAAGCTGGACGTGCCCCGGAAATCAAACCCCTGCTGCCACACCGCGGAGATCACCACCAGCGTCATGGCGAAGTTATGCTGCAGGCCGCCGCCGTTGGCCGTCACCGTAATGGGGTAGGTTCCCAGCGGAGTATTTGCTCCTACCGTGATCGCCATCGTCGAGGTACCTCCGCCCGGCGCCGGGATCGGATTGGGATTGAATGTGACGGTCGTACCTGCCGGCACCCCCGAAGCCGACAAAGTGATCGCGCTGTTGAAAGTGCCGAGTAGCTTCGTTTCCACGGTCGTGTTGCCCGCCGACCCTTGCGGCACCGTAACCATCGGGGGCGAAACCGCCAATATAAAATCCGTCGGAGTCACGGTGAGGTTGACCGTGGTGCTCTGCTGAACACCGCCGCCGTTGGCCGTCACGGTGATGGGATAGGTCCCCACCGGTGTACTCGAGCCCACTGCGATGGTCATCGTCGAGCTACCAGCGCCCGGTGCCGGAATCGGGTTCGGATTGAAACTCACTGTCGTCCCCGAGGGAACTCCGGAAGCCGACAGAGCGATGGGGCTGTTGAAACCTCCGCTGATGTGGGTCGTGATCGTTGTCGATATCTGATTCCCCTGCTCAATGCTGAGCGATGTCGGCGAGGCAGAGATCACGAAGTTCGGGGCGAACGTGGCTGCGGTCACTCCCAGAAAAGCGATCGGACTAAGATCGCCGTTGTTCAAACTCGTCCCCACAATCATGGTCAGCCGGGTACCGGATATCGCAACCTGCTGGCTGAGGTTTTGGCTGGGCCAGTTCGCTGCGGGCCAGTTATTCCCTTGCGCGTCGTAGAAATAGCCCGCGCCTTCGGCCCCTTCCGCAAGGGTGGCCAGGACCGTAGTGCCATCCAGGAACTGAATCTGGCACTGGGCCGTGCATGCCTGATAACCGTCGTCGCCCATGGCCAATGACAGGTTGTAGGTGCCGGAGGCCGGCAGATCGACGTAGAAGGTCGCGGGCGTCCCGTTGGTAATGAAGTTCAAGCCCGCCAGTCGGGCATCAACCTGGGTGTTGCGGTTCCGCGCCTGGACTGCGCTTATGTTTGTCCAGCCAAAATTTACTCCGTTAAATGTCGTGGGATAAGCAGTGCTGGGCAGAACGTAGGTATCCCCCGGAGGATCGGTCACGAAGTTCGATGTGGCGCGGAAGTCAAAGCCGACCGCCCAATTTGCGGCCGCGGTTACGGTCAATGTGACCGTCGTGTTCTGCTGGACGCCCCCGCCGTTGCCGGTCACCGTGATCGGATACGTCCCTGTGGGTGTACTCGACCCCACCGTGATCGTCATCGTCGAGTCACCCGCCCCGGGCGCAAGTATCGGGTTGGGGTTGAAGCTTACCGTCGTACCTGACGGCATCCCCGTCGCCGACAGTGCGATCGCGCTGTTGAAGCCACCGCTGATCGTCGTCGTAATCGTGGATGTTCCCTGATTGCCCTGCTGGACACTGAGTGAGGCCGGCGAGGCCGAGATCGTGAAGTTGGGCGCTGCGGTTACCGTCAGCGTGACGGTCGTATTTTGCTGGATGCCCCCGCCGTTGCCGGTCACCGTGATCGGATACGTCCCTGTGGGCGTACTCGACCCCACCGTGATCGTCATCGTCGAGTTACCCGCCCCGGGCGCTGGTATTGGGTTGGGGTTGAAGCTTATCGTCGTACCTGACGGCATCCCCGTCGCCGACAGTGCGATCGCGCTGTTGAAGCCACCGCTGATCGTCGTCGTAATCGTGGATGTTCCCTGATTGCCCTGCTGGACACTGAGTGAGGCCGGGGAGGCCGAGATCGTGAAGTTGGGCGCTGCGGTTACCGTCAGCGTGACCGTCGTATTTTGCTGGATGCCCCCGCCGTTGCCGGTCACCGTGATCGGATACGTCCCTGTGGGTGTACTCGACCCCACCGTGATCGTCATCGTCGAGTTGCCCGCCCCGGGTGCTGGTATCGGGTTGGGATTGAAGCTCACCGTCGTCCCTGACGGCATCCCCGCGGCCGACAATGCGATCGCGCTGTTAAAGCCGCCGCTGATCGTTGTCGTAATCGTGGATGTTCCCTGATTGCCTTGCTGAACACTCAGTGAGGCCGGTGAAGCGGAAATAGAGTAGTTCGGCGAGCCTCCGGAGACCTGCGTCACCCCCAGAAACGCGACCGTCGTGAAGTCGCCCGTTGGCTTGTTCGTGCCTGCCACCATCGTCAGCCGCGTCCCCGACAACGTCACCTGTTGGCTGACATTGTTCGCGGGCCACGCTGCCGCCGACCAGTTGTTCCCCTTGGCATCGTAAAAGTAGCCCAGGTTGGTAGGACCACCAGTCACCGTCGCCAGCACGGTGCTGCCATCAAGGAACTGTACCTTGCACTGCACGGTGCACTCCGGCCAGCCGGCGTCACCCATGGCCAGCGACAGGTTGTAGGTACCGGCCGCCGGCAGATCCACATAAAACGACGCGGGTGCGGCGTTGTTCACGAAGTTGATCCCTGCGAGCCGTGGATCAACCGCCGTACTACGGTCGCGGCCCTGCACCAACGAGGTGTTTGCCCAGCCAAACGTGACACCATTGTTCTGCGTGGGATAGGCCGAGCTGGGGAGCACGTAACTGTCGCCTGGAGGATCGCTGACAAAGGTCGCGCTGTTGCGGAAGTCAAATCCCCGCTGCCAGCCGGTAGCCGAGGTGACGGTCAGCGTCACCGTCGTGTTCTGCTGCAGACCGCCACCGTTTCCGCTCACGGTAATGGGATAAGTTCCCACCGGCGTGCTGCTGCCCACCATGATAGTCATCGTCGAACTGCCGCCGCCAGGCGCTGGTATCGGGTTGGGATTGAAGCTCACCGTCGTACCTGACGGCACGCCCGAAGCTGATAATGCAATGGCACTGTTGAAGCCACCGCTGACCGTTGTAGTGATGGTGGACGTACCCTTAGTTCCTTGTGGAATGCTTACTGAGGCGGGCGAGGCGGAGATTGTAAAGGTGGGTGGCCCGACCTGACTCACTCCCAGAAAGCTAATTGGCGTGTAGTCGCCAGTACTTTGGTTTGTGCCCACCACTACTGTTAGCCGCGTTCCCGTCAGTGATACTTGCTGGCTGAGGTTGCTGATCGGCCACGCCGCGGCGGACCACATGTTTGTCTTTGCGTCCTCGAAGTATCCGAGATTGGTGACGCCTGTGGTCACGGTGGCCAGCACGTTGTTGCCATCGAGAAACTGGATCTGGCACTGTACCCAGCATTCTGACCAGCCGGCATCGCCCAGCGCCAGCGACAGGTTATAGGCGCCAGACGACGGCAAATCCACATAAAAGGTCGCGGGCGAGCCGTTCAGGGCAAAATTAATCCCCGCCAGCCGCGGATCAACCGATGTACTGCGGTCGCGACCGTACCCCCGTGAGAGGTTCACCCAGCCAAACGTAACCCCATTGACGTTCGTGGGATAGGCTGTCGTAGGCAGCACGTATGTATCGCCGGGTGGATCGGTTACAAAGGTTGAGGTGTAGCGGAAGTCAAAACCCTGTTGGAACGACTGCGCCGACGCTGGACGGGGGAGGAGGAATGCAGTCAGAAGCACTATCCAAATAGTTGATAATCCGTGTCGTTGCAGGAAAGTAGCCTGGCGAGGCCGCTGGGAAGCCGACATACCTCACGGATGCTATGGGTCAGGAGAGGTCGTGTCAAGAGAAAGTAAGTCCAAAAGTAGTACGAAAGTAACAGTGTGGTAACCACTATTCTGCCATCCCTCTTCCGTTGGTAACCACTATTATGCTACTCCGTCGTCATCGGAGAACCACTTTTTGGGTACCATAAGGCAGGCGACGACGGACCGCCATGCCGGATAGGGCCGTAGTAAACGCCTACTTAGCAGGCATGTCAGCGAGCATCCTTCTGGCGTCGGCAGCCTGGTTGAAATTGGGCAATTTGAGAGCCGCTTCAAGCTCCCGTTTCGCATCCGCAGTCTTGCCGAGCTTGTAATACGCCGTTCCAAGATGATAGAGGGTGCCAGGATCGTGCGGATTCTTTGCCACCGAAATCTTCAGGTTCGCCACCGCTGCTTCATACGAACCTTTCTTGACATAAATCCATCCCAAGGTGTCGGTGATGGTGGGGTCGTCGGGCGCCTTCTCCTTGGCCTCCTCCGCCAGCCTGAGGGCCACGTCGAGGTTGCCACCGTGTTCGGCGTAGAGCCACGCCAGATTATTCTTGGCGGACACATTATCGCGGTCGGCTACCACTGCTTTTTCATACGAGGCGCGGGCCTTATCAAACTCGCCCGCGGCTTCATAGATCTGGCCGAGTCTGTAAAGGGCATAGGTACGTCCTGTCGTATCGGGTTGTTGGGCCACCTTCTCAAACTGCTGGCGCGCCAGGTCCGGCTGCTTGTTTGTCCAGTAGGCGTCGGCCAACTCCAGCCTCGCGCTGGTCAGTTTAGGATCAAGGTTCAATGCCTTGCTGTAAGCATCGATGGCCACCGGCAACTGGCGCGCCTGTTGCGCAACTCGACCCAAAACCTCGATTCCCTGTGCCCAGTCGGGGGCCTTCTGTAGCCGCGCTTTTACAGCCTCCACACCTTTCTCAGGCTGGTTCTGGGCTACATAACTCCTCCCCAAAACGTAGAGTGCGGTGGATAAGCGTGGGGCAGCGTCGAGCGCTGCATTAGCCGCCGCCGCCGCCTCAGGGTACTGCTTTTGGGCCAGCTTGATGGAAGCGAGCGCTTGCAGAATGACACTTTTCTGTGCTGGCGAACCAACGTTGCCGAGAATACCCTGCAACTGCGTTTCAGCTGAATGGTATTCACCCTTCGCAGCATAGGCTTGTGACAGCAGAAACGACCGTTCGACAGTAGCGGGCTCTCGCGACCGGTCTTCATTCAGGTCCTGGAGGGCCTGATCGACGCGGCCTCCCTGCAAATTCAGTGCTGCCAGCAGAACCAATGCTCCAGGGTACTTGGGATTGATCTTCATGACCTCCTGCAAGGCTGATTGCGATTCCTTCAGTTTGCCTTGCGAGGCGTAAGCCCTAGCCAGGTCGAAGGCCGGCTCGGCCGCTTCCGGGTGAAGCTTGCGGCTCTGCTGGAGCAAAGGGATCGCATCCGCCGTCTGCCCCCGATCAAGCAGCATGCGCCCCTTCAGCGCCAGCCCTTCCCAGTCTTTGGGGTTATTTTTCAGCGTTTGGTCCAAGACACCCATGGCCTCGTCGAAATGCCCTTGAATCAGATAGACGACGGCGACGCCATGCCAGCTCCGCCAGTCTTTGGGATCAGCCTGCACCAGGCGTTTGTATTCGGCGAGGGCATCATCAAGGCGAGATGCGCTCACGTAGTATTGTGCCAGCACATCGTGATAGGGAGAATTGGTTTGGGCCCCGGCATTTTGTTGAATGCTCCGGTAGAGGGGTTCGGCGTCGGCAAACCTCTTGTGCCGCATGTAAAAGGCTGCCAGCAGAGACTGAAACGTAGTCTCCTTGGAATTTTGGTCCAGCGCCTCCTTGAGAACGGATTCGGCAGTTGCTAAATCGCCCTGCCCCTCATAGACAGCACTCAACAAAGCGACGGCAGAGGCAGACGTGGGATCCACCTTCCAGGCTTGACGCAAAGTCGTCTCCGCCTGCGCAATGTTCTTCTGCGACAGTTGCACCACCGCAAGGTCCTGGAGCGCGCGCACATTGTTGGGCTCAACCGCCAGGATCTCGTTGATGAGAGCGGAACCTCGTTTGATATCCTGCAGCCCAATCTCGCTTTCGGCAAGGAGCAGGTTTGCGGTTTTGTCATCAGGCCACCGGCTGAGGACTAGCTCCGCCCGCCTCTTCGCCTGCGTAAAGTTATGGGCCCGGGCCAGCAGTTCGGCCACCATGATCTGCGCCTCGCGGTTGTCGGGATCGGCCACCGTCGCCGAAAAGAACTCCTGGAAGGCGGTGAGAGTGGCGCCACGCTGGAGTTCTATAGTGCCCAGTGCGAAATGCGCTTTGGCAAGCTGCGGATTCAATTGCAAAGCGCGGCGCAGCTCGATGATGGCCGCGTCTGGATTCTTCTCCTGGAGGTATTTCTCAGCGCGCTGGTAACTCTTTTCTGCTCGTACGTTTGGATCTCGGGAACATCCCCCTGTAAACAATAGAAGCAGCCCTGCCAGGCAAAGCGGCACTGCACATCCGCGAGATTCCCTTCGGTTTCTCTTACGATAGTTGGCAGTGGGATTCGTGCTCGAGCCTCGTTGCATCGTGTTTCACTTCGCGCCCCGCCCCGACAAAAGCACCTTGGCGGTTTCGAAGAGAATAATCGAGTCCAACATAACAGACAGGTGCTTAATATAAAAGAGGTCGTGTTCCAGCTTGATGCGAGATTGCTGGATGGTTGCCCCGTATCCGCATTTGACCTGCGCCCACCCGGTTATCCCAGGACGCAACGAATGCCGCTGATCGTAGTATGGAATCTCCTGTTCCAGCATACGGGCCAGCGCGGGTTGTTCCGGGCGCGGCCCCACCAGACTCATGTCACCCAATAACACATTGATCAACTGCGGGATCTCGTCGAGCCGGAACTTGCGAATGAACCGGCCAACCTGTGTGATGCGGGTGTCGTGATCGGCGGTCCAGGTCTGGTTGGCGGGCGGCGCCGTCTCCTGCCACATCGAACGAAACTTGATGATCTGGAAGATCCTGCCATTCAGGCCGACGCGGCCCTGTGTGAACAGCAGCGGACGGCCGCTCTCCAGCAAGATCGCGAGCGCCACCAACGCGGCAACGGGGGCCATGGCCACCAACAGGATGACCGAGATTACGATGTCGCTGATCCGCTTCACGGCGAGCAGCGGCCGCGACTTACGAAACCCGTCGGACAGAATCAGCCAACTCGGTGAAAGCTGGTCCAGCAGAATCCGGCCTGCTACCCGTTCGTACATGTTGTGGGCTTCTTCGACTTGGACGCCAAGAAACTTGAGGTTAAGCAGTTCTTTCAACGGCATTTGGCCTCGTCGCTCTGACAACGAGAGGACGATCAGATCGGCCTCCTTCTCGATCGCCAGGCGTTGCACGTCTGCCACCGTACCAATCACGGGCGGCATCTCTTCGGTAGCCCCCTGAGGTTGAGGCGCATCGAAAGCGGGTGCCACCGCGGTGGAGTTCACACCTAACCCGGCAACCGCCGCCAGTTGGAGTGGCGGAAAATTGCCATCCTGCACAGTGGCAGGCTTGTCGGCAACACGGAACGTGTAAACGTTCCCAAGCTGAGGGGTTCTGCGATCGTAATCCCTCCCAGACCTCGACTCCGCGGAGGCGAGTGCTCGATTGCGCTCATCTTCCTCTTCGTGCAGGAAGCCAACAATCTCAATATGAAGTTCAGGCCGGTTTGCGATCTCCTGTGCCAGGACATTACCAGCAGAGCCGCTCCCCATGATGATGACCCGCTGGCGGCGTCGCAGAAAGGGCAAGCCGGCGTCAACCAGCAGACGCCAGCTGATGACGAAGGTTATGATGATCGGAGCAGCAATGGCAGCCACTCCGCGGCCGAGACCCAGTTCTGGATCGACGAAGTAAACGACTGCCAGAAGGAGACAGGCCGCGCCCAAGGCTTGCAGCAGCCGGGCGAACAGTATCGTTGGCCGACGCACGACGCTGAGGTCGTAGAGATCAAAGTAATAAAGAGCCAGCTCGCACACCACAATCACCACGCCGTAGCGCAGCAGCATCCCGGGCTCACGCAGCTGTTGGCGCAGCGCATCCAGGCTAAAAAATCGCAGCGCCGTGGCGAACAGAAGTCCGCAACCAATGAGTGCTCCCTCAGACAGGACGAGCACCAAAGTCTTACCCGGAATTCTCTGGCCGCCGATCTTCATTTCTTTGTAGCCTGAACCGGTAGGCGGAGCAGGACTCGAACCTGCGACCTCCCCGGTGTAGTCGGGGCGCTCTCCAACTGAGCTATCCGCCTATCGGCACTAATGGTCGCAACTCACAGTCCAAAGGAATCCTTCGCCGCTTAAACAAATAGTAAATGCAATGTCTGCAGATTTCGCTGAGTATTATTGGCCCATGGTGCATATACTGGTCCGCTGGCCTACGGGGTGAAGTTCTGCAATCGCCTTTGCATGCGCAACTGCTTGCAATGATCTATGGGAACATCTTTTCCGAAAATGCGGCAAAAAAATTGTCCTGTTCCACTAACATGGGTTGACTGTAAGAGAAATGGTTGCCACTTTTGGGCTATGGCTTAGTTGTTTGGGTCTCCAGACGCGAGGGTAGACCGAGGAGCCGTACCGATCCTGGACTCCCAATTGCTCCTGATACATTGGCGACGGATTCGACAATGGCCATTCACATTCGCGAGGCAAATCTCATTGATGACGGCATGATACTGACTGGCCTCGTGCAAAGATACCTCAACGCTGAAGCCGACGGGGCCCGATTTCGCTGGCTTTATCAGGAAAACCCATTCGGCCCGGCACGAGCTTGGATTGCCTGTGAGCAGCAAGGCGAGGCTATAGGCATGGCCGCGGTTTTTCCCCGGCAGATGTATCGCGACGGCAAGATCGTATCAGGGTGCGTTCTGGGGGACCTTTGCATCAGTCCGAATTACAGAAGCGTCGGGCCCGCGCTGCAATTGCAGCGCTCGTGCTTGGCGTGTGTCCGACCACCAGAGTTTGCAGTGGCCTACGACTTCCCCAGCACGACGATGCTGGGCATCTACAAACATTTGGGCATTAGTCCCATCGGGGAATCCGTCCGCCTGGCCAAGATACTGCGTGCTGACCAGAAAGTCGAGCGGGCCCTTCGTTCCCGACTCCTGTCGCGTCCGGCCAGTGCCGCCGTCAACTTCGCTCTGGCTGCGGCTAGTCGCAAACCTGAGAACCGCACCGATCTCAGCTTCCGCCTGGAAACTACGCTCTGCGGCAGTGAATATTCGGACCTGGCACGCCGGGTCGGTTCGTCGTTGGGCATTTGTACCTTGCGAAGTGCCGAGTATCTGAACTGGAGGTACTGGCGGCATCCCCACCGCAAGTACGAGTTTCTAACAGCACGCCGGGCGCATGACCTGTTGACGTTTTGCACCTTTACAATGTTGGATGGAAATGCCACCGTGGTAGAACTGTTTGGCGACATGGATGTTCAAGTGGTGACCGGGTTGCTCCGAGAGCTGGCGAGATTGCTGCGGGCCCGTTGCGTAGCAACGCTGAACGTACCGTTGCTGCGCAGCGATCCGCGCATTAGGCTGCTGCGCAAGCTGGGATATTGGGCCCGTGAAGCGGCGCCCGTTATGGGGTTCGCCGGCGAGTCCACCTTGTCCAGCTCGCAGATGTTTCTCATGCACGGTGACGGAGAAAGCTAGAATCCAGGTGAATGGGGTGCCAGAAAACACAAACCCAGTCTTGCGCATTCGAGAATTTGTCTTCCAAAAATTCCCACTCGCAAAGAGACGAAAAATCACAGACCACGACGATCTGCTGAAAAGCGGAGTCATCGATTCCCTCGGAGTCCTTGAGCTGGTGACACTCATGCAGCAGGAGTTCTCCGTTACCGTGGGCGATGAGGACCTTACGCCGGAGAACTTCCAGACGATCGAACGCATGGCGCAGTTTGTGGCGCGTAGCCTGGCATTGCAATCTGGATCTGGTAAATGATTCACGTCCTCCTGCCAAGGGCCGCATTCCGTTCGCTATAGTAAGGAGAGAGAGCGCGCGATGGATTTCCTGATCCACCACATGCTGCGTAACAGTGCAGCCTGCCATCCCGAGAAGGGGGCTGTCGTCCACGGCTCCCGGCGGCTGAGGTATCGTGAGGTTGCCGACGGCTGCGCGTCGATAGCGCGAGGACTTCGCAGCGCGGGCGTGCAGCGTGGAGATCGGGTCGGAATCTATCTCGATCCATCTGTGGAGCAGGTGCTATCGATCTTCTCCGTCTCTCAGGCGGGTGGGGTCTATGTGCCGATTAACACCGTCCTGGTCCCAGATCAGGTCGCACATATTGCTCGCGACTGCGGGATGAAGGCGCTCATCACCACGCCGGAGAAGCTGGCAACGATGAGGTCCGCCCTGGGTGACGTCTCTTCGCTCCAGTTTTTCGTGCTTACGGGCTCGCCGCAAATGCAGGCCGGGTGGAAGACCGTGTACGGATTCGAGGAGATGTTGAAGTTGCCGGTCCCGCGGCCCTGGGCCGACTGGGGCATCTCGAAAGACCTGGCCGCAATCCTCTACACCTCAGGTTCGACCGGAAAACCCAAGGGCGTGATGCTAAGCCACGCCAATGTGATGGCCGGCAGCACGATTGTCTCAACTTATCTGGAGATCAGCGAGCGTGAGCGGATTCTAGCCGTTTTACCCTTCAGCTTCGACGCCGGTATGAACCAGTTGATGACTGCGTTTCACCAGGGCGCAACTATCGTGCTGATCAAGTTCGTTTTTGCCAAGGAGATCATCGACGCGCTGTTGTCCGAGCGAATCACGGCCCTGGCTGGTGTCCCGACGGTCTGGTCGCTGCTCGCCAACGGAGGAATCCTGAAGCACAAGTTTCCCGACCTTCGCTACATTACTAACACTGGCGGCGCCATGCCGCAGGCGGTACTCAAGGTATTGCGAGAGGCCTTGCCGACGACGAAAATATTTCTGATGTACGGCCTGACCGAGGCGTTTCGGTCAACGTACTTACCTCCTGAAGAGCTCGACCGTCGGCCAACCTCGATGGGGAAGGCCATTCCAGATAACGAAATATTGGTGCTCAACGAACGAGGAGAACGGTGCAAACCGGGAGAAGTCGGCGAACTTGTGCACCGTGGGTCGACGGTGTCCATGGGCTATTGGGGGAACCCGGAGGCCACGGATCAGGTGCTCAAGCCCAACCCGCTGCTACCGCCGGCGCTGGGAGACTGCGAGAAGGTTTGCTATTCCGGCGATCTGGTGAAGATGGACGACGACGGCTTCCTTTATTATGTCGGCCGCCGCGACACCATGATTAAGTCCTCCGGCTATCGCATCAGCCCCACCGAGGTGGAGGAGGTCTTGTTCCAGACCGGTAAGATTCGGCAAGCGGCCGTGATCGGCATTCCCGACGAGATTCTCGGCCAGACCATCAAGGCATTTATCGTTGCTAAGGATGGGGCGCCGCTCGATTGTGATGGCATCCAGAACTTTTGCGTGGAGAAAATGCCGCGTCACATGGTCCCGAAGCAGTTTGAAGTCTTGACCGAATTGCCTAAGACCTCAAGTGGAAAGGTTGACTACCCGGCGCTTCGCCGCCGTGAGGGGCTCTGACCCGATATGCAACTGGTACCCGGCATCGAGGAGTCCTTCTCCGCTTCCAACGGCGAGTTACAGATCGGCGGTGTTCCGGTCAGCCAGCTCGCTGAGGAGTTCGGCACTCCCTTGTTCGTCTATGACGAATCGGTCATCCAGCGAAAATGGGATGCGCTGCGCTCGACTTTCCCACCACGATTCGAAATCTACTATTCCGTAAAGGCCAACCCGAACCTGAACATCCTCGCTTTCTTTCTCGCGCAGGGCGCTGGACTTGAGATTGCTTCAGCCGGCGAGCTGTATCAGACGAAAGAGGCCGGATGCGCTCCTGATCGGCTTCTGTTTGCCGGCCCGGGAAAAACTCCTGCTGAACTGCACCTGGCACTAAGGGAAGGCATCGGCGAAATCCATGCCGAGTCGATCCTTGAACTGGAACGCATCGCAGAGATCGCGGCGGAGTTGCACCGAAGGGCGCCTGTCGCAATTCGCGTCAACCCTGAAGCTAACGCTCAAGGTGGTGCGATGCGCATGGGGGGCAAGCCTGCACCGTTCGGCGTCGATGAAGAAATGCTGGATGCTGCCCTGGACTTTGCGCTGTCCCAGCCGTCCATCGAGTTTCGCGGCATCCACATCTTTGCCGGCACGCAGATCCTGGACGGTGAAGTCTTGCTCGCGCAATACCGCAAAGGGGTGCAGATCGCAAAGCGTGTCGCTGAGCGTCTGCGGCAACCGCTCCACAGCCTCGACTTTGGCGGCGGCCTCGGCGTGCCGTACTTTCCGCATGAAAATCCTCTGGACTTGGCTGTTCTTGGGGCCGGTGTCGCGGAACTCGAAAGCGAGATTGCCGCCGACCCTGATTTTTCCGGCACGCGACTGGTGATTGAACCCGGCCGATACCTGATTGCCGAGGCGGGTGTCTACCTCACCCGTGTCCTTGACGTAAAGATGTCGCGCGGCCGGAAGTTTGTGATTCTGGACGGCGGAATGAACCATCATTTGGCGGCTTCCGGAAATCTTGGTCAAACCATCAAACGGAATTTCCCGATTGCGGTCGTAACGAAGTGGGGGTCACCAGACGAAGACGTTGTGGAAATAGTCGGGCCCCTTTGTACACCGTTGGACACCCTGGGCCGCGCAGTGGCAGTGCCGCGGGTCGACGTCGGCGATCTCATCGCCATCTTCCAGTCCGGCGCCTATGCGCGCACGGCCAGTCCACTCGCGTTCCTCAGTCACCCCACCCCGCCAGAAGTGATGGCCAATCATGGCAAGGCACGGCTGATTCGCAAGCGCGGTGAACCTTCCGACTACGTTCGCGACGTCCAGTCCGTTGGTGAGCCTTTGGCTGTACGCCGGAACGGATGACCGACGGCCGTGACCGCTCCTCGCTCCCAACATGCCCCTGAACAAGACGTCGACCTGCCCGACGCCGCACCCGGTTCCGTCCGCGGGCGCGTACTCATTGTCGCCTACCACTTTCCTCCCCAGGCCGGCAGTAGCGGACTACTGCGCTCGCTAAAGTTCTGCCGGTACCTTCCCGAATTCGGCTGGCTGCCGAGCGTGCTCACAGTTAGTCCGCGCGCGTATGAGCAAACCGACACTTCGCAGATGTCTGAGGTCTCCGCGCTGGTAGACGTCACCAGGGCATTCGCTTTGGATTCACAGAGACATCTGTCGCTTGGTGGACGCTACCTCCGCGCGACTGCTCTTCCCGATCGCTGGGCCAGCTGGCTCGCCGGGGCAATTCCAGCGGGACTCGACAGCATCAGCAAGAACAAGATCGACATTATCTTGACGACCTACCCGATTGCCACGGCGGTGCTGATCGGCTATTTTCTGCACGTCCTCAGCGGCAAGCCCTGGATTGTGGACTTCCGCGATTCCATGACCGAAGAAAGATACCCGCAGGACCCGCTCGCTTGGCGAACTTACCGCTGGATCGAGCGCAAGGCAATTCAACACGGTTCGCGCTTCCTGTTCACTGCGCCCGCGGCCATTCGCATGTATCTCGAGCGTTATCCGCAGCTCCGTGCGGACCAGTGCCTCTTCCTGCCAAACGGTTACGATGAGTCCGACTTCGCGGGTCTGGTCACGAAGCATACGACCGCCGGCCGTCTACGACTGCTGCATTCCGGGCTGATTTATCCTTGGGAGCGCGACCCGCGTCCGTTGTTTCGCGCGCTGGCAAAGCTAAGGGCTGAGGGCCAGATCAACCAAGACAATCTTTCCATTGATCTCCGAGCGTGCGGATCCGACGCTGAATATCAGAAGGACGTTGAAGCGCTCGGAATTCAGCACCTGGTTCACTTCCTACCACGCCTTCCCTACCGTGATTCTCTCCTGGACGCCGCCGAAGCCGACGGTCTTCTCTTGTTGCAAGCCGCCTGCTGTGACCACCAAATTCCCGCGAAAGCGTACGAATATCTGCGCCTGAATAAGCCCATTCTTGCGCTTACCCCGCAGACTGGTGACACGGCAGCCCTGCTCAAGGAAACTGGAGGCGCGACCATCGTCGACATCGCCGATGAGCAGGCAATCCGTGCCGCAATGCCCACTTTCCTCGGTAGCGTACGGGACGGAACACATCCTCTTCCCCGGGCGACGGATACCTATAGTCGCCGCGCGCAGGCCGCACGCCTGGCCGAGTGCATGAGCGCCGTAATAGCATCGTGACTTCCAGCCAACTGAGCCATGTTCAAAGACACGATCACGCCAGTGAGACATCTGCTCGAACCAATGGAGCGGGTCTCGGAGATCGTGTTCGGGCTGATCATGGTGCTCACCTTCACCTGCTCGTTCAGCCTGGCCGGGGCGGGGCACCGGGAAGTCAAAGAGATGCTGCTGGGCGCCCTCGGCTGCAATCTGGCATGGGGCATTATTGATGCATTCTTCTATCTGATGTCACGCCTCAGCGAGCATGGGCATAATCTGCTCGCGCTGCGTGCGCTGCGCAAGACCACCGATCCGACGAAAGCCCATCGCATCATCGCCGACGAGCTGCCGCCACTGCTGGCCTCCATCCTGCCGGAGGCGGAATTCGAGGTGATGCGGCAAAAGCTCAACCAATTGCCCGAACCGGCCTCGCATCCCCAACTCTCCAAGGACGACTGGCGTGCTGCCTTCCGAATCTTCGGGTTGGTTTTCGCGTCCACCTTCCCGGTTGCAATGCCGTTCTTGTTTATCCATCAGCCCGGGCTGTCCTTGCGCGTCTCCAACGCAGTCGCCATCGCTATGCTGTTCGGGTGCGGCTACACCTTCGGCCGATACTCAGGATTTCATCCGTGGCGAGTCGGTCTGGCGATGGTGGCCGTTGGTGTCGCACTGGTCGGGCTTACAATCGCGTTGGGCGGATGAGAGCCACTTCACAGCTCGCAGTGCTGGCCCTGCTGATTTTCGTGAGTGGCAGAGCGCTCGCCCAGGCAACACCAGGCAACGCGAACGTGAAGACCTCGCCCGCCGAAGCGCCCTCATGGGAATACAACTTGACGGTCGATGGCTACATCATTCCGGATGGGACCTCCTACGTGAATCCTGTGTTTACTGCCGACCACAATTGGCTGCACCTGGAAGGGCGTTACAACTACGAAAACTTGCGCACAGGTTCTCTGTGGGCTGGTTATAACTTCAGCTGGGGCGACGTTGATTCCGGCGACAAGTGGGAGTTCGATCTCACACCTATCATCGGTGGCGTCTTCGGGCGAACCAACGGGATTGCTCCCGGTCTGGAGGCTTTGCTCAACTACAGGAAAAAAATTGAGCTCTCGATCACGAATGAATATGTTTTCGACACTGACAGCAAGTCAGGAAATTTCTACTATGCCTGGCCGCAACTTACTTACTCGCCGAAGCAATGGTTTCATGTTGGGGCAGTAGCGCAACACACCGTGGCCTACCACACCCCGGTCAACATCCAGCGCGGCTTCCTGGTTGGCTTCTCACATAAGTTTCCCCCCTCCGACACAAGCCTGGAGTTCACAACCTACGTATTCAATCCCGGGATTTCGGGAACGACGGTGGTGCTGGAGACAGGGGTGAGCTTTTGAAGGACTTCAACGACGTGAACGGGTTCAAAAGGAAAATACGAGCATGATCCCGCTGGCCGTCTTCTTCGCGCTGCTCTTTGTCTTCAGCCTCGCGTCACGGCGTTTAGAGCGCACGGTCATCACCGCCCCCATCGTCTTCACGGTTGCCGGCATGCTGATGTTCCCTTCTCTGGCAGGCATCCTCAAAGCCGGTGGCACTCCGAACATCCTTCTCCATCTCGCTGAAATCGGCCTCGTGCTCCTGCTTTTCACCGATGCCAGCCGCACCGATCTGAAGGTCTTGCGAAGCATTGAAAACCTGCCGGTGCGTTTGTTGAGTACGGGCATGTTGCTGACCATATTCCTCGGCGCAGTTCTCGCGCGGCTGGTTTTTCCGGATCTAACGCTTTGGGAAGCTGGCATTGTGAGCGCCATCCTTGCGCCTACAGATGCCGGGCTTGGACAAATCATTGTGACCAGCACACGCGTCCCCATGCGTATCCGGCAGGCGCTCAACGTCGAAGCTGGTCTCAACGACGGACTTTCGGTGCCCTTCCTTCTGTTTTTTGTGGCCCTTTCGGCTGCCAGCATCGAGGGTCCGGGAGCGAGCCTATTGCGGTTCATCGTGGAGCAGCTTGGCTTTGGCGTGCTGGTCGGTGTTGTGATCGGCCTCGTCGGCGGATGGCTACTGAATTGGGCATCCCGTATGGGATGGATGACAGAACCTTTTCGGCAAATTGCCGTGGTCACACTGCCGCTGCTGTGCCTCGTCGTCTCGGCAATGGTAGACGCGAGCATGTTCATTGCAGCTTTTGTTGCCGGCCTGGCAGTCCAGGTTCGCTTCAAGGAAGCCGGCAAACACAGTGTTGAATTTGCCGAAGAATGGGGACAGTTGGTCAATCTCGGCGTCTTTTTCCTGTTTGGCATGGCGGTGGTGCGCGATTGGCCGCATTTCACAGCGGCGTCGTGGCTCTATGCGTTTCTGAGCCTGACGGTGGTGCGCATGTTGCCAGTGGCGCTTGCGCTGATTGGCACGCACCTCAGCGCCGCCAGCGTGGTGTTCATGGGCTGGTTCGGTCCGCGCGGACTGTCATCCATCGTTCTCGGCCTGGTCTATCTCGAAGAGCAGCTGCACTTGCCGGGTGAGTCCACCATTCGCTATGCGGTTACAGCGACGGTCGTGTTGAGCATCTTTGCCCACGGGCTGAGCGCCGTGCCGGGTATCAATATGTATGCCCGCAAGATTGCGGCGCTGGACGCTGCCGCGCCTGAGCATCAGGAGGTTGCAGCCTGAAGCCCATGCGCTGAGGTGCG
>Ga0335077_10003790_pt1 | contig 18371 bp, 15 predicted proteins | sample Lox_Sample_31_FD_207151 | JGI IMG/M metagenome (GOLD analysis project Ga0335077, IMG submission 207151) | Soil microbial communities from Loxahatchee National Wildlife Refuge, Florida, United States - Lox_Sample_3.1 | ecosystem: Environmental > Terrestrial > Soil > Wetlands | place: USA... | reverse complement strand
GCCGCGCCGTGGGACCCCGTATTCCTGGACGAATGGTCGCGCATGCTCTCGGCAGTTGCTCGTCACCTCCACACGACGCAGTTCCCCGGCCCTCGCGGGGAGATGGTCAACGCGTACGACGCCGTGGTGGCGGTGCGAATCACAGGAGTCAATCGCAGCACGGCGGAGCTGCGTCTACCCGCGGAAATTCTTCCCAGCCCCTGCGTCGACAAGAAGGGAAACCTCCACACGAACACCAATGCCATCGAGACGTGGCTGACCGCGACCCCGCCGTATCGGCCCCTCCGCCTGCTCGTGGCGTGGGACGTGATCACGGCTTTGTTCAGGATCACTTTCGCCGGGAAGACGTTCACCCTGCCCATCATTCCCGACGCGTCGGGCAGCGCCGTGACTCCGGACTATCCGTTCCCCATGATCGACGCCCACGGCTGCCCGTACCAACCGCCGTGGCCGACCGACCCCACCGACCCAAACTTCTTCCCGACGCCCTGCGTGAACACGAACAGCTTTCCCGGCGCCTTTCCCCCAGAGCCGGATCAGAACGCGGTCTTGCTCGAGCTCGCCAGCTGGCGGTTTCCCAGTCGCTTGATCGTTGCCTATCAAAATCTGGATCTCAGATTCCCGGCCCAGCCCTACATCATTTATTCGGCGAAGAACTTCGGGACCATGCTGGCGTTTCAAACCAACGACTACGTCGATTTCCAACAGGCATCCTGTTCGGGTGGTACGGCGCATGCGAAGGTCTGCCCTTCGTCGGCCGCGTACCTTTCGCTGCTCGAGCTGGGCATCCATCCGTGTCGGACGAATGCGGCCCTGTGCGGGACGGAGGACTTCCAATCGACGTACATCGAGGTTCTGCCGCCAGATGCGATCGCGTTCCCGGACGCGATTCTGCAAGCGCACAACGAGCTGATGCAGGCTCACGACGATCCGTGAGATTGACGGCGCGGCGCTCAGGCGCCGGCCCCGAGTTTGGGCGGGCGAAGGCCGGGCCTCGGCCCGCGGCCCATCCCCTGATCGGCGCGCTGCCGTGTGATTCAGCGATGCCGACGCCACAGCGCCAGGAAAAAGTTCTGGACCTGGTCGGCCCTCAACAATGTGGGCGGTGCGGGGATCGTGGCCGCCTCGGGAGTCACCGCACTGATCACCGAGTCGTAGCCGAGCTTGCGGTAGCTCTCGAACTGGGCCTCGTCGAACCACTGGTCCAAGGTGGTCTGCTGCGGGAACGCGGGGTTCTGCAGATCGTACTGGCGAACATCCACCGCATTGGCTCTGACCACCACTGGCTTGATCCACAGGATGACGCCGAGCCGCTCCTCGTCGGACACGGAGCCGAGACCCAGCTGTTCCCAGTGATCTCGCCGGTACTGGATCCGGCCGGCCAGCACCTGTCGGCGGGCCAGCACGCTTCGCACGCGCATCGAGATCCGATCATCCACCTCCCGCAAGAACAGCGTGTCCCCGGAGCGCTCGAGCAGCTTTTCCACGTCGAACGAGAACTCCGTCCCGAAGTCGATGCGACAGCGTCGGATGGCCGTGCCGACATCCTCGAAGGAGGGAGCGGGATCGGCGCCGCAATCGACCAGCACGATGTACCGGCAGCCGCGCTCGACGAGCGCGTAGAGCCCCGTGTTGTCGAAGTGGCCGCCGTCGGAAAGATAGCAGTACGTCGACACATCGGTCGTCTGCGACAGCGTCTCCTTCAGAAGGTAGTAGGGCCACAGCGTCGCATGGGACTCCCTCCATTGACCCCGTCCCGGCGACGGCGCCCAGAAGCCTAGACGCGCATTCGCCAGGGCGAGGAGGAAGATCAAGGGCAGGCTCGGGGTCTGCGCGCCCATGTTGGGGCTCGCCGCCGCTCCCGAGATCGCGACGGCCGTGCCCAGCGTCAGCTCGTCGCCCATGTACTCGTCGGTGAATCGGTATCCGGTGCGGCTGGAGCCGCAGTAGAACTTCGACAGCACGAAGTTCGCGGCCAGGCGCTGGGCCGTCGCGAGGTCTCGACTCGCGACGAGGTTCAGCGTCGTGTTGATCAGATGGTAGGGGGCGCCTTCAGTGAAGTTCCAGAGGTCGGAAAGACGGACGTCATCGCCGGATGCTCCGCCGGTCACCGGGAGCGGATTCTGCCACCGGTCGGGATTCGAGGCGCCCAGGTAGGCGCGCACGAGCCGCGCCTTGTAGAAAGAGTGCATCGACAGCAGGTTCGGATCGGACGTCCAGCCCACGCTGATGACCAGAGCGACCAGGAGCAGGATCGCGGCGAGCGCGACCAGGTACAGGGGAGCGCTCGGCCCCTCGAACGAGGCCGCGCTCACCACGAGCCGCTGCGCGACGAGGACATCGACCATGGCCAGGACCGGGAGCGCGATCGCGAAGATCCTCGATGTGGTGTCGGGCTGGCCGTTCACGTACATCTGCCAGGCCAGCACCCCCAGGAGGAGAACGAAGCCCACTTGCGCCAGAACGGGCTGGTGGATGCGCATGAGGTAGAGGGCCACCGCCACCAGGACTGTGGCGATCAAGCGCAGCCATCCACTCGTCGCGAGGTTCCTGTCCCACAGCGCGAACAGCATCTTTGTGAAGGCGCCCGCGAGGAGACCGGCTAACAGCACCGGCACCACGCTCGGCATGGCCAGACGAGCGATGATCTCCCGACCAGCCGTGGCGAGGAAGAGTCCGAGGATCGTGAGCACGACGTACGGCGCCACGCGGAGGCCCACGCCGGTGAGCCACGGTTGCGGCTCCGCGCTGTCCTTGGCTCGGCTCGACGGCGCCGCCGTGAAGGCGGTCCATCCGGCCGCGGCGCCGCCGAACAAGACGCTCCCCCACCCGCCGGCGCGACGCAGGCCTGCCCACGCCTCGCCACTGCCCGGATAGAAGAGAAACCACACGACCTCGTGACTGAATCCGGCCAAGGCCAGCCAGAGGCCCAGCGCGATCGTGACGGCCAACGCCAGGGTGTGCCACTGCGAAAGGTGCGTGCGAAAGATGTCGTGCTGGATCGCCCCGTCGACGAGGTCGACGCGAGCCAGGTCGATCAGGTGAGCCAGGAGAACAGTTCCGGCGGCCACCCCCGCGAGGATCACGACCGGGCTCCCCTTCGTTCCTGCGCCGGCAAGTGCCGAGACCAGATAGATCACGATTCCGGCTTCCATCACGAGGGCGAGCAGGGACGCCCACGGCGTCACGGTCGCATGCAGCAGCCAAAGGAGCGAGATGACGGCCATCGCGATGAACAGGGCCACGAACGGAAGGGCGGCCGCGTGGAGCCGCCGACTCAGTGCGTCCCCGTGTTCGACCCGGTAGCCCGAACACAGCGGGGAGGACGGGGCCGCCACCACGATCCGATCGGCTGGCGCGGCACCCGGCCGATCGGGCGCGGAGCATACGAGGTCCGTGCCGACGCCCGGCGACGCGACGAAGTACAGCTGGCCGGCGACGATCGCCGCCAGGAACAGAGGCAGAAACACCAGCCAGTTGAACAGCAGGCTGCGAAGGTAGAACGTGATGGCTCGCCACGTATCAGCGCTCACGAGTCCCGTGCGAGGGGTCAGGTAGTTGGCGAACAGGCGGAGATAGTGAATGGGATCGGGAGCCGGAAGGCCGCCCTCCGGCACACCCAGGACGCGAGCGGCCGGGCGAGCCCCCAGCTCCCAGCCGTCGCCGAGTAGCCGTGGCGGACGACGGCTCGCTTCGGTGTCCTCGGAGTCAGGAAAGACTCGACCTCTCGGCTGCCGGGCCAGCCAGGCACTCCACCACGCACCCGTGAAACCGCCACCGGACACCGTGGAGAGATAGTCGAAGATGCGCAGCAGCCGCCGCTCGTTGAGCGCCTGCAGCGCGCCGAGGGCGAAAGTGGCGCTCCGAACCCCGCCTCCAGAGAGCGCCAGGCCGACGAGGTTGGGAGTGGACCGCGGAATCGGGATGTGTTGCTTGTCGCCACTCCTCCTGCGGCTCGGCACCTTACCGCTGCTCGCTGGCCGGCCCGTGTTCGTCGCGCTGACCCCACCCCATGCGATCCTTCATCGCGCCCCACAGGCTCCGTCGTCGGGGCCGCTCTCCTCGTTCGAGGTGGGACTGGACTTTCCGATAGTCGTCGTTTTCCACGTATCCCTCGTAGCCGGCGCGAATTCTCCGCGCAACGATCGCCCAGCGTTCGAGCAGGAGCGGGTAGCTCTGGGCCGACTCGCCGACGACGGGGCGTCGGTCGCGACTCCCGGCCTCGCCACGGGCTTCGAGGTCTAGCGGATGCGGCTTTTCCTCAGGGTCGGGCATCCCATTCCTCCTTCGGGATCCTCGCCATCGTTCAGAAGTGTCTGGGGCCAGCGGACCACGTCGATCCTCCTCCTGCATGATGTTACCGTCAAGAGCGCGGCCGCCGTCAGCTCCCGCAGAGCGTGCGCTCGCACGCGCGACACCAGCGATGGCGCGCTCTTGCCGTGGGGAGGTCGATGTGATGTGATTGGCAAACGAGCGGAGTGATCTCTGGCGCTTGGACAGGCAGGAGGAGAACGTTCCATGAGAGTGAGGCGCGGAGGTACGGCGGCGGTCATCGTCCTGCTGCTCGGAAGTAGTCTGCTGGCCAGTCAGGCTGCGCACGCCGCCGGGCTCGACATGTTCACCATCGCCCAGTGTCGCGCGGTGGACACGCGGAACTCGAGCGTGCAAGCGATCCCAGCAAATGGATCGAGCAGCTTCAAGATTGTGGGGACCCTGGGCAACCAGGGTGGGCAGTCGGCCTGCGGAATTCCAGTCGGCGCCAAGGCGGTATTCCTGAACGTGCTCGCGATCTCGGTCAGTGCCGCAGGATATCTGTCGGTGTACCCGTATGGCGGGGCAATTCCGGTCACGAGCACGCTGAATTTCGCGGCCAAGCAGACCATCGCCAATGGGGCCATGATCTCGCTTTGCGACCCCACGGTGACGAGCTGCCCTTCCGACTTGACGGTGAAGATGGGGCCCGCGGCGGCCTACGTGGTGATCGATGTGACGGGGTACGCTCAGTAGGTCGTAGAATCCGGGCTGGCTCGTACCGAAGAACCGCCGGCTCCCCTTCCGCTTCGTGCTACCCCCCGGCCCCTCCCCGGAGGGAGAGGGTCGGGGTCGATCCTTGGCCTCAGTGCGCGCTACGCCGGGCCAGCTCGGCCGCCACCACCGCTTCGGACCTGATCCGCATGCCGTAGAACGACCGCCAGACGAAGACGAGCGAGACGGCAAAGAACAGCGCCGCCAGCGCCACGCTCATCGCGACGCCGCGGTCCGCCGTGAGGGACACGCCCAGCTCCACGGCGAGGAGACCGAACAGCGTGGTGAACTTGATGATGGGATTCATGGCGACCGACGAGGTGTCCTTGAAGGGATCGCCGACGGTGTCGCCGACGACGACGGCCGCGTGCAGGGCGGTGCCCTTCTCCTTCAACTCCACCTCGACGATCTTCTTGGCGTTGTCCCAGGCGCCGCCGGCATTGGCCATGAAGATGGCCTGGTACAGGCCGAACAGCGCGATGGAGATCAGGTAGCCGATGAAGAAGTAGGGCTCGAGGAAGGCGAAGGCGAGCGTCGAGAAGAAGACGGTCAGGAAGATGTTGAACATCCCCTTCTGCGCGTACTGCGTGCAGATGGCCACCACGCGCTTGCTGTCGGCGACGGAGGCCTTGGTCGCCCCTTCGAGCTTGATGTTGGCCTTGATGAACTCCACCGCGCGGTACGCCCCCGTCGTCACCGCCTGCATGGAGGCGCCGGTGAACCAGTAGATCACGGCGCCGCCGGTGATGAGCCCGAGCAGGAACGGTGCGTGGAGCAGCGACAGCTTGTCCAGGTTCTGGGTGAGTCCGTTCGTCAGCAGCACGATGATGGAAAAGATCATGGTGGTGGCGCCGACCACCGCGGTGCCGATCAGCACGGGCTTGGCCGTCGCCTTGAAGGTGTTGCCGGCGCCGTCGTTTTCCTCCAGCATGTGCTTGGCGGCCTCGAAGTCGACGTCGAAGTTGTACGTCCTCTTGATCTCTTGCTTGATGCTCGGGATCTGCTCGATGACGGACAGCTCGAACACCGACTGCGCGTTGTCGGTGACAGGCCCGTAGGAGTCCACCGCGATGGTCACCGGCCCCATGCCGAGGAAGCCGAAGGCCACGAGGCCGAAGGCAAAGACGGGGGCGGCGGCCATGAGCGCGGACAGCCCGGTGAGGCTCACGAGGTAAGCGACGCCCATCAGGCCCACCATGACCATGCCGAGCCAGTAGGCGCCGAAATTGCCGGCCACGAGGCCGGAGAGGATGTCGAGCGATGCCCCGCCCTCCCGTGCCGAGGTGACGACTTCGCGGACGTGCGCCGATTCGGTGGAGGTGAACACCTTGACCAGCTCGGGAATGATGGCCCCGGCCAGCGTGCCGCACGTGATGACCGTGGACAGCTTCCACCAGAGGGTGCCGTCACCCAGACCCGGGATGAGCAGCCAGGACACGATGTAGGTGAGGGCGACCGATACCAGCGACGTCAGCCAGACGAGGTTGGTCAGCGGCGTCTCGAAGTTCATCCGCGTCGCGTTGGCGTACCGTGCTCGCGTCAGCGCGTCGTTGACCACGTAGGAGGCGCCGCTCGCGACGATCATGATGATGCGCATCACGAAGATCCACACCAGGAGCTGCACCTGGACCAGCTGCTGGGGAACCGCCACCAGGATGAAGGCAATGAGCGCGACGCCGGTCACCCCGTAGGTCTCGAAGCCGTCCGCCGTCGGGCCGACCGAATCGCCCGCGTTGTCGCCCGTGCAGTCGGCGATGACGCCGGGGTTGCGAGCGTCGTCCTCCTTGATGTTGAAGACGATCTTCATCAGGTCCGAGCCGATATCGGCGATCTTGGTGAAGATGCCGCCGGCGATGCGCAGCGCGGCCGCGCCGAGGGACTCGCCGATGGCGAAGCCGATGAAGCACGGCCCCGCGTAGTCCCCGGGGATGAAGAGCAGGATGCAGAGCATCATGAACAGCTCGACGCTGACGAGCGCCATGCCGATGCTCATCCCGGCCTTGATGGGGATGGCGTAGACGGGATAGGGCTTGCCCCCGAGGCTCGCGAACGCCGTGCGCGAGTTGGCGAAGGTGTTGATGCGGATGCCGAACCAGGCCACGCCGTAGCTGCCGCCGATGCCGATCAGGCTGAACAGCAGGATGATCACGACCTGCGTTGCCTCGAAGTGCCGGAGCACACCGAAGTAGAAGGCCATGATGATGCCGATGAAGACCTCGAGGAGGAGCAGGAACTTGCCCTGATTGATGAGATACGTCTTGCAGGTCTCGTAGATGAGCTCCGAGATCTCGAGCATCGACTGGTGGACGGGCAGCGCCTTGAGCTGGGTGTAGATGACCAGCCCGAAGACGAGGCCCAGTACGCAGATGACCAGGCCCCCCATGAGGAGCGTCCGACCGTTGACACCGAGGAAATTCGCCTGACCAAGGTCGGGGAGCTTGAGGCTGGCCTCTCCACCCCCGTGTCCCGCCGGTGGGGCCGGGACGGCCTGAGAGGCGGACGTCTGCGCCATGGACGGCGTCGGGGTCAGCACTCCCGCGCCCCAAAGAGTCACGAGGCCCAGGACGAGCAGCGCCGCCACCGACACCGCGAGAGCGTGCCGATCACAGAAAGCCGTTCGGTTCATGTAGTCGTTCTCCTCAACGGTCCGAGCTAATGGACGGTCCGCCCGCGCCTCGTTGCACAGCGAACCCCGAGGCGCTCTGCGCAGGATGGGTCAGAGACGATACGCTACCGTCGGGGGCCCGACGGATTCTTATACCCCAGTCGCACCGTCCCGTCAACGCAGCGCGTTGACGACGAGGCTTCGAGGCCTGGCCATCACTCGTGCAACGCGGCCTCGATCTCGCTCAGGTAGGCGCCGAAGCCGACGAACGCTCGGCCATCGATCACGACGGACGGCACCGCCAGGCGGCCGAGGCGGCTGAACAGCTCCAGAGTCGCGTCCGGGTCGCGACCCACGTCGCGCACGTCGACGGCCGCGCCCCTGGCCTGAAAGAATGCCAGCGCCGCCTCACCGTCGGCGTTGCCTTCCATCGTGTAGAGCAAAACTTTTCTCACGGACCTCCACCATACCACGCCTCGCCGTAACGGACCTTGACCCGCCGCCGCGACCTCTGCTAGCATCCGCACTCTGTCCCCGGCCGTGTGAAGGAGGCGCCGCCCTTGACCAGAGCGGATCTCGTCGCTTCGATGGCGAACGCTGGCGGGTGGACCAAGACTGCTGCCGACCGTGCCATGCGTGCCATGCTGGCCGCCATCCGCGCCTCGCTCAAGCGCGGGCAGCCGGTCACCCTCGTCGGGTTCGGGACCTTTTCGGTCACCCGCCGCAAGTCGCGCAAGGGCAAGAACCCACGCACCGGTCATCCCATGCACGTCGCCGCCGGCAAGGCGCCGCGATTCAGGCCGTCCAAAGAGCTCAAGCGAGCGGTGCGGTAGCTCTCGGCGAGTCCGGCTGCTGCCCAGGCGCTACCGCCGATACGAGCCCGGCCTTATTTTTTGGTGGTCCCTCGCCCTATGGATACAATGGGCGACAATGCGTGCGTGGCTCGGGATCGGCCTGGCTCTGACACTTGTCGCCGCGGCGCCGGCGTGGGCGCAAAACCACAGCGGACGGGCGCTCCCGCTCAGCGCCGAGGCCGTGCTGCTCCTGGACGCCCAGGGCAAGGTGCTCTACGCGAAGAACGCCGCCGAGGAGCACGCTCCCGCCAGCCTCGTGAAGCTGATGACGCTCTACCTGGCCTGCGAGGCCATCGAGTCGGGCCGAGCGCAGTGGGACGAACCGGTCGTCATCAGCGAGCGCGCGGCGCAGACGCCGCGGTACCGCATGGGGCTTCGGACCGGCGACACCGTGCCGCTCAGGACGTTGCTCGAGGGAGTGGCCATTGCCTCGGCCAATGACGCCGCCACCGCCGTGGCCGAGCACCTCGGAGGCACCGAGGAGGCATTCGTCGCGCAGATGAACGTGCGGGCCCGCGACCTCGAGCTCTCCAGCACGCATTTCGCGAATGCGCACGGCCTCCCCGATCCCGGCGGTCGAAGCACCGCCGAGGACCTCGCCAAGCTCACCAGACGCGTCATCGAGGACTATCCGGTGTCTCGCGCCCTGCTGGGCGGGGCGATGTTCGTGTACCGCGGCCGGGTGTATAGCCGCAACATCCCGCTCTTCCGCGACCCGGGTGGGGTGCAGGCGCTCAAGACCGGCTTCACACGGGCGGCCGGGTACAACCTCGCGGTCGCGGCGTGGCGCGCGCAGGAGCGATTCGTGCTGATCGTCCTCGGCGCCCAGAGCCGCAGCCTCTCTTACCGCGACGCGCGCGCCCTGCTCTCCTACGGGTTCCAGGAGACGGGCCTGCAGGTGCCGGCGACGGAAACCGTCCACCGCCGCCCATCGCTTCCCCGGCGTTCCGTGGAGCGTCGCTCCCGCGCCGTCGCGCCGCCTATCCGGATTCCGCCTCGCTCGAGCTGAGTCGGCGCTCGAGGGCGATTCGCCCGTGACCACGCCCAGAGCCTACGTCTTCGACGCCTACGGCACGCTCTTCGACGTGCACTCGGTCATCGAAGCCGGGCGCTCCGTGACCCCTGATCCGCAGGCGCTCTCCACACTCTGGCGGCAGAAGCAGCTCGAGTACACCTGGCTCCGTTCCCTCATGGGCCGATACGAGGACTTCTGGGCCGTGACGGAAGAGGCTCTACGCTTCGCGCTCCGTCGACTCGGGATCGCGGCCTCGGAGGCGCACGTCAAGACTTTGATGGATGCCTACCTCACGCTCGCCTGTTTCCCCGATGTTCGTGACGCGCTCCCCAGGCTGGAAGGCGTCCCACTCGGCATTCTGTCGAACGGATCCCCGCGAATGCTCGAGGCTGCCGTGCGGTCGAGCGGTCTCGGCGACACGTTCCAGCACGTGCTCTCCGTCGACGCGGTGAAGATCTTCAAGCCGTCGCCCAGGGTCTACGAGCTCGGGCCGCGCGCCTTCGGCGTGCCGGCGGGAGAGATCCTCTTCGTGTCCTCGAACGGCTGGGACGTGGCCGGCGCCAAGTCCTTCGGTTACCGGACCTGCTGGTGCAATCGACAGCGAGCGCCGGCCGAGGCGCTCGGCGTCACCGCGGATTACGAGGTGCAGCGTCTCGACGAGATCTCCGAGAAGCTCGGGCTTCACGATTCACGAACGCGCTGAGCACGTCGCACTTGGGGAGTTCGCGGCAGGGACGGGTGGGATCGAGCCGGCGGGGCCCGGGAGCCAGAGCCGGAACGTCCTGAAGGCGCCGGGCAGGCTCAGGACGATCCGGTCAGGCTCCACCCGGGCTACTTCTTGCCGAGGCGCTTTCGCTTCACGTACGCCCAGATCTTCTTCGTCATCTCCGACGGGCCGATGGGCTTGTCGCCCATGACCGACTCCAGCGTGTCGGTGCAGCCCTTGAAGTTGAGCGCGTAGCCGCCGAATGCCACCTTCTTTTTCGCCATTCCGTTCCTCCGTCCGTCAGCTTGGTTGTGGGGGCCCGCCCGGCGCCTCCCGATCCGGTCGAGGGGTATTATCCACGGACTTAGAGGGCGGGGAAAGAGAAAAATACCATCCGTGGGGTCTCCCCACGAGGTAAGACCTACCGGGAGGGGGTATAGGCCCGGGGGCGTCGGGCTCGGCCGGACCTGCCCTCAGGACCGGGCCGCACTTCGCGCGTCAGCGGTCACTTGGCACGCCAGCCGCCGTCGACCACCAGGGTGTGCCCGGTGATGTACCCGGCTTCGTCAGACGCGAGGAAGCACACCGCGGAGGCAATGTCCTCGACGGTCCCGCGACGGCCAGCCGGAACCACGGCCCTGACCTGCTCATCGCTCACGGCGATGCCTCGTCCGCTCATGTCCGGGATGTCCGGGCCCAGGAGCTCTTGCGAGTGCCGCCGCAGATTCGTCAAGACCGGTCCCGGGCACACCGCGTTGATGGTGATGCCGCGCGCCGAATAGCTGACCGCCATCTGGCGCGTGAGTCCCACGACGCCGTGCTTGGCTGCGACGTACGCGGCCCCGCCACCCGTCCCATTCAGGCCCGCCACCGACGCCATGTTGACGATGCGCCCTCTCCCGCGCGGCAGCATTTCCGCGACGGCGCGCTTGCAGCCGAGGAAAACGCCGGTGAGATCGATGTCGATCACACGGCGCCAGAGCGCCTCGTCGGTTTCGTCCACGCTGAAGTAGCCGTCCAGGATGCCCGCGTTGTTGACCATGACGTCGAGCGGACCCAGTTCCTTCACCGCGGTGGCCACCGCGCGATCCACGTCGGCGGCGCGACTCGTATCTGCCTGCACCGCGACACTCCGCACGCCGGCCTTGGTGCACAGCCCCGCCGTCTCCTTGGCCGTGCTCTCGTGGATGTCGACGGCCGCCACGCGCGCCCCCCCGCTGGCCATGGCGAGCGCGATGGCGCGTCCGATGCCGGATCCTGCTCCCGTGATCACTGCCACTCGGTCCTTGAGATTCATGGGGCCTCCGAAGTTCTCGGCCGTCGGGACGATGTCAAATGGCCAGCGCGTAGCCGTCACGGCGCGGGTCGGCGCCCGCCATGATCGCCCCCGATTCCGCGTCACGCGTGATCCCCTGGCCGCCGCCCACGACCCACGACCATTCGTCGATCACGTTGACGTCGTGCCCGCGGCGCGCCAGCCCCTCACGCGTCGCCGTGTCGATGCGCGCCTCGGCGTCCAGCAAGCGGTCGCGATAGATCCGCACCCGCGGCGCCTCGATGGCCTCCTGGATGTTCATCCCGAACTCGAGCAGGTTGAGCAGCATCTGCGGCTGCGTTTGCAGGATGCCGTACGAGCCCGGCGTGCCGATGCTGATGGCGAACGCGCCATCGCGGAAGACCTGGGTGGGCGACATCATCGTCCCCGCCTTCTTGCCCGGGCGCACCACGTTGGGCGAGGCCGGATCGCGATCCATCCACTTGAGGATGTTGTTGAGGACGAGCCCGGTGCCGGGCACCGCGAAGCCAGAGCCGAAGGGCATGCCCAGAGTTTGGGTCACCGAGACCACGGTGCCTTGCGCATCGGCACAGGCGAAGTGCGTCGTTTGCTCGTTCTCGAAGCGGGCCGGATGCCCCTCGGCGATCTGACCGGGCAACCGCGCGGGGTCGAAGCGTTCGCCTTCGCTCACCGACGCGCGCGTCGGATCGATGCGCGATCGCTGGGCGCTGGCGTAGGCCTTCGAGACGAGTCCGCGGATGGGCACATCGGGCGAATAGGCGTATGCGAGGCGATCGGCCGAGCCGAGCTTGACGGCCTCGATGAAGTGGTGCAGGTAGTCGACGGAGTTGTGTCCCCAGCCCGCCACGTCGAAGCCTTCCAGGATATTGAGCGTCTCGAGGGTCTGAAACGCGGAGAAGGGCGGCGGCACCGAGCATATTTGATACCCGCGGTACGTGATCGACAGCGGCTCCCGCCATTCCGGCGAGAAGGCGGCAAGGTCAGCCTCCGAGAGCCAGCCGCCGGCTTCGGTCACCGCTCGAGCCATGGCCCGGGCGATGGGGCCGCGATAGAAGACCTCCGCCCCACCCTCGGCCACCTGCCGGAACGTGGCGGCCAGGTCCTTGTAGGTCATGACGTGCCCGGCGCGCAGCGTGCCGTTGCCTCCATAGAGCCGCTGCGCTTCCGCCGAGCGCGCCAAGGTCGCGCTGGCTCGCTGGAAGAATTGCGCGTTCATCCACGTGAGCGGCACACCATGCTCGGCCAGCTCGATGGCCGGCGCCAGCACGCGGTCGCGCGGCATCGACCCGAAGCGTTCGAGCGCCGCCAGCCATCCGCCGAGATTCCCAGGCGTCGCGCAGGCCTTGGGGCCGCCCGTCAGCTCGTCCTCGGTAGCCTGGGTGGGATCGGCTGCTCCCGGCGCGCGACCGATGAAGTCGAGCACATGGCGCTCGCGACCGTGGGCGCGCGAGATCAGCATCAGCCCGATCCCGCCGGCGCTCGACATGAACGGTTCGACCACGTTGAGGGTGGAGCCTACGGCGACTGCGGCATCCACCGCATTGCCGCCCTCGAGGAGCACACGGATCCCGGACATCGAGGCCAGCGGGTGCGCCGAAGCGACCGCACCACGCGTGCCCATGACCACCGGCCGGTAAGCGTTGCGATGAGGTGGCATGCTGACCTCCCTTGAAAGATCGGAATGTGAACTCGGAGCCAGGTCAAGCCGGCTGGGCTCTCAGCCGGAGGGCCGGGTACGCCGGGGCGATCCGGTCCCCCGAGAGGCCCGGGAACGCGCCGTCGAGACCCTCGTCGACGCGAAGAATTCCGTCATCGCCGCGGCCACCGCCCGCATGGACTCGAGATGCAGCATGTGCCCACCGACCAGTCGCTCGAATCTTGCTCGCCTGATGCGATGGATGAACTCCTGCCCGTACGCGTCGGGGTTCACGCGGTCGTCATCGCCCCACAGCACGAGGGTGGGGGCGGTCACGCGATGCAGGCGCTTCTTCAGACCCTTGTCCGGAATCGGCCAGACGAACTTCCCCATGACGGCCAGCCGCTGGGTCTGCTCGATCTGGGCCGCGACGTTCTCCTCCTCGTCGAGCGGCCAGGTGCGCCAGCTCCGCGCGGCCTCCGACTCCGGATCGCTCCAGAGGAGAGCGTCGAGCTGCGCCGAGGGAAGCACGATGACGTCCGCCACCGGCTTGCCATCGATCCACAGGCCGAGCGGAGAGATCAGACAGAGTTTCCGCACGCGGCCGGGACAGAGCGCCGCCAGCTCTGCCGCCACCATCGCGCCGAAGAAGTGCCCCGCGACGAGCGTCGAGTCGAGGCGCAGCGCGCCGAGCAACTCGTCGTACGCCAGTCCGAGATCGACGACGTCGTCGAGGTGCTCCACGCCGTCCGACCCCCGAACGCCCGGGTGCAGCGGCGCGTGCACGGTGAACCGTTCGGCCAGCCGCTCCAGGAGCGGCGGCCAGCTGCTCCGATCATGGAAGGAGTGGAGATAGACGAGCGCCGGCCCGCGCCCCGCGGAGAGGACGCGAAATTTCACCGCGCCGGCGCGGATCGCGATCGTCCGCTCGCTCGGCTTCATCGGTGGGCGCTCCCGTTGCCCGCGCCGGACGGCCACCAGCGATCGGTGTAGCCCGGCCAGAGATCGCGCAGGTGCGGCAACACCTCCTTGCCGAACAGCTCGGTGTTCTGGATGGTCAGCTCCTTCGGCATGCTCCCGATCTGGAGCAGAACCATGAGGTGACCGATCCGGAGGTTCCTGATGCAATCGGTGAGCTGCTCGCGCACCGTCGCGGGGCTGCCCGCGATCACGTACCCCTGGTCAAGATACTGCCCCCAGTGGAGCGACTGGCGGATCTTCCGAGCAGCGTCTCCGATCTGGGCTCGGACTCCCGCCTTGAGCGTGCGCAGCGTGCGGTAGCCCGGGGCCTCGGCGAAGCCTTCCCAGACGTGCAGACACTTCTGGTAGAAGTAGTGCACGTGCTCGGCATAGTCGCGCTCGGCCTCCTCGTCGGTGGGCGCGACGCACACGAGCTGCAGGAAGCCGGCCCGGTACGGGTTGTCGTCGACGCCCAGCTCGCCGAGCGTGTGCCAGAAGCCGTCCATGGTGGCCTTGCCACGCTTGTACCCGAAGTAGGAGAGGTAGCAGTAGACGTAGTCCCGTCGTGCCGTCCACTCCCACGTCTCGAGACTGCCTCCCCCGGGGATCCAGACGGGCGGATGCGGCGTCTGCAACGGCCGCGGCCAGAGGTTCACGTAGCGCAGCTGCGTGTACTTGCCGTTGAAGGCGAACACCTCGGGCCGAGTCCAGGCCTGCATGACGAGGTCGTGGGCCTCGTAGTACCGGTCGCGCAGGGTCGCCGGGTTGACGCCGTAGCCGAAGTTGGTGTCCATGGACGTGCCGACGGGGAATCCCGCGACCAGCCGGCCACCCGACATGACGTCGAGCATCGCAAACTCCTCGGCCACGCGAACCGGCGGGTTGTAGAGCGCGAGGCTATTGCCGAGCACGATGATCGCCGCGCTCGACGTGCGCCGGGTCAGCGCCGCGGCCATGAGGTTCGGCGACGGCATCAGACCGTAGGCGTTCTGGTGATGCTCGTTGACGCAGAGACCGTCGAAGCCGCAGCGCTCGGCGTGCTCCAGCTCGTCGAGGAACTCGTTGTAGAGCCCGTGCGTCCGGCGCGCGTCGTAGAGCGAGACGGGAGGGTCCACCCAGACGGATCGGTACTCGTTCTCGAACGACGCGGGCAGGAAGCGATAGGGCATCAGGTGAAAGAAGCAGATCTTCACGGCGGTCCTCCCTGCCGGACGGCGCCGGCGGCGTCAAGTGGGCCCCATGGTAGGATGGGCCGCTCAGGGACGCAAGCAGGGGCGCCCACGGAGGGAGAACGACCTGGATCCGGCACTCGCGCGCGCACTCGCCAGCGCCAAGTACATGTACGTCACGACCTACAGCCGCGCCGGAAAGCCCGGGACCGTCCCCACCTGGCTCTGGAGCCACGACGGCGCGGTGTACTTCACGACGCAGCGTCACACCCTCAAGGCGCGCCGCATCCGCGACGACGGCCGCGTCACCGTGCACGTCGGGACGCGAACCGGCCTGGCGTTCGAGGGGCGCGCCGAGTGGGTGGAGGATCGTCCGGATCTCGAGGAAGCCTTGCTCCGCGCCTACTGGAGGAAGTACTGGCTCATGGTGCCCCTGTGGATGGGGCGATACATCAAAAAGAGCCTCGCGAGGAAGACGAGCGTGCTCATCCGCATCACGCCCGTGACGTGACGCGGATCAGGTCCGACGCGCCAGGACCTCCGCGACCGCCGCCCCGAGCTCGTCGACCCCGAACGGCTTCTTGAGTATCCCGTCCACCAGCGTCGCGGCCTCGGAATCCGCGGCATCCGCCCATCCGGTGAGGAGCAGCACCGGCGTATCGCCGCCCGACGACCTGATCGCGCGGGCCACCTCCCAGCCGTCGAGATCCGGCATCCCGAGGTCGGTGAGGACCAGGTCGTAGCTTCCCGCCTTGAAGCACGCCAGCCCCTCGCGGCCGCCGTCGGCGACGGTGACGCGATGGCCGTGCGACGCCAGCACGTCCGCCACCAGGTCCCGCACGTCGGCCTCGTCGTCGATCACCAGCACGGCTGCGCGGCGGTGCTCTGAATCGTTGGCCGCCGGCTCGGCGGCCGTCTCCTCGAGCGCGGCCGTCGGGATCCAGAAGGTCACCGTCGTCCCCGCCCCCAGAGCGCTCTCGATCATGACCTGGCCGCCATGACGATGCACCGTCCCGTAGGTGACGGCCAGTCCCAGACCAGTCCGCTTCACGCCCTTGGTCGTGAAGAACGGCTCGAAGGCCCGTCCCATGACCTCGGTGGACATGCCGACGCCCGAATCGCCGACCGAGACGATGACGCGCCCCGGCTCGGCTCGCGTGGTGATCACGATCCGCCCTCCATCGGGGAGGGCGTCGATCGCGTTCAGGACCAGGTTGGTGATCGCCTCGCGGATCTCGACGCGCCGGCCCGACACCGCGGGGATGTGCCCGAGCTGCGCCTGCACGTCGATACGCACGGCGCGTCCGTTCCCGTCGTCACGCCAGCGCGATCGTGTGAGATCCATCACCTCCTGGATCGCCTGGTTGAGATCGAATCGCGTCACCTCCCCGGGCTTGGGGCTTCCGCTGAATCCCTGGATCCGCCTGATCGTGTCGGCCGCGTCCATCGCGGCCTGCTCGATGCGCCTCAAGCTGTGCGTGACGGTCGAGTCGGGATTCTTCATGAGCAACAGCTGGGTGCGCCCGAGCACGACCGCCATGATGTTGTTGAGGTGATGCGCCGCGCCCGACGCCAGTTCGCCCACGGCCCTCAGCGTGGCGCCCCGGACGAGCGTCTCCTGGGCCGCGCGAAGCTCTTCGAGCGTCCTCCTCAGGTCGGTCACCAGTCGCGCATTCTCGATCGCGATCGCCGCCTGGCGTGCGAGCGCGGACAGCATGCGGATCTCGCGCTCATCCGGCCGATGCTGCTCATCCCAGCCGACGGAGATGGCGCCGAGCGCCGTCCCCCGACTCGAGACCGGAACGGCGAGGATGGCGCGGCCGCCGTACGCGCGAGCCAAGGCGCCCAGGGGCGTGCCGGTGTGGCCATAGTCCTCGTCGTAGCCCGGGAGCGGCCGACCCATCACGTCGTCTGTCCAGACCGGCTCCAGACGCGCGGCCGCGGAACCTGCGGCCCCGTGGCCGAGCGGCAGGGTGAACTCCGCCGCGACGTCCATGCCGCGGATCGTCCGCGCGCACAGACAGCCCGCCTCTCGATCGAGTTCGAAGACGACGGCGTGTTGCGCCCCGATCAGCTTCATCGCGCTATCCGCGATGCTCTCGAGGACGGCCCGCACGTCCAGGGTCGAGGTCAACGTCTCCCCGATCGCGGCCAGGGTCTCCACTTCGGCAGCGCGCTGTCGCGCATCCTGATAGTGGCGCGCATTGTCGACGGCGAGCGCGACCTGGGCGGCGATGGTCATGGCAAGGTCCAGCTGACCTTGATGCCACGTCCGCGTGGACCGGGCCTCCAGGCCCATGGTGCCGACCACCTGCTCGTTCGAGATGAGCGGGACGATGATCGCAGACCCCAGGCGCAGATCGTCGAACCGACCGGGTGGCAACACCTCGCTGGTCTGCGTCACGGCGACGGGACGTCCGAGCCGGACCGCCTCGGCATGAGCCGGCAATGTTTCTACCGGGTAGTCGCGCAGCGCCTTGAAGCGCGCCCACAGCAGAGGATCTGCATGCGCGTCCGCGAACTGGGCCATCACCGGCGTGAGGTGTCCGTCGCGCCACAGGAAGATGGCGCAGCGCTCGGCGCCGAGGGCCGCGGCCGTCCGACAGGCGAGGTCTTTCAACAATGGACGCAGCTCCAGGGTCGACGTGCACGCGCGCGCGATGTCCAGGAGCGCCGTGGTCTGCTGCGCCCGGCGCCGCTCCTCTTCGAAGGCCCGCGCCTTGCCGATGGCCAGCGCGGCTTGCAGGGCCAGACTCGACAAGGTCCCCTCGTGCCGGACGGTGAAGGGCGTCGCCGCCCGGTTGAAGGCCCAGATCAGCGCGATGACCTCCCCCGCCGTGTCGAGCACCGGCGCAGCGATGAGCGTGACCAGGCCCTCGGCGCGCGCCCATGCCTCGATGACCGGCGTGCGGACGAAGCGCGGATCGGCCAGGTAGTCGTCGGAGCGCATGATGCGCTTTTCCTTCACGACCAGGGCGGCCAGCCCTATCTCGCCGCTTCCCGGCGAGTATCCGGGGATGCCATCGGTCCGGGTGCCGGACATCGCCACCGTCCGCATGCGCCAACTCCGGGCGTCGAACACGGAGCAGAGCGCCCCATCGCAC
>Ga0335077_10003789_pt1 | contig 18377 bp, 13 predicted proteins | sample Lox_Sample_31_FD_207151 | JGI IMG/M metagenome (GOLD analysis project Ga0335077, IMG submission 207151) | Soil microbial communities from Loxahatchee National Wildlife Refuge, Florida, United States - Lox_Sample_3.1 | ecosystem: Environmental > Terrestrial > Soil > Wetlands | place: USA... | reverse complement strand
TGGAACCTCTTCTCGGGAGCGCCGGCCACCTCGGCGGGCTGCAGGCGCGGAATCGGCGCATCGGCCGCAACGCCGGCCGATTGGCGAAGGGCGGCTAACCCGGCCGCGCTCAGGTTCTCCCGGAGCCACGTGTTGTATAGCTTTGTCAGCTCTTCTTCGTAGTAGGCGGTGGGCGCGCGGAATCCGATGCCGATGCCGTTTTCATTCGCGATCTCGACAATCGCAACCGCCGTTTCGTTCCGGTATTGGGATCGCGTGTATGGGTTGAAGTGGGTGAGTAACTGCTTGGCGTAATCCTTTTGTAACTCGATCAGGCGCGGGTCGTAGAGTATCAGCCCCTTACCCCATCGGATCTTGTCATAATCGCGGACCCCGTCGCCGGCTTTGTAAGAACGCCCAACGTTCAGGTTCAGGTCGACATAGATGCCGCGTTTCTTCAACTCGGATACCAGGAAGTCCAGCCGGTCCATCTGCCCGGAATTGAAACATTGCGTGTCGTTCCGCGTCGCGTCGATGATGCCGCGCGGCGCGGCGAGATCGAGGAAATGGAGCCGCACGAGGTTTACCCCGAAACGGGCCAGGGTGTTGGCCCACATCGGGACGTCCTGCTTCGCAGGCAGCAGGATGGAACCGGGGCTCCAGTCCGTGAGATGCACGCCCCAGAAACGAATTCTGCTGCCGTCGGCCTTGGCGAAATGGCCGCCCTGAACGCGAATGAACCCCGCTTTTCCGGCGGGAGCGTCCAGCAGGAAGGAGAGATCGGCCGGCGACGAAACCGCCCGGCGATGATCCATCACGAACGGCCGAAGCTTGCTGTCGTTCCACTGCCCAGCCGCGGCGAGGACGGCGCCGAGCGCGAGCACGCCGGGCAACCACCGCAATGCGATGCGCGCGGCCGCGGGCCATCGCCCTCGCATCTGTATTGGAACCCGTGTGCCGATGCAAGGATTCTAAACCTGCGCGCCGTTCAGGGAATCCGACTAAAGTCGGACGCGTCCCTCAGAGGTGGGCCAGTCCGCGCTGCAGCGCCGCCACCACGGCCTGCGTGCGATCGGTCACCTCCAGGCGTTGCAGAATCACGCTGACATGGCATTTCACGGTGGCCTCCGAGATCTTGAGCGCGTCGGCGATCCCTTTGTTCGTCTTTCCGCGAACCATCAGCGCCAGCACCTCCCGTTCGCGCGGGCTCAGGTCGGAGTTCGGTGTCCGATTGGCCAGGCTGCGCGCAACCGGCGCCGGAAGATAACGGCCTCCCGCGTGAACGCGGCGCAAGGCATCCACCAGCCTTTCATAGGACATGGCCTTGATCACGTAGCCGGCCGCGCCCGCGGCAAGCGCCTGGTGAATGTCTTCGTCGCCCTCGTAGGTTGTCAATACGACGCAGCGTGCGTTGCTGTCTTCGCTGCGTATGATCCGCAGCGCCTCCACTCCGCTCATGCCCGGCAGCCGCAAATCCATCAGCGTTACATCGGGGCGATATTGGCGGAACGCGCGCACGGCGGCTTCTCCGGAGTCCGCCTGGAAGCAAACCGTCATGTCCGGCTGGGCGCTGACGATCGACGCGATGCCCAGCCGCGTAATGGGATGGTCCTCCACCACCAGGACGCTGAATTTGTGCGCTGCGGCGGTCGGTTTCGGGGCCATTCAGTTCAGCGCTCCTTGCTTTTCGCGCGCCGGGCCCCGCACCGGAACATCCACGCACAGTTCGGTGCCCTTGCCGGGCCTGCTGCGGACCGCAAAATGCCCGCCCAGCCGTTCGGTCCGCTCGCGCATTCCGATCAGTCCGAAATGTCCGCCCGACTGGGGAAACACCTCTCCCGGCTCGAAACCGCACCCGTCGTCGAGCACGCTCATCCTGATTCTGCCGCGCTCGAAACGCATGGTGAGCGAAACCTCGTGCGGATGGGCATGCCGGATGGCGTTGGAGACCGCTTCGCGCGCCACCATCATGATGTCGTGCTCGATCAGCGGGTCGAGCACCACCGGTTTGCCGGTGATCTCGAATCGCACCGGCACTTGCGACGCCGCGCACGCCTGTCGCGCCATCTGATCCACCAGCCGGCTGATTTCGTGGCGGCCGCCGCGATGCAGGTTCCAGACCGCGGCGCGGGCTTCGTCCGTAATCGCGCGTACCTGGGCGCGCGCGCAATCCAGCAGGTGCTTGGCCGCCGGCCCGTGCTCCTCGGACATCGAAGCCAACGCCTCCAGCAGCGCTGAAACCCCCGTGCACCCTTGAATCAGCGTGTCGTGCATCTCCCGGGCAAGGCGATTGCGTTCTCCCAGCACGGCATCGAACCGGGCGTGAGCCTGGCGCATCCGCGTCTGGTACGTGAACCATGCCGCGCCCGCCAGACAGCCGGTGGACAGGACATAGAACCACCAGGCATGGTAGAAGTGCGGGTGCCAGTCAAACGATACCGCCGCTTGCGACACGACGCCGGGTTGAGCGATATCGAACGCCTGCAGGCGAAACCGGTAGCGGCCGGCCGGAATATTGGTGTAACTCACCCGGCGGGCCCGCGTCTCCGTCCAGCCGCCGTCGAATCCCTCCAGTTGATAGCGGAAGCGCAGCCGGTCCTGCGACCGGAACTCGATCGCCCCGTATTGGATCTCCAGCTTGCCCTGGCCTGGCGGCAACTCGACATCGCCATTGGTACCGACTTCGCGGCCGTCCGCTTCCACGCTATAAATCACCGCCGGCGGAGCCGGTGCCGGCCCTTCGGGGTCGGGCCCGATCCGCACCGCGCCGGCAGTGCTGGGAAACCAGATCTCCCCGCTCGGAGTGATGCAGCCCGCCGGCTGCACGCCGCCGTACATCTGCGTAGTTTCGAGCCCTTCGGAGGTGCCGTACAGCCTCACCGCGGGCCGGTACGAGGGGTCGGACGCCGTCAGTTCCAGATCGCGGCGCGTGATCGATGAAATGCCGTTTGGCCCGCTCAGCCAGAAGCTGCCGTAGCGGTCCTCCTGGATCTGGTAGATGCTATTGCCGGCCAGCCCGCGCGCGGTGGTGTAGACGCTCAGCCGCCCCGCCTTCCAGCGGAACAGGCCGCTCGTGCGCGTGCCGAACCACAACGCTCCCTCGGGATCCTCGTGAATGGCCCACACCTTCAGTCCCCGCAGCCGCGGTATGGGCGAGTCGGCTGTCTCCGTCCCGTGGCGCACTCGCGTCAAACCGCGGTCCTTGCCCACCCAGACGTCGCCCTGCCGGTCGACATACAGCGCGCGCACGCTCTCGTGCTCTTCGAAAAAGCGGGTTTCATCCGGCCGCCAACGGCAGTAGCCGCCATCGGTGCCGATCCAGATGCCTCCCGCGTGGTCTTCCGCGAAGGCCCGCACGTACGGCTGAATGCCGGGAATCTGCCGCAGCGCTCCGCCCGCCCAGCGAAAGGCGCCTTTCCCTTCGGTCCCGAACCAGAGCGCCCCCGAGCTGTCGCGAAACACGTTGCGAATGCGGACGTCGGAAAGCGGGCCCGGAAGGCGGACCATTTCGGCGCGGCGCCCCGTGATCCGGAACAAGTGACTGCTGGAGACCCACAGCGCGCCGTCCGTGTCGCAATAAGTGGTTCCAAAGTCCGCGTCGGCGAAGTTGGGAAGCAGGAAAGTGCTGGCCGCGGTCTTGTTCAGCCGCACCAGGCCGGCCTGCGTGCCGATCCAGACGTTGTGTCCCGCGTCGTAGAAACTGCTCAGGATGGTGTTGCTCGGCAGCCTGGTCTCCGCCGGCAGCCGCGCAAAACGCCCGTTCTGGCGACGGAACAAACCTTCGCCGATGGTCCCGATCCACAATGTGCCGTCTTCGTCCTCCAGAAGCGTCCGCACGGTGCTGCGAATCTCGCTGACGCGCGAAAAGACGGGCGGATCGGCGCCGAGCGGCGCGATGCTTCGCTGCAGGCCGCTCACCGTGCCTACCCACAGGGTTCCGTCGCGCGTTTCGAGGATGGATTTCACGTTGTCGGTCAGGCCCCCGGGCAGGCGGTACTCCACCGCGCGATCCCCGTCGAAGCACAGGAAATGATACCCGCCCGCCCACACGCGCTGCCGCCGGTCCACGTAGATCGCATGGATCGAACTCGGCGGCACGCGGTCGCGGCCATCCACGCGCTCGATGCCGCCGGCCCGCCACCGGAACAGCCCATCGTCCGTTCCGATCCAGATTCTGCCCTGGCGATCCTCGCGCAGGGCCCGTATGTACCCGTTGGTGAGGCCTTCCCCCTTCGACCACAGGCGGAACGCGCGGTTCCGGTAGCTGATCACGCCGCCGCCTTCGGTGCCGATCCACAATGTGCCGTCGCTCGCGACCAGAAGGCAGAAGACACTGCTCTCGTGGAACGCCGGCGTGTTCTCGTTGTCGAAAACCGTGAACTGCGCGCCGTCGAATCGAACCAGGCCGCCCGTGGTCCCGATCCATAGGAAGCGATCGGGCGTCTGGGCGAACGCTTGAACCGTTTCTTCCGGCAACCCTTCGTCGGCATGCCACACCCGGCTGGCATAGCCGGGCAGGGCCCCGCGGAGCGGGCAGACCGATGCGAGCACACCCGATAGCACCAACACCGGGAGCGGCAGACATGGCGCGCGTTGCATAACGGGAAAGGTGAGTGCTGGTCGCTATTCTACACCGGCTTACTCGCGCGGGCACTTGCGGCCGTGGGCCGCAACGTAAAATGTGAGCGGACTCACGCATCCCGCTCGCGAAGCGTCTCCGCTGCCGCCGCAGCACGGCTGTCCGCGTGCGAATCCGCACAAAAAGCAACGGTGCCGCGGAGATTGCAGGTTGCGAGCCTACGGCTCTGGCAATCTCAACCTTCCCAGTTGATCGATCGTGCCTGCCTTGCCGGCTATGCCGAACTGCCAGCCGGCCGCACGCCCACCGGCTCCGCTACCGGAACTTCGCAAGAAGCCCTCGCTGCCATCGACGATGTTCGTGGAGGTTGGTCAGGAGGATCGATATAAGCAGACCCGTAATTCGATAATCTGGTTCTTGTTCGGGAGGAACCATGAAAGTCCTGCTCGCTGGTCCCGATTACGAAGAGAACTTCTCCATACGTTACCTATCAGGGTCGCTACTCAGCGCTGGGCACAAGGCAGTGCTGGCGCCGTTCAACGCGGCGGTGGAAGTAGGAGCAGTAGCGAACGCCGCTCAGGATGCGGATGTGGTCGGGTTGTCGATTTGCTTTCAAGCCAGGGCGCAGGAGTTTCTTGCGCTGGCACGGGAAATCAAGTCGCGGTTTCCCAAGAAACTCGTCGTGGCGGGCGGGCATTACGCGTCGTGTGCGGCGGGGGCGCTGCTGGCTAATCATCCGGAAATCGACATCGTGGTGATTCATGAAGGGGAAAGGACGCTGGTCGAGATCGCGGACTCGATGCCGTGTTTGGAGGAAAGGCTGCCGGAGATCGCGGGCATCGCGTATCGAAGCGGAGAACGGGTGTGCTTCACGAAAGCACGGCCAACAGTGGAGGACCTGGATTTGCTGCCGGCGCCGGACCGGCGGGGGCCGGTGCATATGGTCGCTGGGGTGCCGACCAGCTATCTGATGGGCAGTCGTGGGTGCTATGGGAACTGTGCCTATTGCTGCATCACGACCCTTCACCGGTTGTCGCCTGGGAAACGTTTCCGGCAGCGAGCAGTGGAACAAGTGGCGGATGAGATGGCCGCGCTGTATTGGGCGAGAGGAACGCGGCAATTCGTTTTTCATGACGACAACTTCCTGGTGCCGTTGGAGGTGCGCAATCATGAGCGGATCTCGGGCCTGGAGAAGGCGCTGAAGCGGCGTGGGGTGGAAAACATCGCGCTCCTGATTAAGTGCCGGCCGGCGGATGCGAATGAGAGAGTGCTGCGGCGGTTGAAAGAGCTCGGGTTGGTGCGAGTGTTTCTGGGAGTGGAGGCGGCGACGGCGCGTGGGCTCGCGGCGCTGGAACGAAGCCAGAGCGTCGAAGATTCGGAGCGGGCGCTCGATACGTGTTCGGAGCTGGACATTTCGGCGCAGTTCACGCTGATGACATTCCATCCGGATACAACGCTGGAGACACTTCGGGCGGACATCGCGTTTATGCGCCGGTATTGCGGCAATCCGTTAAACTACTGCCGCGCGGAGATCTATGCGGGAACGCCGCTGGAAGGGCGCATGATGGAGTGCGGTCGAGCGCAGGGCGGCTATCTGGCGCGGGCGTACCGCTTGTTCGATCCGGTGGCGGACCTGGCGTGCGAAACATCGTTGAATGTGTTTCATTCGCGATGCTGGAGCCCCGGCAGCCTGATGCTGAACACCATCGGGCTGGACCACGCGGCGGTGGTGGCGAAGCGATTCTATCCGGGATCGCAAGTTGCGGTGCTGGCGCGCCAAGTCGCGGAGTGGGTGCGGTCTGTGAATGTGGACACGATCAACCTGCTGGAAGATGTGGCGGAGCTGAGCTCGTCGGTTGGCGGGCGCGCGGATGCGAGTTTTCGAAAGAAAGTGCGCGAGTTGAGGGAACGAGAGTGCATCACGCGCGAGGCGTATCTTTCGGAAGGAACCCGGTTGAGGTTGGCGCTGGCGTCGCTACGCTTGGCCGACAGGGCGCGCGAAAGCAGCCCGACTGCAGCGTCTTGGCCGAGGTTGGCGAGACAAGCCGCGGCGGCGTTGATTGCGATCGGGATTCCGGCAGCTGTGGTGGAGTCGCAGGCAGTAGCGCAACAGGGGCAAACGGCGGCGGCATCTGCAACGGCGGGACAGGAGAAGGGTCTGTGCTCGATGGCGGGCCGCATTACGGATCAGTCAGGGGCGGGAGTTGCGAATGCGACGATCACAATTACGAATATGGGGACAGGGGCGGTGCGTACGGTGACATCCAACCCGGCGGGCCTGTATGCAGCGCAGAACCTGGGCAGCGGCCGGTATACGGTAAGGGTCCAATCGCCGGGCTTTCGGGTGACCGAGAGGACGGACATCGTACTGCAGGCGGGGAATTGCGAAATGTTTAATGTCAGTTTGGGGCTGCAGATCGGAATGTGCGAGACGGTGGCGGTAGAACTGAAGCCGTTCCCACAGCCCGCGGCGGACCCGTACGACAGGAAGAAGCCGTTCACCTACGTGGTTGGGGAGCACAAGGGGGACGCAACTTTTCAGGGAATTGCCAGGTTGGTTTATGGGGATTCGAAGAAGTGGGTACAGATCTTCGAAGAGAATCGGGACGTCATTCCGAAGCCGGGAAACATTCCGCCGGGAACACCAATCTACATCCCGCCGAGCAAGCGTCCCTTGCCAGCGCTGGTCTCGAAGGTGATGCCGGCTTATCCAAAGTCGGCTGGACCCGGGGATGTTGTGCTGGAGGTCGTGCTCAGGGACGATGGCGCGGTGAAAGAGGTCGGGGCGATTGACGGGGATCCTGTGTTGGCGGAAGCGGCGGTGAGCGCGGTGAAGCAGTGGAGGTACCGACCGCTGGTTGTGAACGGGAAAGCGGTGGATCAGTTTGTGGTGGTGGTGACTTTTGGGAAGAACGGGAAAGTGAGGTAAGCGAAGCTCGGAAGCAGGAGTGTGACGGCCGCGGTCTTGTTCGGCCGGACCAGGCCGGCCTGCGTGCCGAGACGTTCTTGTGGTCGGTCGATCGCGCTTTGCCGGCTATGCCGAACTGCCCGCCGGCCGCGTGCCCACCGGCTCCGCGAAGGCCAGGCTCTCGCTCCAGCCATAGCTGGCCGGCGCGAAGCGCCCTTCGTACCGCGTGAGAACAGCTTGCCGCAGGTCGTCTTCGTCGGGCGGCAGCGCGCTGAGTTGACTGTCGATGCGGTCCAGCCATTGCTGTTCCTTCCGCCCAAGCGTCAGGCTCCCCGCCGCCATCCGTTCGCGCAATTCGCTCACCGCCGCCACGCCGGCGGCAACCGTGCGCTGGTAAGGCGTCCCCGCCCGCACCACGGCATCCGCGATCCGAACCGTCGCGGCGGGCGTCAGCAGGGCCGCTTGCGGGCTCAGTTCCTCGTCGGAAGCGGCGAGCCAGTCGCGCAGCATGTGTGCCCGCCCCTGGGACGCCGCCACGTTCATCAACCGGCAGTCGTACACCAGTAGTTCCGTGTACGCCTCGGGCGCGTTGCCGGAAAGCAGCCGGATGTTCTGCACCGATTCATTGCTCCACAGGTCGCAGACGCTCGCCGCCACGTTTCCCAACGGACTGAAATGCGCGCAACTGGCCGACTTGCCCTCCATCGAAATGGGGCAACCGGTGATCGCCTTCAGCACCGGCCCTTCGTATGCGCAGTCCTTCGAAGGCCCGACCGCGCCGTGCTCGAAGGCCGCCAGGCTCCTCGCCGCGCTCATCGCGCGGACGACGGCCGCCAGCACTTCCGGCAGCATCTTCTGATGGGCGAGCTGCATGGCCGTGTTGGCAAAGCCGCAGGCCGTGTCGCCGGCGGGGATCGCGTGCCCGCCTGCTTCGCACAGGGCCGTGATGCGGTCCCACAACCACGCCATGTCGCGCGGTGCCAGCGCCCCCAGCGCAAACGCGATCGCTTCCATATCGGCGTACATGAGGCCCGTGTCGTGCAGTTCCTTCCCGCCGACGGATTCGATCGAAACGATGTCCGCGCCGGCTTCAATGCACAGCGCGAACGATTTTTTGAGCTTCTCCCAAGGTCCGCCCTCGCGCAGCACCGGCGGCCGCGCCTGGTCCCGAATGTCGGTGGGGGTCACGCGCAGCGCGCTCTTCAGGCCATGCCGCTCGTGCGCCTCGGCCAGCCTGCGGTGCAGCAGGGCCGTGATCTCGGCGCCCCAGACCGGCGTCTCCGTCATCGCGGGCAGCAGCTCGAATTCGAGAACGATCCCCGGCGCCCTGAGGGCCACCGCGCGCCGCAGCACCCCGGTGGCGATTTCCTCGTATTGCGCGACGACTTCTTTCCACGTAGCGGCGCAGATCTCCATCGGAGGCAGCGTGAAGTTCACTTCCGGGAAAACCAGCCCGCCGCCGATTTCGAGATCGAAACCGCATCGCACCGGATGCGGACATGTGCCGTAGAGAAGACGCTCCGGATCAGAGATGACCAGTTCTTTGTATTGCCGCACGAGTGCTTTCCACCAGGGTTCGCGCCAGTCTGACGGCGCCAAAGGCGTTTTCGCTATAACCATCGGCGCCGATCCGCTCGGCATATTCGCGCGTCACCGGCGCGCCGCCCACCATCACCTTCACGGAATTCCGCACGCTCTCCCTGCCCAGCGCCTCCATCGTGGATTTCATGGCGGGCATGGTGACGGTCAGAAGAGCCGACAAGGCGAGAATCTCGGGAGAGTAACGCTGGATCGCAGCCACGAACCTCGCGGGAGGGACGTCCACGCCGAGATCGTGGACCGCGAAGCCGGCGCCTTCCAGCAGCGCCGCCACCAGGTTCTTGCCGATATCGTGCAAATCCCCCTGCACCGTCCCGATCACCACCGTCCCGGCCGGTTCCGCGCCGGCTCCCACCAGCAGCGGACGCAGCAGATTCAGCGCGGACTTCATCGCGCGCCCCGCCAGCAGCAGCTCCGGGACGAAATACTGCTGGCATTCGAAGCGCCGGCCCACCTCGTCCATGGCCGGGATCATGTGCTCGGTCACCAGGTCCGCCGCCGGCACTCCCCGCGCGATGGCTTCCCCGGTGATGGCGACTGCGCTTTTCTCGTCTCCCTTCAGAATCGCGCGATATAAGGGTCCAGGGTCAGCCATTTCACCATCCGTTGTAGTTAGTTGTACAGCACAACTATATATCCATTTTGAGGCGAAGCGGGCGGGCGAGTCAACGAAATTCTTCGCGCAATCGAGTTCTTCTGTTGCCGTCTCCTATCAACTGCCGGTGACGAATCGTGCGCGATAGTATCTCGTGAACACAAATAATTACAGGCATCTAAAGCAATCACAGGACTTTCAGGCCCGATTTTGATGCGCCGGCCACTTGAGCCGATAGAGCGCCCGTTTTGCCGGAAAACAGCAAAGCTGACAATATAATTTGAGAATCGAACAAACAGCGGATCTACGGCGCCGGGTCAGGGCCGCCTGAACGACGGGCTGTGCGCCAGGGCGGCCGCCATGGCAGCGGCCCACTGGATGGGCTTCGCTGCCGGTTCGCACTACGAGCGACCCGGCCGGCGCGACCGAAGCGGTGAAACAGCAGATTCGCGCCGTGGCGGCCACGCGCGTGGACCCGGCGGTGGTGTTGCGGGAAGAGTAGCGCCGCGACCTCAGCGTGGAGAGGGGGACAGACGCTTCCGCCAGTCAACGCGGCATTGCGCCGCAATGAGACAGCCGTCCCAGTACCTGGGCTCGTGACGGATCTCGCCCGTCGACCCGTGTGATTCCGAAGGGGCCCTCAGTGCACGAAACGGCCGACCAGCACCAGGTAAAACACGGCGCCCACCGCGATCACCGCCCCGTGTGGCAATCCCACCGATTTGGGGCTGCGCACGTCCAACTCCTCGCGCTTGATATACGCCGGCCGCCCGCTTGTCATTTCGCCCAAAATGAACCCCACGTTCCACAGCGTTTTTTTCACGCGGCCGCGCGAGGCGATCAGGATCAGCCCCATCACGCCGCCCAGAATCGCCGTGATGACGAAGATGCCCACCCAGTCCTGCCAGCCCACCATCGCCCCCACCGCGGCCATCAGTTTCACGTCGCCGGCGCCCATGGCGTGAATCACGTACAGGACGAAATAGGCGCCGAACGCCACCAACAACCCGCGCAGCGAGAACCACACGCCCGCCAGAGAGAACCACTCGCCCGCCGGCCCACTGTACAGAAAGCCGTTCAGCGCCACGCCGAGCGCCGCGCCCGTCACGGTGAGCCAGTTCGGGATGCGGCGAAAGCGGACATCGTACACGGCGGCCGCCAGCAATACGGCCAGCAGCACGATTTGCAGTCCCCGCGGAGGCAGCGTCATGTCAGCTCAATCATAACGCGCGGCTCCGCGCCGCCACGAGTCCCCGATCGTTTATAGCCGATTGCTAACCTGACTCCGCACGTCCGCCCGACCCGTGCGATGTCGCACTGCCGGCGGCGACTATGGCCCCAAAGAGTCTGGCGCGAAAAGTCGGCCGCCCCCAGAATGAAGGTGTGAGGGCAGCCTGGCGCATCGTCTGCGGCGCTTGCGGGCCGCGGACCGTCTCGACGGTCAAACACTGCGCCGCCCTGGCCCTGGCCGCTGCGTTGCCGGCGCAGCCGCCGCCGGACCTCCGCGCGGACGTTAACCTGGTTCGCGTGCCCTGCGCGGTCCGGGAGGCAAACGGCGCCCCAGCGCAAGGCCTCCGCGGCGACCAGTTCGTCGTGCTCGATGACGGCGTCCCGCAGCCGGTAGAATACGTCTGGCAGGAATTGGATCTCCCGCTCACGGTGGGCCTGATCTCCGAGTGCAGTTGCCTCATCGCCGCCTTGATGGATTCGCAGCGGAAGCCGCTGATGCAGTTCATCGCGCGCGTGATCTCCCCGCAGGACCGCGTTTTCCTCGTCTCGGTGGCGAAACAGCAGAGGCTGGCCGTGGATCTGACGAATTCCGTCGACAGCCTGCGCGCCGCGGTCGAAGGGCTGGGCCAGCGGGAGGGTGCGGTCCTTGGCAAAGCCTGCTCCGGCGCGCATCCCACCCGGCGGAGTTCCGCCAGCCCGCCCTGCGGCGGCCAGACCCTCTGGAACGGCGTGTTCTTTGCCGCCAGGCTCAAAATGCGCCCTCAATCCGGCCGCAAGGCGCTGCTCCTGTTCACCGATGGCAGGGATACCGGAAGCGACCACGGCTTGACCGACGCCATCGAAGCCTGCCAGGCCGCCGGCACCGCCGTCTATTCGATTCGCTACGGCCCTATTCGCCACGGCCACCGTGCGGCCACCGTCTTAGCCGATATCGTTTCCCCGCCCGCGATATTCCTGGTCAAGGACCCGTATGCCGAGTTCACGCGCGCCGCGCGCGATCTCGAGCGGATCTCGCGCGAAACCGGCGGCCTCGAGTTTGACGCCGAGTATTACACGAGGCCGGACAAGCTGACCGCCATCTTCGACCGCATCGAGTCCGACCTGCGCAGCCAGTATGTTCTGGCCTACCGCCTTCCCGCCACGCACGCCCCGGGCACTTACCACCGCATCGCGGTGAAAGTCGCGCGTCCCGGTGTGACGGTCCGCGCGCGCGTTGGCTACTACGCGCCGTAACGGCCTTTCGAGAATGCGGGCGCTGGTGGGGCATGCTTCAGCTTTTGCCCGTCGGCCGCTTCAGCACGCTCCGCGCTTATCCTCTACGGCGCCGCGCCGCGTTCCGGCCTCGATGCCTTCACCTGGATGCCGTCGCCGCGCGCGGCCAGGCCGGGAATCGAGACCGGCAGGTGCCCGCCAATGTCGATTTCGCCCCACAACGCTCGCACCGCCGCCGCTTCCGAGGGCGCCACGCTGCTGTACGTCGCCAGGTACGCCGCGACGTTGGGAAAGCTGCGCAGCAGGTACGGGTTGCCCAGCGCCACCAGCACCAGCGGTTTCCCCGCGGCCGCCAGCGCCTCCATCGCGTGCGGCAGCTCGCCTTCCAGGCCGAGCGATCCGCGATACGAAGTCACCGATGCGAAGGCCGCCACAACGTAGGTTTCGCACCCGGCCAGGCGGCCCAGCGCGGCGTCCACGTCCGCGCGCGAGAGCGATGCATCGAGCGTTGCCAGCGTGGCGTGCGCCAGGCGCGCCCGCACTTCCTGCGAGAATATCTGCCCCTGGTTCTGGTAGCGGCTCTCCGCCAGCACCACGAAGCAGGCCTGCTCCGGCGCCGCGAGCGGCACCACGCTCCCCTCGTTGCGCACCAGCGTGATGGCGCGCTCCGCCACCTCCCGCGCTTTTTCGTTGGCCTCCGGCGAATTGATCACGTCTTCCAGGCCCTCTACGTCGACGTAGCGTTTGCGGTCCAGCCCCACCTTTTCCTTGGCGGCCAGAATCTTCGCCACGCTTTCCTCGATGCGCCGCCGTTTGATGCGCCCGCTCTCCACCGCCGCCACCACCGCGCGGATCGCGGCCTCCGCATCCACCGGCATCAGCAGCGTGTCGGCTCCCGCTTCAATGGCGCGCACCGCCGCCTCGCCGCCCGGGAATCCCTTCACGATGCCGCCCATCTCCAGCGCGTCGGTGATCACCAGCCCCTTGAACCCGAGCTCGTTGCGCAGCAGTCCGGTGAGAATCGCCGGTGAGAGAGTCGCCGGCAGGTCCGGCGGCGCCAGCGCCGGCACGGCCACGTGCGCCGTCATCACCGCGTCGGTTCCGGCCGCGATCGCAGCGCGGAACGGCACCAGCTCCACTTTCTCCAGCCGCTCGCGCGACGCCGGAATCACCGGCAGGTTCAGGTGGCTGTCCACCGACGTGTCGCCGTGCCCCGGAAAATGCTTCGCCGTCGTTAACACGTAGTTGCGGGGATCCGAGTGCGCGCCCTCGATGAACGCCGCTACCTGCGCCGCCACCGCCTGCGGGTCCTCGCCGAATGAACGGATATTGAGCACCGGGTTGTCCGGATTGATGTTCACGTCGGCGACGGGATAGTAAACCCACTGCACGCCCAGCGCGCGCGCTTCCTCGGCCGTCACGCGGCCCTCATAGCGCGTCAGCTCCGGATCGCCCGCCGCGCCGAACGCCATGGCGTGCGGGAACACCGTGGTGCCCGCAACCCGCATCGAAGCGCCGCGCTCGAAATCGGCGCCCACCAGCAGCGGAACTTTCGCGGCGCGCTGCACGCGGTTCAGAAACGCGGCCAGCGCGTACGGCGCGGCGTGCTGGACGGTGCGCCCGTTGGCGGCGTTGTTGACGATCAGCCCGCCCACCTTCACGTCGCGCACCAGGTGCAGCAGCCGCAGGTACTCGCGCGAGCGCGGATGCGGCGCCGTGCCGGGAAAGGCGACGAACACCAGTTGCGCCACTTCGTCGCGCAGCGTCATGCCCTTCATCCAGCGGCGCACCGGGGCGGGCGGTTTCGGCGCCGCCCGGTGGTGCCCGGCCGCGCCCAGGTTCATCGCGGCCAATAGTGCTACCAGTGTAGGCAGTACCAGAACTTTGCTCAGCCGTTTGCTGCGATCAGGAAACGACGCGCTCTCGGAGCCGCGACCGAAGGGAGCGGTCAAAAAGGGAGCGGTCAAAAAGCGAGCGCTCAAATAGGGAGCCCTCAACATCCGCCGCAAATGGCGCATGAGACCGGTTCACTGCTTAGAGCGATGCAACGCGCGCCGCTGCCGCGGGACGCGCCGAAGACACCGGCTTGCGCGCCGGCATGCGGTTCAGCAGCCGCTTCACCGACCGCGCCAGCAGCGCCGGCTCGCCCGAGGTCTTGGCAATCACCACGTCGGCGCCGGTGTTCGTTTCATTCAGCCCCAGCGGCTCCACAAAGCCCGACAGCAGGATGATGCGCGCCGCCCCGTCGCGCGCGCGGATCCGCCGGATCATCTCGATGCCGTCCATCCGCGGCATTCGATAATCCGTCACCACCACGTCGAAGCGCCCGCTCTCGAACTTCTCCAGCCCTTCTTCACCGTCGGGCGCCGTCTCCACCTCGAGACCGAGCTCCTCGAGCAACTGGCGGCGCACCAGAAGCCCGTCGGGATTGTCATCGACGAGCAGGATTTTGGAGGGGCTTGCGGCAGGAATTTTCATCGCGGAATGTTGGGAGAGTAACAGACCTGTAATCCGCGTGTCAATGTATTTTTATCGCCTAGTAAAATCGAAAGTTTTTCTCCTTGACATCCGTGGGTCGATGAGTGTCTCCGCCGCGCGCGCTCACGGCGCGGTACGCTGAAGGTTAATCGCTTGTCCGTTCTATGAAGCTGAACACTCTGGCCGAGGCCCTCGGCTGCCGTTTGATGGGCTCGGGCGACATCGAAATCACCGGCGTCGCCACCGTCGAGCAGGCCGGCCCCGCGGAACTCACGTTCCTCGCCAATCCCAAATACGCCGCCAAAGCCAAGCGCACCCGCGCCGGCGCGATCCTGGTCGCCGAACCGCTCGCCGGCATCGGCGCCGTCTGCCTCGTCTCGGAAAACCCTTACCTCGATTTCGCCCGCGCGCTGGCCCTTTTCTATCAGCCGCCGCGGCCCGCCTCGGGGATTCACCCGATGGCCTTCATCGCCGCCAGCGCGGTGATCGGCGAGAATCCCTCCATCGGCCCCTTTGCCGTCGTCGGCGAGCGCGTCACAATCGGCCGCAACGCGGTCCTGCACCCGCACGTGGTGATCTATGAGGGCGCCCGGATCGGCGACGATTTCCTCGCCCATTCTCACGCCGCCGTGCGCGAGTTCTGCCGCATCGGCAACCGCGTGATCCTGCAGAACGGCGTGGTGGTGGGCGGCGACGGCTTCGGCTTCGCCAAGCGCGCCGATAACACCCACGCCAAGATCGTCCAGTCCGGCGTCACCGTCATCGAGGACGATGTCGAGGTGCAGACCCTCACCTCGGTCGATCGCGCCACCATCGGTGAAACCCGCGTCCGCCGCGGCGCCAAAATCGACAGCCTGGTGCAGATCGGCCACGCCTGCGTCGTGGGTGAGGATAATATCATCTGCGCCCAGACCGGTCTCGCCGGCAGCACCACGCTCGAGCGCAACGTGCTCCTCGCCGGGCAGGCCGGTTCCGCCGGCCACCTCACCGTGCACGAGGGCGCCATCGTTTACGCGCAAAGCGGCCTCGGCGGCGATGTTCCCGCCGGCGCCCGCGTCTCCGGCTCGCCCGCTTTCGATGCCGGCGAATGGCTCCGCGCCATCACCGCCTTCCAAAAGCTGCCCGAAATGCTCAAGACCCTAAGGGAATTGAAGAAAAGAGCCGATCAATTAGAACAGCGATGACTAACCAGACGCCTCCCAACGGCGGCCGCCGTCCGGTCGCCTACCTGAACGAAAAGTTTCTGAACAGCCCGGACGCGCGGGCCGTTCGCATCCTGACGGAGTTCCTCGAGCCGCTCGCCCACTTCCGCCGCGAGAAGATTCGCGACACGGTCGTGTTCTTCGGCTCGGCCCGCGTGCGCGAAGACAGCGAGCTGGGGCAGTATTACAAGGATGCTCGCGCGCTGGCCCGGATGCTCACCGGGTGGGCCGCCCAGTTCACCAACGGCACCTATCGCTTTGTGGTGTGCTCCGGCGGCGGGCCTGGCATCATGGAGGCCGCCAATCGCGGTGCCGCCGATGCCGGCGGAAAAACCGTCGGCCTCAACATCGGGCTCCCCTTCGAGCAACTCCCCAACCCCTACATCACTCCCGAGCTGAGCTTCGAGTTCCATTACTTCTTCATGCGCAAGTTCTGGTTCGCCTACCTGTCCAAGGCGCTGGTCGTGTTTCCCGGAGGCTTCGGCACCCTGGACGAGATGATGGAGATCCTCACCCTCACCCAGACGCAGAAGCTCGCCAAGAAGGTCACTGTCATCTTGTACGGCTCTAAATATTGGAAGGAAATCATCAACTTCGACGCGCTGGTGAAATACGGCACCATCAGCCCCGAAGACCTGAGCCTGTTTCAATACGCCGACGATCCCGAGACCGCCTTCAAGCTGCTCCAGAAGGGGCTCGAGCCTTATCTGCAGCCGGAGACGCCGGAATTGCCCGCCATCTCCCGCTCGCGCAACCCGCAGAAAACTACCGGCACCTGATGAACAAAGAGCGCAGGGCACACAACCGAAGCCGTGGCGCAGGCTCCAGCCTGCCGCGTCCCGACTCATCGGGACGTGTTACCCATCGCCCAACCTCCGCCTAACGTCATGACCGCCCCTGCCCACCGATTCCGCCTCTGGGTAGCCCCCAACATCGATATCAAGTTGCTCGAGTCCTGGGATGCCGAAACCGTGTTCGCCGCCGTTGACCGCGACCGCGAGTACCTTCGCGAGTGGTTGCCCTGGGTCGACCGCACCGATTCGCCCGACGACGTGCGCCACTTCATCGAAGACGTGGTGAGCCCGCAGTGGGAGGACAACCTCGGGCCGCAATGCGGCATCTGGGTGGAAGGCGAGTTCGCCGGCTCCATCGGTTGCCACACTATCGACTGGGCCAACCGCCAGTGCAGCATCGGCTACTGGATCGATTCCCGCCGACAGGGGCAGGGAATCATTACCCGCTCGGTGACCGCGATGCTCCGCTATCTCCTCGAGGAGCTGCGCCTCCATCGCGTGGTGATTCAATGCGCCACCGGCAACCACCGCAGCTGCGCCATCCCGCGGCGCCTCGGCTTCACCAGGGAAGGTGTGCTGCGCCAGGCCGAGCGCCTCGGCGACCGCTGGCTCGACCTCGTCACCTGGAGCATGTTGGACCACGAATGGCGTCGTGGCGCAGCCTGCTGAGCCGGGATTCGCCTCGGCCTTTCTTCGCGCACCCTCGTAGGGGCAACGTGGGACAGGCGCTTCTGCCGGTCAATCCCTCGTTCGCGCAATCCCTACTTGCCGTGCCAGAAGACGGCAAACTTCCCTTTGGGCATCTCCAGCATATCGGCGCCGCTCGGCGGCACCAACTTGTGATCGCCGATCGATTCCAGGTTCGGGTACGCGGTGATGAGCACCAACTGCCTGTCCCGGTGCAACAGGACGAGCGTGATGAACTGCGTGGGTGCTTCGGTCCACGATACGCCGTGCGCACCCGCCGACCGCAGAACGCCGCCGTCCGGAGTCGCCCCCGATCGGGAGTAGAGCCAAGCCACCTCGCCCAATCGCAGGTGCTGCAGGCGCAGTACCGCCTCATAACCCGCCTGGGTGTTGAGGGCCATCGCAACAGCGGTTGCCGCGGCCTGCTCGGAGCGAAACATGGTATGCAGGTCGCGCCCCGCGTACTTAGTGTCCTCCAGGTGAAAATCGCGGCTGCGCAACGGAGAGCTGAGCAGCACGTGCGGCCCCGGATGCGCTTTCGTCTGCTCCCGCATAAGATCCGAATAGCGGATCAGAGCCATCGCATCGGCGGCGCCGAACGCGCGCTCCCCGATGCGCTCGGCCAGCAGAAACAGGTAGGGGTGCCCTCCGATCGCCGCGCTCAGTCCGGGCATGGTTCCTCCTTATGGCATATGATGCCAGATCGTCCGTGTCGTCAGATACGCCGGATTCCGCGCCTCATGCCCCGCGTCCCGATGCGGCGCCTCTCGCGGCAGCCAAAAAGCTAACCAGCTCCGCGTTAACCTCCGCCGCATGCGTCCAGTTCACCGCGTGCGGACCATCCGGGAAGGTGACCAGCCGGGCACCTTTCACCATCGAAGCCGTGCGCCGGCCCCCGGCGTCGATGGGTACGATCCGGTCCGCTTCGCCGTGGATCACAAGAGTGGGAATGTCGATCGATTTCACGTCTTCGCGAAAATCCTCGTGCCAGGTCGGAACGCACGCCACGCTCGCGATCGCGGAAGCGCTCGCCGCCACGTTCCAACTCGCCGCCACCGCCTGTTCGCTCACGCGCTTTCCCAGCAGCACGTCGGTGTTGAAGAAGTTTTTGAAA